>CAEZTT010000001.1_pt1 | contig 35373 bp, 34 predicted proteins | sample 7264291 | NCBI WGS metagenome assembly CAEZTT01 (sample SAMEA6813811, study PRJEB35770) | uncultured Actinomycetes bacterium | biome: Freshwater; feature: Freshwater reservoir; material: water | place: Czech Republic | collected 2017-08-18 | depth 0.5m m
CAGAAGTTTGAGATTCAATGTAATTCAATAAACTATCCAGTGTTAATAGCGAGCACCACTCCTGTGGTGAATACTTCTCTGACTTCCCGAACCAACTACCAAAGTCCAATTTTTGTAAATCGGCTAAAGTTTTTGTGCCGATTCGGCCAACACCATTACTGGTTCTATTCAATGTTGAATCGTGGAAACAAATAGGCACGTTATCTTTTGTGAGCTGTACATCACACTCGTAGCCGTCTGCACCATCTTTAGTTGCTTGGAGATAAGCAGCCATCGTCATCTCAGGAGCTATCGCACTGGCACCGCGATGTGCGATAACTAACGGTCTTTTTTGACCTAAAAATGTGCTCACTGGGAGATTATCGCTGAATTTAGGCGGATAATTCAGTCATGCGAAAAATATCGGTAGAGCACTTACCCGATGCCTTAATTGAGCTGCCCGAGAATCCCCGAGTGGTTGTTAGTGGAAATGCTGCAACACCTTGGATTTTGTTGGATGCATTTGATAAGCAAGTTTCGCATTACCGGCTCCATATGCTTAATGCTCAGCGGGGCATTCCCGATCGCGATGGTGTGATTCATGAGACTGTCTTTGTTGGAGCTGGGATGCGCAATAGTTCGCGATTGGATTATGTGCCATGTCGATTATCGCTTGTGCCAAAACTTCTCTCTACCGAACGTCCAGCTGATGTGGTTTTGCTACACACCTCAAAAGTATACGATGGCAAAGTTTCCCTTGGTATTGAAGTAAATGTAATTCCAGCAGTCATTGCAACTGTTAAACAGCGTGGTGGTTTAATTATTGGTCAAGTTAACGAACAGATGCCTTATACATTTGGCGATGGGGAAATTGATTTAGATGTTTTTGATTACATAATCGAAGTTGATACGCCAGTTGATGCCCATCCTATTCCACCGCTTACTGATACTGCCCGCGAAATTGGCGATCGAATTGCATTTAAAGTTTTAGATGGGTCAACGCTGCAGATGGGAATTGGTGCCATACCAAATGCATTTTTAACTGCAGTTGCACAAGAGCGAACTAACTTAAAAGTATGGACTGAGATGTTCAGTGATGGCGTGCTTGATCTGGAATCACGAGGTAGATTAGATAAAGCAACTGCAATTCGAGCTTCGTTTGCATTTGGCTCACAAGAGTTATATCGCTGGATGGATCGGAATCCAAGAATTCATATGTTGAAAACAGAGAAGACTAATAACCCAGCAAAAGTAGCTGATCAACCTATGATGACAAGTGTTAATGCCGCTCTGCAAGTTGATTTATTAGATCAAGCAAATGCCAGCCGAATTGGAAACAAGATTTATTCCGGATTTGGTGGCTCAACTGACTTTATTGTGGGCGCAATGCACGCCAAAGGTGGCCAAGCTTTTATTGCACTTCCCTCTTGGCATCCAAAAGCAAATTGCTCCACCATTGTGCCACTATTAACTGAGCCAACCACCCACTTTCAGCACAGCGCGATTGTCACCGAGCAAGGTATGGCCACAATGTTTGGTCGCAGCCAGCACGAACAAGCCAGTTCGCTAATTGCGAACTGTGCCCATCCTGATGCTCGCGAGCACCTTTGGACTGAAGGTCGGCGGCTCGGATTCGTGGAATAACAGAAGTAGGGCAAACTACTCCTATGTCAGATGCAATGGATGTGCTGCTCGCCGGCCGAATTGGGTTGTTGGTTCGAATCCAATCTCACGCTGGCGCTCGGTTAGCGCTGCTTGATGCACTCAATGACTACTGCGAAAATTTAGATCAAGAACCTGGCACTGAAGCATTCATGATTGCGCTTGATCCCAGTGATGAAGATGTGATTTGGCTATATGAATGGTTCACCGACCAAGAAGCATTAGATGCCCATCGCTCAAGTGATGCCTTTGCTGACTTAATGCACCGTATGCCCGAGCTAGTTGCCGTGCCTCCTGGTGTGTTGCCAATTAATCCACTGCGAGTTCGGCTCGCGAAACAACCGTTAGAACAGTCGCTTTAATTGCGATTGATTAACTAGGAGCACCGGTGGGACTACTAGATCAATTTGAACAGCGGTTAGATTCGCTGCTCGCTGGTGCGTTAACTGCCGCCTTTGATGAAGAAGTTCAACCTGTTGAGATAGTTGCGGCCGTTACTCGCGAAATGGATGAGCATTTGCAAGAACTTGAAAACGGCAGATTAATTGCACCAAATCACTTTATTGTTGATTTAGCAAAGCATGATTACGACCGAATGCGTGATTATTTAAAAACTCTGGAGCCAGAGTTTGCCGATACCGCTCGAGCGCATGCCAACTTGCAGCATTACACGTTAATTGGACCTGTGGTGGTCACTTTAATGAAAGATAATGAGTTAGAAGCTGGTGTGTTTAGAGTTAGTTTTGAACAACTTCCAGCAGTTACTAGTAGTGGATCGCCAGCGGCAACAATTCATAACATCACCATCAATGGAGTGTCGCATCCATTAACGAAGCCAGTTAATCGAATTGGCAGATCGGTTGATGCTGATATTGTGATAAATGATCCAGCAATTTCCAGATTACATGCTGAAATCACTATTGGTAGCAATGTCATATTGCGTGATTTAGTTTCCACCAATGGCACTTGGCTAAATGGTGAGCGTATTTCTGAAATTCAATTGACTGGACCTACTAACTTTAAACTAGGAACTATTGAGGTTTCTTATCAATGACTGACTTAGTCATCACAATTCTTCGCTTTGGATTTTTAGCATTACTCTGGTTTGCAATCATTCGGATGTTTCTTATTCTGCGCGCTGATTTAACCGGTGAGAAAAAGTATGGCGTAATTAAACCCAAGCGAGTTCAAGTTGAACCGCGGGAGCTTGTTGTGGTGGAAGGTCCTGCCGCTGGCGCAAAAGTGTCAATTGAGAAGCGACCAATCACGATCGGGCGCGCCAGCATCTGTGATCTCACGTTAGAAGATGACTTTATTTCTAGTCGCCACCTACGAATTAGTATGCAATCTGATGGTTATGTGGTGGAAGATTTAGGCTCTACCAATGGCACCTGGGTTGAAGGCGAACGGTTGAGTGAACCCGTGTTGATCAAACCAGGTGTGCGAATCAAAATGGGGCGAAATACCCTCACCATCCGTAAGGTTGAGTCATGAGTCTGCGCTTCTTAGCTGTTGGATCTAGCGATCCAGGGGTGGTGCGCAGCCATAATGAAGATTCAGGCTTGATTTCACCAAGACTATTGGCGGTTGCTGATGGCATGGGCGGTCATGCTGCCGGTGAAATTGCCAGCACCACAATTATTCGCGAATTAGCTGCAGTTGCAGTTAAGGGTGCGCTTGCTGACAACAATTTAGTGCGCGCAATTGAGCGCACTAAGGTTGCGTTAGCTGATTTATCGAAATCAGATCAATCTCGAGCTGGACTTGGCACCACGGTAAGTGCCGTTGCAATTAATGAGAACAAAATTATTGTGGTGCATGTTGGTGATTCCAGAGTATATAGATATCGCAATGGTTCGCTGATGTCATTGACGCGCGATCACACTTATGTGCAGACGCTGTTAGATGTCGGTGAAATTTCAGAAGCTGAAGCAAAAGTACATCCAAAACGCTCACTACTAACGCAAGCAGTTGATGCCCAAAGCAACATCAGTCCTGATGTAACTGAAGTTGAAGTAGAGCCAGGTGATCGATTATTAGTTTGTAGTGATGGCTTAAGTGGTGTGGTAGAACCTGACGTAATGCTTCGTGCGCTACAAAAAGATCGCGATAGTGCGGTTAGTGATTTAGTTGCTGCCGCACAAGCTGCCGGCGCACCAGATAACGTGACTGTGATTGTTGCTGATTTAGTCAGCACAACTCAAGCTGCTGACGCTCGGGGTGTCACCATCATTGGTGCTGCCGCCGAAGGTGCACCAACAGTTAAAGTGCCTCGACATTTTGGCTTTAATCCAATTGTGGTAGTCGCTGTTGTCTCACTGATAATTGCAGCTTCTGGCTTTGGCTTACAGCGCTGGTGGGCCGGGCAATGGCAAGTAGCAGCTCAAGATGGTGTGGTGGTAGTAAATCAGGGAATATCGCAGGAGATATTTGGACTTAAGCTTTATCGCACCCCACTAGTTTCTAAAATTCCCACTACCTCGTTACCGTTATTTGAACAACAACAACTAGAGCGCGGCGTAATTGTGGAATCGCTCGATCAGGCAGAACAAACGTTGCAGCAATTGGCTGAACGCTCAGTTACTTGTAACACTGATCCCAACAGTTGTTTGCCCTAGCAATGCGATCTATTGAACGTAATCTATTAATAATTGTCAGTTTAGTAATTCTCGCGGCATTTCTCATTGTAGATTTTGCTGCTCGAGGTTATTTAGCACCAGTTGGCATAGTGATTCCGATTGTTTTAAGTGGCTTATTTTTTACTATTCATGCAGTGTTAAGAAGATATCGACCAACCGCAGCCGAACTACTTTTACCTGCCGCTGCGTTATTAACTGGTATTGGTGTTACCATGATTTATCGGTTAACCGGTGGCGTCGGTGCGCTACAACAAACAATGTGGGTTGCAGTTAGTGCAATATTGGTAATAATCATTTTGATTAAACTGCCAAATACCAGAGTGCTACTTCGTACTCCGTTGGTTTTCTTGCTCACTGGTGTGGTGCTATTAGCGATGCCGCTATTGCCAGTTATTGGGGCCACCATTAATGGCGCCACACTCTGGCTGCGAGTTGGTCCACTTAGCATGCAGCCTGCGGAATTTGCCAAGGTAGTTTTGATTATTGGGTTTGCTGGATTTTTAGCTAAACATCAATCTCAGTTAACTTTTATCCATCGAAAGATTCTTGGAATCGAACTGCCTCGGTCAAAAGATATTCTGCCACTGCTAATAGTTTGGCTCATTGCACTGCTGCTATTAGTTGGTCAGCGGGATTTAGGCACTTCATTATTGTTTTATGCAGCTGCAGTTTTACTGCTTTATGTCACTACTGCTAGGCGCAGCTGGTTAATTATTGGTTCGGTGCTGCTTGTTATTGGTGGCACTGCCGCCGCATTAATTTTTGATCATGTCGCAACACGTTTTCGGATCTGGTTAAACCCATTTGCTGATATTGCTGGCGATGGTTTCCAAGTGGTGCAAGCAATTTATGGCTTAGCTGCTGGGGGTATTTTTGGCACTGGACTTGGCCAAGGTAACCCAAACTTAATCCCTTATGTGGAATCTGATTTTATTTTTACCGCAATTGCGGAAGAGCTTGGGTTAGTTGGTGCTAGTGCAGTTTTATTGTTGTATGGCTTAATCATTGCCAACGCAGTTAAAACTGCTGGAAAAATGCGCAGCGCTGGAAACATGTTAATCGCAGCTGGGATTGCAATTTTCGTTTTCTTACAAGTGTTAATAACCATTGGCGGGGTAACCGGAGCGCTGCCACTAACTGGATTAACCACAATTTTCTTAAGTGCAGGTGGGTCATCATTAGTTGCTTCATGGATATTAATTGCGTTGCTCTTGGCACTTCAAGATCAAGATCGAATTGTTACCACTTTGCCAACTGAGTTAAGCGATGATCAAACTAGGGCAATCTCGCTATGAAACCACAATTAACAAAATTAGTAACCGGGTTTGGGATTGCACTTTTGCTACTAATTGCCAATCTGACTTATCTGCAAGTATTTGAGGCCAATAGCTTAAACAATCGTGCCGACAATAAGCGTAGTTTGTTTAAACAATATGACATTGATCGCGGCGCTATCATTGTTTCTGGTCAACCAGTTGCTTACTCCGACAAAACCACTGGGCGATTTAAGTTTGAACGTCGATACGTCTCCCCTGCTTTCACTCACCCAGTTGGTTATTTATCTTCAATTTATGGGGTGGCGGGCATTGAGCAGAGTGAAAATCAGTTGCTCTCTGGCGCTGCCGATGCGCTAGCAATTGATCGATTGCGACAACTATTAGATGGTGGCGCTCGTCGAGGTGGTTCAGTTGAGTTAACCCTAAATGGTCCTGCTCAACAACTTGCTTATCAATTATTAGGTAATCGAATTGGTGCAGTTGTCGCAATAGATCCGCGAACTGGCAAAATTTTAGTAAGCGCATCTTCCCCTAGTTTTGACGCAAACTTGTTAGCAACAACTAATGCCAAAACCATGCAAGAATCCTGGAATAAATTAGTTTCTGATCCAGCTCAACCATTATTGAATCGCGCATCTGGCGAAACTTGGGCACCTGGTTCTACCTTTAAATTAATTGTGGCGGCAGCTGCTTTGGAGTCAGGTCAGTATGACTTAACTACAAAAATCCCAGCGCCAGCACAATATCAAGTGCCAGAAAGTTCACGGAAAATTTCTAATTGGCAAAATGCACCTTGTAGTGCAGCTGGCGAAGTAACACTGGAAGAAGCCATGATTGTTTCCTGTAACACTGCATTTGCTCGACTTGGGGTTGAGTTAGGTGAAGCGAGAATACTTCGAACCGCAAAGGCATTTGGTTTTGATGAAAACTTTTCATTAGCCAACACATCGCGAAGCACTTTTCCTACTGATTTATCAAATATTGAATTAGCACTTAGTGCACTTGGTCAATTTGATGTGAAAGCGACCGCGTTACAGATGGCATTAGTTGCAGCTGGTATTGGCAATGAAGGTGTGGTGATGCAACCTAAGTTAATTAATAGATCATTCGCGCCAAATCTAACGCTGTTATCCCAGGCCGATTCTGATGTATTTAATCGAGCGATTAAACCAGTCACTGCGGCGGCTTTAACTCAGATGATGACGAAAGTGGTTTCCGCTGGCACTGGCACGGCGGCACAAATTGCAAATACGGCAGTTGCCGGTAAAACTGGCACGGCCCAGACCAAGCCTGGATTCACCCCACATGCTTGGTTTATTGGATTTGCCCCTGCTGCTGCGCCAAATGTGGCAATTGCGGTGGTGCTGGCTGGGGGTGAGGTAGCCGTTGCTGGTGCTGGCGCTGAGATTTCAGGGAATCAGCTAGCTGCCCCGATCGCTCAAAAAGTTCTGGTAGAACTACTGCGGCGGAAATAGGGCAAGATTGGCAATGAAAATCAGAAGGGCAACAACGTGACCGAACAGCCGCGCCTCTTGGGTGGGCGCTATGAGTTAGGCGCAATTATTGGCCGCGGTGGCATGGCTGATGTGATTGCGGCTAACGATATTCGGCTTGGTCGAAAAGTTGCAATTAAATTAATGCGGCGTGAGTTAGCTTCTGATCCACTATTTCTCGCCAGGTTTCGCCGCGAGGCGCAAGCTGCCGCTGGTTTAAATCATCCCACCATTGTTGCGGTTTATGACTCTGGTGAAGACATTGTTGGAACTGGTACTGATGCGGCATCACTGCCATACATTGTGATGGAACTTGTTGAAGGTGAAACTGTTCGAGATATTTTGCGCAGCGGCGCTGGCTTCACGCCAGAGCGAGCATTACAAGTTGCGCGCGATGTGTTAACTGCGCTGGATTATTCCCATCGCAATGGCATTGTGCATCGAGACATTAAGCCAGGAAATGTGATGATCACTAAATCTGGCGCAATTAAAGTGATGGATTTTGGAATTGCCCGCGCTATGTCAGATTCAGGTAACACCTTAACTGCATCACAGACTGTAATGGGAACCGCACAATATCTTTCACCAGAGCAGGCTCGCGGTGGTGAAGCTGATGCGCGCAGTGATATTTATTCACTTGGTTGTTTGTTATATGAAATGTTAACTGGCAAACCACCTTTCACTGGTGAATCAGCAGTTGCAATTGCCTATCAACATGTCAGCGGTTTAGTTGTGTCACCTAGTGAAGTTAATCCTGAAGTTAATCCAAACATTGATGCGTTAGTGCAAATGGCGCTGGCCAAAGATGCAACTGAGCGCTATCAAAGCGCGGCCGAGATGAGAACCGATATTGATCGTGCGCTGATTGGCGATAAAGTGACTGCGGTGCTGCCAACTGTGCCAATGAATTATTCAGCCGTTACCGTTAAGCCTGTGGCAACTAAGTCAAGAACTAATCCCTGGGTTTGGGTGTTAAGCGCAGCTGGCGTATTTCTGGCCGCAGCAGTTGCTATCTGGGTTTATGGTTCAAGTTTAAATCCTGGTGGCGGCAATCAAGTTGAAGTGCCAGATCTAGCTGGCTTGAGTGCCGAAGCTGCAATTACTGTGCTTAGCGATTACAACTTAGTGCTAGGCAGCATCACTCCAGCAGAATCTGATCGACCAGCAAACACCATCATTGATCAAGATCCTGATGTTGGCTCCCGTGTTGCTGAAGGTAGCAGTGTTAATGTCACGATTTCTGCTGGTGCAACTCAAATTATTGTGCCAACTGTTGCTGGCTTAGTTAGTGCTGAAGATGCCAGACGAGTTCTAGCTTCAGTTAACTTGCAGTTGGGTAATATCACTTCGGTTGATAACGATCAACCAGAAGGTTATGTCGTAGGTTCTATTCCACCAGCAGGCACTTCAGTTCCAGTTGGCACTCGAGTTTCAATTGAAATTTCTAATGGTTTTGGCGTAGTTCCGGCGCTGGAAGGATTGCCCGAAGCGCAGGCTCGCAGTGATCTAGGTGCTGCTGGTTATCAGGTAGTTGTGGTGCCGCAGCCAGCTGCCACTGCTCTACCGGGCACGGTTTTGGCGCAATCACCAGCTGCTGGTACTAGATTAAAAATTGGTTCACGAGTATCAATTACAGTTGCAACTAGCGATGTTCCAGTTGAGCCGGAGCCAGAAACTCCTTAGCGTTCAATAACTGCAGTTAACCCAATTGCTCGCTCTGTTGCTTCCGTATCACCAGTTCGAACCAGCCAATTCGCAAATAACATATGACCATGCTCAGTTAATACGCTCTCTGGATGGAACTGCACTCCCTCAACATCAAGTTTGGTGTGACGCATTCCCATCACTAAATCATTTTCAGTCCACGCGGTAATTTCTAAAACATCCGGCACAGTATCTTTTTTAACCGCTAGCGAGTGGTATCTGGTTGCTTTAAATGGCGATGGCAGATTCACAAACACGCCTTGTTGTTCGTGATAAATATCTGACGTTTTGCCGTGTAATAACTCTGGTGCTCGATCAACTACCGCGCCACCAGCAACTGCAATTGCTTGCAAGCCTAAACAAACACCAAATACTGGAATGCTGTCACCAACACCTTGAATAATGGGGATACAAGCACCGGCTTGCTCTGGTGTGCCAGGGCCAGGGGAAAGCAGCACACCGTCATATTTCAGCGCAATTGCTGCGGTTACTTCATCATTGCGCAGTACTTCAACTTCAGCACCTAACTGCGCCAAATATTGGACGATGTTATAAACAAAAGAGTCATAGTTATCAACTACCAAGATCTTGCTCATGAATCCTCCAGCAATTCAGTCACTCGATCTAGCGTGATTCGACCCGTGTATGCCGGTGCAGCTATTTCATTTTCACGAGAAACTTCATAACCTAATTTAAACAAGCGAACATATTGTCGATATAACTTTAACCCTGGTTCAGTCTCAATAGCCGCCAGCAGTCGCTCTTGATCACCAATTCCTTGAATAACAAAAGGAGGTGAGAAAACTTGATCTTCAACGAGCAAGGTATTGCCAACACAAAGAATGGTGGAATTAACACCAATTCGAATTCCCATTACCGTTACCGCTTCAGCACCACCGCGCCATAGCGCATTAATTGCAGCGAGCACATCTTGCTCATGCACGATCAAATCATCAGGCACGGCACCAACGGGAATTGGGTCACCAACATTTCGCGGGGCATCTTGCATGGTGATTTTAATCCCCGGACCAGTTACCGCAATTAAATCAACAGAATTGGATAGCTGATCAATTTGAGAGCGAAGTGATCTCACTTGAATTGATGCCGGCCCAGTTGATGCTTCATCAACTTGGGCTAATAACTGTTGCTCTTCTGCTGACAAATCTTCAACCGTATCCACTTTTTCTAAAATTAATTCGCGTAGCTCGCTGGCATTTGAATCGCGAAAATCACCAGAGACGCGGGCATAAGAAGTTACTGAAACCAGCACAAAGCCAATTAGGGCCATAATTAGGAGTCGAGCAACCATTCGCCTAGCGTAGAGTTAGGCTACGCCGAGGTCGACTAATGGAGGGTGAAATGGTGGAAGACTCAGCAGGTACTCATAAGGCTAAGCCAGTTCGATTGGATTCACCAAGATGGCTAGCGCCAGCAATGGTTAGCTTCTTCATTCTGGGACTGATCTGGATTGTCACCTATTACCTGGCTGGTTCATCGGTACCGGTGATTAGCGACCTACCCGCGCTGGCCAACATTGGTATTGGGTTTGGCTTCATCTCGATAGGCTTTTTCCTCGCCACTAAGTGGAAATAATTACAAGGTTGTAATTCTCCACACCTGTGGAGAGATTGTGGATAACCTGTTAGAAGCCAAATAACAGCAGCAGCTCCTGAGTTCTAGTAGCAACAGCTTGCTGCAATATCGTAAATATCCCCAACACCCCAGTTACCGCGAGCAACCGACCAATTAAATCTGGCTTTCGAGCTAAAAACCAAGCCACGGCAGCGCCTGCGAGCAACCCACCTAAATGAGCGCGCCAATCAATTCCGGGAACAATAAAACCAATGCCAACATTGATTCCAATTAAAACCAGGATCTGGCTTACATCTTGTCGTAATCTCGAACCAACAATTAAGAACGCACCCATTAAGCCAAACACAGCGCCCGATGCCCCAACTGAAAATGACGCTGGATCAGAGAACCAATAAGACGCAGTTGAACCACCCAGCAGCGCAATTAAATAAAGTGAAATAAACTTGGCATGGCCAAGAATTTCTTCTAATTGATTTCCTAATAACCACAGCACATACATATTAAAAAGTAAATGCAAAAACGAAGCGTGCAAAAAGCCAGCAGTGATTAATCGCCAAACTTCGCCAGATAACGCAACTGCTGGTGGGTGTAACCCAAAGTTAAAAGCGAATTCATTAACTGCACCAGTTAACCAGGCATATAAAAAGATAGACGTATTAAGAAGCACAATCAGCTGCACAATGGCAGCTGATTGTGGCCTTCTTCTTACGAATCGAACCACAATTAACTTATGGTGACGTGAGTTAGCAAAATTTCAGTTGCTGGTCGATCTTGTGAATTAGTATCAGCGGCCGCAATTGCATCCACTACATCGCGACTTACCTGATCTGCTACTTCACCAAAAATTGTGTGTTTGTTATTCAACCAATTTGTTGCAGCAACGGTAATAAAGAATTGTGAGCCATTGGTATTTGGTCCAGCGTTTGCCATTGCTGGTAAATATGGTTTGCTGAAAGTGAGCTCTGGATGAAACTCATCGGCAAATTTATAGCCAGGACCACCAGTGCCATTACCAAGTGGATCGCCGCCTTGAATCATAAATCCAGCAATCACCCGGTGAAATGGCACATCTTTATAAAGTGGGCCAGATTGCTTATCACCAGTTCGAGGGTTACTCCACTCTTGAGTTCCATCAGCTAAGCCAACAAAATTCTTAACTGTCTTTGGTGCGTGATTACCAAAAAGGTTAATGGTGATATCACCAAGGGTGGTGTGAAAAACTGCGGTTTGAGTATGCATTTAATTCCAATCCGTAATAGATGTTATAAGTTTAGTCCTAGTTGTTAATTAGGGTTCAAACAAAAAACCCTTACGCTAGGTAAGGGTTTCAGTTGTGGAGACAATGGGACTCGAACCCACAACCCCCGGCTTGCAAAGCCGGTGCTCTACCAATTGAGCTATGTCCCCGCGTGTTACCGCAGGTCTGGCGCTGATTGCGCTTCAGTCCAGTTTTCATCATCACCCTGCTGGTTCAGCAGGTTCTGATAAATCCAAACTGCAGCGCCGATTAAAGCACTAAGCAGGGTTATGCGTCGCAGGAACCGAAACATAACTTCCTCCTTTACTTAGCGAGTTTGACCACTAAGCGTGGGCCTAGGTGGACTTGAACCACCGACCTCTTCCTTATCAGGGAAGCGCTCTAACCAGGCTGAGCTATAGGCCCGAAACTCATCTGAGCCCGCGCAGACTACCCCAGCACGCACCCCGATCTGAAAAAGGGTCACTCCTCTCGCAGGCTGACCTTTATTCCGCCAGTTAAGCCAACTGCCAGGTTGTAAAGCACCGACCAGATAAATGCGCCAGCTGGCCAGGTGATTAGTTGTGCGGCGCTAATTAAGAAACACAACCCCAACACTCGCGTAAATGAGAGCAGTGATGGGAAATCAACTATCGCAGTGCCAAGTAGATCACCCAATGTGTCGCTAAACACAGTTAACACCCCAGCTGCTCGAAGTAGTAACCAAGAGAGCAGCACTACCACAGTTAATGTAATTGACGCCGCTACTGCCAACATAAAAGCAGTTTTCACCGCAGACCAAGGATTGATCTGGGTTAAGCGCCAATTCTTTTCCATGTTAGTTACTCAACTTCTGCTTCATCTGATTCCAACTTCGCAACTGCTGCCACAAATACATCATCAGATAAATCCATAAATGAAACACCCATAGTGTCTCTACCCGTGGCACGAACTTCACTTACTTGAGTTCGAATCACCACACCATTTGATGCAATACCAAATAACTCATCAGTTGGATCACAAACTAATGCCGCAACTAATTTTCCGCGCTCTTCAACTAATCGCATTGCCCGAATACCCAATGTGCCGCGGCCTTTTGTTGGCCATTCAGCTAACTCGGTTCGTTTTGCAAATCCGCCATCAGTCACAGTTACTAACGATGCGCCATCGCGAACCACATCCATAGCTAATAAGTAATCTGCATCATGCTTAAACCGCATACCAATTACACCACTGGTAGCGCGTCCCATTGGACGTAAATTACTATCTGCCGCATTAAATCGAACTGATAAACCTTTAGCTGAAACCAACAACAGATCATCTTTATCGCCAACTAATCTAGCTGAGATAACTTCATCTTCATCGCGAAGATTAATTGCAATTAAAGTTGATCTATTAGTGTCAAATTCACTCAGTGCGGTTTTCTTTACCAAGCCTGATTTAGTGGCGAGCACTAAATATTTAGCAGCAGCAAAGTTCTTAATTGAAAGCACCTGGGCAATTTGTTCATCGCCAGCAAGCGCTAACAAATTAGCAACGTGTTTACCTTTGGCATCACGACCAGCTTCGGGCACTTCATAACCGCGGGCTCGATATACCCGGCCTCGGTTAGTGAAGAACAGCAACAAATCATGAGTTGAAGTCACCATGAAATGCTCCACAATGTCATCTTCTCGAAGTGCGGCGCCCTTTATTCCCTTGCCACCTCGACGCTGCGAGCGATACAGATCTGCTGGGGTTCGCTTGGCATAGCCATCTCTAGTAATTGTGATTACGACATCTCGCTCGGCAATTAAATCCGCCATTGACACTTCATCTTCATCAGGCACGATCGCAGTTCTGCGGTCATCGCCAAATTTAGCTACCAATTCAGTTAGTTCATCTTTGATAATGCCCCGCTGCTTTGCTTCGTCTGCCAAAATTGCTTGATAGCCCTTAATTAAGTTCATTAATTCGGCGTGCTCATCCATAATGCGTTGTCGCTCTAATGCAGCTAATCGACGAAGTTGCAGATCCAAAATTGCAATAGCTTGCACGTCATCAATGCCAAGCAGCTTCATTAATCCTTCACGCGCTTCATCTGCGGTTTGACTGCTTCGAATTAACGCAATTACGGCATCTATCGCATCTAGCGCTTTGAGATAACCGGTGAGGATATGGGCTCGTTTTTCCGCTTCACTTAATCGATATTTAGTTCGGCGTTGAATTACTTCAATCTGATGGGTGATCCAATAAGAAATGAATTGATCGATAGAAAGTGTTCTTGGTACCCCATCCACAATGGCCAACATGTTGCAACCAAAAGTGTCTTGTAATTGGGTATGTTTAAACAAGTTGTTCTTAACAACAGTTGCCACGGCATCTTTTTTAAGAACCACCACAATTCGCATACCAGTTCGCGATGATGAATCATCTCTTAAATCTGAAATGCCTGGAATTTTTCCGCTATCAACTAATTCGGCTATCTTAAGTTTTAAGTTATCTGGGTTAACTTGATATGGCAGCTCTGAGATAACTAACAATGTTCTACCACGTGAATCTTCTTCAACATCAACAACAGCTCGCATCGTAACTGAACCACGGCCAGTGCGATAAGCCTCTTCAATGCCGCGCATACCAATAATGGTTGCTTTAGTTGGAAAGTCAGGACCTTTGATTCGTTCTAATAAGGCATTTAGTAATTCTTCTTTTGAGGCAGTTGGATTCTCTAACGCCCAAATCACACCGGAAGCAACTTCAGTTAAATTGTGTGGCGGGATGTTGGTAGCCATACCAACTGCAATACCGCTGGAACCATTAACTAATAAGTTAGGAAATCGGCTGGGCAGAATTACTGGCTCTTGAGTGCGGCCGTCATAGTTTGGTACAAAATCAACCGTGTCTTCATTGATGTCGCGCACCATCTCCATTGCCAACTGGGACATTCGAGATTCGGTGTAACGCATTGCAGCTGCGCCATCATTACCTGGTGAACCAAAATTTCCTTGACCATCAATTAGTGGGTAACGCATTACCCACTCTTGCGCCAATCGAACTAACGTGTCATAAATTGCACCATCACCATGTGGGTGATAGTTACCCATCACATCACCGACGATACGAGCACATTTGCTATAACCGCGATCAGCTCGATAACCGCCATCAAACATGGCATAAAGCAACCGGCGGTGAACAGGCTTTAGGCCATCTCGCACATCAGGTAGTGCGCGGCCAACAATCACGCTCATCGCATAATCTAAATAAGAGCGTTGTAGCTCACCTCTTAGATCTACCGGCTCAATACGGCCGTGCGGTGATAACTCTTCAGTGACTGTCACAGTTACCTTTCTTAAATATCCAAGAAGCGAACGTCGCGGGCGTTTTGTTGAATAAAACTACGGCGAGATTCCACGTCTTCACCCATCAAAATGCTAAATAGCGCATCAGCTGCCGCAGCATCATCCATAGTTACTTGCAACAGCACTCGCTTTTTTGGATCCATGGTGGTGTCCCAAAGTTCATCGGCATTCATCTCACCTAGACCTTTGTAGCGCTGAATTGCATCTTCTTTTGGTAACTTCTTGCCGCTCTCTTTACCCAATTCGATTAGCGCATCGCGCTCTCGATCAGAATAGGCGTATTGCGCATCTTCCCTTGCCCACTTAAGTTTATAAAGTGGTGGTTGCGCTAAATAGACATAACCTTCAGCAACAAGCGGCTTCATAAATCTAAATAAAAGTGTAAGTAGCAATGTTCTAATGTGCTGACCATCCACATCCGCATCTGCCATCAGAACTATTTTGTGATAGCGCAGTTTTGCTAGATCAAAATCTTCATGCACACCAGTGCCAAGTGCTGAAATTAGCGCTTGCACTTCATTGTTTTGCAGCACTCGATCTAATCTGGCTTTCTCCACATTTAAAATCTTGCCTCTAATTGGCAAAATCGCTTGGGTGCGTGAATCACGGGCAGTTTTAGTAGATCCGCCAGCCGAGTCACCTTCCACAATGAAAAGCTCGCAATCTTCTGGATTAGTGCTCTGACAGTCTGAAAGTTTGCCCGGCAATCCAGAAGAGCCAAGTAGTCCTTTACGGCTGCGTGCTAAATCGCGAGCTTTTCGAGCGGCAATTCGAGCTGTTGCAGCTGAAATAGATTTGCGCGCAATGTCTTTTCCTTCACTTGGGTGAGATTCCAACCAAGCGCCAAACTCTTCATTCAACATGGCTTGCACGAAAGACTTCATCTCGGTATTGCCAAGTTTGGTTTTAGTCTGACCTTCAAATTGTGGCTCACGCAATTTAACTGAGATGATCGCAATTAATCCTTCACGAATGTCATCCCCAGTTAAATTAGTGTCTTTCTCTTTTAAAAGTCCCCAGTTGCGCGCCGCTTTATTAATAAGCGAAGTCAGCGCAGTTCGAAAACCTTCTTCATGTGTACCACCTTCATGAGTATTGATGGTGTTTGCGAAGGTATAAACTGATTCCGAATATGAATTCACCCACTGCAGTGCAATTTCAGCACTGTAACCTTTTTTATCATCTTCGAATTCAAAAAATAAAATCTCACGATGAACTGGGGTATCTGATTTAGCTTTTGCGATATGTTTTACAAAATCGATCAAACCATCATCGTATTTATAATCAACTTGACGCGGCACACCATCAATTAACTCGCGCTCATCAATTAAAACTAATCGAAGTCCTTTATTTAGAAAAGCCATCTCTCGAAATCGAGCAGCAAGTGTTTCGAAGTTATAATTAGTGGTTTCAAATATCGCGCCATCTGCCCAAAATGTAACTTTGGTGCCGGTGCTATCAGCTTTACCAAGTTTCTTTAGCGGCGCTTCTGGTGCACCATGTAGATAAGTTTGCGTCCAAACTGATCCTTCACGTTTAATCTCAACAGTTAACTTTGTTGATAATGCGTTAACTACTGAAACACCAACACCGTGCAAACCACCAGAAACTTGATAACCACCGCCACCAAATTTTCCGCCAGCATGCAACGTGGTTAGCACTACTTCAACAGCTGGCTTCTTCTCAACTGGATGTTCATCAACTGGAATACCGCGACCATCGTCGATAACTTCAACGCCGCCATCAGTTAATAGTCGAACTTGAATTGCGCTGGCATATCCCGCCATCGCCTCATCCACACTGTTATCGACTACCTCATAAACCAGGTGGTGCAGACCACGCTCGCCGGTAGATCCGATGTACATGCCGGGGCGTTTCCGAACCGCATCTAGCCCCTCTAAAACCTGAATAGCACTGGCGTCATAAGACACGAAAGAAGGCTCCTAAATTGATTGATTTTCTAGCCCAATTCTAGCCAATTTCGCCGACAGATGAGCGGTTGAATTAGAGGGATTAGGCTCAAAAAGCACCCTAAATCGAACCAGATTTGATTTAGCCTCATTTTGGCTGGTTGGCAGGATTTGGGATTTGCGGCTAAAAACCCCGATTTATGGCTTTTCATTTACCCAAACAGAGTTATCCACAGTTTTCCACATCCTGTGGAAAGAGGGTTTAGCGGCGTTTTCCCTCACGAATTCGCCATCCGCCTGGGGTTTTTCGAGCTGTTGGTGGCAGCACCTTTACTGATTGAATCGAAAGCTCAGGTGCTGCGGTTTGCAGTTTTTCTAACAGCACTGGAGTTAGATACTTTAGTTGAGTTGCCCAAGATGTGGAATCCGCTCTCAGAATTAATTCACCGTTTTCAAATCGCTCAATTACTAAGTGAGCCGCGGTTTCTGCGCCAACTACACTTTCAAATTTACTGTGTAAATTGGCAAGTGCTTTTGGTTGTTGCCAACCCACATTGTCCACAAACTCATCTAACGCATCGCCAATTAATTGTGGATCTCTGGATTTAGCTGCGGTATTGCTGCGGGTTCGGAAATTTGTTTTTCGACTTAATCGATTTAGTAATGATTTACCTGGGTCTTTTTGATCAGCCATTAACTACCTCCCCACCACTAAATCGATAAATCTTTGCCGCAAGATTACTAGGTAAGTCAACTTCAGCGGCAGCGGTAATGATGGTCTGCTCCACACCTAAAGCAATCTGCATTAGCTGCTCTCGACGACGATCGTCCAATTCAGCAAACACATCATCTAATACTAAAATTGGAGTTGAGTTTGAATTAATTGAGGATTGCAATAAATGCAGCACGCCTAATTTAAGTGATAAGGCAGCGGACCATGTTTCACCATGTGAAGCGTAACCTTTAATTGGTAGTTGATTTAAACTAAAAAACACTTCATCCCGGTGCGGCCCAACTAAAGTAACTCCTCGTTTAATCTCTTCAGTTGCAGCTGCAGATAGTGCTTGCTCGAGTTGGATTTTGATCCAATTAATATCTTGTTCTAATTTAAGTTCAGTCCATGAAGGCTGATAATTAAAGTCAAAGTTATTATTTGGTGCAATTTGTTGATAGTAATCATTCACGAACGGCATTAAATTTGTTAATGAATTTAACCGAACAAGTATTAATTCAGCCGCTAATTGAATCAGTCTTTCATTCCAAACATCTAAGGTAGATATTGCGGTTTGTTGTGCTTTTCCAGAAAGCATGCTGGCACTTTTTAGTAGTGAGTTTCGCTGTTTTAATACTCGCTCATAATCAGATCTAATGCCGGCAACTCTTGGGTTCAACATAGTTGCGGTTTGATCTAGAAAGTATCTGCGATTACTGGGGTCGCCACGTAATATCTCTAAATCTTCTGGCGCAAAAATAACTACTTGAACCACACCAAGGGCTTCTTTAGCTTTAACTGGATTTTTATTTAACCAGAAACTATTTCCTTTACGTTGATTAAGTTCAATTTCAAGTTGAAGGTTGGTGTCATTGATATTGAAATTGCCACTTACTTTTGCAACTGTGGCATCTTTATTTATAAGTGGTTGATTGCTTGCTACTCGGTGGCTCTCTTGATTAGCGAGGAAATAAAGCGCTTCCACCACATTTGTTTTGCCTTCACCATTATTTCCAAGCAGGCAAGTAATACCGCTATCGAAACTTAAAGTTAAGGATTTATGTGATCGAAAATTAGCTAACGATATTTGGGTTAGATACATCAGCCTAAACGAACTGGCATTAACAAATATCGATAACTTGGTTCTTTTTCGCCGGCCGCCGCTAGCACTGCTGGTCGGTTTGGTGAGGTAAACATAAGTTGAGTTGATTCAGTGCCAAGTGCATTTAATCCGTCAATTAAATATTGGTGGTTAAATGCAATATCTAATCCGTCACCATCAATTTCACATTCCACAACTTCAGTTGCGGTTGGGTCATCACCAGCACCAGCAGTTAGCACAACTTCACCATCTTGGAAAGAGCATCTAACTGGTGAATTACGATCAGCAACGAGAGCCACACGTTTTACTGAATCCGCAAGGGATTGAGTATTTAAGGTAACAATTGTTGATGATTCAGTTGGAAGTAAAGTTCGGTATTTTGGAAATTCCGCATCTAACAATCGGCTGGTCATTTTTTTATTTGCAGCTTCAATACCAATTAATTTTTCACCATCATCACTAGCCGAAAATGTTAATCTAATATTTTCACCTGTTAAGGTGCGAGCTGCATCTGCTAAATTTTTTGCTGGTACTAACGCATTGATTTCCATATTTGGTGAATCAGGATTCCAACTAATTTCTTTAACCGCTAAACGGTATCTATCGGTTGCAGCAAAAGTTAATGAGTTGCCAACAATTTCAACTTTAATTCCAGTTAACATAGGTAGGGTTGAATCGATACCAGCGGCGGTTGCCACCATAGTTACTGCTTCAGCAAATATTTGAGTTGGGATAGTGCCACCATGTGTTGGTAAATCTGGTAGCGCTGGGTAATCGTTATCTGGAATTGTTGGTAATAAGAAATTTGATCGATCACAAGTTAACTCAACTCGCGCACCGGTTACTTCAATAATAATTGGTTTATTAGGTAATGCTTTAACGATGTCAGCTAAAATCCTGCCGTTTACTAAAACTCTACCTGGGTTATAAACCTCAGCCGCCACCATGGATTTAGCTGAAGTGGCAAAATCAAAACTAGATAGGTGCAACTCACCTTTATCAGCTTCAATTAATAAACCAGCCAATGTCGGGGTGGCAGGTCGAGTTGGGAGGGTGCGAGCAGCCCAAGAAACCGCATCACTAAATGCAGATTTCTCTACTTGAAACTTCACAGTCCCTCTTATCTCTAATTACCTAGGTGTAGTTAAGGGTAGATGTTCTCAGAATAACCCTTAATTTGATAGTAGCCACCAGGGGTTACCCACATTCACTAATTCGAGTAACTTCAAATTCAAATTAGTTAGTAGTCGTAGTAGGTTCGGTGGATTCTGTGGATAACTACTAAAAACCTCACAACAAACCGTAACTCACCTGTGGATAACCTTGGGAAAGGGGATAGGGTGTTTTAACAATTGCCCACAACTTAACAAGCAAAAAAATCAATCTGTGGGGAACTAGGTAATTACCCCCAACCAATTCACGATTCTTCAGAGAGTTATCCACAAGATCTCCCCAAACCGTGGATGAGAGGTTTAGCCTTTTCGGGCCTCAGTTCTAATTCGGGCGGTTAAATCGGCGATCTGGTTATAAAGGCTTCGGCGCTCTGCCATTAATTGTCTAATCTTTCGATCTGCGTGCATCACGGTGGTGTGGTCGCGGCCACCAAAAGCCTGACCAATTTTTGGCAGTGATAAATCAGTTAACTCTCGGCATAAATACATCGCAATCTGGCGAGCAGTAACTAATACTCGAGAGCGAGATCCACCAGTTAAATCATCCATACTGACACCGAAATATTGCGCGGTTTGCACCATAATTAAATTAGAAGTTATTTCTGGCCCAATACTTTCTGGAATAACATCTTTTAAGACAACCTCAGCTACTTCTAATCCAACTGGTTGACGATTTAAGTTAGCAAATGCCGTAATACGAACCAGCGCACCTTCAAGCTCTCTAATGTTGCTGGAAACTCGAGAAGCGATAAATTCCAAAACCTCTGCTGGCACATTTAGTTTTTCTTGCGCGGTTTTCTTACGCAAAATAGCAATACGAGTTTCTAAGTCAGGTGGCTGCACATCAGTGATCAATCCCCACTCAAATCGAGAGCGCATACGATCTTCAAAGTCCTGCAGCTGCTTTGGTGGTAAATCACTAGTGACAACAATTTGTTTGTTGGCATTGTGAAGCGTATTAAACGTATGGAAAAACTCTTCCTGGGTCTGCACTTTCCCGCTTAGGAATTGAATATCATCAACTAACAACACGTCAATATCGCGGTATTTACGTTGAAACACACCAGCTTTATCATCACGGATTGAGTTAATAAATTCATTAGTAAATTCTTCACTGGAGACATAACGAACCTTTGCACCGTTATAGAGACTTCTGGTGTAATGGCCGATCGCATGTAGTAAGTGAGTTTTTCCTAATCCTGAACCACCATAAATAAATAATGGGTTATACGCCTTAGCTGGTTGTTCTGCTACTGCTACTGCGGCCGCATGAGCGAATCGGTTGGATGAGCCGATAACGAAAGTATCGAATGTGTATTTTGGTGATAGTCGTGAATCTGAATCTATTCGTGATGCTGGCGAACCAGTACCTGGTCGATTAATTTCTTCATCGAAACTTGGTTGTACTGGTGCGGCATAAGTTGCATCTGCCATCTCATCAGTTAAATCATCATCAAGAGCTGGTGCAATTGACGGATCAACTGATACTGCTAACCGAATGTCATGACCAAATTCCGCAGTTAGCGCTCTAATCAAAACTGGTTTTAATCTGGTTTCTAAAACATCCTTGGTAAATTCATTAGGGCTGGCAATCAGCACTGTGCCTTCCACTAAAGCAAGTGGTCTGGTTAGGGCTACAAAAGCTCGATCTTGGGGAGAAAGGGACACATCGGACAAATGGGTCAAACTACGTGCCCACACATCTGCTAGATCGATCACTTCTTCCAAGATTCCCCCTAAGAACCAGAATTAATCCACAGATTTAGTGCGGGGGTGGAACTTATCCCCAACCCCCAGCCAAAGCAATAGTGGGGTGAGGTTTTTTTGCGACACGCCGCGATAGTTACCTAATATTTATCAACAGCCCTGGCACCATCTGCGACCCTCGCTTGTTGGGGGGCTGAAACTGGTGCGGTATGCTCCGCCCTCGCGATCAAAGCGATCGCAATCCTCGTAGAAGTTTTGGAGCCATCGTGAGCAAGAAAACTTATCAGCCCAACAACCGTCGTCGGGCTAAGAAGCATGGCTTCCGCCAGCGCATGAGCACTCGAGCTGGTCGCGCAATTTTGGCTGCCCGACGCCGCAAGGGTCGCGCCAAGCTTTCGGCATAACAAGTCATGTTGCCGGCTAAATACCGGTTGCGCCGTCGTGGCGACGTAGCCAATGTGTTAACTAACGGCCGAAAAACTCCGGCCGGTGTTGTGGTGATTCATTCCTTACCTAAATCTAAGCAACCTAGCGAATTTGCGTTTGTGGTTTCTAAAAAAGTTGGTAATTCTGTAGTGCGACATCGAGTAACCAGGGTGCTGCGACACATTGTGGCCGATCAAGTAACTAGTTTTGATCCAGCTCAACAAATCGTGGTTAGGGCGCTAAGTAAATCGGCAGCAACACCAACACAAGTAATTAAAGATGACTTTGTTGCAGCAGTAGCAAAGGTGAATTCTTATGCTAACTAAATTACTTTCATTACCACTAATTTTAGTAATCAACGGTTACCGAAAATTTATTTCACCCATCACCCCAACTTCTTGCCGATTGCATCCATCATGTTCAACCTATGCACTACAAGCAGTACAAGTCCATGGTCCAATCAGAGGCTCGCTCCTTTCAGGTTGGCGTTTGCTGCGATGCAATCCATTTACTAAAGGTGGCGTCGATCCAGTGCCAACCAAAGGCAGTTGGCGACCAGAGATTGATTTAGCTGGAAATCCAAGAGATTTAACGAAAGTAGGAAGTTAATGAGCACGATATTTGCCCCATTTATTTGGCTTTTTAATCGACTAGAAGATCTGGTCTCTTGGATCTTGATTACATTTCATGACTTACTCAGTCCAGTTTTTGGCGCTACTTCTGGTTGGTCATGGAGTTTGGCAATTATTGGTTTGGTAATTGTGATTCGGATTTTACTTATCCCACTTTTTGTTAAGCAAATCCGGGCGGTTAGAAATATGCAGGCGATTCAACCACAAATTAAAGAACTACAAAAGAAGTATGCCGACAACCGGGAAAAGCTTGGCCAAGAGATGATGAAGTTGTATCGGGAAACTGGTACCAATCCATTTTCATCCTGCTTACCAATTTTGTTGCAAGCACCAATTTTCTTTGCGCTATTTAGAGTGCTTCAAGGAATTGCACTTAACAAACCAGAAGGCATCTTCGCTAACGAAAACAATCTAATTCTGGTAGATCAAGCAAGAGAAGCATTAGTTGTTGGTGTGCCAATTTATGCCACGCTAATTAATGCAAATGAAACCCCATCAATTCCTGCAACTATTTCACTAACTATCTTCTTGATTTTGTTTATGTCTGCTACCACATTTATTACACAGAAGCAGTTGATTGTTAAGAACTCTGCACCAAACAATCCAATGGTGCAGCAACAAAAGATTTTGCTTTATGTTTTCCCAATTATTTTTGCCGTCGGTGGCATTGGTTTCCCAATTGGTGTGTTGATTTATTGGTCAACTACCAACCTGTGGTCAATGTTCCAGCAGTTCTGGGTGATTAGAAATTCACCAACTCCAGGTTCGCCGGCATATGACGTTTGGGTGAAGCGCAAAGAAGAGAAGCAACGCAAAAAAGGAATTACCCCAGAACCAGAGAAGTCAGCTGAGCCAGAGCAGCCACCGGCACCTCGACAGCAACCAAAGAAGCAACCACGAGGTAAGCGCAAGAAAAATGGCGGCAAAAAATAGTTTCCCGATTTATCCCAAAAGTGAGGTTTAATGAGCGAGAGTCCAGCAGTAAAAGTTGAAGATCTAGAGCGCGAAGCAGATATTGCCGCGGATTATCTAGAGGAACTACTTGACATAACAGATTTAGATGGTGATATTGAGCTAGATATTGAAGCCGATCGACCACTAGTTGCGATTGAAGGTGGCGATCTTTCAGTGCTAGTGGGTGAAGATGGCAAAGTGCTGCAGTCACTGCAGGATCTAGCCCGATTGGCGGTGCAGCGAGAGACTGGTGAGCGCAGCCGATTGATGCTTGATATTGGCGGCCACCGCTCCGCTCGAAAAGCCACTTTGGCTAAGTTCGGCACTGAAACTGCAGCTAAAGTGATTAAGTCTGGTAAATCAATCAAGCTCGAACCAATGAGCGCCTTTGAGCGCAAAGTGGTGCATGATGCGGTGAATGCGGCCGGTGCACTGAGTGAGTCTGAGGGTGAAGAGCCAAACCGCTACATCGTGGTGTATCCACCTACCTCATGACCAATGTTTCCCGTGAAACATTAATCCTGCAGGCCTACCCCGAAGCAGCTAACCAACTCCAGCAATTCCACGATCTGCTGGCAGTCGAAGGCCCAATTCGAGGGTTAATTGGCCCCAAAGAGGTAGAAAAACTCTGGGATCGACATATTGGCAATTCCTTAGTGCTGGAGAGTCTGCTGCCTGAGGGGTGTTCGCTGATTGATATTGGCACCGGGGCTGGCCTGCCAGGTATCCCAATTGCGATAGTTCGCCCTGATCTCGAGATCCACCTGGTGGAGCCGATGCAGCGGCGAATCGAGTTCCTGGAGTTGGCGGTAGCCAAATTGGGCCTTTCCAATACTCAAATTCACCGGGCAAGAGCAGAACAGCTCCATGGGCAATTAGTGGCCGATCTAGTAACTGCCCGGGCGGTTGCCTCAGTTAAGGAGTTGATCGAATGGTGCGAACCACTACTGAACTCCCATGGCAGGCTAGTGCTGCTCAAAGGGGAGAAAGCTGAGATTGAGCTCAAAGAGGCAAAGCCAACCATGCATAGACATGGCCTAGTGCTAGATGACATTGTGCTGCTGGGGGAAGACCTCTTGATTGAGCCCACTCGAGCGGTGGTCTTGATCCGAAAATAAAACCTGCATCCTGTCGGTTTCACGTGAAACAATAGGGGCCTTCAGGAGGAAAAGTGTCAGAACCAGTTACCCAGGTAACCCCGACGGTAAGAATAAAGAAATTACCAGATCTACCTAAACCAGAGCAGACCCGAGTCTTCGCTATTGCTAACCAAAAGGGTGGGGTGGGTAAAACCACCTCCACTGTTAATTTGGCGGCAGCTATGGCGCTTAGTGGGTTGCATGTATTGGTGGTAGATGTTGATCCGCAAGGCAATGCCTCAACCGCACTTGCAATTGAGCATCCAGTAGGCACTCCTGATGTGTACTCCGTACTTGTTGAGGGCAAACCACTTTCTGCCATTGTGCAAAGCTGCCCCACTATTCCTGGCTTATTTGTTGCGCCAGCAACAGTTGATCTAACTGGTGCTGAAATTGAATTAGTAAGTGTGGTGGCGCGCGAGTATCGATTAGCTCGTGCGATCGATGGATACTTAGCTGAGCACCAAGCAAAACATGGCCGCAAGATTGATTACGTATTGATTGATTGCCCACCAAGTTTAGGCTTATTAACTTTGAATGCATTAGTTGCAGCTAAAGAAGTTTTAATTCCAATTCAATGTGAGTACTACGCATTAGAAGGTGTTGGTCAGTTAATTGCAAACGTTGAATTAGTGCGTGAACATTTAAATCCATTATTGGATATCTCAACAATTTTAATGACCATGTTTAATTCAACTACAAAACTTTCACAACAAGTAGTCGAAGAAGTTAGAACACATTTTGGTGACCGAGTGTTAACTGCAGTAGTACCAAGAGCAGTTAGATTAAGTGAGGCACCCTCTTATTCTCAAACTATTTTTACTTACGATGGATCATCAATTGGTGCGCAAAGTTATTTAGCAGCAGCAACTGAAATTGCTAATAAAACAATTGGAACTAAACATGACTGATCGCAGAGGATTAGGACGTGGACTTGGTGCGTTAATTCCACCAACAGAAACTACAACTACAACCACAAAACCAACCGCCAGTGAAACTGAAGTTGTGCCAGGTTTAATATTGCGTGAATTACCACTTAATCAAATAGTCCCAAATCCAAAACAACCGCGAACAGTTTTTGATGAAGCAGATTTGGATGAATTAGCGTTCTCACTTAAAGAAGTAGGATTGTTGCAACCAATTGTGGTGCGTCCAGTTGGTAGTGCTTTTGAAATTGTCGCTGGTGAGCGCAGATGGCGCGCCGCCCAAGCAGCTGGCTTTAGAACAATTACCGCGCTAGTTCGAGAAACCAGCGATGAAGTTTTATTGCGTGATGCGTTACTAGAAAATTTACATCGCTCACAATTAAATGCACTGGAAGAAGCTTCGGCTTATGCGCAATTGCTAGATGATTTTGGTTGCACCCAAGAAGAGTTAGCACAGCGACTTGGTCGATCGCGGCCGCAAGTAACAAATATGTTGCGACTACTTAGATTGCCAGTAACAGTGCAACGCAAAGTTGCAGCAGGCGTGCTATCGGCTGGCCATGCTCGCGCTCTGCTGTCATTAGATGATCCAGCTGCAATGGAGCGATTAGCTGAGCGCATTATTGCTGAAGGTATTTCAGTTAGATCAACTGAAGAAATTGTTTCGGTGGGTCAGTTAGATAACGGCAAACCAAAAACAACTAAACCACGCAAAGGATTACCAGCAGCCGCGTTATCAGTCATGGAGCGATTGGCAGATCGACTGGATACGCGAGTTAAAGTTGAAGGTAATGAAAAGCGTGGTCGAATTGTAATTGAGTATGCAACAATGGAAGATCTACGACGGATAACTGAACTTATCGATCGAGATTAGTTATTAGTTTCAAAAATACTTCACCTAAATCTAAACCTGCCGCAGCAATGGCCTGTGGGAACAAACTAGTTTCAGTCTGACCTGGATTAATGTTTACTTCTAAGAACCAGATATTCCCAGTAGCATCAACAATCAAATCCGTTCTAGAAATATCTTTTAACCCAAGAGCTTTATGCATCTTTGTTGCGATTTCATTTGCTTGCGCTGCAATATCAGGATTAATTCGAGCTGGCACAAAGAATTCAGTCATACCTGCGGTGTAGCGGCAGTCATAATCGTATAGATCATGATCTGGCACAATCTCCACAATGGGCAAAGTGGTTAACCCGGTTTTATCTTCCAATACACAAACTGCAATCTCAGTGCCGGTGATGTATGGCTGCATCAACACAACAGAACCATAGGAAAACGCAGTAACCATCGCGCCTGGTAATTCCTCTTTCGTTTTGACAACAGTTGCACCCAACGCCGATCCACCATGACTTGGCTTAACCACCATCGGTAGGCCAATTGAACTAATCGCAGACTCCAGCAGTGCGGTGGCACCTAATGACTTAAATGCTTCTTGTGGCAGCACAATTGATTTAGGAACAGTTACGCCAGCAGCGGCTGCTACTTGATTAGCAATTGGTTTTTCAAATGCAATTCGAGCGGCAGCTGAAGGCGAACCCACTGTTTTATAACCTGCCACATCTAATACTTCACGTAATGAACCATCTTCCCCAACTTGACCGTGAACTAACGGCAACACCGCATCCGGATTGATTTTTCGCAGCTCTGGTAATAGATCTGCATCAATATCAACTTCAATTACTTCTTGACCTTTTTCGCGAAGCGCTTGTGCTACCCGTCGGCCAGATCGCAGTGAAACTTCTCGCTCAGCAGATAATCCGCCTGCTAAAACTGCAATTTTCATTAGTTGCCCCCTACGCCGAAAGTTTTAAGTAATTCAGCTTCTTCACTCATCACATTTGCCAGCCGCTTCACACCTTCCACAATTCGCTCTGGTGGTGGATAGCAAAACGAAAGTCTTAGATTTGATCGGCCTTGACCATCGGCAAAAAATCCAGTGCCTGGCACGTATGCAACTAAGTGTGTTACGGCCCGAGGCAACATAGCCGTGGCATCAAAACCTGGCGGCAGCGTTAACCAAGAATAAAAACCACCCGTTGGCACAGTCCACTTAACTCCAGCTGGCATGTGATCATCAAGTGCTGACAGCAAGGTGTCGCGACGTAGTTTGTAGATGTCTCTGAAGGTGGCAACTTGCGCTAACCAATCTTGAGTTCGCAAATATTCATCCACAATCATCTGGGTGAAATTACTTGGACATAGCGTGGCCGCTTCATTAGCCAGCACTAATTTTTCACGCAGTGCATGCGGCGCTACCGCCCAACCAATGCGAAGCCCTGCTGAAATAATCTTGCTAAACGAACCGCAATAAACCACGCGTTCTTTTTCGTTAGCAGCCATGGGTCGATGGATCACACCATCAAAACTAAGTAGCGCATAAGGATCATCTTCAATAATCAAAACATTTTCTTGCTCCGCGATTGCCACAATTTCACTTCGACGCTGCTGCGGTTGCGTGATGCCGGCTGGATTGTGGAAGGACGGGATGGTGTAAAGGAGTTTTACTTGCTTTCCTTCAGCCTTAACCTTCGCAATCATCTCTCGCATCGCAGTTGGATTTAGACCATCTTCATCCATCGCAACGTGACGAATATCTGCTTCATAAGCGCGAAATACGCCAAGCGCGCCAACATAAGAAGGGGATTCCACCAAAATCACATCGCCTGGATTACACATCACTCGAACAATTAGATCAATTGCCATCTGTGAACCAGCAGTAATCACAATGTCATCTGGGTGTGCGGTCATGCCAGTTGGTCGCATTACTTCTAATACTGATTCGCGCAGTGACACATGTCCCTGACCCGCACCATATTGCAGCGCAGTTTTAGAATCTTTAGTTAAAACTGAATTAACTACGCCGCGAAACATCTCCACATCAAGTGCTTCCACAAATGGCATACCACCAGCGAGTGAAACTACTTCCGGTCTGGACGCCACCGCAAACAAGGCTCGGATCTCACTGGCGCGCATCGAAGTTGCGCGAGAGGCATAAGCCTGCACCCAGGGATCTAGTCGAGAACCATTTGCGTTGTTGGTCATTACCGTCCTTTTCCCGGCTAAGTCTTATCTATTGGATGTTTAAGCTCTCACCTGGGTTAGTTAAGTGGTGCAAAGAATTTAGCAAGCGCACTAACAGTTGCCTCTGCGCTGTTTGCCAGCGTTTTTGGATCGGTCAGAAGCTCGCGATCGGCAGCCGCAGTTAAGAAACCAAGATCAATTCGAACTGCTGGCATCACTGTGGCGCGCAACAGCGGCCAAGACTTACCAACCACATCCCCTGCGGCAAAATCAGTGCAATCAAGCACTTCAGCCACAAGTAGTTGAGCAAACTCTTTACCAAGCAGCGAATAACCGTGGGTGCCGGCAAAGTAATAACCAATCACACCACTTGCCGCCGCATCATCGGCAATACCAACTTGAACACTAAGCACTAAATCAGCAGCTTCAGTGTTAGCAAAGTCAGCCCGAGTGATGCTATCTGGTCTGCCATCACCGCTATGAGTTAACAACACAGTAGTGCCAAGTGCGGCTAACTTTCCTTCAATCAATTTAACCACTTTGGTAGCAATCTCAATTGCTTGATCACTTAAATATTTATCAATAAATGGATCAGAACTGATATCTAACACAATAGTTTTATTAGCAATACCAGTTCGCTTATTTTCATGTTTAACTTTTTCGCGAAGCGCAGTGGCATTGCCGCCGGCAACAGTTCGATTAAGTCGATTCAATCCTTGAATGGTGTGAATTCCAACTATGCCATCATCAACGGCACCAATTGCTTTTTGAAACTCTTTGACAGCCTTCTCAGTTCGCCTACCAAAGATGCCATCAACATTACCTGGACTAAAACCAAGCTGAGTTAATCGTTGTTGTAGTTGTGCGACATCATCGCCATGAATTAAATTACCAACTTGATAACTCAGCACTCGGTCGCCAAGTGACCAAACCGCTTCATCCAATCGACGCCAAGTTTCTGGCCCCACAATGCCATCAACACTTAAGCCACGTTGTAGCTGAAATTTCTTTACTGCTTGAAACATAGCTTCATCGAATTGGTTGCTAGCTGCTGGATTAAGCAGCTCAAGTCGAATTAAATGATCTCGGATCTCAGTTATCGCCGGTCCGGAATCACCAATGGAGAAGCGGGTGATGGTCATTTATTAATTAAGAAATTCAGCCAACTCAGCAACTAGTGCTGCCTTTGGCTTAGCACCAATGATTTGCTTCACTACTGCGCCATTCACATATACATTCATGGTTGGAATCGAAGTGATCATTGCGGCTTGCGCCGAAGCTGGATGCTCGTCAATATTTAGTTTCATGATCTGAATTTTGCTGGCATATTCCCCGGCAATTTCATCCAGAATTGGCGCTACCTGCTTGCATGGGCCGCACCATTCCGCCCAGAAATCAACTAGCACTGGGGTGGTTGCTGACTTTAATTCAGCTGCAAAGCTTGCATCAGTTAGTACCTTCATATTTGCCATTTTTTCTCCTTAATTGTGGGAAAGCCATCGTTCAGCATCAAGTGCGGCAGCGCAACCACTACCGGCCGCGGTAATTGCTTGGCGGTAAGTGTGATCAACTAAATCACCGCAAGCAAATACGCCTGGCAGATTTGTTGCCGTGCTGCCTGGTTTAACTAGAACATAACCTTCGCTGTCTAACTCAATTTGTCCCTTAACCAATTCATTTCGTGGATCATGGCCAATGGCGATAAACAACCCAGTTACATCCATCACGCCAGCTTCACCAGTTACGGTGTTTTTAGTCTTAATCTGATTGAGTTTGCCATCTTTAGCAACTGCTTGCGTAACTTCAGTGTTCCAAACAAATTCTAATTTTGGATCAGCTTCAGCGCGAGCCACCATAATCTTTGAGGCACGAAGCGAATCACGGCGATGGATTAAATACACCTTGCTAGCAAACCTAGTTAAAAATGTGGCTTCTTCCACGGCAGAGTCACCGCCACCAACAACGGCAATTACTTGCTCGCGGAAGAAAAAGCCATCACAAGTGGCGCACCAAGAAACACCATGGCCAGATAATTCTTTTTCGCCTGGAATACCTAATTCTCGATAACCAGAACCCATAGCCAGAATTACTGATTTCGCCCAGTATTCATTGCCACGATCATCTTTTAAGTATTTGATGGGTTGATTTAAATCCGCCTGCACCACGTCATCAGTGACAAACTGGGTACCAAACCGTTCTGCTTGGCCGCGCATCTGCTGCATTAATTGTGGCCCCATGATGCCAGTTTCAAAACCTGGAAAATTCTCTACTTCAGTGGTGTTCATTAACGCACCACCTGCGGTTACGGCACCTTCAAATAAAAGTGGCTTAAGTTGAGCTCGAGCGGCATAAATTCCAGCGGTATAACCAGCAGGTCCGGAGCCAATGATTGCTACTTCAACGGGATTTTCTTTTGTCGACATGACCCGTATTCTAGTTAAGACGGAGTGCCGTAGGCGGCTACTCTGCTAATTTGCACATTTCCCCCACCAGGAACTTCAACCCAGATGGTCAAAAAACTGCCAGTAACAAATCTTGGCCCAAACACAATTGCGGTGCTCGCCGCTTCCGTTACCTGACCTAATTGACCAACATTTGATTTTTCGGTGATAGCGGCATCTGTTACTTGGGCCAACAAGTTAACACCACCCACAGTTAAATCAATCTCAATGCGCTGCACGGTGCGCCGTTCGCGAAGTTGAATTTGAATTGCTTGACCATCTGCCACATTAAATGAAGTTCCAACAGGAACTAATTTAGGTTCAATATCATTACCAATTACAGCCACTTGAGCAACTGGCAACAATTCGTTTCTTAGATCAGTTCCGGTTTGATTATCTGCTAGCGAATCAGTTGCTGGTGAAGTTGTAAGGGAAGAAAAAACTAATACAGATCCCACAACTAATAACGAAGTGATGGTTGCAACTGCAGCTATTAAACCAGTTCTACTGATCGTGGAAGGTGGCAGATCAATAGTTGGCAAGGTAATGGATCTAGATTTAGGAATTGTAAACACATTATTTAAATCAATGATTGGTAGTGCCAGATTTAAATTAGGATTCAATGTGGGCAAGGTTAAGTTAGCTAAGTTGTCCCAACAACTTGGCAGTTTTGGTGTTAACTGACTTGGTAGCGCAACTAAACCATTAACTGTCGGTGCTGTTGGCAGCGAGCAGTTCGATAGCAGCGGCCAAGTAGCGGTGACAGCGGCATAACCAATTGCGCCTACTGCGCTGAAATCTGCTTGATCTTCAGTAATGCCAAAGGGCTCATTGATTACGCTAGCAATACCAAAGCCGCGAACTCTCACACCACTGCTAGTTAGAACCACATCATCGGCAGTTAGTGCACCGTGATAGATCTGTTGGCTATGTGCTACTGCTAAGCAATCAATTAAAGATTGGATTAGTTGTTGTGCATCAGTAAGTGGCGCTCTACCTAGCACCCGCTCCGCAATTGTTACGCCATGCACCCATTCACTAATCACCCCAAATAAATTCTCATCACCAACCACATCAAGCACGCGCAGCACGCGCGGATCATGCAAGTTCGCCGCCGCCGCAGCGTTAGCGCGCAGCTTCAAAACACGAGGATCTGTTGCTGGAATAGTCCAGATGGAAACATCACGCTCAAGCTTGCTATCCCAACCACGCCACCAGATGGCACCATTAACTTGCTTAATTCTCTCGGTTAACTCGTAATGCTCAAGTTGTTTAACCATTTGGATTTCTTCGAACTAATGCTGCAATCTCAGATAATTCTTTAATCGGTCGGAATTGATTGAGTGCAATAAATGCAGTAGCTGCAACCAAAACCCCAATAATGAGTTGCAGTAACGCAAACCAAGTGTTGTTTAGCAGCCAGTTATCAACCACTCCAACAACCACTCTACTTAACGCAACTGCTGGGACTGTCACAATAATTAGTCGAATTACAACATGAGCGATCAAATCAAGTCTGAGTCTAAGTTCATTGCGCAGCACTAGATATAAGCCAGCTGCTGCAACTAAATAACCAACGCCATAACCAACGGCAAGTCCAGCAACCCAGTAAGTTCGAGTGGTAGTTGCAATAAAAATCGCCGCCACTAATAGCTGCACTATATTCATCGCAATAGTTAAATAAAATGGAGTTTTAGTATCTTCTTTGGCATAAGCTGCTCGAGATAACAAATAAAACATCGTAAATGGCAACAAACTAAGTGCAAATGCACTTAGTACCATGCCGCTTAAACCAGTTTGTAAGAAGTTTGCGTTACCGCGTGCAAATAATGCAATCATGATGTCGCGGCCATGGGCCAAGATCATCAGTGAGATGGGAATAATTAATACCGAAAGCATTCGAAGCGCGCGTTCAATATCTACCCCAACTGCGGCTAAATCTTGGGCGTGAGCAGTCCTAGCCAAACTTGGCAATAACGCGGTTACTAATGACACAGTTAATATCGCATGCGGCAGCAACATAATTAGATGAGCATTTTGATAAGCCGCGACACCAACAGTATTAACTGATGAATCATTTGCAGTAGCAGCAATACGCGTCACTGCGGCATAACCAATTTGATTAACTAAAACTAAGCCAACAGTCCAACTAGCCAGCCGAGATGTTTTACCAAGGCCAGAATTTTTGAAGTCAAAGCGAGGCTTGTATTTATAACCAGATCTATAGATTGCTGGAATTAAAATAGCGGCTTGCAGCACAATTCCTAACGTGGTGCCAACTGCCAATAACACCATGGAGTTTTCGGAGATGATGTTTGCATTGTTTACTCGCACCGTGAATAAGAAAACTAGTCCAGTTGCAATAACTACAATATTGTTAACTACTGGTGCATACATTGGTAAGACAAACTTGTCGCGAACGTTTAGTACTTGTGACAATAGTGTAAATACACCGTAGAAAAATATTTGTGGCAATAAAAACCGAGCAAACAACAATGTTGCGCTTTTATCTGCTTCTGCCCAATCAGTTGGCAAATAGATCTGTACTAGCCAGGGTGCAAGCAGGACTGTAATTAACGTGATCACAAAAAGAATCAAGCCAGTTGCAGTTAATAGTCGGTCAGTGAATGCTTTCCCACCATCAGAATCATCTTTCATTCGACGAACTAACTGAGGGATGAACACCGCGTTTAGCGCACCACCAACAGTTAAGATGTAAATGATGTTTGGCAAGGTATTGCCAATTGCATAGGCATCAGCAAGTGGGCCAAATCCCAGTGCTGCCACAATCACCATTGTTCGCAACAGGCCAGTAACGCGAGAGATCACGGTACCAATCGCCATCGCGCCGGTGTTGCGTAACACCTTTGAAACTCGTTCCATCACTCACCTTCGTTACGGTCAATTATGCTGAACTTCACGCTGTTTTTTAAGTCTGCCTCGGATGGAAATTGCAGTTAATAACAGTAATACGCCAAATGCACCGTAGATAATCACCTGTGCCACTACTCGATACTGCGAAACCTCTATTTGCAGTGGTGTTGGAGTAATGGTTGTTTCTTCGCCAAGTTTCCCTTGAATGACCAACTGAGCATAAATACTGCCAGGGGTGACAACTTCAATTGGTAACTCAACCACTTGTTTTGATTCCGCTGGTATTTCGACTTTTACTGCTTCAATTCGGACTACTGCAGTGCCAAGTCCTTGACCAGCTAAAAAAAACTCAACTGGTGTAATTCGTTTATTTGTCAGCGTAACCGGAATTACACCAATTCCATCAGGTAACACGACTTTGTTTCGAGATGAAATTTGTAGCGAATTAACTTCAGTAATTAAATCTTGTTTTACCTGTTTGGCATATTCATTACCACTGGGTCTTGCCAACCACCACCAATTTGATGCCGCTGAAATAGCGGCATTAGTTAGCGATGAATCAGGACTGGTTGCTGAAGTATTGTTAAGGGTTAGCCAGTAACGGTTTATTTGATCTAGGTTGCGTAAATGCTTAACTGAAAAAACTGGTGCAGTCCCAGAAATATTTGAAGTGGACTTGCTCTCTAAGTCATTAGCAATTTGCTGTGCTGAAACTATCTTTAACCATCCAGTTGTTTTGATCGCATCAAAGAACGCTGTTGCAGTTGGAAAACTAGGTGCCCAACCAAGAGGTGGAGCAATCGCGGCGGCATCGGTTAGCGCTGCTGCCGCAATCACATATTGCCGCACCATGGTTGGTGTGGTTGCGGCTGCCAGCAACTTAGTCAATGTTGGATCAACAGTTAATTCAGTTAAATCATTATCGTTGTAACGATATTTAGTTGGGGCTTCATTTAGTTCGCTTATCACATAATCCAAGTCAGCGCTGATGGCATTTCTCATGCCATTGCCATCCACTTGATGGCGTAGCTGCCAGACACCAACAGGCATTGTTGGTTGATTAAGCGCAGTTCTTGTTTCAGATATAGCTACATCTAACAAGTTACGGAGCCGATATTTACTAACTGCATTTAGGTCTGGATTAGCAGCAGCGATGCCGTTGATGCGACCTGCTAAAGAAGGTTCATCTAGTTTCAAATTATTAAAGGTATTACCATCAATAAACCAATCCACAGTTGCTGCAGCTCCAACGGTGAGCAAGGTTTGTTGGCTAGATACTTCATCACTAGTAGGTGGCATTGAAATAGGTACTATCACTGCTAATTCTTTGTTGGGTAAGTTGCCAACAACAATGGGCACCGCCTGCTCACCCAGCACACTGCTATTGCTAATACTGCGAAGCACTAACTGATAAACCCCGGTGGCAAG
>CAEZTT010000002.1_pt1 | contig 18822 bp, 24 predicted proteins | sample 7264291 | NCBI WGS metagenome assembly CAEZTT01 (sample SAMEA6813811, study PRJEB35770) | uncultured Actinomycetes bacterium | biome: Freshwater; feature: Freshwater reservoir; material: water | place: Czech Republic | collected 2017-08-18 | depth 0.5m m
CTCAACCACAATAAACAATTTAGATCAATTGTCTGTTGGTTTTCCACAATGTAGTTAGGACTTTTTTGGAGCCCCCCGTCAGGATTGAACTGACGACCTTCCGCTTACAAGGCGGATGCTCTACCACTGAGCTAGGGAGGCATGCTTTTTGATCAGCAAGGCGGAATACTAGCCACTATGAAACAGCAACTCACAGCCACCGTGGTCGATCCAGATCTGCTGTTTCTGCCCTGGGAAATTCCGCTGGAACAGTGGGATGAAGAGACGGTTGCCCCGATCGCAAGAGGTATTTCGCGGCACATCGTCCGATTTGTAAAAGTAAATAACGCAATTTATGCAGTAAAAGAAACCGTAGATGAATTCGCATTGCGCGAGTACCAGATGCTCACCAACTTGCAAGAACTTGATGTGCCATGTGTTGAACCAGCGGGAGTAGTGCAAGGTCGAACTGACAAAGAAGGAAATCCGCTTGGTGCTGCACTGCTAACTAAGCACTTAACCTTTTCACTTCCCTACCGAGCACTATTTTCAACCACACTACGACCACAAGTAGCAGAAAAATTCCTTGATGCTCTTGCCCTGCTTTTAGTTCGACTGCACCTAAATGGATTCCTATGGGGCGATTGCTCACTTTCAAATACCCTGTTTAGAAGAGATGCGGGATCATTTGCAGCTTATCTGGTTGATGCTGAAACTGGTGAATTGCATAACAAACTAACTGATGGCCAGCGAACGCATGATATCGAAAATGCCCGAATCAATATTGCCGGCGAATTGTTAGATTTGGAAGCTGGTGGCTTACTTCATCCATCAATGGATCCAGTCGAAACGGCAAACTCAATTATCAGCAAATACCAATCACTCTGGCAAGAGGTGACTGAACCAGTTGTGGTAACTCCGGGTGAAAGATTCAAGTTGTACAACCGAATTACCAGATTAAATGAACTTGGCTTTGACGTTACTGAAATCAAAGCAGAATCAAGTGATGGTCAGGTTTATATGCGACCGGTGGTGCTTGAACCTAACTTCTATGCCCAAAAACTTGCTGCCTTAACTGGGCTTACCGTTGAAGAGCAGCAGGGCCGGGCATTGATGAAGGATCTGGAAGATTTCCGCAGCAAGCACAATATTTCAGTTGAGAATACAAACATCGCAGCACATCGCTGGGTAAGCGAAAGGTTTAATCAAGTTGTTGCAAAAGCCCCGGCTGAAATGCGAGCGAAATTCACACCAGCTCAGCTCTATTATGAAATTTTGCAATATCGATGGAAAATTTCCGAAGAATCAGGTCAAGATATAGGAATTAGGCCAGCAGCAGATGAGTACATTGAGAAAGTATTAGGTAGTAAACCAGATGAACAAGCAATCATTGGAACTAATGAACCTGATGATGGTTCAGAAATTGAAAACACTGCTGCAATTCGAATTATTGCGGATTAAGCCCTCTTGATTCGATTCATCTCATAGAGCGCAATAGATGCCGCAACGGATACATTTAGCGATTCAACTGATTTGCTAATTGGAATGCGCACCAAGAAATCGCACTGTTCTGAAATCAACCGGGAGAGACCTTCTCCTTCAGCACCAACTACTAAAACTAAATCAGCATCTAATTGGTCTCTACTGAGCGAATCAAGTTCAAGTTTGCTATCACCAGTAAGCCCAATAACCAATGCGCCAGCATCTTGATATGCCTTAAGCTGCCGAGTTAAATTTGTGACTTGCGCTACTTTGATTCGCGCTAGTGCGCCAGCTGAAGTTTTCCAAGCAGCTGCCGTAACACCAACACCGCGACGCTCACCAACCACAATGCCAGCTGCACCAAATGCCGCAGCAGATCGAGCGATGGCACCTAAATTTCGCGGATCAGTTATTGAATCCAAAACAACTATCGGTCCATTACCAAGAAAACTTTTTGCATCCGCATATTCATATGGTGCAACCTTCAACACAATTCCTTGATGCGCACCATCGGCTGTCATGCGATCTAAATCAGTTCGATTGCCCATAAGCATTTCAATGCCCTGAGCTTTGGCAAGCGCAATACATTCTTGAATTCTCGGATCTGAATCCATCCGCTCCGCCATGATCAACGCAGTTGCTGGAACTTTCTCCCGAAGTACTTCAACCACTGAATTGCGACCAAAAACTAAATCTTTACTGCTACTACTTCTAGGGGTGGCGCGAGTAGTTTTAGTTCGTTTCTTTGCCCCTGGTGCTTGATAGGCCTTGTGATTCTTGCGATCTTTAGCTTTTGGGGTAGCGCCTTTTCCCTTTAATCGATCACGATTCTTTCCACCGGTGCCAGGGCGAGCTTTTCCAGTTCGCTTTGCGGTTAGTTTTGGTTTAGCCATTAGCGCGTAATACTCCATCTGACCCCAGTTGCGGTGTCTTCGATTGTTAAACCTGCAGCAATAAGTTTGTCACGCAGGGCGTCCGCAGTTGCGAAATCTTTTCGAGCACGTGCTGCTTCTCGTTCAGTTAATAATGCCTGCACTAATCCATCAATTATTTGATGGGTATTTTCAGTCGCAATTGCTCCTTGACTCAATCCCAAAACATTCAACATTTCAATTACTTCAGTTAATGCAAGTCTTAATGAATCAAGATCATTTTCAGCTAATGCTGTATTGCCACGACGAACCGTTTCATACAGCACACCTAGCGCAATTGGTAGATTTAAATCATCATCCATTGCGGTAATAAAATCTTTTGGCAGTGAACCATCTGATACCTCAATTAATTCCTGCCCGCGAGAGACAAAACTAGTGATTCGATTAAATCCAGTTGCAGCTTCAGTAAGTGCGGCCGGCGAGTATTCCAACATAGATCGATAGTGTGCACTTAGAAGGTAATACCTCAGCTCCATGCCACTTACTAACTTAAGTACTTCCTGCACCTGCAGCGAATTGCCAAGCGATTTACTCATCTTCTCGCCTGATTGTGTTACCCAGGCTGAATGTAACCAACGCTGCGCAAAGTTATCTCCTGCTGCTTTAGATTGAGCAATTTCATTTTCATGGTGTGGGAACGCTAGATCTAATCCACCACCATGGATGTCAAACTTCTTGCCCAGGTAAAACCTTGCCATCGCGGAGCATTCGATATGCCATCCCGGTCTTCCTTCACCCCAAGGCGTGGGCCAGGTTGGCTGATCTTCAACTTTTTTCCAGAGCGCAAAGTCATGTTTGAAATGCTTGTTGCGCTCGGCGCTATCTTCACTCACCATTAATTGATCGAGTTTTTGATTGCTCAATTCGCCGTAAGCTGCATATTTGTCCACGGCAAAATAAACATCACCATCAATTTCATATGCCATATCTCGATCAATCAAATCTTGAATCAGTTCCACCATTTGCGTAATGTGTCCAGTTGCTCGTGGCTCCACACTTGGTGGCAATATGCCCAGCGCGTTGTAGGCATTAGTGAATTCTCGTTCATAGTGTGCTGCTACTTCAAACCAGGGACGATTCTCATGCACTGCAGTGTGCAAAATTTTGTCATCAATATCAGTTACATTTCTGACAAACCGAACTTCAAATCCGTTATGGCTAAACCAGCGACGCAGTAGGTCAAACACAACTGCAGCGCGCATATGGCCAATATGTGGATTGCCTTGCACGGTAGCGCCGCAGACATACATTGATACTTTGCTTGCTTCGATTGGAATAAATTCTGAAACATCACGAGTGAGAGTGTTATAAAGCTGCATTACCTATAACTCACTAACGCTGAGGCAATTGCGGCAATTCCTTCACCGCGACCAGTAAAACCAAGTCCATCAGTGCTGGTTGCGGTTAAACTAACTTGCGCGCCAAGTGCGGCAGTTAGCGCTGCTTGCGCTTCTAATCTGCGAGTTGAAATTTTTGGTGACTGGCAAATAACTTGCACTGCCACATTCTCAATTTTGAATCCGGCATCAAAAACAAGTTTCGCTACTTGCTGCAATATTTGCGCACCAGTTATTGCTTCATTAGTTGGATCAGCAACCCCAAATATCGTGCCCAGATCACCCAATCCTGTTGCACTTAGTAAAGCTTCCGCTACGACATGAGCTGCGACATCACCATCAGAGTGACCGCTTAAGCCAGCATGATCGGGCCAATGCAGTCCAGCCAGCCAAAGCGGTCGGGACTGGTCTAAGGGATGGACGTCTAAAGAAATACCTGTTCGCACAGGTGCAGGTTAGTGGGCCGGGTCAAGTAACAGTGCTTGCAGTTGGTCTGCGACAACAGTTTCATTCTCGCCCTCAACTACAACGCTCACGCTCTCGCCACATGCCACTCCCAATGACATTACCTGCAGAATGCTGGCACCATCTGCTGTCTTTATGGAACCGTCAGCTGCAGTTTTAGTCAGGTTTACCTTGCATCCAGAGGCAGCCACGGCTTGCACGAACAACGCTGCTGGTCGAGCATGCAGACCAACCTCAGCGGCAACTACGGCTTCAAACTCGACCATCTTGGTCCTCCCAAAAATATGTGTGGACATATCTAAGCGGTTCATGGCACAATAGTCACTTCTGTGAGACAAATAGTCACAAATGTGCAGGAGCAGCATGACAACCATCACGCCATTAATCTCACCTGAAACTGGCTCGCTTGAATCGGATAAAGCGGCCGCCCTAGCTGCGCTGGAATCAATGCTGGCAATTAGATCATTTGAAGAAGCGGTTGATGGCTTGTTCGCTCGCGGCTTGATGCATGGCACTATGCATTTATCAATCGGCCAGGAAGCCAGCGCAACTGGTATTTGTGCGGCACTAAAACCAACTGATTACATCACCAGCACGCATCGTGGCCATGGTCATTGCATTGCTAAAGGTGCTGATCTAACGCGCATGATGGCAGAGCTACTCGCAAAACAAACTGGTTATTGCCGAGGTCGTGGTGGCAGTATGCATATTGCTGATACTAAAACTCGAAACTTAGGTGCAAATGGAATTGTTGCCGGTGGCATTCCAATAGCGGCAGGTGCTGCGCTCGCGCAGAAAATGCGCGGCGAATCAAATGTGGTGGTTAGCTTCTTCGGTGACGGTGCTACAAATGAAGGGGCATTTCATGAAGCACTAAACCTTGCCGCAATCTGGGATCTGCCAGTTATTTTTGTTTGTGAAAATAACAAATATGGAATGTCTAATTCAACTGAGTTAAGTATGCGCGTGGAGAAAATTTCTGATCGAGCTCTTGCCTATGGCATGGTGGGAGTAACAGTTGATGGCAACGATGTAAATGAGGTTTATCAGGCAGCAGTTGCTGCCGTTGAGCGAGCACGAAGCGGCAACGGACCAACATTGATCGAATGTGAAACCTATCGCTGGAAGGGCCACTCCAAGAGTGATAAGAATTTGTATCGAACTAAAGAAGAAATTGATGAATGGAAAGCAAAAGATCCAATTGTGCGTTTCCAAGAAACAATTCTTACTTCCGGACTGGTAACGCAAACTGAAATTGAAGAATTAACTGCAAAGGTTCGAGAAGCAACCCGAGATGCCATCAAAGATGCCTCTGCAGCGCCAGATTCTGATCCGGCAGAGTTGCTAACCAGTGTGTTTCGTGAGGTGAAGTAATGACTGATCGCATCATTACTTACTCCGAAGCAGTGAGAGAAGCAATTAGCCAAGCGATGGATGCTGATCCGAATGTCTTTATGCTTGGCGAAGATATTGGAATTTATGGCGGTGCATTTGGTGTCTCTGGTGATCTTTATCACCGCTATGGCGCTGAACGAATCCGCGATACCCCAATTTCTGAATTAGGAATTGTTGGCGCTGCAGTTGGTGCCGCGCTGGTTGGTATGCGACCAATTGTTGAAATTCAATTCTCTGATTTCACCGCACAGGCTATGGATCAGATTGTTAATCAAGCCGCCAAAATTCACTTCATGCTAGGTGGTGAGTTATCCGTGCCGATGGTGTTGCGTGCGCCAAGCGGATCTGGCACTGGTGCTGCTGCCCAGCATTCGCAGAGTTTAGAAACATGGTTTGCTCATATTCCAGGACTAAAAGTTGTACTGCCAAGCAATGCCCGGGATGCTAAGGGTTTATTACTAGCTGCAATTGATGATCCAAATCCAGTTATTGTGCTGGAACATAAGTTGCTTTATAAGACTTCTGGACCAGTTCCAGCAGAACCATACCGCACTCCAATTGGTGTTGCTGATTTAGTGCGCGAAGGAAAAGATCTAGTAATTGTGGCAACTGGCGTGATGGTTTCTAGATCAGTTGCAGCAGCTGAGCAACTATCAGCACAAGGTATAGAAGCTACCGTCATCGATCCGCGCACATTATCGCCGCTAGATATGACCTTAATTAATGATGCTATTGCCGCAACTGGTCGGGTGATGTTGGTGCAAGAAGCGCCAAAGCATGTTGGCTTTATGGCAGAGGTTGCCGCTCGCATCGCCGAAGGGCCGGCACTTTATTCGCTATTGGCACCAGTTAAGCGCCTATGTGGGATGGACATTCCAATTCCATACGCGCCACAGTTAGAAAAAGCAGCTGTACCGCAACTGGAAGACATTGTTGCTGGTGCGGTGCAATTAATGCGGGAGCCATAATGCCTCAGTCCCCAATCGTGATGCCCAAGATGTCAATGACAATGACTGAGGGTGAGTTAATCAATTACACCGTAACCGTTGGTCAAGAAGTATCCGCTGGAGATGTGGTGGCACATGTGGCAACTGACAAAGTAGATATGGAGGTTGAAGCCGATACTTCTGGCAAAGTTATTGAATTGTGTGCAACCCCTAATCAAATGATTAATGTCGGTGAGCCAATTATCATTTTGGAAACTGAAGGCGAAGATCTATTAGCTGGTTTATTTGATGCGCCAGCAGCTGTAGTTGAAACTCAGAGTGAGCAAGTTGAAGTTGTCGTAGCAGCGCCAGTAGTAGCAACTGAAACCAAATCCGTATTAGCAATGCCTGGTGCTCGAGCAAAAGCAGCCGAGCTTGGTGTTGATTTAGCGAAAGTGACACCAGCAAGTCCAAGTGGCGTAATTCAAGTAACTGATCTCAAGGTTTCGGTTGATCCTGATCGTCGAGCTAAGGCGAGAACCCAAATTGCGAAAGTGACTATGGCTTCAGCACAGATTCCGCAATTTACCGTGCTGCGCACAATTTCCATTGATCATAAGTTTGGCAAAACTGCAGCTAAGCGCGCCGCAACCTTGCTAAGGGCATGGCAACACACTTTGAGCGCAATGCCCCATTTACATGTGTTCTGGGAAAACGATGCTGCAACGCAACTAATAGATGTAAAAGTAGCAGTTGCCATTGAAGCGCCATACGGCTTTGTTACGCCAGTTATTTCAGTGCCAAAAAATCCAGTTGGTGATTGGGATGATGCAGTAACTCAGATCGTAGAACAAGCCATGATTGGCAAAATTTTAGTAGCAAATTTGTCTGGTGCAACTACTTCAATCACAGATCTTGGTGATTACGACATCTTGCAGGCAAACGTAATGCTAATTGCACCGCAAGCAACAGCATTATCAATTGGCAGCATCAAGAAAACTGATAACGGATTAGAACTTATTGCAGGATTAACTATGGATCATCGTGTTGGCGATCCAGGTGATGCTGCTAAAGCTTTAGTTCAATTTGAAAAGTCAATAAACGAGGTGATCTAGATGGCAATGCTACGAGATAGAACGCTTTTAGTCCGCGCTGCTCGCCTTTATTATGAGCAACACAAATCACAAGAGCAAATTGCGAAAGAGTTACTCACTTCAAGGTCAAATGTCTCCCGAATGCTCAGCGATGCTCGAGCTCAAGGAATTGTCGAGATTCGAATAATTGAAAATGCGTTGCGCGATGCCAGATTAGAACAACGAATCCTAGAAATGCTGCCATTGCGCAGTGTGCGGGTGGCAAGAGTGCCGCAGGGCTCTGATGAAACGCTTGCAATTGGCACGCTTGCGGCACAAGCACTAACTGACAACTTAAAGCGCAATGCCACCGTTGCAATCTCTTGGGGCCGATCGTTGCAAGCAATGGTTAATTTGATTGAAGAAGAACATCGACCAGATTTGAAGTTCATTCCACTAATGGGTGGAATGACTGAAATCCCTTCTGGCATTAACGGTGAAAATTTGATTCGCACACTGGCAACTAAATTCAATGCTGAATTTGCCACCTTACATGCACCAGCAATTGTGCGAACTAAAGAAGCACGCGAGGCATTTATGGCCGAGCCCAGTATTAAGGAAGTTTTGGATTCAGCCGAGAAGGCTGATTTGGCAATTGTCGGAATTGGCTCGCGTGGCTCTTCGTCTACTAATTCATTGCTGCGAGCAGCTGGAATTGATCCACAAACCGAAACTACGTTTTATACCAATCTTGCTGGCGACTTAGCTTCTAGGTTCTACGACATAAATGGCAACATCGTTGATAAGAAAATTGACGAGCGCATAATCGCCGTTGAGCTAAATCAACTTCGCAATGTCAAACATGTCATTGGCCTTGCTGCAGGTGCAGACAAAGCTCGCGGCATGTTGGGAGCAATTAATGGAAAACACATCACTGAATTGATCACAACTGCTAAAGGTGCACTAGCGTTACTCCAGTTGGCCGATGATCAAAGACTGGGGCGTTAAATGGAAGTTTTGATTTACATCTTGCTGGTTATTGCAGCGATGTGGGTGTTTCAGCTTTATTTTGCGGCAAAGCAGTCAATGCGCTTTAGCAAAAGTTTGCGTGAGATCCGCGCCATGGGCCGCACCGCAGTTGGCATTGGTGGATTTCGTTATCGTGGCGGTCGAGCATTTGTGGCGCTTTCGGAAAAAAATGGCATTACCGTTGGTGCCAAAGTCCTGGTTGGGTGGACCGTATTTGCTTCGCCCGTTGACTATCCCCAACTGGTGGGTAAGCCACTAACTGCGCTGGCCAATGGGGAGCAGATGGATACTTTGAGAAAAAAAGTACAAGACGCGGCCAAAATGGCAGCTGAAGTGCTTCTCAAAGAAGAAAATTTGAACGAAAGTGACACTGATAACACGCCATAATTTGGCCTTTTTTCAGATACCCTTGAGGTGAACGTGGTCAGACCAGACCACCTGACACCCTGAGGAGGGTGGATGAAACTAATGATTGGGCTTGAAACAACAGTTGGAGATCCAACTGGCGTTTGGGGCGCATTCGCCGATGGAGCGGAATATTTTATTTCGATATTCCAAGAAGGCGGTGCAGTTCTGCTCAGCTTGATGGGCGGAATTCTTCCAACGCTAATTGTTTTGCTCACAGCCGTAAATGCCTTGGTTCGACTAATTGGACCAGAAAAAATTGAAAACCTTGGCGTCAAGGCTTCTCAGCCTGGACTTCAGTGGTACCCAGTTCGTTACATGGTTTTGCCGTTCTTGGCAGTGTTCTTCCTGACCAACCCAATGGCATACACCATGGGACGCTTCTTGCCAGAAAAATATAAGCCAGCTTTCTACGACTCAGCTGTGTCTTATGTACATCCAATTACCGGTATCTTCCCGCACGCTAACCCAGGTGAGCTTTTCGTTTACCTAGGTATTGCTGCTGGTATCCAGACTCTTGGCTTTGGCCTAGGCGACTTGGCTCTTCGCTACCTACTAGTTGGACTTGTAGTTATTTTCATTCGAGGCATTGTGACTGAATTAATCACTGCTCGAATGATGGCACGTAGAGGAGCGGCAGCCTAATGAACGGAATTAATGCACTGCTAGTAAAAGTTGGCCGTAGCGTTGGTGGCGTTGTTGGAACTTTGTATCAAGCTGGTCGCGAGACTGTTGATACCACTATTCGCAACATCATCCCGTTCATGGCATTCATCTCGTTCATTATCGGCTTGGTACTAACCACCGGTATTGGTGACTGGATTGCAAACGGCATCAAGGGACTTGCGTCAAGCCTTGTTGGCTTGCTAATTGTTTCTGTTGTTTGTGCGATTCCAATCCTTAGCCCACTATTGGGCCCAGGCGCTGTTATTGCTCAGATCGTTGGCACCTTGCTAGGTGTTGAAATCGGCCGAGGCAATATTCCAGCCCAGTATTCACTTCCTGCGCTATTTGCGATCAACCCACAGGTAGGTTGCGACTTCATTCCAGTGGGTCTTGCCCTTGGTGAAGCAGAGCCAGAGACAGTGGAAGTTGGTGTTCCAGCAGTTCTATTCTCACGCTTGATCACCGGTCCACTTTCAGTAGTGATTGCTTACTTCGCTAGCTTCGGCCTATACAGCTCGAACTAGTTAATTCACAGAGAGGATGGGCGAACTCGTTTCGCTCATCCTCTCTTTTTTATCTAAAGTAATCCCCTAAGTTCCAATGAAAGGACTAGAGATGGCTGAGTACAAAGCGGTCAAAATTGAAAAAGGTCGAGGCGGCTGGGGTGGCCCATTAGTGGTTAAGCCAACAGCAGATCGTCCGCTTATTTATTGCGTAACCGGTGGCGGCATTCATCCGTTAGCTCAGCACATTGCTGACCTAACTGGTGGCGAAGTATTTGATGGATTTAAGAGCAGCGCACCGTTTGAGAAAATTGCAGTAGCAGTAATCGACTGTGGCGGTACCGCTCGAGTTGGCGTATATCCAATGAAGAAGGTTTTAACTGTTGATATTCATGCCACATCACCAGCAGGTCCACTTGCCATGTTTATCACCGAAGACTTATTTGTATCTGGTGTAAAGCCAGAGAACGTAACTCCGGTCGACTAAGAATGGGTGAACTGCTTTATCAAACCACAGTTACATCAATCGGTGAATTAGTACCTAGTTTTGTTGCCGAAGGTATGCTGGTGTTTTTTGGTGAGAACGCACCAGAGGAACTGCATAGCTTTTGTGTTTTGCACAAAGTTGAGCACGCTAGCGGCGAATTAATGGCAGGTGATCTGGTACTAATAGACGACCATGAATTTGAGGTGTTGGCAGTAGGTCCAGTGGCAAGTGAGAACTTGATGAATCTGGGACATTTAAATCTCAAGGCAAATGGTCGCACTGAAGCTGAGCTACCAGGTGATGTTTGTATTGCGCAAACCGCGCTACCAAATGTTTCTGTTGGCTCTAAATTAACTATTAAAAGGAACTAAGTCATGCAATACCGCGCCGAACTGAAAAGACTAGCTCAGGCACAGGGTAGAGATTTCCGAATTGCGCTCGTCGGTGCTGGTCAGATGGGAAGAGGCTTTGCGTCACAGTCTCATCGAATGGGATTAGCGGTTGCGGTTATTTCAGATATTGATTCAGCTCGAATTCAACAAGCTTATAACGATTTAGGTCTTGGTGAAGCGGTTATCTCAGATGACTTAGCGACGCTAAATGGTGCAATTGAAGCTGGCAAACCTGCTGGCACTACTAATGCCGAGATCGTGCCACATCTAAATGTTGATGTAGTTATCGAAGCAACTGGCGTGCCAGAAATTGGCGCCAAAGTTGCCTATCACACACTAACCAGCAGAAAGCATGTTGCAGTATTGAATGTTGAGTGCGATGTCACCATCGGCCCGATCTTGCGCAAAACCGCTGAAGAACATGGTGTGCTTTATTCAGTTTGCCATGGTGATGAGCCAGTTGAAGCAAAAGAGTTAGTGGATTTTGCGCTAGATCTTTCGTTTGAAGTTGTTTGTGCTGGTAAAGGCAAGAACAATCCGTTTGAGCCGCTATCAAATCCAGACACCGTTGCTGAGCGCGCAAAAGCCAAACATATGAACCCAAAAATGCTAGCGAGCTTTACCGATGGCTCAAAGACCATGATTGAGATGGCAGCGTTGGCTAACGCTACCGGCTTGAAATTGACTAAACGCGGCATGATTGGCCCAGCTGCTACCGTGAAAACACTGCAAGATGTGTTTGCACTCAAAGCAGATGGTGGCGTATTGGAAGAAACTGGAGTTGTTGAATATTGCACCGGTGATGTTGCGCCCGGTGTGTTTGTGATTGTTAAAACCGATTCCCCATATGTGGCCGAAGAGATGAGCTATTTATCGATGGGCAAAGGTCCATACTTTGCGCTCTATCGGCCGTATCACTTAGCAAGCGTGGAAGCACCAATTACTGTTGCCAAGATGTTAGTTGATGGCAGAGCATCACTAGTTAGCGGAAAGCGCATGACTGAAGTTATTGCTGCCACCAAAAAAGTACATAAAGCAGGTGATGTCTTTGATGGCATCGGTGGTTATTCCGCTCGCGGCGTTACCGATCGAGTTGAAGATGCACTTCGAGACAACATGGTGCCAATTGGCATTTTGCAAGGTGCGGTGGCTAAGCGTGAGATTCCAGTTGGTGCCTATGTTACTTACGATGATGTTGAATTAGACACCACTCAGACCATCTACAAACTGCGTCAAGAGCAGGATGCGCTAGGTTTGTGATGTGTCCGAATCACCCAAACGCATTGCCGTAATTCTTGCCGCTGGCGCCGGCAATCGCATTGGTGCTGGTATAAACAAAGTCTGGCTACCACTTGGTGGACAAGAACTGCTTACCTGGAGTTTTAAGTGGTTGATCGATACTAAACTTTTTTATCGATATGTCCTAGTAGTGCATCCATCTGAGCATGAAAAAGCTAGATCCGTCCTCCGGGCCTACATTGATGCGCCAGTTGATTTGGTTGATGGCGGCATTACTCGGCATGACTCCGAACGACATGCGCTGGAATATTTAGCACCAGCTATTGAATCTGGTGAATGTGATTTAGTGCTAATTCATGATGGCGCCAGGCCGCTCACTTCACCACAATTAATCAGTGAAATTGTGATTGCTGCGGAAACTTACGGTGGCGCCGTGCCATCGCTACCCACTTCAGTATTAACCGGTCATGCCAATCAAACCGGTGAAATCATTCGAGTTCAAACGCCACAAGTTTTTAAGGCCCAGCCACTGCTTAACAGTTATCGAAAAGCAGAGGAAGAAGGCTTCCAGGGATCAGATACCGCTATGTGTATTGAGCAATATGCACCTGAGCTAGAAATCATGTGTGTCCCGGGCAGCGCACAGAATATTAAAGTCACATATGCCCAAGATTTGATATTGGCCGAGCACATCTTGGCTTCTCACCACTTTAATTTGCATACTAGGAGCCATCATGGATAGTGGTAAGCAAGAGGTAGTCCTGCGTTGCGGCGTCTGCGGTAAAGAAGGCCTGCATGAACTGCATTATGCCGGTCGGTTACTAGCGAGCGCGAAATGTAAATCTTGTGGCACCGTGATGCGACATACGCCGCGAGAACTTCGCAAAACTTACATTAAAGATCTGCAAGACCGCGTTGCAACGAAACCACACCGATTAGTAAAACGCTTAATTATGGAACCAAGTTATCTATGGAATGGCTTGCCCGCTGCGCTAAAGCGGCAGCCCAAGAAGTTTATTGATGAAGCCAAAGAACTAAAGAACGTTGAAAAACTTCAGGATGAGGAATGATTTAATCGTTCCCATTCCAGGAATGATTCCACTAGCACCACATCCTCAGCACACCTAACTCGAATAGATTCCAAATCGCCTTGGACTAGCCCTTGCGTTTCACCAGGTTTAAGCGCAAAACTCCAACCATCAGTTGGTTGAGTATTAGAAATGCTTGCTATCCAATAACTCTCTGGTGAAGTTAACGCCTGCACGCTGTTGCGATCAATTGTTGCGGTGACAAGTCGGTCCGCGTTAATCTGCTTTAGCGTATCCACCACCAGATGCGCCGGCCGTGCCGCACCAGCACCAGCCAGCAGCGCTTCTAACGCTAACTGAAATGTTTTGATTGAAGTTAAAGGCCGGCAAGCATCATGCACAAATAGCACCTGGGCATCTTGCGCAACTAGATCTTTGATCTCGCTAAGTTGGTTGACAAAGTAAACTGGAAAATTTGGTTTGCGTTTTGCATCGGCCGCATCAAACTCTGCTTTAAGCGAATTCTTGATAGCAAGAACCACCCGTGGTTTGCAGGCAGCAGTTGCAGCACGATTAGCTGCAGTTGCAAATACCGAAGACTTACCCAACGGTAAAAAAGCATTGTTATCAGAAACCCAGATCACAACCACTGGTTGTGCTGATAGCTCGCGAGTCACAATTAGTTATTTAGTCTCTTCAAGAACCGCCAAGATGCGAGTTTCGGCATCTTCTTCTTTTGAATGTTCCGCAAGTGCAATCTCGCTGCGCAGAATCAGAATGGCTTTTGCCAGCATCCGCTTCTCGCCAGCGCTAAGTCCGCGGTCCTGATCGCGGCGCCAGAGATCTCGAACGACTTCGGAAACCTTGATCACATCGCCTGAAGCTAGCTTTTCTAAATTAGCCTTGTAGCGGCGCGACCAGTTAGTTGGCTCTTCGATATAAGGCTGACGCAGCACGTTAAACACCCGCTCTAGCCCCTCGGCGTTAACTACGTCCCGAACACCCACCAGATCCACGTTATCGGCCGGTACCCGCACCGTTAAGTCGCCCTGGGCCACGCGTAGCACCAAGTACTCGCGCTCTTCCCCCTTGATCACACGCTTCTCGATAGCCTCGATAGTGGCTGCCCCGTGGTGTGGATAAACGACTGTTTCGCCGACTTTGAACATATTTGAGAACTCCTTCAGAGCCCCCAATTCTACCAGCCGATTTTTCCCATTTTTCCCCGCATCCCAAGCCCGAATCCCAGGGGGATTAGGTAGCCTTCCGCCCATGCAACCAACCAAACTGATCGCTGCCCTACTCACCCTATTTCTCATCGCTGGCTGTGGCACTGGCTTTGACGCTGCCACCCAACAACAAGATCCAACTGGCAATGGCCGATATGTAGCCGTGGGTGACCTGCAGGTGCAGAACATGACGCTAGTTGCTGGTGAAACCAATGCTGCATTGTTACTAAAAATATTTAACGACAATGTTGAATCAGATCGGTTGCTACAACTCTCCATTGACAACCAAATTGTGTTAACAGATATTGAGATTCCCGCTAACACTAAAGTTGCATATGGCAATGCGGCTAATCCACCTTACATCTTTGAGTTCGCTGCTACCCCAGGTGGTTATTTACCAGTTCGGATGCAATTTGAGCGTGCCGGCATCTATGAAACCTCAGTATTGGTAGTTGCACCATTTAATCAATATGAAGGTTTAGTTAACTAAGCTTCAAACTTATAACCAAGTCCTCGTACCGTTAAGAGGTGTGCCGGATTTGCTGGATCGGTTTCAATCTTTGCGCGAATTCGTTTAACATGAACATCTAAAGTTTTAGTATCACCAACATAATCAGATCCCCAGATCCGATCAATCAATTGGCCCCTAGTTAAAACTCGGCCAGCATTGCGCATCAACATCAGCAGTAAATCAAATTCCTTTAACGGTAATTTAACTTGCTCCCCCAAGACTGATACCGCATGGCGCTCCACATCAATGCGAATTGGACCGATCTCAATCACATCTGATTGATCTTCGATAACTTCCCCAGCTCGACGCAGTACTGCTTTGATCCGCGCAATTAACTCTCTTGAGCTAAATGGTTTTGTGACGTAATCATCAGCACCAAGTTCTAGTCCCACCACTTTATCGATCTCTGAGTCTTTTGCAGTCACCATTATTACTGGGACCTTTGAACGCTTGCGAATCTCACGGCAAACCTCAGTGCCTGATAAGCCAGGCAACATTAAATCTAACAACACAATATCTGCTCCACCTTTATCAAATTCAACCAGCGCGGCATTACCATCGGCAGCAACTGCAACTTCAAATCCCTCTTTGCGTAACATGAATGAGATCGCTTCACTGAATGACTCTTCATCTTCAACAACTAACACTTTGGTCATGCCACTACCTCCTGCGAGAGATTTCGGAGAGTTTCTTCAGATGGAGTTGGTAATCGAAGCGTAAATGTGGATCCCTTGCCTTCGATGGAATGCAGCACCACGTCGCCGCCATGTCCGGTAACAATGTGCTTAACAATCGCAAGGCCAAGACCGGTGCCACCAGTTGCTCGCGAACGTGCTGGATCAATTCGATAGAAGCGCTCAAATACTCGGATCTGATCTCCTTCAGGAATTCCAATTCCTTGATCAGTAACTCTAATCTCAACTAACCCATCTGAAATTTCTGCCGTAATCATTACTTTCGTTTTTACGGGAGAATAGTTAACTGCATTAACAATTAAGTTTCGAATTGCGGTAGTTAATTGTCGTTCAACACAGGCAACTTTTAATCCAGACGCAATTTTAGTTACTAATTCAATCTCTTTTGCATCCGCAACCGCTCTAACATCACTTACTGCAGCATCAACCAATCGCTTTACCGGTGCAATTGTCGCTTTTTTCAGTGGATCATCACTTTGCAATCTGGACAAATCAATTAAGTCATTCACCAAGTTAGTTAGTCGTTGTGCTTCTGCTTGCATCTTTAGGGCAAAGCGCCGCACGGCTGCCGGATCATCGGCTGCTTCCGCTGCTGCTTCGCTAAGCAGTGATAACGCACCAACTGGAGTTTTAAGTTCATGTGACACGTTGGCGACAAAGTCGCGCCGAACTGATTCGACTCGAGTCACATCTGAAACATCTCGCAAAATCAACAAAAAACGCTGCTGCGAAATTGGCGCAATTCGAACCAAAAGCGAAAGCGATGCGGTGCCAAGCGCTGAGCGCGGGATATCCAATATTCCCTCTGCGGTTTCTGATTTATTAATTGCGTTGGCGACAAATGCGGCAACGTTGGCATGGGTTATCTTGTTGCCTGCAACGAGATCTAGCTCCTCGGCTTCAGCGGATAATGACCGAACATGCTGTTGTTGATCCAGTATCAGCCAGGCATCTGGCAGCGCATCAAGCAGCGCAGTTTCCGCGGCAGGAGCAGAAATCTTCTGGTTAGCACCTATTCGACCGCGGTTAACCCAAAAGATGCCAATCAGAAATACCGCAGCTGCCGCTATGAAACCGAGCACAAAGTCCACCTGCGCAGAATAGAGCGCAACTAGGGAGAAGTGAAACTTCGCCGGTTAACGCAAGCCATACAGCACTTAGCCAGCGGGTGAACTAGGTCGGCGCTGCCCCATTGGCAATTAGCCGGACAAACAGGGCAGAATTGCGGCATGTACAACTTGATCTTGCTGCGCCATGGTGAATCTGAGTGGAATGCGCTGAATTTGTTTACCGGTTGGGTGGATGTCGCGCTGAGCGAAAAAGGCAAATCCGAAGCTGCTCGGGCCGGGGAGTTATTGGTGCAAGCTAACTTGCTGCCAACCCAACTTCACACTTCACTGCTGCGTCGTGCGATCACTACTGCTCAACTTGCGCTGGATAAAGCAGATAGACATTGGATTCCAGTTAGCCGCTCATGGCGATTAAATGAACGTCATTATGGTGCGCTACAAGGTAAAGATAAAAAAGAAACGTTGGCCGAATATGGTGAGGCGCAATTTATGCTATGGCGCAGATCATTTGATGTGCCGCCGCCGCCAATTGCGGCTGATGATAAATATTCACAAGCATCAGATCCTAGATACGCCGGTATTACTAACTTACCAAATACTGAATGCTTAAAGGATGTAATTGTCCGAATGCTGCCTTATTGGCATGAAGCAGTTGTGCCGCAACTTAAGGCCGGTGAATTAGTTTTAATCACGGCACACGGCAATTCACTGCGGGCGCTGGTTAAAGAGCTTGATGGTATTTCAGATGATGCTATTGCAGAACTAAACATTCCAACTGGTATTCCGCTGCATTATCAATTAGATGATAACTTGAAACCAATTGTTTCCGGCGGCACTTATCTTGATCCAGCCGCAGCTGCGGAAGCGGCAGCGAAAGTTGCAAATCAAGGACGTTAAAACGTTGCGTGGTATTTCCCAACGGGCTTTCCGCCACCAAGCACGGGTTTTGTTAACAACTCATCTGATGCAGCATTGTTAATACCCCAGAGTTGAAAGACCCGCGCTGAAACTAAATGACGAACTAGGAAATTGCCAGAATCAAATTTGAACGCAGCAGTTCTACCATCTTTTAGTGCCAAAACCTCCACACCTTCAGCACCATCTTTGATAAAACTGCCTGGAATTGCCTGCATCAGTTTTGCAATATCGCGGCCCTCACCACTTGCCGCTTCTGGATAAGCCATCACTGCCGACACGATCTGATTGAGTTCAGTTCCAACTGGCGCGGTCACCGCGTGCTGAATCAATTTTGCAAGTCCAGTTAGTGAAAGTGCATGAAGCGGACCGCCACAGCCGTCCACACTGCTAATGCGAACTTGTTCGCCAGCTAACTCAGAAAATAATCCAATGATTCGCTGCTGTAATTTATTTGATGGATCTAAATAAGTTTTCGGATCTAGATCAGAATGCACACAAGCACTTAACCAGGCTGCATGCTTCCCAGAGCAATTCATTGCAATTGGTAACTTTTCTTTGCCAGCTGCAATCCATGACCGTTGCTCGGTCACGCCAATTGGATAATCGGCCGGCGTTTGCAGATCTGCTTCCGATAACTGGGCTTCTGCCAGGATAGCTCTGACATAACCCAAATGAGCTTCGCTGCCGCTATGTGATGCTGCTGCAACCGCAGCTGTTTCGGCTTTCAGTTTTGCACCGAACTCAAGTGAAACAGCCGCTTGCACTGATTTCACCGCACTTCTGGGATAAACCAATTGTGTGATATCACCAAGTGAATAATCAATTTTGCCGGTTGGATCCAGCATTACTAATCGTCCGGTGTAGATGCTCTCGACTAATTCGCCGCGAACTAACTGAGCTAAAACCGGATTAGACACGTTCTTTCTCCGGATTAATTATCAATTGCTGCGTTGCAGTTTGATTGTTAACGCTAACTATTGCACTCGCCGAAGCTGAGCGCTTAATTAATGCCAATGCAATAGGTCCAAGTTCATAATGCTGTGCTGCAGCACAGATGACAC
>CAEZTT010000003.1_pt1 | contig 18769 bp, 17 predicted proteins | sample 7264291 | NCBI WGS metagenome assembly CAEZTT01 (sample SAMEA6813811, study PRJEB35770) | uncultured Actinomycetes bacterium | biome: Freshwater; feature: Freshwater reservoir; material: water | place: Czech Republic | collected 2017-08-18 | depth 0.5m m
ATTATCGAATGCATTTGATCCAAAAAGTGAGGTCAGATCCATAGATCCTGTCTCTCCCGGTGAGCTTCTACTAGAAGAATTTCTTAAGCCAATGAAGATCACTAAATATCGACTCGCAAAAGAGATTGATGTGCCATCTCAGCGAATTGGGGAAATCGTCAAGGGGAAACGAGCAGTAACTCCAGATACTGATTTGAGGCTTTGCCGCTTTTTCGGATTGTCAGATGGTTATTGGTTGCGAGTACAGGCGAATTACGATCTCCAATTAGCCCGATCTGCGATGGGAGATAAATTAATAAAAATTCAACCGTGGGCTCATGGTTAACCAGCTAGTTCTTAGTCTGATTAACATTTCTATTTATTGACTTTATCTGTCTATGCCATCAATGTCGAGGAGTGACTTGAATAAATCTTCAACCGCAGCAAAAATCAAACAAGAGCTGAATCGAGTTAGCAACCCCAAGTTGGCAAAAGATCAACTTTGGTTCTATCAAACCCAAAAGGGTGGCTATGGTGAAGGCGATAAATTCCTTGGGATTCGAGTTCCACAATCCAGAGCTATTGCTAAAGCAAACGTTAACTTGCCGCTAAGCGAAATTGCCAAATTAACTGATAGTAAATATCACGAGGTTAGGTTTGTTGGGTTGGCTATTTTGGTGCTGCAGTTTCAAAAAACCAAAGACACTGCACTGCAAAAACAGTTGTTTGATTTCTATTTAAAGCTGGTTAAGCAAAACAGAGTAAATAATTGGGATTTAGTTGATGCCACCGCGCCATACTTAGGTAATTACTTAGTTGATAAACCCGAAGCCATGAAGTTTTTGCAGCAATTGATTAAGAGCAAAAATCTTTGGGTGCAGCGAACTGGAGTCATGTTTACTTTTGCTTTCATTAGAGCCGGCAACAACAAACCCACCCTGGTGCTATCAAGGCAGTTACTTAATCACCCACATGATTTAATCCATAAAGCAACTGGCTGGATGCTTAGAGAAGCAGGAAAGCGCAATATTGCAGATCTACGGGGATTCTTAAGCGAGCATGCCGCAGAAATGCCAAGAACTATGTTGCGGTATGCGATTGAGAAATTGCCAGAAACCGAGCGAAAGAAGTGGCTAGCTAAGAAGGGTTAATTCTGCAGTTCCAATAGATTCTTGAACCAATTCAGACTATCTGGATTAGCCAGCGCTTCTAAGTTCTTAACTTCACGGTTATTTATTACTTCAGTTACCGCTAACTCAACTAACTTATTGCTTTTTGTTCGAGGCAGCTCAGGGGAGGCAATGATCTTTGCCGGCACATGTTTCGGACTTGCTTTTGCTCTTAATTGATATTTGATATCCGAAATCAATGAATCAGTTAACTCATAGCCATCACGGAGCTTCACAAATAAAATCACTCGTGTGTCGCCATCCCACTCTTGCGCAACTGCCATGGCTTCTTGAATTGGCACAAACTCTTCCACAATTCGATAGATCTCCGCCGTACCAATTCTTACGCCACCACTGTTTAAAGTGGCGTCAGATCGGCCGTAAATTACATAACCACCATGTTCGGTGATAGCAGCAAAATCACCGTGCGCCCAAATGTCATCGAATTTCTCGAAATAAGCAGCTTTGAACTTTTTATTGCCTTCATCATTACCAAAATAAAGTGGTCTGGATGGAAATGATTGCAAACAAACTAACTCACCTTTTTCATTTACTGGTGCAGGTTTGCCATCATCGCTGAACACTGACATATTCATGCCAAGCGCTGGACCTTGAATTTCACCCGAATACACATTTTGAATTGGATTGCCCATCACGAAACAACCACAAATATCAGTGCCACCAGAAATAGAAGCAAGATGCAGATCAGCTTTAATTGAATCATAAACATAGTCAAAGCCTTCTGGGCTAAGTGGTGAACCGGTTGAGGTAATGGTTTTGAGTGAACTTAGATCATGAGTTTTTTTTGGTTTAAGGTCAAATTTTCTAAGTGAATCGATGTATTTTGCAGATACGCCAAATAACGTAATTTTTTCTTCTTGCGCCATATCAAACAATCGAACTGGTCGAGGAAACACAGGATTGCCGTCATACAGCACAATTGATGATCCAGTTGCCAGCACCATAAATAACCAATTCCACATCATCCAACCACAAGTGGTGTAATAAAAGACGTTGTCACTTTCTCTGATATCTAAGTTGTATCTAGTTTCCGATAACACTTTTAACATTACGCCAGCAGCACTGTGCACAATGCACTTTGGTTTGCCAGTAGTGCCAGAGGAGAACAAAATAAATCCAGGCTGATCAAACGGCAGTTCAATGGCGCGGTATTGATTAGAATGTTTGACATACCAATTTTCAAAGTTTTCGGCGTAATCAGTTTGCGCCCCAATTAGTAATACTTGTTTAAGTGATGGCAGCCCAGACACAATTTCTGGTAATCGATCTAAGCAGTCATTATCTTTGCCGTTGTATTGATAATTAGGTGCGGCTAATAGCACTTTAGGTTCAATCTGACCGAATCGATCCAGCACGCCGGTAGTACCAAAATCAGGTGATGCCGTTGAAACGGTAGCACCAATACTGAGCGCACCTAGCGCAAAAATTACAACTTCGGCCACATTGGGCACCCAAGCTGCCACCACATCGCCAGGAACAACACCGGCTGCAATTAGGCCATTAGCAACTTGATTAACTGCGCGCTTAACTTCGCCTCGAGTGAGTTTACGCCTGATTCCAGCTTCAGTAATTGTGGTAATGATTACTTGATCATCATCGCCGTTAAGTAATGTGTTTACCACGTTTAGTTTGGCTTCTGGAAAAAATCTTGTATCAAAAAAGCCGCTGCCAGATATTGTGGTTTCACCTGGATCACCTATGACATTGCTATCTTGCCAAACATAACGCCAGAATTGTTCTGGATTCTTAACTGACCAATCAAGTAAGTCTGGATAAGTATCAACACCAGCAAAATCCAATAACCGATGAATTGCTAAATCAGTTTTATTCGGTGACCAAAGTAGTTTTGCCATCAGGCTAAAGTTTACTTAACTGAAGAGCCGAACTTCATCCGAAGTCGATACAGCGCACCAGCAATACCACCTGGAGAGAACATCACGACCAAAATGAAGATCACGCCAAGAATAAATGCTGGCTCACTCATAGGCCCGCCAATCCATTCTGGCAATCCACTTAGCGCACCTTGGGTATCAAGCGTAGTTAATCGTTGGGATAGCACCACATAAATCAATCCACCAATTACTGCACCCCAACGAGTGGCAATACCACCAAGGATCACCATCAGTAGCAGTGAGATAGTGGTTTGGGTTGATCCCATTACTGGATTGGCATTGTTGGTAACAATTACGGCAATCACACCCACAAATGCAGCCATAACGCCAGCTAGCACAAATGCGATCAATTTAAAGTTAAATGGTTTAAGTCCAAGCACGCTAACGCGCTCTTCATTATCGCGCAGGGCTTGCAGCACGCGGCCCATTGAGGACTGGGTTAACCACCACACGGCAACATAGATCAAAATTAGAGTTACCAGCGCTAATAAATACAGATTTCTTGTGTTGTTAACACCTAAGAAGAAATCTGGCACGGAATCAAAATTCAACTGCAGGGTTTGATCGCCATTGCTTAATCCCCACATATTCAATACTGCAATCACATGGCCTGCTTCAGCAAAAGCTAGCGTTACCATGGCAAAGGCAATACCTTTAACGCGAAGTGCGGTGGCGCCTGTGAATAGTGCAATTAGAGTTGCGAAAACCATTGCGAAAATTCCAGCTGGGATAATTCCCCAGTCCCAACGCGCCATCGCATAAGCCGCACCGTAAGCACCAGCTGCGTAATAAAGCGCATGACCAAACGAAAGCAGTCCAGTAAAACCAAGCAATAAGTCATAAGTTAGTGCAAGCGCGGCAAATAAAAACGCCACCGCAAATGTTTGCTGTAAGCCTGGTTCATTCAGAATTGGCGTAAATGCCGCAACGCCAAAAAACACCATCGCCAGCACTGGAACGTATCGATATTTGCCAGGTAGCAGATTCATTAATGTGCCACCTTTCCGAGCAATCCTTGTGGTCTAACAAGTAGCACTAACGCCAGCAGCATTACCACTACAAAATCACCTAGTCCTTGTACGTAGTAGTTCACTAATACTTGTGTTGTGCCAACAACTATTGCCGCAATCGCAGTGCCAGGAACTGATCCCATACCGCCAATTACTACAGTAATGAAGGCGTAAATTAAGAATGCATCACCCAGGGTTGGACCAACACCAGAGGCGTATGTTGTAGCAAGCGCACCGCCAAGACCGGCTGCGAAACCACCAATAAAGAATACGAAAGTAAATGCTTTTCTAACATCAATACCAAGTGCCGTAACCATCGATCGGTTTTCCACACCAGCCCTGATAATCAAACCAATTCTGGTGTAGCGCATCATCAAGAAGTTAGCTATCAGCACTAGTGCCGCAACGCCGATATACAAGAATCGATCGATACCAACAAACGCATCACCAATTTGAACAGTGTTATAAAGCTGAGTTGGCGGCAACACAATTAGTGGATCTGACCCAAACCAACCTAAATATGCACTGGTTGCAACAAAACCTAATCCAACGGTGACCAATGCCTGATCGATATGACGGTCATATAAATATTTTATCAAGATCTGCTCAGTTGCCACCGCGAACAGCGCTCCAACTACGCCGGCAATAAATAGGCTGATGACATAGCTGCTTAAACTGCCATCGGCTCTAATTGAGGTAGTGAAATACCAAGTGGCGTAAGCGCCAGCAGTTAAAAACGCGCCGTGAGCAAAATTCAATACTCCCATTAAGCCGTAAATCAAACTCAAGCCAGATGCCACTAAGAAATAAAGTGCACCAAGACCAAATCCAGTAATAAACAGCGTGATAAAGATTTCCATTAGTGGCTACCTCCGCTCACGCCTAGCATTTGCTTGGCAAACTCTGGATTCTCTAATTCAGTTGGCACACCAGAGTGAACCACCACACCTTGATCCATCACGATGATGTTTTTGGCAATTCGTTTAATCAGTGGCAAGTTCTGCTCTACTAACAAAATCGTGGTTGCTTGCGCAGCAACTTCAAGTGCATCGGCAACTTCAGTAACTAGTTTTGGTGCCAAACCTTTTGTTGGTTCATCAACTAGCAGCAATTTAGTTTTGTTTAGAAGTGCCCGAGCAACTGCCACCATCTGCTGCTGACCGCCAGAGAGCGTGCCAGCACGCTGACTTTTTCGCTTTAATAACTCCGGAAACAAGTTATAAACCGTGTCGTAATCTGGATTCTTATCGCGCTCAGCGAGTTTTAGATTCTCTAACACGGTTAGCGTTGAGAAGATTTCGCGATCTTCTGGTACGAAGGCAACGCCAGCTCGAATTACTTCATGAGTCTTTAACCCAGAAATCTCTTGCTCAAACAATTTTATGCTGCCCACTCGTGGCACTAACCCAACAATTGAGCGCAGCGTGGTTGATTTACCAACACCGTTTCGACCTAGTAGGCCTGTTACAACGCCGGCTTCAACTTCAAAGTTAACGCCCTGCAAAATATGAGAGCCTTTAATTGTTACATTCACATCAGCAAGAGTCAGTGCCTTTGTCATAGCGACTCTCCTAAATATGCACTCTGTACGGTTGGATCGCTAATGACAGTTTGCGGATCAGCACAGATCAGAAGTTCTCCTTGATGCATTACTGCAATTCGATCAGCAAGACCAAGCACCACATGCATATGGTGTTCCACCATCAATACGGTGCGGCCATAATCGCGCGAAAGTGATCTAATAATTTCAGTTAGCACTGGTACGTTCTCAACTGACATACCAGCCATTGGTTCATCTAACATCACAACTTTGGCATCGCTGGCGAGCACAATTGCAATTTCTAGTCGGCGCTTATCGCCATGTGATAGCGCACCAGCTGGGGTGAATCTCTTATCGCTTAAGCCAACTGCATTTAATGCTTCTTCGGCTTTTGCAATTGCTGGTTTAAAACTATAGGCGCGGCGAGTAATTTTCATCGAGCCGCCCATTGCAGCTTCTGCTGCTAATCGAACATTCTCCAATACCGGTAGCAGCGTAAAAACGCTTGAAGTTTGAAATGTTCTACCTAATCCCTTACTAGCTCTGCTAGCTGGAGATTCATTAGTGATGTCATCATCACCTAAATAAATATTTCCTCTAGTAGCTGGGCGCAAGCCAGAGATCAAATTAAACAAACTAGTTTTGCCGGCACCGTTTGGGCCGATCACACCAAGTAGTTCGCCGGGCTTAACTTCAAGAGTTACGCCATCAACAATCTTGGCACCGCCAATTGCGAGGCTCAGATCGGAAACGCGAATTGCCGCGTTACTGGTCACTGAGCCTCGCAATCGTTAGTCGGTTATTAGTTAAGAGATCTTAGTTCAGCGGTGGGGCTGCGTTTGGATACAACTTAACTAGCTTAGGAATGAAGTTTGAACCTTCACGCTCTAGCCGAGTTTGATACATTGGCTGAATCAAAGCATGATCTTCCTTGCGGATTGTGGTAATTCCCTTCATCGAAGTGAACTTCCAGCCCTCAAGTCCCTTGATCATTGCATTAACTCCAGTCAAGCCAGTCTTGCTATTTGCTTTCATGCTTAGCGCACGAACGATCATCTGTGCTGCTGTTACACCATCTGGGGTGAATAGATCTTCACCATAGAACGGTGCGGCATTTGGATTCGTCCTTCGATAATCAGCACGTAGCGCAGTTCCAATTGCATTTGTAGATGCACCTGGGAAATAGCTAGATGAGTAGATCACGTTCTGGCTGCCTAGCAACTGACCAAAGATTGGATAAGCCGAAGTCTGTGCCAAACCGGTAACAATTGTGGTGGAACCTAGCACGCCCTGCTGCCGCATAGCAGTCCACATGGCAAGTGAAGTTGCGGTATTTGACCAAGCAACGAACACGGTGTCTGGGTTGGACTGACGTAGTCGCAACACATCTGAGGTGTAATCAGACTTGGTGCCAGTTACTTTCTGGCCAACCACAGTTGCACCTGGGAATAACTTTGGTGCTGCTGAAATATAAGCATCACCAAATGCGTTATCTTCAACGAACAACACAATTCGCTTACCAGCAACGTTGTTACCTAGTGCACCTTTAATTGGAATTAGATCCTGCTCAGTTTGCACGCCAGAGCGGAAGGTGTATTTGTTTGAGAACTGGCTACCACGCTGGGTGATAAGGAACTGCTTGGCAGGACCTGAAATGTAAAGAACTTTGTTTTGTGCAGCCTGTGGTGCAAGTGCTAGAGCTACACCACTGCTGACAGTGCCAACAATGATCTTGCTACCTTTACCAACTGCAGTCTTGAAGTGAGTAGTTGCAGTATCTGGTAGACCGCCATCGTCATATTTGGTTAGCACGATCTTTTGGTTGTTAACAACCATGGTTCCCTTGGTGAAGTAATTTAAACCCCACTCAAGACCTGCAACATAGGCATCACCAAATGGCTTTAGGCCACCGGAAGTTGAAGAGATAACTGAAACTTCAACATTTTTTGGTGCAGCATTAGCTGCAGTTGAGCCCGCAAATACCAGCGCAGCAGAAATGCCTAGCGCAAGGAAATTGCGGAGCGTCTTTCGCACTGACATGCGAACTCCTTCTCTGACAGAGTGAGCCACCAGCTGGTGGCCCGAATAGAGACTACCTTGCCCTATGAGCCACCTGAAAATCAACAGGTACCACCTGGTATCACAAAGAATTTTCGAACTACGCCCCCCTCACAGAATTGAGTATTGAATTACCCACGGGTAGCATTTTGGCTTGGCCAAGTAATGAATAACTTTTAACTTAAGGAAATCATGCGCGGAATAGAAGTTGATCTGACCGGAAAAACTGCAGCAGTAACAGGTGCTGCTAGCGGCATTGGTAAAGCAGTTGCGCAATCACTTGCTCACGCAGGTGCCAAGGTAATCGTAATTGATGTTAATGAAGCTGCCACAATTGAAGTCGCTGATGAAATAAATGGCACACCGTTAGTGCTTGATTTATCCGATAGCGCAAAAGTTGAACAGACAAAACTAAATGTTGATATTTTAGTTAATAACGCCGGACTACAAACTGTTTCTAAAGTTGAAGAATTTGATCCAGATCGATTTGCTTACATTCATCGCGTGATGTTGATTGCACCTTTTCTGTTGACTCGCGCTGCAGTTGCGGGGATGTACGAAAAGAAATGGGGCAGATTAATTCATATCTCATCTGCGCATGGCCACCGCGCCTCGCCATTTAAATCAGCGTATGTCTCAGCTAAACATGGACTTGAAGGATTCTCAAAAACGATTGCATTAGAAGCAGGTCCATTTGGCGTTACCTCAAACACAATTGCGCCAGCTTATGTAAGAACGCCGCTGGTAGAAAAACAAATAACTTCGCAAGCTGAAGTGCATGGTATTTCAGAAGCTGAGGTTATTGAAAAAATCATGTTAACCGCGCCAGTAATTAAGCGATTAATTGAACCAAATGAAATTGGCGATGTTGCGCTGTTCTTATGCAGTGAGTCAGCTGGCATGATCACTGGCACTTCAATTGTGGTTGATGGTGGCTGGTTAGCTCGATGAGTTCATTACAACCAACTGCAAAACACCTAGTTAAAGTTAATGGTGGCGAGTTAGCTGTATTTCAATACGGTGAGAAAACTGATAAATCAATTCTGGCAATTCACGGTATTACTTCTAATCATTTAGCTTGGCAGCATTTTGCCGCGCATGCCGTCAAAAGCGGTTATGTCGTTTATGCGCCAGATTTAAGAGGTAGAGCAGCGTCTAACAAATTGTCAGCACCATTTGGCATGAAAACTCATGCCGCCGACATGAAAGCTGTGATTGATCAACTTGGATTGGCTGCGCCAGTTGTAATTGGTCACTCCATGGGTGGCTTTGTCGCGATTGCGCTTAATCACTTTTATCCAAACACCGTAAGCCGAATTGTTCTAATCGATGGCGGTTTACCACTTGCATTACCAGCAGGAATGAGTGTGGAACAAGTGTTGCCATTGGTGCTTGGTCCGGCACTAGCCAGACTTGCCATGAAATTTGAATCGCAAGCAGCGTATGTCGATTATTGGCGAGCACACCCAGCATTCGCTTCCGGCATTACACCAGAAATGATCAATTACATTCATCATGATTTAGTTGGGGCTGAACCAGAGTTATCACCTAGTACAAATCCAGCATGTGTCAATGAAGATTCAATTGATTTATGGTCGAGTGATTTAATCAATAATGCATTAATTGAATTAGATCAAGATGTGATGCTGCTGCGTGCAGTTCGAGGTTTGCAGAATGAACCTACTGGACTTTATCCAGAGGTATTACTTGATGATCTCGCCGCTAAATATCCAAGAGTGAAAATAACCACAATTGCTGACACTAATCACTATGACATATTGATGAGTGATTATGGCGCCACTGAAGTTGCTAAGTTAACGTCACTTTAGTTGAAGTTAGTTGTTTTATGAGGTTTACCAGATTGGTCATAAGTAATCCAAGTGCCAACTTGTTTACCTAATTTAAATTCACCACTGCGCATTTTGGTACCGTCTTTGCGGTACCACTGCCATTTTCCATGAAGTTGATTCGACTTGTATTTGCCTTCGGCTTTCAATACGCCGTTGCCATAAAACTCTAAATACTCACCAGACTTTTTTGGATAAGAGGAATTGATTTCAGCGATTCGATGTTTAATTATTTTCTTAACTAGAGCAGTTGGGATTTTTTGATCTAGCGGGAACTTGATTGCTCCTTTGCTAAAATCATACTTCGCCAAATCTTTTGCTAGTGCCTGCGTAATGCTCCCAGAAGATGGAAATATGCTGTTATGTTGTTTAAATCCGTCAAAAGAAATTAGTCCCACGCCATGGATTTTTATGGTGGCTAAGTTGTAGGAAATGGTTTCAGTTGCAGTGGGAAGCAGAGTTACTAATTGATCGCGTAGTTCCAAAAGCGTATTTGCTTGAGCTTTGGGTAATCGGGCTAGATGCTTATCGATTGGGGTTTTCGCCACCACCTAAGCGTAATCAAACTGAGGTTCAAGAAGAAACTTCGCCGCTCCCTCTAGGCTAGGCAAATGGTAAAGATTGGCGCCCATGTCTCGCCTGGCAATGTGGTGGCTGAAGCGCAAGCACGCGGCGCAGATATTGTCCAAGTCTTTTTGGGGAATCCGCAATCTTGGTCGGCACCAACTTTCTCTCATGCTGGCGGTGCTGCTGGCATGAAACAAGCACTTCTTGATGCTGGCATTGATGCTTATGTCCACTCACCTTATTTAATTAACATTCCTACTACTAATAACAAGGTGCGAATCCCGTCTCGCAAAGCACTGCAGCAAACTGTTGATGCTGCCTTTGAAATTGGTGCAAAAGGAGTGGTAGTTCATGGTGGTCATGTGCCAAAAGAAGATGATCCGGAGCTTGGTTTTGCTAACTGGAAAAAAGCGGTTGATCAACTAGATATGAAAGTGCCAGTATTTATTGAAAATACTGCTGGTGGTGAACGAGCAATGGCCCGCTATTTAGAAGCAATTGCGAAACTTTGGGATCAAGTGGGTCATACTGATATTGGTTTTTGTTTTGACACATGTCATGCCTGGGCTGGCGGTATGGATTTAGCTGATGCGGTAGAAAAAATAAAAGCAATCACGGGTCGAATAGATTTAGTTCACGCAAATGATTCCAAAGATGATGCCGGCTCTGGTCGAGATCGCCATGACAATATTGGTAAGGGCAATATTGATTTAGATTCACTAATGCACGCTATTAAAGCTGCTAATGCACCAGTTATTACTGAAACACCAGGGGATGCAGACGAACAGGCAGCAGATATTGCACTGCTCCGCGCTCGTTTAGGTTAATTATGCAGATCATTCAGCTAACTGAATCTGAATACCAAAGTTATTTAACTACCCAGCCAGACTATTCCTTTTTACAAACTCCAGCTTGGGGTAGAATTAAAACTGGCTGGAGTTATGAGTTAATTGGATTCAAAAAAACCGAATTAATTGGGGTAGCGCTGGTGCTATATAAATCTGCTCCAATTTTTTCAAAATACAAACTTGCCTATATTCCAGAAGGACCAATCCTTAACTGGGTTGAATTTGATTCAACTGCGTTAATTGAATTAGGTAAATATCTCAAAGCAAAAAATTGCTTTCTATTAAAGCTTGGACCAAAAGTACTATTGCACCGATATGGCAACGCCGACCTTAAAGCTGGACTTGCTGATGAGCGTATCAATTCAATTTCAGAACTTAATCCAATTGAAACCAAACATATCGACCTTAAAGCAAAACTACTGGATCTTGGTTTTAAACAAGAGAGCAGTTCTAGTTTTGGTGATGTGCAACCCAGATACACATTTGAAGTTGATCTAACTCGCAGCGAGCAAGATATTTTGGATGATTTTAATCAACAGTGGCGGCGTAATATTAAAAAAGCAAATGCTGCTGGTGTAACTATTCGGATTGGCAATGTTTCAGATCTAGTAAAATTTCATGAACTTTATCTTGAGACCGCAAAGCGCGATGGTTTTGCGCCGAGATCGCTTAGTTATTTTGAGAATTACTTAACTCAATTTGGTAAGAGCGCTCGGCTTTACTTAGCTGAACATGACGGCAGAGTTGAAGCTGCCACAATTTGGGTTGCAGTTGGAGATCGCGCTTGGTATTCCTATGGCGCTTCTAGTACTAGCGGCAGAGAACTACGTCCTAGCAATGCGCTGCAATGGAAGATGATGCAAGACAGCAAAGCCGCTGGATTTAAGGTCTATGACTTACGTGGCATATCTGCGAGTTTAAGTGCCTCTGATCCGCTAGTTGGGCTGCTTAACTTCAAGCTTGGACTTGGTGGCACGGCAGTGGAATGGTTGGGCGAGTTTGATTTGGTGCTCAATAAACCAATCGCCACCGCTTACGCTTTGGCGCGGAGGATCAAATGAGCCTGGTGCTGCAACTGGATAAAACGAGATGGGAAACTCATTTAACGCAGTTTGCTACCGGCATTAACTTAGTTCCAGTTATTAAAGGCAATGGTTATGGTTTGGGTTTTCCAAAATTAGTTGTTGAAGTTAACCGATTAGATTTAGATTTAATTGCCGTTGATACGTTTGCCGAAGCCGCTCAACTGCGTCAGATCTGGCAAAAGCAAATCCTAGTAATGCAGCCAGTTCGAGTAACTGATGACTATTTAGCCGCCAACTTGATTCTCACCGTCGATAATCATTCACCTAAAGTTTCAACTCCAGTTGTAGTTGAGATCAAAACTAAACTACAAAGATTTGGGGTTGAATTAGAAGATCTTAAGAAATTTGCTGATTACAACATAGTTGGCTATGGCGTTCATTTACCAATTGGTGATCACACTAATTTCTCTTTTGCTAAAGCAATTGCCGAAGAGTTACCAGATCAAACTATCTTTGTTAGCCATTTAACGAAATCTGAATTAGCTCAACTGCCAAATGCAGTGCTGCGTGTTGGGACTAGTTTTTGGTTAGGTGATCGGACTGCGCTAAGCATGTATGGTGAAGTGCTAGAAGTAAGAAAAGTATCTGGCAAGCTTGGTTATGGCCAAGTAAAAAATGCAAATGAAATCGCTGTAATTAGTGGTGGCACCAGACATGGCATTGGCATGCGAGCGCCCACCATGCCAGCTAATACCCGGCAGCGATTAGTTGCACTTGGTCTTGGTTGGTATGAAGCTATGCGAAAAGCAAAGTCACCGTTTTACTTGGGGCGAAAGTCACTCGCTTTTGCTGATACACCACATATGAACGTTTCACTAGTGCAACTGCCAAAAGGGCATAGTCTTAAAGTTGGCGATAAAGTGTTAGTGCGAGCTCGGTACACGACAACTTATCCCGACTTTATTGTTGAGATTTAACTAGTTAACTCGCTTAGCGCTTCATTAAATACATCTTTATGCGCTGCCACGTCTGATTTCTTAGTTTCAGGACACATTAACGCCATGTTATGAAATGGCGTCATCATGATGCCGCGGTTTATTGTGTAAAGGTGCATGTATTCATCCAGCTGTTCATTGCTAGCTGCTGCTGCTTCACCACCATTTTTTGGCGCAGGTTTAGTAAATCGATATTCCGTTCTCGCACCTAATTGAGCAACCGACCAGTCCACATCAAATTTATTAATTGCTTGCTGCACATCATTAGTAAAAATGTTTGCAAGTTCAATCATCTGATTAAACGCAGCAGCAGTAAAGACATGTTCCAACGTGCCGCGCATGGCTGCAAGTGAAAGCGCATTGCCAGCGAGCGTGCCACCAACTCCGCCCACATCAACTAAATCTGCTTCTTGATGTTTTGCAACTTGATCAGCAATTTCTCTAGTTATGCCGTACGCACCACATGGAATACCGCCACCAATGCTTTTGCCTATTGTGATCATGTCTGGACTTAAGTTCATCGCTTTTGTCGCACCACCAGGACCTGCGCTAAAGGTATGAGTTTCATCATTAATTAAAAGTGTTCCGGTTGCAGTAGTTACTTCCCGTACTTTCGCCAAATAACCCAGTTCAGGGAGCACAATTCCGATGTTGGTTAATGCCGGTTCCATTAATACTGCCGCCACATCACCATTAGCTAAGTCGCGCTGCAATGAATCAATATCATTGAATTCAACAACTCTAGTTGTTGAAGTGGGATCAACTGCCGGAGCCACATTTCCCGGACGAGATCTTGGTTTGCCAGATTGATCTAGCGTTACAAAGGTCTCATCCACACTGCCGTGATAGCAGTATGAAAAAACCAAAATCTTTGGTCGACCAGTAACTAATCTGGCAATTCGCAGCGCCCAACGATTGGCATCAGTTGCTGAAAGTGTGAATGACCAAAGGGGCAAGCCAAATCGATTGGTTAAATCATTGCCAACCCATTGTGCATCTTCGGTTGGCAGCATGGTGGTGATGCCACCAAGTTCTGCCATTCGCTTATTAACTGCCGCAATTGTGGGTTTTGGGGAATGACCTGCCATGGCTCCGGTGTCACCTAATGCAAAATCAATATAAGTGTTGCCATCAATATCAGTTATTGAATTCCCATGTGCTTTATCTAAATAAAGCGGAAAGCCACCAGACCATTTATTCATCCAGGTCATTGGAACTTTGCCAAACAGATTATGGGAGTTCTGATACGCCGAAAAACTTTTTGGATGTAGCGCCAAATAGCTTGCTCGCTCCCGCTCTAATAACTCAGTAAGTTTTGCTTCGGAGATGTTTCGCATGATATTCCTATGGTACTTCGTTAAGTTCTAATTCTTCACTTGTTGGTGCATCTAAACCAGATCCATCTTCTTCCGGCGGAATTATTCCACCACCGATGAAATAGGTGCTGTAATCGGTGGTGTCACCGATTTTTGTTCGCCGTGGAAATTCAATAACAGGTAATTGCGCATGAGCATCGCGCATGTATTGCGTGAAGATCCGAGCTGGGAAAGAACTACCAGTTACATTTGCAAGTCCGCCGGTGCCGCGAAGTGAAATTGCTCTACCAGTTTCATCTTCCCGCACCATCATGACCGCAGTTGCAATTTGTGGCGTGTAACCAACAAACCAAGCCGACAAATTGTCATCACTAGTTCCTGTTTTGCCAGCAACAGGTCGGCCAACACCTTGCGCGGTTGCGCCAGTTCCGTTAGTAACGACACGGCGTAAACCAAAAGTTAGTTCATCAGCAATTTCAGTTGCAAAAGCTTGTTGTGGATTTGGTGTAAATGACCAAAGCACTGAACCAGAACTATTTTTTACTTCTTTAATTGCGCTGTTATCAGCAACTTGACCGCGCGCGGCAAAGGTGGCATAGCCATTTGCAATATCAATGGCTCGCGGTGATGCCGTGCCAATCATTGCCGATAGAACTGGTAACAACCCAGGTGTTGACTCTGGCACGCCCGCGCGCACTGCTGCTTGCACTACTTGTTCTGGTCCAATAATCGCACCTAATGCCACCATTGGAGTATTCATGCTTACTTCAAGTGCATTAAGTAGTGTCACTTTGCCGTATGAAACTTTTCCTAAATTATTAAGTTTGTAATCCAAAATTTTGGCTGGACTATCACCATTCCAAGTGGTGTTAAGTCCAATTCCTTGCTCTAACGCAGCAGCAATACCAAAAGCTTTAAATGTAGAGCCAGCTTGGCCGCGAGCTTGGGTGGCGTTATTAAATTGATCAGCCACATAATCGCGGCCACCATACATTGCCACCATTTCACCAGTGCCCACTCGAACCGATGCCACTCCAATGCGTAGCCCACTAGACCACGGTCTTGGTCCAACTTCACGCACTGCTTTATTAAGTGCTAACTGCGCATCTCGTTCAAACGTAGTTACTACTTGCAATCCATTGAGTTCAATTTCTTGCTCCGTAAAACCTAAATCATCTAACTGCGCTCGAACGTAAGCTAATAAATGTCCGTTCGGACCACCTAAGCGATTAACTCTCTTTGGTTTAAATTTCGGAAAAGTAGTAACTTCTTTTTCAGCTTCAGTTGCCCAACCTTGATTAACCATTTGACGCAACAAGAAATTCCAGCGATTCTCTAATCGCTCGGCATTGTTCTCGGGAGAATAACCGCCAGGTGAGCGCAGCAGCGCTGCCAGTGCAGCACCTTCTGCAAGTGAAATGTCTCGAACTGATTTACCAAAATAAGCCTGTGCTGCAGATTCAAAACCATAAGCGGATCTGCCCATATAAGCAGTGTTTAGGTAGTTTTCTAAAATCTCATCTTTACTTGCCATGGTTTCTAATTTAACCGAAAGCACTAATTCTCTTAGTTTTCGAATAATGGTTTGTTCTTGGGTTAAATAAGCATTCTTCACATATTGCTGCGTAATAGTTGAGCCACCCTGGGTGGTATCAGAAAACAGATTATTAAACAGTGCTCGCGCAATACCTATTGGTGAAAAGCCACCATGCTCATAAAAGTTCTTATCTTCAATTGCGAGCACGGCATATTTCACATGATCGGGAAACTCTGCAATATCAACATCCACTCGCTGAATCTCACCAATATTGCCAATTAATGATTTCCCATCCGCATAAAACACCGCAGTTGATTGCACCACAGCAACTTGATTAGGGGTTGGAATGCTGGAGAAAACAACCGCTGCTGAAAACAGTGCGATACCAAGTGAGCCACCAACTAGTGCGGCCATTAAAGCTAGCCGAACTAATGCTTGGGTAAGAGTTTTCGATGGGGCCACTTATTAATCTAACCAGTCTCTACTGCGACGAAGTGGTCGCCGAGCCACACCATCGCCAACTTGATATGACCTAATCAAGTAATTCCACCGGCAAGCCTGGCAGACCTCCACCATAAACACCTTTAAATTGCCAAATCGATAAGCCATCTCATTAATTTCATTGGCGGATTTAATCCGACCAGAATATGGCCCAAGTTCTTTGCCATAGACATAACGCAGCTCAACTAATTTTTCACTTTCACATACCGGGCAATCCCGGGTAGTTAACTCACCATGAAATTGTGCTGCTTTGAATAGATACTCATGTGCATCAAATGGATCATCGAGCAGTGGTTCGCCGGATTGCAATGCTGCCAACACCGATTTGCGCTCCAACGCAAACTCCAGCACCGCCCGGGGTGCGGCGGGGTCAGCAATTGGTGTGCTGATTGGGGAGGCAGACATGGCGATTAGGTTATTGCACAACCATTAATACTGCGCTGGCTGTACGGTGAGGCTATGCAAAAACTCAGATTGACCAAAGCGGTGCGTCGGATCGCGCTAACCCGGATCTCTGGTCAATTTGGTGATGGCATGATCCAAGTCAGCATCGCTGGCTACTTATTGTTCTCACCCGAGCGCCAAACCTCTGCACCACAAATCGCGTTCGTGTTAGCAGTTACGTTATTGCCATATTCGTTAGTAGGGCCAGCAATTGGCGTGATTGCTGATGTGATTGATCGGCGAAACATTGTGGTTTATGGCAATGCGCTGCGTGCTGCAGTAAGTTTGCTGCTTCTTCTAGTTGTGCTTGGTAGTTCGTCACAAGTGCTATTGGCAGTAACAATTTTGTTATTACTTGGTATTGATCGATTTGTGTTAGCGGTATTGAGCACCGTGCTACCAAGAATTGTCTCGGGCAAAGAATTAGTTGCTATTGATGGTTATTTACCAACTATGGGAACAGTTGCCGCAGCAACTGGTGCGGCTACTGCAGTTGGCATTACCGCAATATTTGATTCTATTACTGCCGCATTAGTTATCGCATCGCTCCTTTATCTTCTTTCAGCTGTAGTTGCTACTGGATTTACCAAGGGATCGCTTGGTCCAGATGAAAAAATTGCTTGGCGAGCAACTCGATCAAAGGCAATTGAAGATGTGGTGCAGGGAATTACGGTTTTAGCAAAAACAAAGCCTGCGCGTTATGCTCTGCTCTCAATTACCGCACAGCGTATTGCTTTTGGTGCATTCACTGTTGCCAGCATTCTTACTGCCCGGGCAACTTATGAAAATGAATCACAAGCATTAGGAGTTGTTGCTGGCTCGTTTGCAATTGCGGCAATTGTGGCTGGCGTAATTGGTATTTCTACGCCAACGGCAGTTAATCGAATGAAGCGCGAAACTTGGTTACTGATTCTTAGTATTCTTAGTTCAATTGCGGTAATTGGTGCGCAGTTTGCACCAGCATTATTAGCACTTGGGCTTGCTGGATTTGCCGTAACGTGTGCACCAGGAGGCAATAAGGTGCTAACTGATGAGCGACTCCAAGTGACTATCCCCGATACTCATCGCGGCCGAGCGTTTGCCATTTATGACACGGCAATTAATTCAGCAGTAGTCATTGGGGCGGCAGTATGTGCGCTGCTTAGTGATTACATTCCAATTTTTGATTTATTACTTATGGTTTCGCTAACCACCATCACGCTGGGTTGGATCTGGTCCAGAATTGCTAATTCTGGCCTTGCCACCAGCGGTTAAGCTCAGCAATCGCATCTTCTCTGCTTAATGGTCCTTGTTCTAATCTCACTTCCAACATGTGGTTATACGCTTTACCAACCATTGGACCTGGCTTTAAATTCAAAATCTGCATAATTTCATTTCCATCGATATCTGGTCTGATGGCATTTAGTTCTTCTTGCTCGGCCAACTCCGCAATTCGTTGCTCTAATTTGTCATATGCCAATTGCAGGGCATCGGCTTTACGTTGATTTCTAGTGGTGGAATCAGCTCTGGTTAATTTATGTAATCGAACTAACTGCTCGCCCGCATCGGTAACATATCGGCGCACTGCCGAATCTGTCCATTCCCCACCGCTGAAACCATGAAACCGTAAGTGCAGCTCAACAAGCAAAGAAACTTGCTCGATCTCGTCATTGCTGTAGCGCAGTTCTTTCATTCGCTTACGTGTCATCTTCGCACCAACTACTTCATGGTGATGAAAGGTGACTCTGTTATCCTCAAATCTTCTAGTTTTTGGTTTACCAATATCGTGCAGGAGCGCAGCTAATCGCAAAACAAGATCTGGTTCCAGATTTGGTTCATGAGATCTTTCTAACACAATTGCTTGCTCTAGCACGGTAATTGAATGTTCATAAATATTTTTATGGCGGTTATGTTCGTCTTCAGCTAGTTGCAGCGCTGGAATTTCTGGTAGGAAGATTTCTAATAAACCAGTTTCCACCAATAAAATAAGTCCTAGTCTTGGTTTTGCACCAAGAATCAATCTATTGAACTCATCTCGAAT
>CAEZTT010000004.1_pt1 | contig 18410 bp, 17 predicted proteins | sample 7264291 | NCBI WGS metagenome assembly CAEZTT01 (sample SAMEA6813811, study PRJEB35770) | uncultured Actinomycetes bacterium | biome: Freshwater; feature: Freshwater reservoir; material: water | place: Czech Republic | collected 2017-08-18 | depth 0.5m m
GGCAATTGGTATTGCGATGTTGCTTGGTTTTCGCTTTCCACAAAACTTTGATCGACCCTATCGGGCAGCTAGCTTGCAAGAGTTCTGGCGTAGATGGCACATGACGCTATCGCGATTCCTACGAGACTATTTGTATGTTGGCCTGGGCGGTAATAAAAAAGGTGAACGGCGAACAACAATTAATCTGATTGCCACTATGACTATTGGTGGTTTCTGGCACGGAGCAAGTGTCACTTTCATTGTTTGGGGACTACTACACGGAATTGGCTTGGCTGTGGAACGATATTTAAGGCTTAACTACAAATTCCGATTGCCGTACTTTGTCTCAGTGGCCATTACATTCATTTTTGTGAATCTGGTTTGGATCTTTTTCCGATCTGAATCAATTACCGATGCCTTGAGTATGTTTTCTGAATTGTTCACTTCAATTAATCAAGCAACAATTACTGTTACACCACTGGTGATTTTCTTGATTGCGATTGGATTATTTGGACAATACTTACCAAGTCGATTAACTCAGCGAAGCAATGACTTAATAGGTGCAATTCCAGTACCACTAGCTGCTATTGGCGTAGGAATCGCCACTGCATTAGTAATGCTTCTAACATCCGGCACGGGCGTTAGCCCCTTTATCTACTTTCAATTCTGATCATGAATCCATCACCTAAACGCGAAACGGTCGGTCACCGATTAATAGTCCAATATCGAGGTGCATCTCGAAATGCAGCCAGCGTAATTCTGACTGTTTGGTTGGTTGGTATGGCCAGTTGGTTTGTGAATGCTTCTGCTATTTATACCTCAGCATTAGCAATTGAACCTGGTCCAATTAGATCGATATCGCTGCCGGTTTCGGATTTCATAAAACGCATTTCCGAAAGTGCTGGGGTTGGTTCAGTTGAAAGCGTAATTGACCGAATTCGAAACCGTGATCGTGATGGCATCTCATTGGTTGCGGAAACAATTGCAGCTGAAACCATTACTGAAGTTGATCCGCAAGATTCTCGCATAGAAGTTCCCGAACCCAAATCAAGACCTGGTGATGGCGTAGTTACTGCGTCAATTCCAATTTTGGATCCAAAGGACTTTACGAGAGAGCAAGTTGGCAAAACGATCCGAGTCTTAGTAACGGGCGACTCGCTCTCAACTTTTGCTGGACAAGAATTGGTGAAACTTCTTACAAACGATTCAAGATTTGTAGTTCGAATTGAATGGGCAAATGGTTCTGGTTTAACCAAGCCAAACGTATTGGACTGGGGCCAATATGCACGGGACTTAACAGCTAAATATCAACCTGATTTAGTGATTGTAATTCTTGGTGGCAGCGATACTGGGAATATGGTCACCGGTGGCAAGTTAGTACCGCGTGGCAGTGATGATTGGGTTACTGAATATTCGAGGCGAGTTCAATTAGTAACTCAAGAATTCATTTCAAATAATGTAACAAATGTGGTTTGGGCCGGTCCACCAGTAGTTGCTGACAAGAATAGAAACTTGAGTTATCGACAAGTTAATCAAAGCCTAGCTGACACCTCTCTGCTAATTCCTGGGCTGAAGTATCTTGATGTTTTTACAAATCTAAAACCAGATCTAAGTTCCACCGTAAACGGCGAGCAGATACTGCTGCGGCAGGCAGACGGCATCCATTGGACCCGTGAGGCATCAGCCGCAATCGCAGTCGAACTGCAGACTATGTTGATCACACTGCGTCCCTAGCCAAGTATTGCCAACACAATTGGGGTAGGTATTCTTCTACTCCGCGTTACTGAGGTGGAGAAGAAATGGCAAGCAATCGTGGTCGACTTCGACTAGTCAATTACATGACCGACAGTTTGGGCCTATCCCAGGCGCCAAAAGACATCACTCATAATGAAGATCTTGATGCTGCTGCAGCTGAACAGATAAGCACCCTGCGTGCTGAAATTAATGAGTTGAAGAAGCGACGCGATCTGTATTCCCTAAGCGAAGTTGAGATCGTTGCACTTGCTGGTGAGCATACCTTGGCAATTGTGAAAGCAACAAAAGATGCTGAGCAACGCACTTTGGCTGAAATTGAAAAACGTCTAACCGAGGCTCGTAAAGAAACTGAGCGCATGCGCAAAGATGCTGAATCAAGATTACGTGAGGCTGAAGCGTCAGCGACCAAAATGATCACTGAGGCTGAGACCAAACGAGCTCAACTAGAACAGCAATCTGAGCGAATTCAAGCTGATATGGATCGCAAAGTTGCTGCCGAGATGGAATCACTACGAAAAGAACTGGAACAGCGACGCTACGTTGTGTCAAAAGAAGCCGAACAAATCATTGCTGAGGCCCAAGCTCAAGCTCAGCAGAAACTCGATGCTGTGCGGGAAAAAATCTCCGCTGAACTAGCGCGTGAACGAGCAAAAATAGAGAAGATTAGAAGAGAGGCTGCGTCAGTAGCTAAGTCTCTTGAGGTTGGTTACCTTTCAATTCGTGATCAAATTGATACTGCCCGCACAACATTAGGCCAATACACAAGTGGTTTGGAAGATTTAACTGAGTTGCTCACTGAGAATTCGGATCAAGAAAATTAACTTGGATCGTAATCAAAGTACTCAAACTCTAACTTTGACCTTTCCTGTACTCTAATTTTTTGCTCATTAGTCAATATTTCACTAGCTTTAGGCCTAGATCCACTTGAACTTTTCTTTGTCATAGGCATGTGCTGCCAAACTTTTAATCCCAATTGGTTCTCTAAATTAATAACATCGGTCTGAAAAGATTCCATCTTTAAATATAGGTCACAAAGTTTTTTTCCATTTGAAAAATAATAAGGTGAGTTAGGGGCTGGCTCAGTCAGCAACTCATCAATAATTTGGGTGATTGGCAAGGTGCGACGCTGTTTTCCTTGATGTAGCCAGTAAGCCTGGGAAATCAATTGCTCATATGGATGTCTGGTAATAGTAACTTTAAATGCTTGATCAAATTTAGCTTCGCCAAAATTCACCTTTATGTCACTAGGAACAATGTGATTGTAATAAAGTCGATGACTCTTAACTTGAAGTAAGTCCTTTAGTTGTCGCCTCTTATGCTTAGATTCTTCGGAAACAATCCCTGATCTTCGGAGTCGATGGATCTGTTGCACCAGCGAAACGTATGTTGCCTCTAATTCTGGCTGTCGATGCCAATTTACCGGTAGCTGTCCCTTTTGATCAATCCGAATCAATTCGTCTTCCAGTGAAACTGGGGTGATAATGTCAGATGTGCTAGCTGAAACAGAAAGCGCAATTTCAAAACTGGTTCCTGCCACTTTTCGTGGCTTCAGGAACAACAGATTTTTAGCTGCAAAATAGAACACGTCACCATTCCTTTTCCCCAACTGTATCGGGGAATAGCAAATTTACATGGAATCTGGGCAGCGAAGGTTTCCCAATAAGATACCGCCGCGGCGAACCAATTCGCCCCCATAGCTCAGGGGATAGAGCATCGGTTTCCTAAACCGTGCGCGCAGGTTCGAATCCTGCTGGGGGCACATCTTCAGCCAATCGGCGAAACTGTTGGCACATTCCTAGGCCATAATGCGTGATCAAGTAGGCATCTCTACGATTGCCCCCAAGGTAAGTTCAAAATTGGCGGTGGCAGCACTGCTAACAAGTGGAGGAAATTCAGATGTCACAGGGTCAGATCAATACCCCAGATAATTCACTCGATTTATCAGTAATTGCCGCCACTGAAGGCCCGGCGGCACTTGATATCTCAAAGTTGCTTACCTCTACCAATCACATTACCTATGACAATGGATTTGGAAATACCGCAACAACCAAATCAGCAATCACCTACTTAGATGGGGACGCTGGAATTCTGCGTTACCGCGGTTATCCAATTGATCAACTGGCTGAGAAATCTTCATTTCTAGAGGTTTCCTATTTATTGATTTACGGTGAATTACCAACTGCATCTCAACTCGAGGGATTCACTGAAAACATTCGAATGCACACCATGTTGCATGAAGACCTGAAGGGATTCTTCTCTGGCTTTCCTCGAGATGCTCATCCAATGCCAGTGTTGGCTAGCGCGGTAAATGCGTTATCAACTTTCTATCAAGATTCATTAGATCCATTTGATCGTCAACAAGTTGAGATCTCAACCATCCGCCTGTTGGCAAAGGTGCCAACTATTGCAGCTTATTCGCTGCGCAAGTCCCTTGGTCAGCCATTCCCTTATCCAGATAACAACTTGGACTATGTTTCAAACTTCCTTCAAATGACTTTCTCGGTGCCAGCTGAGAGGTATGAAGCTAGTCCAGTTGTGGCAAAAGCACTGGATTTGTTATTTATTCTGCATGCAGATCATGAACAGAATTGCTCTACGTCAACGGTAAGAATGATTGGATCATCACATGCAAATCTATTCGCTTCCGTTGCCGGTGGAATTTCTGCATTATTTGGTCCACTCCATGGTGGTGCAAATCAAGCAGTGCTAGAAATGCTGGAAGAGATTCAACAATCTGGTGAGTCAGTTGAGAAGTTCATTGAAAAAGTTAAATCCAAGGATTCAACTGCACGATTGATGGGTTTTGGTCACCGTGTTTATAAGAATTACGACCCTCGCGCCAAGATTATTAAGAATGCGGCAGATCAGGTGCTGAGAGAACTTGGCGTTAATGACCCGCTGCTTGATATTGCGCTTAAGTTGGAAGAAGCGGCGCTTAAAGATGATTACTTTGTCGAGCGCAAGCTTTATCCAAACGTGGACTTTTACACCGGTGTGATTTACAAGGCAATGGGTTTCCCGACCAAGATGTTTACGGTGCTATTTGCGCTTGGCCGCCTTCCTGGCTGGATTGCCCAGTGGCGCGAAATGATTGAAGACCCAAGTACCCGAATTGGACGTCCACGTCAGATCTACATTGGTGAAACTGAGCGTGATTACGCACCAATTACCAAGCGCTAATCACTCAGGGTGATTTTGTAAACATGCTATTTGGTTTTACTTCACCATTCTCTGGCATATCCTGATCATGAAACACTGTTGCGGTGGAAACGTGATGGCAACTTCTATTTCGGACCAACACAATAACGGTGAGCAAACTTCCTTCTCGATTTTAATTCAATAAAGGTATCGGTATATCAATTTTCATTGCACTTCGAATTTTGATCGAACCATCACAGGCGAGTGACATCAACTAGATGTCACTCGATTTCAGTTCCGGCAACAAGAAGCCAACTCGGGCGCCACCCAATGGCGATTGATCAATAATTACTGAGCCAGAGTGTGATTGTGCCATGTCACTTACGATCGAAAGCCCTAGACCAGAACCTGGTAATCCGCGTGACTCTGGGGCACGCCAGAATCTCTCCAGCACCTGCGCACGATATTCGGTTGGAATACCTGGTCCAGCATCATCAACTAAAACCATTCCGTCTCGAACTGTTACCTGAATCTTGCTACCTTCTGGTGAGAACTTAATGGCATTTCCAATCAAGTTTGCAATCGCTCGCTCAATTAATGCTGTTCGGCCCTGCACAACAGTCTCACTTGCATCAAGTGAAATTTCTCGGCCCGATCTTCGGCTAAAGCGTTTAACTACATTGTCAGCTAATTCAGATAACTCAACACTAGATTCTTGCGAAACTTCATGCAACGTTGGCACTGGGCTAGCTAATGCAACTAACTCCTCCACTAATTGACTCAACTCAACTAATTCTTCGTGCATTGAGCCCAACATCTCAGTTCGCTGCTCATCGGTAATGCCTCGACCAGTCGCTTCAGCCAGCTCCATCAAATCCAAATTGGCGCGCATGGAAGTGAGCGGAGTTCTTAACTCATGAGCAGCGTCGTCAACAAGTCGTTGTTGTTGTTCTCGGCTTCGAGCAAGTGCCGTTACTAGCGATTGCAGTGATGCGGAGAGTCGAGCAATTTCATCATTTCTACCTTCAGTTGCTTCCACCAATCCAGAGTCATCTAGTTTCTGAGTTTGGGCAATCTGCTCTGCTGCTGCAGTCAACTTAAGTACCGGCTTTAGCGCGGATCCCACCACCACGCTTGCGATAAGTGCTGTAATCAATGATGCTAGAACGGCTAGGGCTGCAATTCCAGCAGTTAAAGTGTTTATGCTTGCCTGCAAGTCATTAATAGGACGCATGGCGCGAATTACTGCACCATCGGTAAATGGGATTACTGCAACACGTAATGAGACATCAGTTGCAGTAGTTACTGTTTCATATAGCGGTTCATCATTAGTGCCAAGTAATTGACTAAAAACTGCATCCCCTGGTGGAACTTGTGCGGTTACAGATCCCCGTGGTTCCACCGTACCTTCTACAAAATAAACATCAACCAAAATATCTAATGAATCGGCTCTCAGTTCAGTTCGAGACGACAGCTCCAAGACGGTAGCAAGTTCATTTTGCACATCAAACTCAAGGGCTGATCGAAGTTCAGCATCTACCTGCTCATACATGGTTCTAGCTGAAAGTAGGCCACTAAGAATGGCAACCAATAAAACTGCGACCGCAGTAACCGCACCTGCAATTAACGCCAGGCGTTTTCGGAGCGACACAACTTACTCCTCTAGGCGCAGTACGTAACCAACGCCGCGAACCGTCTGCACTAGTCGAGGTTCGCCACCCTCTTCAAGTTTCTTTCGAAGATATCCAATATAAACATCTAGACCGTTACTCAACGTTGGACTGGCCCAACCCCACACTTTTTCCAGCAACATATCTCGTGGCACAACTTTTCCCGAATTTTTTGCCAACACTTCCAAAAGCGAAAATTCTGTTCTGGTTAAATTGCAATGTCTGCCACTTCTAGTTGCACGGTATGCACCACAATCAACAATTAAATCTTCAATTTGATATACCTCACCACTTGGCACCACACCAGATGGTGTTGCATCAATTTGAATTCTACGCAGTAACGCCCGCACGCGTGCTAACAATTCGGGCAAGGCAAACGGTTTTGGTAAATAGTCATCAGCACCAGCATCAAGTCCTGCCACTCGATCTGAAATTTGAGTACGTGCTGTTAGCACTAATATCGGTAAGTCATCACCTTTAGCGCGCACCTGCCGAACTACTTCAAGACCATCTAAATCAGGAAGGCCAAGATCCAAGATCACCAAATCTGGCCGCTTCCCGCGCTCACCATTGATGTATTGCAATGCCTCACGAGCAGTTGCCACAGCTTCGCACTCCATGCCATCAAATTTTATGGCGCGCATCACAGCGTCACGAATAGCTCGATCGTCATCTACTACTAAGACTGTCATGGCTAGATTCTGCCCTGTTTTGCTCAAAATTGTTGAATCAAGCAGGGCAGTTTCAGAAAAACCCCACCTAAAGCGCCTTTAGCGCACTCACTACTGCGGTTAGTGATGCTTTTGCATCACCAAAAAGCAAGGTGGTTTTTGGGTCATAAAGCAACTCATTTTCGATTCCGGCGAATCCAGGTCGCATTGACCGCTTTAGGAAAATGACGTTTGCTGCGTTCGCAACTTCCAAAATTGGCATGCCGTAAATAGGAGCGCCTGGACTGGTTTTTGCAGCCGGATTAACTACGTCATTGGCACCAATCACTAACGCAACATCAGTTTGAGCAAAGGTCGGATTCACTTCTTCCATCTCAGCCAACTGCTCATAAGGCACATTAGCCTCGGCAAGTAATACATTCATATGCCCTGGCATACGACCTGCCACTGGGTGAATGCCGTAAGCCACTTCAATTCCTTTTGCAGTTAACAAATCTGCTAATTCGCGCACCGTGTGCTGTGCTTGCGCAACTGCCAAACCAAAGCCTGGCACAAAAACAACTCGATTGGCGTAATTTAACAAAATTGCCACATCTTCAGCTGAACCGGATTTAACTGGCCTGGCATCAGCTGCTGCATCACTGGTAGTTGCTTTTGCCGTAAACGCACCAAACAAAATTCCAAAAATAGATCTGCCCATAGCAGCTGCCATCAATCTGGTCAAAATTGTGCCTGATGCGCCAACCAGCGTGCCGGCGACAATTAACAATGTTGCTTCTAAGACATAACCACTAGCAGCAACAGTTAAGCCAGTGAATGCATTGAGTAGTGAGATCACAATTGGTACATCTGCACCACCAACTGGTAGCACAAACAACACGCCAAACAATAGTGATAGCGCACCTAAAACCAATAATGGCATCGTGCCACCGCCAATAATTACCCAAGCGGAAACGGCAATTATGCTGACCAAAGTTGTAGCAATTACAAATCTACCGCCTGGAAACACCACTGGCCGGGTGGTCATTAATTCTTGTAACTTTAGGAAAGTAACAATCGAGCCAGAGAACGAAACTGAACCAACCACCACCGTAAAAATAGTTGCAATCAATACCGGTAGCGATGCGGTCGCACCAAGATTCAAGTATTCAACAATGGCAACTAATGCAGCAGCGCCACCGCCCACGCCATTAAACAGCGCCACTAATTGGGGCATTTGAGTCATTTGAACTTTTCTTGCCGCTGGCACGCCAATCACCGTACCTAGTGCAATAGCTGCCAAAATCAATCCCAGATTATTTAGTGGCAACTCATCTGGAGCTTCAACATAGAAAAACACAATTACCGTTGCTAGCAATGCACCACCAGCGCCAATTAGATTGCCGCGCCGGGCAGTACGCGGCGAGGACAAACCTTTCAACGCCAGAATGAACGCAACAGCTGCCAGTAAGCCGAGCAGGTCGTATAAGTCTCTGCTCATTTTTTCTTACCTTTGAACATTTCCAGCATGCGATCTGTCACGACAAAGCCGCCCACCATATTGATAGTGGCGAGCACAATTGCAATCAGTGAAAGCACCAACTCCAATGTAGTTTCAGAATGATCAGCCACAATGATCGCGCCCACCAAAATCACACCATGAATTGCATTTGCGCCGCTCATTAATGGCGTGTGAAGCGTGGTGGATACTTTTGACACCACTTCAAATCCTATGAATACTGCCAGCACAAAAATTGAGATCAACGCCATTAGATCGCTCATTTGCCACCTCCAGTTAACTCAACTCGAACTTCACCGGCGTGAGTTACTGCTGCGGCCGCAATGATTTCATCCTCAAAATTAAGGTTAAGTTCATTGTTGGTTGGATCAATCATCAAATTCAATAAATTAATTACGTTCTTGGCATAAAGTTGAGATGCGTGATAAGGCAACGTGCTTGGCACATCTTTACCACCCCAAATTTTCACACCTGCAATCTCAACTACTTCACCGGCAACTGAGCCTTCGACATTGCCACCAGTTTCTGCAGCTAAATCAACAACAACTGATCCACTCTTAAGGCCGCTCATCATTTCTTTTGTAATTAACCGCGGCGCTGGCCTGCCTGGCACGGCAGCAGTGGTGATTACTACATCTGATTTTGAAATGTATGGTGTTAATAATTCGCGCTGTTTCGCGGCACGCTCTTCAGTCATCTCTCGGGCATAGCCTCCGCTGCCTTCTAATGCTTCTAGTTCTAATTCAATAAAGGCAGCACCCATTGAGATAACTTCATCTTTACTAGAAGGTCTCACGTCATATGCTGAAACCACCGCACCCAACCGTTTTGCAGTGGCAATTGCTTGCAACCCAGCAACACCAGCACCCAGCACCAGCACCTGTGCTGGGGTAACAGTGCCTGCTGCTGTCATCAATAACGGAAAAAATCTTGGTGATAACTCTGCGCCAACTAATGCTGCTTTATAGCCAGCGCATAACGCTTGCGAAGTTAGCGCATCCATCGATTGTGCCCGGGAAATTCTTGGAATCAATTCCAACGATAATGCCGTCACTTTTGCCATTGCGGCTGCTTGAATCAATTCTGCCGATGAGTTAACCGGCAAAAATGAAATAGTAATTGCACCTGGCTTTAAAGTGTTTACCTGAGAAATTGAAAGTGGCTGAACGCTGAGCACAACATCGGCTGAGTTAATGGCATCAGCTGACACCACTTGTACCCCTGTTGCCTGATATGCCGCATCGGTGAAGCCAGATTTTGCGCCAGCACCAGCTTGCAATACCACGTCAAATCCTTGTTTGATTAATTTGGCAGCCAGATCCGGCACCAGGGCAACGCGAGCTTCACCTGGTTTAGTTTCAGTGGGAATGGCAATACGCACGGGCTAACCGTAGTGGGAAATCAGTTTTTTGCTGACGCTTTAGATTCGGCCGTAGGTGATATACGAGGTTTGTCGACCGCCGGCTAGCCACAGTGACTGCATTGTGACACTTCGACCTGGCCGTGGCGCATGCCATGCTTTGCCATTACCGGCATAGATTCCAACATGGAATACCCGACCACTGCTGGAGTGCCAGAACACTAAATCACCTTTGCGCAGCTGCTCTTTGCCGATCTTTTTCGCGGCATTGCGAATTGCGCCAGAGGATCTAGGTAGTTCAATTCCCATTTTGTTGAAAACATATGCGGTGTAGCCCGAGCAATCAAAACCAGTTTTTGGCGAACTACCGGCATATTTGTAGCGAACACCCTTGAGTTTGGCAGCGATGCTGACCGCTTTTTCACCTTGAGCAATTACTCGGCGCAGTTGTCGATCTGCTTTTGCCGCGGCCGCTGCCCTGCGCTCAGCTGCCACTTCTTTGCGCTGTTCTGGGGTTGGGGTGATCTGATACAACTCAGTATCGAGCGAAATTGCCTCATCATTAGCGGTGGCAGGCAGCGAGGTGCCAACCAGGGCAACGCCCAGCAGCAAGCCAACGATGGTCTTTCGCATAGGGGCGAGCCTACCAGAACCTTAAAAATACCTTAAGGCAACTCAGGTGGCAGCGGGATTTAATTCCCCCTACCGTGCGCCAATGGCCACAATTCACTGGTTTCGTCGCGATCTGCGGCTGTCAGATAACCCCGCCCTGTTAGCCGCAATTGAAGAGGCAGCAGCCTCCGCCGACCCGCGCGTGGTGCCGCTATTCATCTTGGATCCAGATCAGTGGCAGCAACTTGGGCCGGTTCGAGGGGCTTACTTAGTTAGCAGCTTAAATGAGTTGGGTAAATCGCTAAATCGAAATTTGTTGATTCGACACGGCAAACCAACGCAGGTGCTGCCAGAAGTTATTGCGGCGGCAAGCGCAACCAGCGTGCATATCAGCGCAGATTATGTGCCAGAAGTTTTGGCAGCAGATTTAGCGCTAGAAAAACAATTAACGGTTCCGTTAATCAGAACTGGTTCACCTTATGCCGTGGCGCCTGGTCGAGTTCGAAAAGAAGACGGCACGCCATATCGTGTTTACACGCCGTATTACAAAGCTTGGTTAGCACATGGTTGGCGACTGCCAGCTGTGACACCAAGTTTTACTAATTGGTGGATGCCATTGGAATGTCATGGCAGACCAACTGAACCTGATCTTGGCAACTTGCAATTACCTGCGGCTGGTGAAGCGGCGGCATTAGCGCAATGGGAGAAATTCAAAGACACCACATTGATTGATTATGCTGAAGATCGAAATCGTCCTGATTTCATTAACGGAACATCGCGACTGAGTATTCCGCTTCGGTTTGGTGAGATTCATCCGCGAACTATTTTGCAAGACCTAACTGATAAAGATGAGGTCTATCGGAAAGAAATTTGCTGGCGTGAATTCTACGCAGACGTGCTACATCACAATCCAGATACCATTTCTGAAAACTTAAACAAGCAGTATGACTTAATGCCGTGGGAAACTGGAAAAGCTGCCGAGCAAAACTTTGAAGCATGGTGTCATGGTAAAACTGGTTATCCGTTTGTTGATGCTGGCATGCGGCAATTGCTGGCTGAAGGTTGGATGCATAACCGGGTTCGCATGGTGGTAGCAAGTTTCTTAATTAAAGATCTGCACATTGATTGGCGCCGCGGTGCTGATTGGTTTATGCAATGGCTTGCAGATGGCGACATTGCCTCTAATCAACACGGCTGGCAATGGACTGCTGGTAGCGGAACTGATGCTTCGCCGTTTTATCGTGTCTTTAACCCAATCACACAAGGAATTAAGTTTGATCCAAACGGTGACTACGTTAGAAAATATGTGCCAGAGCTAGCTCACCTCCCAGGTGAAACTGCCCATGAACCCTGGAAAGTTGCTGATGGTTACAAATTCAATTATCCAAAAACAATTGTTGATCACTCCGTCGAGCGAGTTCGAGCATTAGCGGACTACGAAAAGATTAAAAAGAGTTAATCGCCAACAACAACCAGTGATAAGTCTGGTTCTAGAGTTACTTTGCTAATTCCGCGCAGCGGCGCAATATCTGCTTCAACTGGCATCTGCGAACCAGGCAACCCAACTGCCGCGGCGCCCCATGCCATTGATTCCAGCAACGCAGCTTCTACGCCAGCATCAATTTTTGATAAAAATCCAGCAAGGGATGAATCACCAGCACCAGAAGTGCTTCGAGGTTTCACTTTTGGTGCTGTGGCATAAAGCACATCTGTTGCTGACACATAAACCGCACCTTGCGATCCCATGGAAACAATTACTGCCTTGCAACCAATTTCAATAACTTCCTTAGCCGCTTCAATAATCTCACCTAATGTGGTTAGTTCTCGCTTTACGATGTCACGAAGCTCGTGCACATTTGGCTTAATTAGATCCACACCTGCTTTACAGGCAAGAACCAATGGTTCTCCAGTGCAGTCAACTGCAGTTTTAGCACCTATTGACTTACCACCCTCAACCGCCATTGCGTGAAAACCTTTGTCAACTGCAGGTGGCAGCGAACCACAAGTAACCAACCAATCAACCTCATCAGTTGCAGTAATCGCCAACGCAACTAAGCCGCGGCATTCGCCTGGCGATATCGGCGAGCCAAGTGAATTTATTTTTGTGGTATTTCCGTCAATATCGACTAAAGTCACATTTACTCGAGAAGCACCTTTTACCAAGAGCGGTCTGGTATCAAGATCTTCTAACATCAATAAGTCCAGGATGTGCTGACCTTCAGTTTGGCCCAGGGTCAATACGGCACGTGATCGAAAGCCATTTAGCGAAAGTGCTCGCGCCACATTCACGCCTTTGCCACCAGCATCACATCTAGTAGCCAGCGGTCGAATTACGCCACCTAGGGAGAATTTGCCAGCTGGCAGTTCATAGGTGTAATCCAGTGATGGGTTTGGCGTAATGGTGACAATCATTTTGGCCTCTCGGTTTCGGGCTTAGCCTACGGGGCAAGCCGCGAAATCTGCCAAGCATCTGCGCGATTTAGCACCGACCTGCCATAAAACCCCGGATCAGATAATTCGTAGCGGAATCGATCATGCAACCGAGAGCGCTGCCCCTGCCAAAACTCAACATACTTGGGTCGAATCAAATATCCACCCCAAAACGGTGGGGTCGGAATTACATCTTGCTCGGCAAACTTGGCTTCGTATTGTGCAACCGCAGTTACTAACTCATCTCTAGATGTAAGTGGCCTTGACTGCTCACTCGCCCAGGCACCAATCTGGGATGACCTTGCCCGTGTTGCAAAATACTCATCTGCTTCCGCTCTAGATACTTCTTCAACAGCACCTACAACATGAACCTGTCGATGCAGTTTTAACCAAAGAAAAGTTGCTGCCAATTGTGGATTAGCGGCTAATTGCTTTGCTTTGTTGCTATTGGTATTGGTAAAAAATACAAACCCACGCTCATCAACTAATTTACATAGCACAGTTCTCGTTGATGGTGCCCCCGTTGAATCAACGGTGGCAATCACCATGGCGTTCGGTTCGGGCAACTCCGCTGAAACTGCATCTGCCAGCCAAGTTTGAAATTGCTGCATTGGAGTTGGCAACAGCTGATCTTCAGTTATGCCAGAAACCTCATAACTCACCCGAAGTTCGTTTAACCAATTCTGTTCGCTCACGGGAGCATTCTTGTGGCTGCTGCGCAAATGTGCTTAGTGGTGGGTAAGTTTGGCCCTGAATTTAGGAGAACCATGGGCGCCGAGATCAAAATCCCAAGCGAATTACTACCAGCAGATGGCAGGTTTGGTGCTGGGCCAAGCAAGGTAAGGGCAGAACAGATAGCGGCGCTGCAAGCAGCAAGCAAAACAATTTTAGGTACCTCGCATCGCCAAAATGCAGTTAAAGCTCAAGTTGGTCGAGTTCGCGATGGTCTAACTGCGCTTTACAACTTGCCTGATGGTTATGAAGTGGTGTTAGGCAATGGTGGCTCTACTGCATTTTGGGATGCTGCCACATTTCATTTAATTGCGGACAAAGCACAGTTTTTATCGTTCGGTGAATTTGGCGCCAAGTTTGCTTCTGGCGCAAAAGCAGCACCACACTTAAGTGAGCCGGAAATAATTAAAGCGGAGCCGGGTGATGCACCAACATTTAAGCCGGCTGCGGAAATAGACACTTACTGCACCCCGCATAATGAGACATCAACTGGTGTTGCCATTGAAATTAAACGACCCGATGGCGATGGTTTAGTAGTAGTTGACGCGACCAGCGCCGCTGGTGGTCTTGCGGTAAACCCAACTGAATTTGATGTTTATTATTTTGCTCCGCAAAAGTCTTTTGGTTCAGATGGTGGGCTGTGGCTAGCGATTATGTCACCAAAAGCCATTGCGCGAATCGAGCAAATCACTAGCACTAATCGCTGGACGCCAGCATTCTTAGATTTAGCAATTGCGTTAGAAAACTCTAGATTAAATCAAACCTATAACACGCCAGCAGTTGCCACGATTGTGATGATGGCTGAACAACTGGATTGGATGAATAGCAATGGTGGCATTAACTGGTGCGCCCAGCGCACCGCTGATTCAGCCGGAAGACTTTACGGCTGGGCTGAAGCAAGCGAACTCACTACACCATTTGTTACTGATCCAGCTAGGCGATCAAATGTTGTTGCAACTATTGATTTTGTCGATCAGATAGATGCAACTGCGATTACAAAAGCACTGCGAGCAAACGGCATATTAGATGTTGAGCCATATCGCAAACTAGGTAGAAATCAAATTAGAGTGGCGATGTTCCCAGCAGTTGAACCAACAGATGTCACTAGATTGACGCAATCAATTGATTATGTGATTGGACAGCTTTAAACCGCTAGAACTGCATTAATTAGCGGTGCGGCAATTAGCGATGCAAGCACCACTAGTGTGATTATGCGACGAGTTCGTGCGGTCATCCCACAATTCTAGTTTAGGCTAATTAAACTGCCACCGTGACCAAAGATCCGTTAGAAATAGATGGCCTAGGTGCAATCTGGGTTTTCACGGTGCTGTGGGCGATCGCTCTTGGTGCGCAATATGCGGGCGCGATTAATTGGGATCGAAATTTGCTTACTTTTGGTGTGTTAATTGGTGTTATGACAATTAGTTTTCTGACTCATCGGCGCTATCGTCGTCGTCGGCGCTAAGTCCTTGATCGTACGTATCGTCATAAACTAGATCAATTGTTGGTACTGCCGGTGCATCTGCCGTATCAGTTTCGCTGTGTGCACCACAACCAAAACTTGCGGCAACTACTTTGCCATCAGCTGGCGAAACTGCATTTGTGCAAGCACCAAATGCTGAGCCAAGTGAACCAGCCAGGGGATTGAAATAGCCGCAGCTCACACATTTACCTTGCGCCACTTTGGCCATAATCGCGCTGCCTGAAAATTCACCAGCAGACCAACGATCTGCCGCTAACTCGCGACCAGTTGCGGATAGCACTCGCTCTCGGCCCAAACCAAGTGACCACCAAAATGGTCGAAGTGTTTCTTGATCGTCGAGCAAATCTAATTCAGCAGCAACATAACCTGGTGCTAACGCAGGATCATCAACTCGATACGGCAGTTCATCACCAATTCCTAAATCACCGGCTTGCACTCGCTGTGACCAAGGCACCCAAGCTGGCGCAACCAATGCTTCAGCGGTTGGCACCATAGCAACTTCATCGATAGTTAGATGTGAGGCATCCAACCAAGAAAGCATTACTAACCAATGCCAATTTTGATAGCCAGGCATTTTTGATTCAAACGTTACGATTGCTGTGTGCTCACTTGTTGGCACGGTTGAAACATGTTTGCCAATATGGCTCTCATCAGTTACTTCAATTAATGCACGTTTGGCAACTTTAGGATCAATATCAAAATTTAATTTAACCGGTTTTTTTGGTGATGTTTCATAGGTAATTGGCTTTATTGGCTCAATAACTTTTTCAATAACGGCTACCGCAACTGGTTGCTCTGGCTGAACTTCAACTGCCTGCACTGCGGGAGTTGGTTCTGGATTTACTGCTGGCAGGTCTACAACTTCTGGTGATGCTGAAACTTCCTGACTTACCGATTGGGTTTTCGGCGTCAGTTTTATTTTTCGATTACGGTTAGTTAACTTGCTCACGTTAGCTATCTAAGTCGTTAGCAACAGCTCGCAGCAGCGATGCAATCTTGGCACCATGATTTCCTTCTGGAAATCTGCCGCGTCGCAATCCACTATGCACGCCATCAAGCAATTTAATCAAGTCTTCAATAATGATCGCCATATCGTCAGCTGGTTTACGCTGACCTTCCACCAAGCTAGGCATTGGATCGACAATTGATACATTCAGTGCTTGCCGACCCCGGCGGCCATCAGCTACCCCGAACTCCATCTTCATCCCAGGTTTAACAACCACACCAACTGGTAGGGCATTTGTATGCACAAAGACGTCTTCGCCGTCATCGGATGTAATAAATCCGAAGCCGCGTTCATGGTCGTACCATTTAAGTCTGCCGGTAGGCACGGTCTCTCCTTGTGCTTGGTTCTGGGCTAAATCTAGCGTGAGGCAAGCCAACTGGTGAACCAAACCCGGAACTCCGGCAGCCCACCAGCCAGCAGCACGTCTGCACCTGCCGCCAACAGATCCTGCCCTGAGGTTGGTCCAGTTGGTACGGCAACTGCGATTGCATTGGCAACTTTGGCTCCAGTGATATCGCCAGGGTGATCGCCGACATAAATCTGCGCTCCAAAACCCTTTAGCGCATGACCTTTTTCTTCTGCAAAAACATCCGCCACAACATCAGCATCGGGAATTTCAAAGCCAGCGGCAGCTAATGCACCAATGGCATTTATTCGCAACTTAGCTGTGACTACTAAAACTCGGCCGCCCACTTCGCGTATTGCTGCCACCGCATCGTGCGCGCCAGGCAGCGGTTTAGTTTTTGGCACACCATGAATCCGATAATGCGCTCGATAAGCCGCAAGCAATTCATCTGGATCAGCTTCGGGCAATAACTTTGGTAGCACTAGCGGAAATGGCATACCAATGGTGTCGCGTACCTGTTGCTCATCAATTTCATGACCGCGCTCCTGAACTACCGCAAGCAGCGAGGCCACGATGGAATCGGCTGAGTCCACCAAGGTCATATCTAAGTCAAAACCCACTGTTAGCATCGAGTCATCCTAGGCCCTGTAGATTAGGCAGAATGTCTACGCAGGATATCGACGCTCGCGCCGCCTTAGTTAGTTCGCTCAGGGCGTTTGATAATGCTGCGGTGATGAAGTTGCTACAAGAGCGACCAGATTTATTGCATCCCATCCCACCTGACTTTGAGCGATTGGCTGCACGTGCGCTAGCACCTTCCAGCGTTGGGCGAGCACTAGATCGAATTAATCGCACCGCACTTCAAGTGATTGAGGTATTAGCGGTGTTACCTAAGCCAGTTAGCACAACTGCGCTTACTCAAGCGATGGGTGTTACCGGGAAAACAATTCCAGTTAGCATTAAGCAGGCATTGCTTCATCTGCGGGCACTGGCATTGGTTTGGGGTGATGACAAATCACTACTCACACCAGATTCTTTAGTTGATGTGATTGGTCCTTATCCATGCGGTTTAGGAAATAGCGCTAAAGATCAACTTGATTCACTGATTGCATCAAATCATCCAACTGAATTAACTAAATTGATTCAGTCAGCGCCCGAAGATGTTCAGTTCATTGTTGATAAATTGCTGTGGGGTCCGCCAGTAGGCAAAGTTGCTGATGCCACTAAGAAAGTAACAATTGATTCCGCCAAAACACCAATTGAATGGCTGTTAGCTCGCGGCTTACTTATTCCAGTTGGACCTGAAACCATTATGTTGCCGCGCGAAGTTGCGTTAGCAATCAGGAATGACAAATTAGTTAAAGAAATTGATCCAGGTGCGCCAGAAGTGGTGCCCGATAAAGCGGCAAAACTTAAGCCAGATTCAGTTGGTGGTGAAGTTGCTTATCGATTTGTTAAACAAGCTGAGCAATTGCTCGATGCTTGGTCAGTGTCGCCACCACCAGTGCTACGCAGCGGCGGATTGAGCGCGCGCGATCTAACTAAAGCTGCCGAGCTGTTAGATATTGATGAATCAACTGCAAGTTTAATTATTGAGTTAACTCATGCTGCTAATTTATTGGCAATTGACTATCACCAAGAGCCAACTTGGGCACCAACAACAAGCTATGACATTTGGCGGATTAAAGATGTTGCAACTAAATGGGAAAGTTTTGTGCTGGCTTGGTGGA
>CAEZTT010000005.1_pt1 | contig 17042 bp, 17 predicted proteins | sample 7264291 | NCBI WGS metagenome assembly CAEZTT01 (sample SAMEA6813811, study PRJEB35770) | uncultured Actinomycetes bacterium | biome: Freshwater; feature: Freshwater reservoir; material: water | place: Czech Republic | collected 2017-08-18 | depth 0.5m m
AAACTCTCGATGTTCTCCGGGGTGGTGAGATCGGTTTTCACCTCTGTCTTAGAGCGCATAATGGCGAACTGCGTCGGGTCATTTTCCCTATTGACATAGCTGATACATCCCCGGATATTATTCATGAATTTCAGCCGGCCATTCTGGGTGAAATTACCCTCTTCATCCAGGTATTCCTTCTTAAAATCGCTGAATCCTAGATCAATCGCGTTGGGGGAGTTGGGGAACTGGCTGCGAGTACTGTCGGTGGGATCGATGAGAATGTTTAGAAGACGGAGGTACTGCATAGGGGACGTATTATATGGAGTGGCGGTCATAAGAAGAACACGACAGGAGTTCTTGCCGCTGACACGATAGGAATTCTGGATCATTTTTTCTATTGCGGGGGTATCCGGCTTCTCGGCTTCACTGAGGGATTCATTCCAGATGAGATTCTCCGCTTCATCAATAATAATCAGGGTTTTGGAAATAGGATCAGCATCTCCTTTTTTAGCGCGGATTCTCTCCGCGAGGTTAGTGGGTCTAGATCGTGTTTTATTGAACGAGTTGGCTATGTTGGAGAGAGTGCGATATGACATTGGTTCATAGAAATACCCCGGGAGCATCGCATTAATCTGTGCGAGTTGTGTGATATTACCCTGAAAATCACTGGGGATTGGATAATTATTCTTCTGCATCTCCTCTTTAGCTCGGTTGTATTCTATTACGGTGCGGAAACAGGGTGGGGATGTATCCTTGCCAAATATGTTTTTATCGACATCAGATCTAAGAGTGGTCTTGGTGACCCACATGATATCGTAACCCATTTTCTGGAAGGTTGTGCTGACTACGCCGACTGCGGAACAGGTCTTGCCGGATCCGGTGGAGTGCCAGAAATGCATACCTTTTATAGGTGTGAATGGTGTGAAGTATCTTCGAACAAAATTCTGGGTGGGAGTTAAATCCATTGACTTCCCCGGCGCACTTATACAGAGATTCTCCAGTTTAGGAGCCTTAATAAAGTAATCTTTGCCGAAAACACGGTTTACTACCTCGTTGTATTTTTGGTAATCTTTCACCCCCATCAACTCCGTCTCTAATTTCTTAGAAAACTGAAGATCTTCCTCGGGAATCACATTATTTCTCAGGTTATTAATCAGAACTCCCATATCATTGCTTGGAAGTGGCGCCGATTTATTAATCTCTTCTAAACCAATACTGAATCTACTGAATCCGGGTGTCGCTGCCTGGGGTCTCGCGGGACCTACCGGAGGTCTCGCGGGTATTTCCTGTGACCCCTGTGACTCCTGCGATTCTTCTTCAGAATCCTCTTGTGACCCCTGGGATTCTTCCTCATAATCCTCCTGTGACTCCTGTGACCCCTGGGATTCTTCCTCATAATCCTCCTGCGACTCCTGCGATTCTTCCTCATAATCCTCCTGCGACTCCTGATCTGGAATCTCTAGAGGTTCATAGGAATCTATGGAGTCTCTGGATTTAGATTCGAGAGATTCAACTGTGAGCTCGCGACCATCAACTGCCGCCACTTTATTTTCAGCTAACTCCTTCTTAATCTTGCGCTCTAGTCTCGATATTTTATCGCTGAGTTTCTTGCGAATAATATTAGGGTCATTCTCCGATAATTTCTCCTCAATCTCCCGTAACTTCTTCTGTATTAATTTATACTGATTCTCAGTTCTATCTGGTTTCTCCACAGGTTTCTCCACAGGTTTCTCCACAAGTTTCGCCACAGGTTTCTTAACTACAGGAGCAACTGGCTTAGCCTCTACCGCAATATTCACTATATTTCTAGAGGGAATCGCCGGTGATATTCGCGTTCCCGGTGGAATCGCCGCAGCTCTCTCATTATTAATAATATTATCCTCTATAACATAGGCAGGTTCTACACCATCCATAGGTGTAACTGGGTGCATTTTGATCTGTATATCTCCGGAGAGGGGAATTTCACCTGTAATATACTTATTTTTCATTCCTGGGTTCTCACCCACATTTATTATCTCCAGACCAGCATCTAAATCCTCCTGATTCACACCGGGTTTACGCCGATTCTTCTCGGTAACATTAAGAAGTACGCGATTTTTCTTAGTCTTATTAATTTTCTTCTTTTTTCCACCACTAAACCCGAAGAGTTTGCTCAGAAAACCGGGTTCCTCTTTCTCTTCTGGTTCGGCATCCACATCTAGACCAATATCGATCCCCGCTTCACCCACAGCATCTTTGCCCTCCTGCGTAGCCGAACTACCAGTCTCATCTATAAGACGTGTCGAATGGAGTGCCAAAGTCATATCCCTATCAACCGCAGCCTCTCTACACGCAGACAGCACATTATCTTCGAATCTCTCTAACTGAATCTTAATCTTAGACATGACATAACTATGAATATTCGAATGATTCTCGAAATCACCCTCATTAACATCCAGATTATACACAAACACCTCCAGCGGCCACCCCCGTTTAGGATCATACTCCAATCCCTTCTGACCACAATATCGCGTGGCTCTGCCGAGAGCCTGCTTGAAGTCAGAGTCGGTGAGAAACGGCTCTACCATATGAATGTATCTGACATCGTAGAGGTCGATACCAGCCTTAAACCGCGAGTCCAGAATGACAAAACGCATACGCTCTCCATGACTATTTCCCTCTGGGCCCCGGGAATTAAACACGGCCTTCACCGCATCCACGTCTTCTTTTAGAAAATCCTGCTCTCCGAAGAGCTTACCCTTAGTAAAAAACCCGAAACTCTTGCGTCTAGTTATATCCCGCTCCACCGGGGCTTTCACCACGAACTTGCCGCCCTCCCTAGAAACAGTACAGTTATAACCGTAGGCGATAAGGGCTGATGCTATTGGGCCAACTCCGATACGTACATTGTTCTGGTCAACATAGATGAAATGTTTGTAGGCTTTGCCGGATTCAGCGTCTTTTTTATCGATATTCTCGATATTCTTGATGAGGGCGTATATTTTGGGGGCTACTATAGGTAAAATATCGCGGAGATTCTTCCTTTTAACCTCGTTGAATTCCGGTTGATCGAACCGGAACTCGTTCTTGTTTATAGAGATATTAGCCACACCACGAATACATTTTATATCATAGGGGTCCGCTTTATTCTTCCGGGGATTCACCTCTGGATTACCCGGTTTCTGCTTATTTTGCCCCGGATTAATTACCTCCGGTTTTACCTCCATTTATAGAATAACACAAATTTCACCATCATCCACCATTCTTCTAGAATTTCAACGGGCGCGCCCAGGCTGACCCCATCGACATTCTTGGTTTTATCACCTCTTTTTTAACCACAGGATGGGGGGTCGGGTGTGACACTAATCTACCGTAAAAATCCACCGAATACGACGGGCGATACAGCGCGGAAGATATAGTTACCCCCGCCACTGTTGCGCCCGGTATTTTAGTATAAGCCGCCTCCGCCGCATCATTCTTTCTATATCCTGCCATATATACACCACCATCTATGTGATCGACCCAGAGGATTTCGCCGTATTTAGAGAGGAAAAGTATGAGTGTGTTGATCTCGGGATATGCGGGGATATCTCCCAGCCATTCGATAGAGAACATGATATTGAAGGGCGTGGCTTCGGTGATTAGGGTGAGTTCTGAGTGATATCGGAGGGGGATTTGTAGGTATATCTGGAGGAATGCGCGGAGTATTTCATCTTTTTCGTGGAAAAAAAACTGATATTCCATTTGAACTAAAAAAAGATGTGTGCTTATTCCCCCCCAACCTAGGGGGTGAAATAAACACACATCTACATACATACAGCGATTTCACACCGATAGTCTACTACTGATAAACCTCTGATGGAGAATTATAACGATTTATTCGTATTCACCATCTGAGTTACCACAATAGGTATCGTCGAAATCGCCGTCGACCATTCTTCCTACGACAATCCCGTAGGAGTCGGTCTTGACAACACCACTACTCTCCTTGATTACATAGTCGCAACCATCAATTACAATTGGACTGTAAATACGGTCGTAACTAATACTTTTCTCATTGTACTTTGACAGTCTCTTTTTAGATCTCGTAATATTAGAATTACGGACTCTACCAGAAACTGGCTTGGCGTCGGGCTTGATTGGCATGATGAAAATTTCGCTGGGGGGGGATTCGCTTTACGACTGAATAACAGTTGTCTAAGACAGGAATGTTAATAGTACAGAAATTGCAAATTCAATTTTATATATATAAAAAATTGACTTCCGTTATATTAATAATCACATAAGGCTGAACTTTAATAAAATGGATCCGAAATCCAATTCTAAACCTATTACGTTATATTATGGTATAGAGACTTCCAGACTCAATCAGATCCTCAAAGACCTCTATGAGCTGTCTATGGGATTTGTATATGAAGACTACGAGAAAGAAGCTCGGAAATACATCCAGAATTCTGCGAAGATTCTAGAGGAACCTGTTGCTACTACTGCGCCAAAGACAAAGAGGTCTGTGAGTATAGCAGACACTGCCGATATTATCATCTCTAAACCCACGGCATCTCGCAAGAAGAAACCGGTGATAACGGAAGAAGCTGCGGTGGAATCGGTGGTGATTTCTACGGAGGACGCGGCGGAAAAACCGGTGGAGATTACTCCTGCTAAGACGGTATGTAAAAAGAAGAAGATGAGTCACATCCCTCATAATATGATTGAGGTTTGGCATGAAGAGATTTCGGGGCAAGTATATCTTGTCGATCGATTCTCTAATGTTTTCACCAATAATCTCGATAATCCAACACTGATCGGGTTTGTTCAAGAGGATAATACCATCGGATATCTAGATGGATATGAAGGATGGTAATATATGCCGGGTATTCTATATAACTGGTGCCACTCCACTGGCGTTTTGTATTCACTCCACTGGCGTTTTGTAATACAATAACTCCACCATTTTACCCGTTTTTTTATCAACCACGAACTCCGAACTCTCACAGATAAACGCGGTTTCCATTAGAAACACGCGATTGTCACAGCCGAAATCCGCATCAATCTTATTCCAATATATCATCCTATAATCCCCTCTCGATAGAAAGAGATTATAGATATCCCGTCCTCCACACACCCACACCCTATGAATATCCTTCAGACTCGCCAAGATACTACCAACCTCTTCCACCGTTCTCGCTCCCAGAACACCCTCCGGTAACCGCTCTGGATGAGTGGTAATAACCAGGATTCTCCTACCGCCATTTAGCACGGATTTCCGACCCATATACTCCCAGGTTTTGCGCCCCATCAATAGGATATTCTGTTTATCTTCGCCGTGAGTGGAGGTAGTTACACGGAAATACTGCATATCCTCGGAGATATTCCAGGGGATAACACCACTGAGACTGATACCGAACTTAGCATCCGTGGCCAATATAATATTGACATCATAGATATCTGACAATTTCATCTTCTTACAATCTCCAGAGGCAATTTATTGTATTTATTGCTTTTATGGTTTATTCTATTTATTGGTACCGCCCGCTCACTCTAGATTACGAATCACATACGTGCGTCGGGTCTTCTTGCGCCCAGTGGCTTTATCGTATCCATCACACACTACCACCGGTTTCAACTTATAGTAGTTACATTTCAGTAGCTGGCGAATCGCATTGATCACGGGGTTCTTCTGTTTAGATGCGTTATTACTGTGGAGACACGTGAGCATATCACTTGAATAATATTTCTTGAGTTGCGGTACGAATGTTCGCAACGAATCGAGATGCGATAGATCCTCTAGATGTGAGCGGTCAATAGAGATGGAGAATAGATTATCCTTATGGACATCGAGCCCGAGTGATCCGAGACATTCATACATTAATCGGGTTTTCTCGACCTCGGGGGAAGGTTCCGCTGCTACACTCTCCGACGACATTTGAATATCCATAAACAAAGATTTTCGCTATTACAAACACAGTAGGTCATCAATAAAATTGATTCGTTCTGCGGATATTGTATTAAAATATAAGATAGTAGATAGTAAAAATAATGACTTCGCTGCCCGGAACCCACGTAATCAAACCGAAGATTATCTCTATCGATGGAGGAATCGGCGCAGGAAAGTCGACTTTACTTGCGAAACTAAAGAAGGATTGCCCGGAATGGAATTTTATCGACGAACCAGTGGACTACTGGATGAAGCTGAAAGACGAAGAAGGTCGATCCATCCTCGAACTCTTCTATAGCGATAAGAAGAGATGGTCGTTTACATTCCAGAATACCGCCTACCTAACTCGGGTGCGTTCCACGTTGAAAGCCATCGAGAACTGGCAGAAACTCTGTGAGGCGGATCCTTCAAAATACGGAAATAATGTATTTATCACCGAGCGATCCGTGGAGACCGACTACAATGTCTTCGCCAAGATGTTACATGACTCGGGACTTCTAACCAAGATTGAGTGGGATATCTATAGACAGTGGTTTCATCATCTCCAGAGTGGATGTGAGGTGGCCGGTATCGTCTATCTCACCACCAACCCGAAGACGTGTAAAGAACGAATCATTGTTCGGGGGCGAGAAGGCGAAGATGATATCAATCTCGACTATCTCACCGATCTCGATAGATACCATAAAAAATGGGTGAGTGAAACCACCATCCCTGTTCTAGAATTTAACACAGACGGAGATAGCACTGCGGCGATCAAAGAATTCATCGATAGTCTATAAACGATCGATGTGATTTCCTCATCAAAACAAGAGTATTATTTTTTAGCACGAGACACTGTTGATCTCGCCGAAGATTTCGTGGTTGATCTCGCGGAAGAAGATACCGTAGATGCCGGACTGGCGGTGGTACTCCTCTTAATCACTATCTTCTTGTTAACTAATCTCGGAGCCGGTGACGCGGATCTAGATGGAGGATCCTCCGCAGATCTAGCCGCAACTTCCGGGTTACTACCTCTAGATTTAATGGGTTCCGAATCAGCCTTCAGCCTCTTACCCGGAATCTTCCGGATCTTCTCCGGCAGATACCTCTCCAGAAGATCATTATACTCTAAACCATACACCATTGATACTCGGAGGAGTACTTCTTTTTTCATAGTGTTCATATTCTCTTGCATCTCCCTGAGAGACTCACGGGATAAATACACCGCTAAATCATCTGCCCCAGACATTTTCCTTTTACTTCAAGACGGTTTCCTTTAATATGCGATACCACTATCGTTGATAGACGATACCACTATCGTTATCATACCTACATAGTATATATTGATATACTGTGTAGTTCAATTTTCGTTTATAGAGGCAAGATCTTCTTATTCTTCTGGTCATACTTACCCACAGCCTCCTGTGTCTTCACATCATAGAGGTTGAACTCCTCGTCAATAAGATAATCCTTCTTGCCAATCTTAATCTGGGTGAGCTCAATCTCATCCTCTCCTCCCTCCTCCTGCTCCTCGGCCACATCCTCCTCAACCTCCACCTCATCCTCGGCCTCAGCTTCTTCCTCTGGAACCTCCACAGGCTTCTCTACCGACTTCTCTACTTTCACCTGTTTCACTGGCGCAGGTGCAGGGACTGGCGCAGGAGCAGCAGCCACAGGAGCTACAAAAGGTTTGGCTGGTGCTGGAGCCACCGGAATAGAGATATCTCCCATCATGCTCTTCATCATCGCCTCAAAAGCATTCTTCATGGTATAGAGATTGGTAAGAGCCCCCTCGAGTCGAGCCTGATTTCCATCGATCGTGGCAATTTCCCTCTCGATGTTTGCCTTCTCCTGCTCCAACTCAACACGACGAGCCTTGAACTGGCTCACCTGAGTCTCAAATGTACTAATTGATGCCTGGATATCCATTTTATTTACTGCTTGAACTTCTCTTTCTTCATACAAACGACCATTTTTTAAGTCTGGACGATCTATGCCACAGTGTTGCGTAGCTGCCTCGTCTCCTTTCCTATAATCACCTCCGCCTTATCGCAATCCACCGACGTCGGCTTCACCACAAAACTAAACTTCTTGAAACTGAAATCCTCATCCGAACTACTAGAACCACAGAAACTCATCGGACCCATATACTTCCTATAGTGATCACCCATATCTCCATCAATACTCATATGCATAAATACAAACTGTGTACCGAAAAACCACGCCCGCGCCGGATCATAATTCTCACCCGGCTTATTAGGCACAGAAACCATAATACTATTTAACCCGGTACTGAATATTTCGTCCATATTACTTCCGGCCAATTTATCTATAGGCTGTAACATGATCTTACTATTTCCCAGTGGCGCCGGAGATATCACACACTTCTTAGGATCACCCAACTTATCCGCCTCATCCAACACATTCGATCCACAGACCACATAGTTCACCATCTCATTCAACGATTTCGACACCGGGAATCGATCCGTCATTATCACTACTCTACCCAATACCTCTGTAATAGAGGTATCGAATAGCACACTATTCTGTGATCCATACTGATTCGGCATCAATAAGCCCGCATTTCCGAACTTCTCCTTGATATACTGCGCCAACTTATTCTCCGGTCCCCTCTTGCCCCCCGTCTTCAACGACAAGAAGATAAATAGCGGATCCTTCAGACCATCACCCGTACTATTTCCCTCCATCTCATTCCGAGCCACCACTATAGCATCGAAAGCATCCTTCACCGACAGCGTATTAGAAGTGAATATCTTATTACCCAGCTCATCTCCTATTGCGATAACCGGCTCCGCCGTAGAATTCAGCGAATCACGGAACACATCCAACCAGATCATCCTCGCACCATTCCGTATCACACCCTTCAGATACTCCGATGACACTATAGGACCATCAGCTGTATATCGCGGTATAGCCGATTTATAAGAAGAACATATGAAATAATCGCTCACCTTATAGGGTTTTTGGGTAATAGGGTCGTAGATCTTCGAGTATTCCGATGAAACCGCTCTCCTCTCCGACATACTCTCCTCATTCGACGCATAATCCGCCATCACATCCGGATGCGCGACATAGATGATAATCTGTATCAACACAAACACCGCTACCGAGATCGCAGCACCATAAGTCGTGTAGCCCAGCAAGACACATATGAAATACACGGTGGGGATCGTCAGTACTAAATTCAGATTATTGAGGAGGAATCGCCCTGTTTTGCTCGCGGGTTGCTTCTCCTGTAAAGAGGTAATATAATCCGGCAGATACATCATTATTATGTAGAATAGCACCATTATCCATAGAATCGGTGACACATATGTATACCCCTTCACAACTCCGGTGGTAATTGTGCCCCATATTTCTGCTATTCCCATTTATACAAAAACAGATAATAGGATAACACACTATTTACTGACCGGCAACCCCGCGCCCTTACTACGGGATACCAGATCATTCCACTGCGCATTAATCTCGTCCAACTTACCTTTGTTGGCCTTCATCTCCTTCTTTCGCACAATCTCATCTTCGATCTTCTTCACATTATAGTACGTCTCCTCCGTGGCGTTCGTCTCTTTTATCTCCTTATAGAACTCCTGATGATTCTCGATAATCCGCCTCACTGACACGATATCCGTATAGACATGCCGTGAGTAGTCCACCTTCTCCGTGAGATACATGATCGCCACAAAGAAGAGACCGCGTTTCTGCTTCTTAGTCCTGCCATTGAAATTCGAACAGTAGATCTCGAACAGATAGTTGAGTTGCTCACTCAGTAACGGATTCCTCCTCCTTCTTGTCTCATACTTGAGAACATCCCAGATCAACCAGACTATATCTCTATAGAACTTCGGATCCACCTGATCCACATCCCGCTCGTCACACTCATATTTCCGCTCTTTCTTGATGACACGCTTCTCCCACTCTATCAACCACTGGATCCACCGGGCAGCATTCTCGCAATCTTGAACCAGATGACTCACCGCATTCGCCAGCTCATTAATAGGGATAATCAGCTCGGGGGGATCACGAGGTTTAATAATATGATCCACCGCCTCGGTGTCCTTCGCACGACAGTGCGATGTAACCTCTATAAGATCGAACATTCGATCCTTTAATGTCGGGCGCTTCACCCCCGGACGCTTCCGCGAATACGCCATTATCGCCGTCAATTCACACAGTATCCTTCTAGATGTAAGATTATTGCGGATTTCTAGAGGTGTATACTGATATTCCTTCTTAATAATCTCGAATTCTTTCATACGAATGAAAAAATACTTGGGGAAATTCGGATTGGCTGTATTGATCCAGTTTATATAGAAGTTGAGGTAGATCTCGAATAACTCATCTATCATGCCGGAACAGTGGAGCTCAGCGGTCCAATGCATAGCGCGATCTACATCACCCGAATACATCGATTCCACGGTAGCCTTGAACACGTCGGTCTTTTTGTATAAACTGAATGTGGTGTCGCGAAAGAATTCGGGTGTTCTCACATCTCTCAAAAATACATTCTGTTCTTTCGTTTCCATGATTTTATTTATCGAGATCTTAATAAAATGGAAAATAATTACTTCGTCATTTTCCTCGGTGTACTAATATTCATCTACATTCTAGATAGAGTCATCGACTGGCTCTCCGCCCCGCCAACCACATCCGAAAACTTCACATCCAACGGCGGTAATACTCCTCCAACCGCCCTCCCGCCCGTCCAGAAAGAACTGGTTATTACCAATAATAACCAGATATACGATCGATTCTACTCCAAAATCTACGACAAAATCCTTTACACTCCCCGCAAAAATGAATTCGAGCTAGAAGACATACGCCAGCGGCATCTCTCCAAATATAAGCCACAGGATGTTGCTATTCTAGATGTCGGATGCGGAACCGGGCATCACTCCACCGAACTCGCCAAAAAATACCGGCGAATTGTTGGTCTAGATAGCTCATCTGCTATGCTAGAACAGGCGCGAAAACTCCCGGGGGCAGACAAAGTAGAATGGGTCATTGCCACCGCCGAAGACTCCGACTCTTTCGGTCCCGGCGAATTCACCACTATTATGTGCCTGTATTTTACTATCTACTATATCAATCGCCCACAATTCTTCATTAATGCGAACAAATGGCTAAAGAAAGACGGATACCTCGTCATTCACGTCGTCGATCCCAAAAAATTTGATCCTACTCTCGACGTGGCTTCGCCATTCCCCGCATTTTCCATACAGAAATACTCTAAAACCCGGGTGATAAATACGAATGTGGTGTTCAATAAGATGGAATATGAGAGTAAATTCATCGAAAATGGGGAGGAAGGGGCGAATTTCGAGGAGATTTTTACCGATAAACAGGGGAAATTCCGGCGAACCCAGACTCATCAACTGAAAATGCACAGTATCGACCGCATAGTCGGGGAGGCCGAAGGAGCTGGATTCAAACTCATCGGCAAAACGGATATGGTTCGATGCGAATTCGAATACCAATATCTTCTATATTTCACTAAAAAATAGGAACGTCATAAAAATTGATATTCTATCTCGTTTTAAAATAATTGGCTGCTCTATACTAGAAAGCATACCTACTACTAAACCATACAATGGACGAATCTAAGATTAAGTGCCATAAGTGTTCGAAACGTGTCGGCATTTACCGCATGAATTGCGGATCCTGTGGGCACGATTTCTGTATGCTTCATCGTCTAGAATCAGCACATTGCTGTTCTGCCAAAAATGTGATCCGCGAAGAAGATAAACAGGAGACCACCGTGCGCTTCCAACCACTCCGCGAAAAAATACAGAAGATATAATGATAATCTCCTCGGAAAATATCATTATAATTACGTGTGATCATGCGATGTTATCTTCGGGAACATCTCACGATGTTATCTTCGGGAACACCGGAATATTTTGCCTGTAATACATCACAATTTTTTGTAATTTCTCTGCCGATTTGATTCGAATACACACCTTTGTATCCGGTCCCCCCATAATTTTTTCGTGGAATGCCGTCCAACCTCGAATATAACTATACCGCATTATATAGGCAGTATCGTCACCTATATAGAGATTCACGGATTCAAATCTCGGTATATCCTCCGGCTGTTCTATAGTAATGCTCTGGTATTCATAGGAAACACATGTTGTTAGATGACACTGGTACTGACATAACGCAATTTCCTCTAAACCTGGCTCGTAGATTACGTCGGTAATCTCCTCGGACATTTATGCTCATATTACGAGAAAATGTTTACATAATCTCGTAATTCTAGAAGACAGTCAGTTATCTAACAAGACCCGGGATTTGGCTATAGAGTGCCACACCCTGTCGAAACTTGTTCTCCACATTAATATAGTATGTCACCAGATCCGTCTGAACATTCAGAATCAACGCATCCAGATAACCAACACCGCCCTTCACCAAATCCGTATGAATACAGATCAACTCGCTCCCATCCACCGCTTTCTTTTTAGCCTCTTGCCAATCCGCATCCAACTTCTTAGAATCTATAGTACCCTGTAATATCATCTCCGCCTTCTTTCTATTAATCTCCAGAGTAAAATGAGGATTCGGTGCGAAATCAGCGAGGGTATACTTCCCAGCAACATTCTTCTTAGCACCCTTCTTAACAAAATGAAGATCCGACAGAGATTCCACCACCCGCCCAACATCACCACCCTTATCTCCCGTTATAGTCGTGGCATGAAACTGCTTCAAATTAAACGGACATACATAGGGGAAATCCTTGGTTTTACCGGCGATCTTAATGTATTCCTCGCCGGTCATAAATAGTTTCGCCAGATGAGTCTGCATATTAATGCGATTTCTCCTATTGAGTTCCGCCATCTCATCCACTATCACCTTAATTTTTCCCACGAGGGTCCGCAAACCTGAATTGCTGTTAATAGGTGAATTGAGTACGACCTGATTATTGGCGACATTACCTTTAATGTTTCGCGTATTATCACTGAATGTGGAGCATATCGCATCTAGATATGGGGTGACATTATAGTCTTTATCCCCGATCTTGTCGCCATCCGCCATTTTCGTGGAGGAAGATGTGTTTACATTGAGAGTGGGTCTACCAGCGGATGTTTTCTCCATCTGTCTCGCAAACACATTGAACATCTTCACTATGTTCTGCCGAGATTTAGTGCGAATATCCTGATTATTAATACTATCACTCAGTAATAGAATCTCCTCAAACCCGGGGATATTCTTAATCTTCACCGTCTTTCCCATTAGAAGACTGAAATTCGGCATGGGAGTAGTCACACCATTCTCCGCAGATGTCCTCGATGTACACAGCGGAAATTCTACCCCAGTACTACCGGTTTCCATCAACAAATCCCTGCGCTGTTTAGACATATTCGGCGGCTTAGTATCCCTCTTAATATTTGCAGTCTTCTCCGTTGTCTCCGCAGTCCTCCTCCAGATATTCAAGGTATCTATAAGACGATCGAATATTTTCCAGTCTAATTTATGTTGCGACTGGGCGGAAATCACGGGGGGTTTCAGGGAGAATCTAGTATTAGATAGACATTTAGCAAAGGGGTTTTTTATATCGAATTCACTCACCGAAGAATCATACACCTTTCTGTCGATCAACTTCGGATTGATATTATCGTTAATAGCCAGGTATATCGCGGCATACACCCGCATAATTTTAATGAAAAAGTTGGCGACATTCTTACAGAATTCATTCTTCTTGTCACCCTGTAGATTATTGATATCCGGGCGCACCGTATCAATATACTGTCTAGAAAGATAAACCAGATTATTCTCGGGCGTCAGAGGAGTATTATTCGGATTCGGCAGTACAGTATGAAGTGGCATAGTATTCAGCGACCTGCGCATTATGTTCTCGAGATATAGCGTGTATTTACCGCATTCATCCGGAGACACGATATTAATCATGTCATTCATATCCGTGTTTCGCACTATAAAGTCGGTGACACTGAGATACAGTCGCTCAAGTCTTTCTTGTGCTTCACTGGAGATATTACTTGACTGTGTCCCACCCATTTATAGATGAATGAGATATCATGCCGCGCAATTTATATCACAATGATCGGCGAATTCCCACCCCCCGCGGTTCTACCCCCTCAATCCATCTTCAATCCTCTATAAATGGGTAACAAAATATCGTCGGAAACCCTCCTCACTTTCGACTACATTCCCAGCTATAGATCGCCGGAGTACATCTACGAGAATATAATAACAAGCCGCGATCCCCTCGATCTTGATTCATTGCTCTCTCGCGACTCTCTCAACCCCGATTGCTCCGCCGTCTGGGCATTCATGACCCTCCTCGCAGCATCATTTCCATCTATTAAACTCCCGGCCGCCCCCGAAATGCGCGATATCATTCTTCGCTCCAAATATTCGCCCCGCGGTCTAGAAAAACAAGTGGTGCGCTATCTTACCATTCTAGACTGCTTCGAAAACCTCGACAAATTCGATATCACCGATGGCACCATCACCCAGTACTACACTATTACCCCCGAGAGCATCACCGGAGAACTCAAAGCCGGACACCTCATCGCCACCGGTCTACCCATCTACAGCAACTTCTTCAAAGATCCCGTCGTTAATGACACCAAAAAAGGCGACAAAATGATGGGGGTCATCCATGCTATCATCTATGGGTTCTGCCCACTCAAAAACGCTTATCATGTCCATCTCCCATTTGGACCTTCCTATTTCGATAATGGCGATATCTGGATCGGAAGAGAATTCGCCGCCAAAAACCTCCACGAATCCTGGGTTCTAGAAAGCATCAAAATCAATAAAGGCGGCGCCACAGCCAAAAAACAATTCGTCCTACCCACCGGCGATCGCATCGAATCCGTCAGCAAAATACAACGACAATACGGTGCAATCATGTAGCTGTCACTGCGCTCCCTATAAAATTGATAGCAGCGTCCCCACGGACTAATACATTTAAATGACCTAAGGCTGTATAAGAACTTCGCGTGATTGTTTAGGTAATATTCGGGAGAACACATAGATTTTGTTGTATTCTCCCGGTTAAAATGTCGAGGAAGGTGTCACGGAGTTCAGAGGCCCAGCGTCTGCGTCTAACTATAGATGAGTCAGTATATACTAGTGCGCGCGAGATATTAAGTAGTCTAGAGATGATAGCGCCTGATGAGCGTGATTCGCCATGTTCCGCCGAAATTCAAGAGGAAACCGCGGCGTCTGCGAGCGATGTAATTATTGGCGCCGACGAGCCATCGGACGAAGACATGTTCCAGTGTGTAGATTGCCGGGCTAATGATGTACTGGATATCGAGGGATTCGTTACCTGTAGACACTGTGGTCGCATAATTACCCGGAAACTAGATCTCACCGCCGAGTATCATTACTATGGTAATGACGACGGTAAATCTAGCGACCCCTCTCGGTGTGGTCTGCCGACTAATCACCTATTGCCTATGTCATCTCTCGGCACAGTTATGGTGGGTTCGGCGAAATCCTATACGATGCGAAAGGCGAAACAGCATCACGCCTATAATTCGATGCCCTCTAGAGAGCGCGACCTGTACAAGGTGTTCGCCGATATTACACTCCGCGCGGTATCCAATGGTATCCCGCAGTCAATTATAGAGGAAGCAAAGGAGATATACAAGCATCTGGCGGAGACGCAGGTGTTCCGTGGGTCGAATCGCAAGGGACTAATTGCGTCGTGTATTTACTATGCGTGTAAGAACAAGCATGTCCCGCGATCTGCGAAGGAAATCGCGGAGATCTTCAATATTGATGTGGGGATCATGACGCGAGGCTGTAAGAATATGGCCGAGATTATGGGGGACACGGTGAAACTGGAGCTAGATACATCGCGATCCAGCGATTACATCGGGAGATACAGTTCGATCCTCTCTATTAATGATTCATTCTATGTGGAGTTGGCGAAGATCATCTCGGAAAGAATCGATGCCTATGGAATCTCGCCGGAGAATACCCCACCTTCGATGGCGGCGTCGATCATCTATCTGGTTGATCAGGTGTTCAAACTGGGCATTCCTATAAAGGATGTCAGTACCGCATGTGGAACATCGGCGGTTACCATCTCTAAATGCTATAGAGTGCTAATGGAACACATAGATCTGATTATCCCCAAGAAAATACTGGAACATCCGGAAGTGAAAGAGAACATTGATCGATTGCGCGAAACCACAAAATAAGTGGAACATTATAAATGAGCAGCGTCAAGTTCAATATATCTCCCAATGAAATCGCTGGACATATATTCACCGTCTATATCCTCTCTAATCAACGTGCTGGATTTGGCACCGCTATTAAAACGATACATGGAAAAATCGGGGGTGGAAAACCCGTCGAAAAAATAGATAGTGTTACATCCAGTCTTACACCCGATTCACCCGAACTCACCGCATTCAATGAATTCATCGCCGACTACAACAGAACTACTTCGCCTGATCAAAGAGCCGGATACACTACCGCCATAAAACGCGCCGTGGAACTCATCGATCTCTTTGAGAAACCAGCCTCAGCCTAACTCGTGATAACATACTCCATTTTTTATAGAAAATAGAGTGTGAATTAATATGAATCCCGATGGGACATAAGCGCATCCACACGGCCTTACGCAGTGTAATTATAAACTCGATAAGGCATTCTTTTGGTGTTTTCTTTGGTTGCGATATTGAATCCAATTCTTTTATCAAGAGGATTGATCAAGCACGTGGTATTATTAGGACACGAGCAGTTATCCCCAGCAGCCTGTTTCGCAGTAAGTACCAGCCCATTCTTTACCGCCGTTATGTTTCTTGTGAGTTCCGGTCGGGGTGTGGGCATATGTAGATTATTATATAGATCCGATGAGGGTTTCACGCCGTATTTCCGGGGGATCTCCGAATCATTTGCCAGAGGTCGAGTAATTCCATAGAGATCACTCTCATCATCCACATTTCTTGAATACTTTTCATATGGAGCATCGCCCGGGATGAAGGCATTCTTCGGGATATTCTTCTCGCTAGTCATGGATAATGGCGGGGGGATCTTCGGGAGATCGCGGCTGGAAATATAGGGTTTCACCTGCTCCGCGCGCACATCCCGCTTCTGTTCTATATAGATGTCGGGGTACATCCTCTTGTTAATAAGTGTTACGTCCCGGAAATTACCGAGACAC
>CAEZTT010000006.1_pt1 | contig 16506 bp, 16 predicted proteins | sample 7264291 | NCBI WGS metagenome assembly CAEZTT01 (sample SAMEA6813811, study PRJEB35770) | uncultured Actinomycetes bacterium | biome: Freshwater; feature: Freshwater reservoir; material: water | place: Czech Republic | collected 2017-08-18 | depth 0.5m m
AATGCTGGCAAAACAAGGTGCCGCGGTTGCAGTAGTTGACCTGAATATAGATAGCACCCAGAAAGTGGTAGATACAATTATTGCAGCTGGCGGTAAGGCTGTTGCACTAGTTGCAGATGTTTCAGACGACGCACAGGTTGCTAAAGCAGTAGCAGACACTGTCGCCCAACTGGGTGGATTACATATTGCGGTTAATAACGCTGGCATTGGTGGCGATATAGCTCCAACAGCAGATCAAAGCGTTGCTGGTTGGCAGAAAGTTATCTCTGTGAATCTTGATGGCGTCTTTTATTGTATGCGAAATCAAATTCCAGCCATGCTTAAATCTGGCGGTGGCTCGATTGTCAATATCTCTTCTATTCTGGGACAAGTGGCATTTGCAAATTCAGCAGCATATGTCGCTGCAAAACATGGCGTAGTTGGTCTTTCCAAAACTACCGCCCTTGAATATGCCACCCAAGGTATTCGAGTCAATTCAGTAGGACCAGGTTTTATTAAGACACCACTTCTAGGTGCGCTACCACCAGAAGCGCTAGAGCCAATTGCACAATTACACGCCGTAAAGCGATTAGGTGAATCCGAGGAAGTCGCAGCATTGATTACTTTCTTGGCTTCCGATGAAGCATCTTTCATCACCGGCAACTATTACGCGGTTGATGGTGGTTATCTAGCTCAGTAGTGCTTCCCAATGTAACGGGCCTAGGCGCCGCTTAGGCCCGTTGTCATGTCCGCCGTTGCGAATACTCTTATTGGGTAGCAATAGAATTACGCGCTTGCCCCAAAAACTGGAAGACAAATGACTACTAATTTAATTCAAGCCCATGGCTTGACCAAAAGATATGGTGACTTTGTTGCCGTTGCTGGAATTGATTTCCATGTTGCAAAAGGTGAATCTTTTGGGCTACTTGGCCCAAACGGTGCAGGTAAATCATCAACTATGCGAATAATTGCTGCTACCAGTCAACGAACTGGTGGCGATATCAAGATTCTGGACAAGGATCCAAATTTGCATGGACCACAGATTCGCGCCCACCTTGGGGTTGTGCCACAACAAGACAACTTGGATACAGAATTAACAGTGGAACAAAATCTGTTTGTTTATGGCAGGTATTTTGGGTTATCAAGTAGTTTTATTAAAAATAAAATTGAAGAACTTCTGGATTTTGCACAATTAGTTGAGAAGCGAGATGTAAAGGTAGATGCGCTCAGCGGTGGCATGAAGCGGCGATTAACAATTGCTCGTGCATTAATTAGTGAACCAGATATTTTAATGCTGGATGAACCAACCACTGGATTAGATCCGCAAGCTCGCCATATTTTGTGGGATAGATTGTTTAGGCTAAAAGAGCAAGGCGTAACTTTAGTAATAACTACTCACTATATGGATGAAGCCGAGCAGCTTTGTGATCGCTTAGTAGTGATGGATAAAGGCAAAATCATGGCGGAGGATTCGCCGGCTGGATTAATAAAGACTTATTCCACCAAAGAAGTACTTGAAGTTAGGTTTGGTTCCGAACGTAATGCTGAGATGAGCGAAAAACTAAAACAGCATTGCGAGCGAATTGAGGTATTGCCGGATCGAATCTTGATGTATGCCGATGATGCAGAAAAGGTACTAGAAGAAATAATTAAACAGGGGATTCACCCAATAACGTCATTAGTGCGACGCAGTTCGTTAGAGGATGTGTTTTTGCGTCTCACTGGTAGGAGTTTGATCGAATAGTGTCGATTACAACTGAACCAAAAGTCGTTAAGCCTTATGGCGCGCTATATGTAGCGGAATATCGAATCCGAAACATGATGCGCTTTAAAGCATTAATCGTCATGGTTTCCATTGGTAACCCATTTCTATACTTGTTATCTATTGGTGTTGGGGTAGGCGCACTAATTGATTCAAACAATCTAATCGATGGTGTTCCTTATTTAACATTCTTGGCGCCAGCTCTATTAGCTAATGCGGCTATCGCTGGCGGAATGGATGAGACGGTTTTCCCGACGTTACATGGATTTAAATGGGGGAAAATCTTTTTTGGGATTAACTCAACTCCCATTACTGGATCGCAAATCGCTATAGGTGTATTTCTAGCTGCAATGGCTCGAGTTGTTTTCTTAGTTACTATTTATTGGATTGTGCTTTATTTGTTTGGTGCACTAGAGACTTCTTACTCGTGGCTGGCAATTCCAACGGCAATCTTTGCGGGAGCTTGTTTTGCTGCCATGATGCTTGCGTTGGCAGCAAAGATGGAAAATGACAATTTGTTTTTCACCTTCATCAGTCGATTTGTGATTATGCCCCTCTTTCTATTCTCTGGCACATTTTTTCCACTTTCAGCCATGCCAATTTATTTACAATGGATTGGCTGGATCTCACCACTTTGGCATGCAACTGAGCTTGGCAGATTTTTAACTTACGGCCGAGAAATTTCTAATCAGATGCTGTTTCTTCATGTTGCTTTCCTAAGCGTGATTTTGATTGTTGGACTCTTTTTTGCGGTTCGCTATTACACCAGAAGGTTGGCAAAATGATCATTGCCACTGCGGTTGAAATTGCTGATCGCCGAGCTGGTCGGTTGGGTGATAAATATTATGCGGGCCGCGCTCGCTCGGTAATGAATCGAAACTTCACCGCGTTTAAATCCTCTACTTGGTTAGTTGTGCTATCGGGTTTTATTGAACCAGTGCTCTATTTATTTGCGTTTGGATTTGGACTAGGCCAATTTATTGGTGACGTCGAAGTCTCTAACAATGTAATTTCATATGCTGTATTCATTGCTCCTGGACTACTTGCCACCAGCGCAATGAATGGCGCAATTTATGACTCGACCTGGAATGTGTTTTTCAAGATGCATGAATCAAGGCTTTATCAAGGCATGCTGGCGACATCGCTTGGCCCGTTAGATGTTGCACTAGGCGAGATTGCTTGGGCGTTGCTTCGTGGTTTGATTTATGCCATAGGTTTTGTGGCGATTGTGGCACCTCTGGGCTTAATACCAAGCTGGTGGGGCATATTGGCAATCCCAGCTTCAGTATTAATTGCGTTTGGTTTTGCTGCAATTGGTATGGCAATTACTAGCTATATCTCGTCATTCCAACAAATGGGCGCGATAAATCTGGCGCTGCTACCAATGTTTCTTTTTTCAGGCGCTTTCTATCCAATTGAAGTTTTTCCAGAGTCCGCCCAAATCTTGATCAAAGCGCTTCCACTACACCATGGTGTTTCATTAATAAGAGGCTTAACACTGGGTGAGATTGATATTTCCCTGCTTGGCCATGCTGGCTATTTTGTAATTATGATCGCTTTAGGCCTGTTCTTCACCACCAAACGTCTAACCGCGCTCTTTATGCGCTAAGAACTAGAATTTAACTATGAAAAAGCTAGTGCTGGCAGTTTTGGCGTTATTTTTAATTTCGGCTTGCTCAGCACCAAACGATCAAGCACTAGTTGATGAAACAAAATCAGTCACAGTCTATTTTGTGGCAGATACCCCAAGAGGTTTTAAGTTGTTTTCAGAAAATCGAGAAATCACCGCACCGTCAAGTGCATTTGCTAGCACAGTTATCTCACAGTTAATCTCTGGCTCATTACAACCAATTGATCCTGATTATGTGAATTTGTGGGATAGCAGCAATAGTCTTAATGAAGTAGTCATCTCTGGTGCGCAAGCAACAGTTGATCTAAATCTTGGAGAATTAAATGTTGGTGCTGAGGGTGAAATTAGGGCAATCGAACAAATCGTCTGGACTTTAACTGGTATCACACCTTCCCTAACTACGGTTAGATTTTTAGTAAACGGTGAGCAAGTAGAAACTTTTGCTGGCCATGTTGACACCTCAGTTGATTTCAAGCGAGTGCCAGATTACGAAGTGCTGAACCCACTGCAAATTGACTCACTTTCCGACGGCGCAGAAGTATCTCTACCAATTTCAGTGGCCGGATATGCCTGTACGTTTGAAGCTAATGTGATTTGGACAATTACACAAAACGACAAATTTGTAGTTGATGGTGTTACGACCGCAGCAGCTGCATGCCCAGAACGTTCGAAGTGGCAAGTGAAACTGCCTGATCTAGAACCAGGTGAATATCTGTTTACGGTTAAAGAATTTTCAGCCGAAGATGGTTCATTATTTGCACTTGATTCGAAACGTCTTGTTGTTAAGTAGTTTTTGCTAAATGTTCAACTATCAACTTAATTCCAGTTACCATTTCAAATAGCGGCATTGTGGGTTGGTTAGGAAATTCCTCTTGTTGTTCTGGCACTAGCGGCAAATGAATGAAACCAGATTGAGTTTTAGAATTATGCAAGTGTGATTGCATTTGATAAAAAATGTAATTACACACAAAACTACCTGCTGATAAAGATTGGCTCACTGAGATCCCAGCATCCTTAAGTAGTTCAACTAACTCAATAACTGGTAGCGTGCTGAAGCAACCAGGTTGGCCGCCAGATTGAATTTCTTGGTTAACTAATTGATTGCCACCATTATCAGCAATTCTGGCATCAGCCAAATTTATTGCGATACGTTCAATCGAGATACTAGATCTACCTTCGGCTTGACCTAATGAAAGTACTACATCTGGATTATGTGAATCGATTAGCGCTAAAAGTTGTTTTGTAGCTAATTCAAATTGCACCGGCAATACAGCAGTTACTAATTCGAGATCAGTAAACTCTTGTTGGCTAAGTTCTCTAACTACTAATTCAGCTGGATTCAAGCTAGCTCCAGCAAACGGTTCAAACCCAGTAACGAGGACAGTTTTTGCCACACCTGATCCTATGGTTTAAATGCACTTATTCGTAATCTATTTGTTACCAAAGTGTGCTGACTGATGTAAGGATATGTACGGAGTTGCTGGATTGTGACCAGCATTTTCTCCCCATCATCTGGGTGATTTTCTAGGATTTAGCCAAACCCTCATTGGGTAAGAGGTGTGGTTTGCCTCAAATTTGAAAGGACAATTAATGTCAATTTTTCGTCGACGTGCAATGGGCCTAGGCGCTATTGCTGTTGCGGCATTGCTGGTGCTTTCTGCTTGTTCTTCTGAATCAGACACTGCTACTGGTGGCGCAGAAAACTGCGAAGCTTATGCGGAATATGCTGGCAATGAAGGAACTACAGTAGAGATCTACACCACAATTATTTCACCAGAAGCTGATTTGTTCGTGGAGTCATTGCAGGAATTCATGGATTGCACCGGCATCACCGTGAACTGGAATGGATCACAGGAGTTTGAAGCTCAGATCTCAGTTCGGGTTGAAGGTGGTACAGCTCCAGATCTAGCAATTTTCCCACAACCAGGTTTGTTGGCTAAGTTTGCTGGCAATGGTCTAGTTGCAGCACCAGCAAAGGTGGCAGAGTCAGTTGACGCTAACTACTCACCAGACTGGAAGGCTTATGGCACTGGTCCTGATGGTGTCTTCTACGCAGCACCACTTGGTGCAAACGTGAAGTCATTCGTTTGGTATTCACCAAAGACATTTGCGGACAATGGTTGGAGCATTCCAACCACTTGGCCAGAATTGCTAGCACTTTCTGATGAAATTGCAGCTGGCGGCGCAGTTCAGCCATGGTGTGCTGGCTTCGGCTCAGGCGATGCAACTGGTTGGGTTGGCACTGACTGGATGGAAGATCTAATGCTTCGATTCAACGATGCTGCAACTTATGATGCATGGGTAAGTCATGACATTGCATTCAACGATCCAAAGGTGCAGACTGTTATTGATGAAGCTGCCAAGATTCTAAAGAATCCAGATTATGTTGGTGACGTCGCTTCAATTGCTACCACTACCTTCCAAGAAGGTGGTGCAGGAATTGTTGACGGAACTTGTGCAATGCACCGTCAAGCATCATTCATTGGTGGCATTTTGGCTGCTGACTACGGAGCAACAATTGTTAATCCAGAAGACACTGATGTAGAAGGTGGCATTACCACTTTCTACTTCCCAGGCGTTTCTGCTGATCAACGCCCAGCACTTGGCGGCGGTGAATTCGTTGGTGCCTTCAGTGACCGTCCAGAAGTTCAGGCAGTTCAGCACTACCTAACCACTGCTGATTGGAATAACAAGAAAGCAGCTCTTGGTGGCTGGTTCTCAGCTCACAAGGGATTGGATACTGCAAACGTTGCAGATCCAGTTAACAAGGTAGCAGTTGAGATCTTGCAGAACGCAACTGTGTTCCGATTTGATGCATCAGATGTGATGCCAGCAGCAGTTGGAGCTGGCTCATTCTGGAAAGAAATGACTGCTTGGGTAGCGGAGAATAAGTCGAATAAGGCTGTTCTTGATGCTATCGAAGCGTCATGGCCGACGGAGTAATCCGGATAACTGAGTAAATCTGCTTCGGGGGCTTGCTTAGCAGGCCCCCGAAGTGTTTACTAAGGAGCAGCATGAATGTAGCAATGATGATTCCGCAGCGATCGCTGTGGGACACTGTGCTACCTAACTTGACTATTCTCGGCATAGCAATTGCAGCTTTCTTGGGCGTGATCTTCCTAATCTTTGTGCTCGCTGAGCGCGCTTCAAATAATGTACAGAACATTCTTAAGTACATTGTGTTTCTGGCTCCAGCGGCGCTGCTCCTATTAATAGGACTCATTTATCCAGCAATTCGAACTTTGATTTTTTCGTTTATGAATGCAAATAGTTCTGAGTTTGTGGGGTTTGATAATTACACCTGGGCATTTACTATTCCCGAAATTCGCATCGTGTTACGAAATACACTGATTTGGACCCTGCTAGTGCCAATTTTATCTACTGGACTTGGGCTGGCAATTGCATATATGACTGATCGAATGAAGCGAGCAGCAGTAATTAAGTCCTTGATTTTTATGCCAATGGCTATCTCATTTGTTGGTGCTGGCATTATCTGGCGCTTTGTTTACACCTATGAAGCGAATGTCAATCGGCCAGAAATCGGTTTGTTGAGTTCGATTTGGCGTGCGATGGAATGGGAGCCTCGTAATTGGCTGCTAGAGGCCCCATTAAACACCTTGTTACTAATTGTTGTGATGGTTTGGATTCAAACTGGATTTGCCATGGTAGTGCTAAGTGCAGCTATGAGAAATATTCCAGATGAAATTACCGAAGCCGCACTGCTAGACGGCACATCTAATTTCAGAAGATTTACTAGAATAACAATTCCAATGATCAGAGCCACAATTGTAGTGGTACTAACCACAATTACAATTGGAACTTTAAAAGTCTTTGACATTGTTCGAACTATGACTGGTGGTAATTTTCAAACAAACGTAATTGCTAATGAAATGTATTCCCAATCATTTCGACAGATGAATTATGGAACTGGTAGCGCGCTCGCAATTATTTTGTTTGTCGCGATTATTCCAATTATTATTTACAACGTTCGTCAACTTCGGTTAGAACGGACGGAGCGATAATGTCCACTCTGAATCGCAGCCGCGCAAAAAGCGCATTCAGTTCACCAATTGCTTCAGCTGCCGCAGTTGTAATTGCGACGCTTTGGACAATTCCAACTTTTGGCCTGCTCATCAGCTCAATTAGGCCAGAACAAGCAATAAATAATTCAGGCTGGTGGACGTTTTTCACCAACCCAGAAATCTCATTCGAGAATTATGAGAAAGTACTGTTCCAGGGAACATTGATTCAGCCGCCAATGGTGCAGTATTTCTTTAATAGCCTGGCCATTACATTACCAGCGGTGGTATTTCCTATTACTTTGGCTGTCTTTGCTGCATATGCCCTTGCCTGGTTTGACTTTAAAGGCAGAGACTTTATTTTCTTTAGTATTTTTGCGCTGCAGGTTGTTCCATTGCAACTAACCCTAATTCCACTATTGCAGTTGTTTGCTAAGGGATTATCAATCAATGGCATCACAATCATTCCTAATCTAGGAATAACTGGCACTTACATTCCAATTTGGATCGCTCATACCATCTTTGGTTTGCCACTAGCTATTTTCTTGTTGCATAACTTTTTACGCCAGATACCGCGCGAACTTGTTGAAGCGGCAAAAGTTGATGGTGCGGGTTGGTTCACTATGTTTCGGGCACTGATATTTCCACTTAGCATTCCGGCAATCGCATCATTTGCCATTTTTCAGTTTCTTTGGGTTTGGAATGATCTTTTGGTTGGCCTTACCTTTGGCGCAGGATCAAAGGAAGTAGCGCCAATGACGGTTAGATTGGCAGAGATGGTCGGTACCCGAGGCGGTGGCTGGGAAGTGTTAACTGCGGGAGCATTTGTCTCAACCGTGGTACCGTTGATTGTATTCTTTGCACTGCAGCGATACTTTGTTCGGGGTTTATTGGCTGGTTCAGTTAAAGGTTAGATTTTCGAATTAGATTTATTTCTCGTAAGAACTGTGCACTTAGTTTTGGAATTCTTTGCTGTGTCTCAAAATCTACGTAGACAATTCCAAATCGTTTTGAAATACCTTCTGCCCATTCCACATTATCTAGCAGTGACCAAGCAAAATAGCCCCGCAGATCAATACCTTGCTCAATTGCGTTAAGTGCAGCGCAAATGTGGTCATAGAAATAATCCACCCGGTCATAATCAGTTATATGGCCATCAATTAATTCATCTGGAAATGCTCCGCCGTTTTCAGTGATATAAAGCGGAACGCCTGGAAGGCGCGCAGCAGTTTGTTGCAACGTAGTTAATAGGGAAGGGGCATGAATCTCCCAACCCATCTGAGTTGTTGGCGGTAATGGATTAAACGCAACTTGCTTAGGCGTGCCTGGATATAGTGCAAGATCTTGGCCAACTGCAACAGAGCCACTAACTCTGCTAAGTCTGGTTGGGGTGTAATAGTTGATACCAAGCCAATCGATAGGTTTACTGATTAATTTCAATTCGTCATGCCTGACAAAATTCCAATCAAGAATTGACTTTGTGTTCTCGATTAGCTCATCAGACAAACCTCGACCTGCGAGAAGATCTAACCAAAATCGATTTTGTAATAAATCAATATGAGATCTAGCTACTGCCAAATCATCATCGGAAATAATTGTTGTTAAATTTAAAACCGTGCCAGCATTTCTAACATTATTGCTCCGCAATGCTTCCAGGCTTTTGCCGTGAGCCAACATTAAGTTATAGCTAGCAACAAATCCATCAGCTGGATTATTTCGGCCTGGTGCATGAATGTTGGTGGCGTAGCCTAAAAATGCACTAACCCAAGGTTCATTTAGCGTAGCCCACATCTCAACTCGATCAGCAAATTTTGTTGCTAACACTTCAGAATATCTAGCAAATTGATCCGAAATACCAGACCAGGTCCAGCCACCCTTAGCCTCAAGCTCGCTTGGCAAATCCCAGTGATAAATGGTTAGTGCAGGTTTGATGTTTCGAGCCAACAAGCCATCAATCAATCGATCGTAAAAATCAAGTCCAGCAGTTGACACCAAATCACCGCTTGGCATAACTCTTGGCCACGACACTGAAAATCGATATGCATCAACGTTTAACCAACTCAGTAAATCAAGATCTGTTTCAAATCGATTTATGTGATCACAAGCAGGATCAGCACTAGAACCATCTTTGATGCCGCCTGCCAGGGAGAAGTCATCCCAGATAGATGAGGCACGGGTCTTGCTAGAGCCTTCAATTTGCCAGGACGAAGTTGCGGTGCCAAAGATGAAATCTGGTGGTGTCAATTGAGCCAGCTCTCGGGCACGCTGCTGATGATGGAACATATCGATAGCGTAGAGGGAAACTCAATTAATCTGAAGTGTCGCTGGCAAAATTTAGTAGTTAGACCATCTCATTAAGTGATCTCATTGCTAATTCGCTCAGCAGTGCGGTTCCTCGATACAGTACTGAATCATCAAACATGGCACGTGGTGAGTGATTCACTTCAGATTTACTGAAGTCCTTATCGACAGTTGCGCCAAGAAAAACATATGAGCCTGGAACTTCTTCCAGCACTCGGGAATAATCTTCAGCCCCAGCGATTGGATATGGCATCTCAAGATAACTTTCGTCACCAAAAATCTCTTTAGTTACTTCACCAACGAACTGAGCATGAGCATCATTATTCACGGTGACCGGATACTGCTCCACAACTTTAACTTCAGCTTTAAGGCCATAACCCTCAGCAATTGATTTGCACAACCGAACTGCTTCGCCTTGAATTCGACTTCTATTTTCGGCTGAGAAGGTTCGAATAGTTGCTTGGAACTCTGCAGTGTCTGGAATTATGTTTGCTTTAGTACCAGCATGAAATTGACCGACAGTGATAACTACTGGATCAAACGCATTAAATGATCTAGTAATTAATAGTTGGAGCGCGCTAACCATTTCTGCGGCTACCGGAATTGGATCTTTTGCGGTATGGGGTTGTGAACCATGACCTCCCATGCCCACCACAGTTACATGCAGCTCATCGCTGGAGGCCATCATGGTGCCAGGCTTGGTAGTAAAGGATCCGTTTGGGATTCCAGCGGACATGACGTGGATGCCATATGTGGCGTCAGCCTTTCGACCACTTGCAGATAACACGCCTTCTTTAATCATGTGGCCGGCCCCGTCGTAACCTTCTTCGCCAGGTTGAAACATAAAGACTACATCGCCATTTAGTTGGTCCTTATTTGCAGTTAACAACTTTGCTGCACCAAGCAGCATCGCGACATGAAGATCATGGCCACAGGCGTGCATTACACCATTAATCTGACTTTTGAATGGAAGATCAGCAAGTTCAGTCACAGGCAGTGCATCCATATCTGCTCTGAGTAAAACTGTTTTGTTTGAATTCTTTCCTCTAAGCACAGCGGTGACTGAACTAAGTGATTTACCAGTGGAAATTTCCAAACCAAGACCAGATAATGCGGCCAAGATCTTTGCTTGCGTTTTTGGCAACTCCAAGCCGATTTCTGGTTCTTTATGAATCTGATGTCGCCAGTTAACTAGATCGTCTTGAATGGCTTTTGCCTCAGTTACAAATGAACTCATAATCAGCTCCCGATATTGCCTTGTTTTTAATCATACTGAGACATCAGTGCCATTGTCACCTGTTGCATTAACTAGCGGACCGATTACTTTCCCATTTCACCAACTTGGGCTTGGTAAGCAAAGTTGGAATAGTAGTTAGAACCACCACAACTGCCGACATCATCCAGTAAGCCATTGGATAGAGCGGAGCTAAGATTCTGAGTTTCTTAATCCCGGGGTCACGCCCTGAATCAAGATGAATCCCCCAGAGAATTTGGATTATGGCAACACCAATTGTCATAAATCCCCAATGATTTAGAATCAGTGAATTACCCAAGTTCGGTATGTCATTTAGCATTCCCAGAATCCACAACACCGTCATGACTACCAAAAGATGACACCAAACTATTGCAAGAATCGCCTCTAACATTATTGGATAAACCGGCCATTCGTTTTTTCTAATTATGGGTATTGCATGTTCTTGCAGCACTCGAACCAATCCCTTACTCCATCTGGTACGTTGTTTAAACCAATCCTTTAATTTAATTGGCACATACATTCCAACTTGTGCCGCTGGTTCATAAATGCACCGCATTCCGTTGCGATGAATCCGCCAGGTTAATTCAATGTCCTCGGTGGGATGATTTGCAGCAAATCCACCTAATTCAAGAATCTCCTTCTTTCGTAATGCCGAAAGAATTCCAGAGATGGTATTGACTCGACCCCAGGCTGATTGTCCTCTTCGTAAAATTGAAATAGTTGCGGAAAATTCAATTGCTTGTAGTTTTGATAGTAAGTTTGGCGTACTAATTGTTCTTGGGTTGCCAGTCACCGCTAGTATTTGGTCAGAAATTAAGAAATGTGGAAGCAGTCGATTTAGAACATTTCGCGCAGGCAACGCATCTGCATCCATGATCAAAACAATCTCACTTAGCGCAATCTCCATTGCTTCATTTAATGAAGTAGCTTTACCCCTAGGCTCTTTATGAGTCATGACACGAACTCGTTGATCTGTTGAGAATGACTCAATAATTTCTTGAGTTCGGTCAACTGACCCATCATTGATAACAATTACTTCCAATTCTGGCCAGTTTATGTCCAAGGCGCTCTCTATCGTTTCACCTAAGTGGGCTTGCTCATTTCTAGCTGGAATAATTATTGAGACCAGTGGCCAAGTTCTTCGAGCCAAATGAAGTTCATCTATATGTGGCAGATAACCCTGTGTCTCTTCTCTGGATCGATCTAAAAGAAACTGCCTTGATGCATTAATGGCAAGTGCGGCAACTGCAACCGGAAATGCTGCTAAAAAGAACATTAAAAGAGCGTAAATTGGATTTTCGGATATCTGGATCAGTACATCCCTCATGGCTGATTCCGAAATCTAAAAATTGCCCTTGTGATTGGAATCCCCAGGACAGTAAAAATAAAGATTAATCCCCAAACTAAAGTTCCTATCAGATAGTCAAATAGCGGTACTTCAGTAAACCACCAAAAGTAAACTCCTAGACCAAACCAGGCTATCCAAAGAAATAGTCCAAGCACTCGGTCTCGCAGCTTAAGCATTATCTTGGTATTCAAAGCTCCGGTATAGATGCTTTGATTAAGGAGGTCAAAAGGATCTTCTGGTGGTTCAAGTTGAGTAAACTTCCTTCGACCAGGCAGGCTAGAGAGCACTTCATGCAAAATTAGACGCAAAAGTGAAGGTCTGGTTGGTCCCATCATGCGTAGACTGTACTTAATTGTGCCTACATTTTGAATGACTTATGGCAAGTTTGTTGCGAATGAGTCTGGACAAAAGGTTAATGCTTCTTGGCAGTCAATTCCCTCAGCCGATCTTTAACCAGACCCAAAATCATTTTCTCGTCAATCTCCCAATTCATTGGAATTTGAATCGTGTGTTTATTAACTTTGTAGTTTGTCCAGCTTTTGAGATTAATCTCAAGCACATCTTTACTAAATGGGTTCAGCAAAATGTGATTCTTCTGTACTCCAAGCCCAAACACGTATCCAGATTCAGATTTCAGCATCGGCTGATTCCAAGCTATCACTAGTTCTAGCTTGGGGTATTTGTTCTGAATTGTTTTGAAAATTACTTTCACAGTTTTTCTACTAGCTGGATCTAACTTGTTAAAATAATCTGCGGGATTATCGTGACGTTTTGCAGACTTTGAGCCACGCGCATACATGACTACCGCGTTTGCATGTGCTTGACTAAAACCAAAACGCTCCCGCAGAAAAGAAATCTGTGCCGGATATCTTTCATCAGCAACATCTTTCAACTGCGCAAACCAATATGACATTGGTTTGCCATATTTTTTCTCAATTGCCGGAAACGCTTTAGCTCGATCTCCGGTGTAAGTTGGCATGGTTACTTGTTTGGTTCGGTGTAAACGAACTGGCAGAACTCATCAAGTGGACCCTTTGGTCCTGCCACCACAACTTGATCGCCAGCTTTAAGCACGGTATCTGGTAGCGCGATTTGGAAGCCACCATCTGCAGATGCGGTTGCAACAATAGTTACGCCATAGGTTGCTCGAACTTTTGCCTCACCAAGTGCTTTGCCATCCAAAATATCTGGCAGGTATGTTTTTACTAATACGAAATCTTTGTCAATTGGAACATATTCCAGTGATTCACCAGAAACTTGATGTGCAACTCGAACGCCCATGTCGTATTCTGGAAAAACTACGTGATGTGCACCAAGTTGGCGCAAGATTCTGCCATGTGATTTAGAATTTGCTTTTGCCCATACATTTTCTATCCCTAATTGCAGTAGTAGTGAGGTAGTCAAGATACTGGCTTCTATATCAGCTCCAATGGCAACAACAGCCGAATCGAACTCTGAGATACCAAGTTCTATCAATGCAGATTCGTCTGTAGTGTCCGCTTTAACCGTTTGGGTTAAATCTTGAGCCAACTGTTGCACCAATTTTTCGTCAGTGTCAACTCCCAAAACTTCGTGCCCATTTCTCATTAACTCAAGCGCTAGTGATGAACCAAATCTGCCCATACCAATTACAACTACACTCTGGTGTAAATCGCGTCGTTTTGCTTTTTCTCTAGCCAATTAACGGCCTTTCCTTTGGTAGTTCATAGTGTCTTTTCGTTACGCGCAATGCTAAGGCAGTTGCGATAACAAGTGGTCCAAGCCGGCCAACAAACATCAAAACTGCCAGCCAAATCTTGGCAAAATCAGGTAAATCAGCAGTTATTCCAGTCGACAACCCTACAGTTGACGTGGCGGAAACAACCTCTAACAAGATGCGATCGAGTTCAACGTTTGTAAGAGCAGTTAATGCGATTGTTGAGAAGATAATAGTGGAGCTTGCCAGCGCTACCAATGTTAGAGCTTGCCTTTGAATTGATCTAGGCAATCGACGCTTACCCACATTAACAGCAGTTTCGCCTCTGATTTCTGTCCAAATAATGAAAAACAAAACTGCGAGAGTTGTTACCTTAATTCCACCAGCGGTAGATGCCGAGCCGCCTCCGATGAACATTAACAAATCCATGATCAACCAACTTGCTGGATCCATTGCACTGATATCAAAAGTGTTAAATCCAGCGGTTCGCGCAACTGTTGATGCAAAAAAAGCATTTAAGACTTTTTCAAATGGATTCATACCACCGAGCACTACTCTGTTATTCCATTCAATTACTGCAAATAAAATTCCACCCAAAAGAACTAAAATTGAAGTAGTCCAAATAGTTAGTTTGGAATGAAGAGAGAAAGGTCTACGTCTACCACTGGGCAGTAGATTTAATTTCCAAATGCGCTCGTGAATTTCAATTAAAACAGGAATACCGAGTCCGCCAACAATTACAGCAGCCATTAAAGGGATCAAATAAAGGAAGTCATTACTAAACCCAACCAAGTTGTCAGAGTAAAGCGCAAACCCCGCATTGTTAAATGCACTTATTGCATGAAAAAATCCGTGCCAGAAGGAATCAAACCAAGAGAAAAGATATTCGGTTCGATATCGGACTGATAGATAAAGTGCCAATGCAATTTCGAACCCAAAATAAACCAAAATAACGCGTTTAAGCAGTACGGGTAAAGTCCGCGCTCCAACTATCTTCGCTTCAGCAAGTGTATTCAATCTGTCTGTCAAGCTTATTCGACCAGAGATAAGAAGCCCCAAAATAGTTGCAAATGAAATAATTCCCAGACCACCGGCTTGAAACATAATCATTATTGCAAATTGACCAAACCCAGACCAATGTGTTGCTGTATCGACCACAGTTAAACCAGTTACGCAGACTGCAGATACGGCTGTGAATAATGCGGTTACTAGGTCAGTGTTCTGCCCAGGCGCTGTGGAAATTGGAAGGAGTAAAACGATAGTCCCAAGAAATACAGCGATTCCAAACGCTACTACGAGAATTTGCGTAGGGCGCATATTGAGCCCTTGGCGGGATGAACTCACGGTCCAAGCCTACGCTTCAATACGGGAAGGGGTCTGCAGGGGGCTAAGAGTCTTTGCAACTAAGCGGTGAGACCAAAGTTTGTGTGAGGTGCCAAAATCAACCTTCCTACAGTGATCCAGTGGCTAGCACACCTGCAAATATCTGCCACGCGAGTGCACTTTTTGCCACAAACGACAAGGTGATGTAGAGCCGCTCTCCAGCGAGATAATCTTTGAATCTTCCAATTTCTTTGTATTGCAACCACTGAACTAGAGCAAAGGAATTAAAGAATAAGAAAAGTGAGATAACTACACCATAAACAAATCCAGGAGCCTCATTAGTGCTACCTGGCGAGAACAACAACCAGAACATGGCAATCCAAGGCACAATGCCAGCAATACAGCCAAACCAAAATGGCAGCAAACTTCCCTTACCTGGCTCTTCATATTTCTCTTGTAACCAACCAAACAAAATCATGGAGATGTTGGCTCCAGCAATGGCCAGTAGCGCAATAATGTCCCAGACTGCATTAATAATTGAGATCAGAATGATCATAAGTGTCGAAGAAATTGAGTATTCAATCCAACGCGCAATATTGCGCTTATTCGCTAAGTCATTGGCATAACCCTTAAGACCAGGACCTACAATCCAGAAATGAGCCAATGCGCTCAGCAACGAAAATATCGCAACTCCAATTGCAATTGGGAATTCAAACAACAAGATGCTCTCAAACCTTGCACCAGGAATTGGTGCATCTTGCAAATAGTTAACTGAAACTGGAAGCGCGAAGCTATTTGATAGTGCAATAATTGCAATTGCTTGAGCGAGATGGAATATTCCCGCAATCAGGTTATAGCGTCTGAGTCCAGCTAGTCGATCTGCTGGAACTGGTGTTGGGGTTGAAGTGGCCATGGTTGCCTTTCCGAATTTCATCAAAGCATAAAGCCTCACTGTGCGAATTAACAAGGAAATCCGAGAGTTTTCCCGTTACTGATGGGTTATCAGATACTATTTCAACAATGAACTCGTCCCTTGAGATAGCAATCTCGAATCTCACCTCCATCACGGTATTGATCTTCTTTTTGGGTCTACTAGCCGGTGCAATTAAGAGCGATGTCAAAATTCCAGAGGCCATCTATCAATTTATTGCGATCTATTTGTTGTTTGGTATTGGCTTAAAGGGTGGCGTTTC
>CAEZTT010000007.1_pt1 | contig 14702 bp, 14 predicted proteins | sample 7264291 | NCBI WGS metagenome assembly CAEZTT01 (sample SAMEA6813811, study PRJEB35770) | uncultured Actinomycetes bacterium | biome: Freshwater; feature: Freshwater reservoir; material: water | place: Czech Republic | collected 2017-08-18 | depth 0.5m m
CCTGCCTCAGTTACAATAATTGATAACGGAGCTAAATCCCAGAGTGCAACGGCAGGTTCAGCGGCAATATCAACGGCACCTTCTGCAACTAAACAATGTTGCCAAAAATCACCATAGCCACGCACCCGCCAAACCGAATTGGTTAGTTTGGTAAATCCGGTTACAAATGGGTGATCTGATCCAATTGATAAATCTGAAAATGAAATTGATGCATCTGTCATTTTTGAAACTTTGGAGACATGAATTCTGCGACCAATCAGGCCACTATGCTCAGGTGATCCAGTAAATGCACCAGAGTTCTTTACCGCCCACCATCTGCGACCAAGCGCTGGTGCGGAAACTACCCCAACTATTGATTCATCACCTTGCATCAGTGCGATCAAAGTTGCCCACACTGGCACGCCTCGAACAAAATTCTTAGTGCCATCGATGGGATCAATTACCCAACTTCGCAAACTGGCGCCAGCTTGACCATACTCCTCGCCAACTATTGCGTCGTCGGGTGAAATCACGGAAAGATGCTCGCGCAATAAGCGCTCAACGCCACGATCGACTTCAGTTACTGGGGTTAGATCTGGTTTGGTTTCCACCATCAAATCGGCCCGCAAGAAGTTTTCCATCGTAATTTGATCGGCCAAATCAGCAAGTTGATGTGCAATTACTAGATCTCTGGCAGACTCTGAAGATATATTGGGATCAGCCAATGGTTGGGTCACGGGGAAAAACTACTGGGAGACGCTGATGATTACTGCGGCAGAGTCCGAATCAACTGGAATTTTTGATTTAGTGCTGGGATTACCGGTGCATCCGTTAATCGTGCATGCGGCGGTTGTTTTAGTTCCGCTTGCCGCAGTTGCCGCTATTGCCATGGCTGTTAAGCCCAGCATCTCACGCAAATATGGGCCAGTGATTATTGGTTTGGCCGTTGTTGGTCAATTCAGTTCGATTGCGGCAAAGTTAAGTGGAGAAGCGCTACTAGAGCGGTTAGATATAGAAATTGAGCGACATGTTTCGTTTGGCGATAATGCGCCGTTAACTAGTTTGCCGTTATTGGCGTTAGTGATTTTGCTCTATCGAATTGATAAGAAGCGAAGTTCAACTAAAGCGCGCAAGCCGATAGCCGCGTTAACAGTGCTAGCAGCATTATTTGCAGCAGGCTTCATTGCCCTAACTGGTCATTCAGGCGCTGAAGCGGTTTGGTCTTGGGTTAAGTTCAATTAGATTTAGAGACAATTAGGCGACGTAGCGAATCTGCACGTGTGATTAACTTCTGATTAGATTCTGGAATTTGGGTTAGGCCACAATCTGTCTGATCATGCTGGCAAGATTTTAAACAATTCGCTAAGTAGTCGGTTAAGTCAGGAAATGCCTCGGCAAGCGTTGCCGAACTTACGTGTGCAATTCCAAAAGTGCGAATTCCTGGTGTATCGATAATCCAGGTGTTGTCATCAAGTGCAATTGCTTCAGCGCTAGTTGAGGTATGCCGACCTCGACCAGTAACTTCATTAACATCGCCGGTTCGTCTGGCAGCGGCAGGGAGTAATGCATTAACTAACGTTGATTTGCCAACTCCACTTGAGCCAACTAAAACTGTTACGTGACCAGCTAGAGAATTTTGGAGTTCAGGTAGATCAATATTCTTGGTAGTCATAATTATCTGACTTACCAAATCTTGGTATGCCGCAATCAATTCAGTGGGCTCGGTTAGATCAGTTTTAGTTATAATCAAAATAATCTTCATTTTTTCATTAAGTCCAGCAATCAGGCATCGATCGATGAGCCGTGGTTGCGGATCAGGTTGCGCTGCTGCCACCACAATTGCAAGCTGATCAGCATTGGCGACCAACAAGCGTTCAGTGCCTTCGGTGTCATCAGCCGTTCTCCGAAGCGAGCTACTTCGATCTTGCACCCGCACAATTCGGGCCAAACTTCCCGGTGCGCCAGATAAGTCACCAACCAAATCCACTCGATCGCCAACTACGACAGCTGACTTTCCTAGTTCTCGGGCAGTAATTGCAGTTAACTCATGATCTAGCTGACCTAACAAAACACATGTGTATCGTCCGCGATCGATTGTGGTAACTAATGCGGCTTGCGCCGAATCATGACTTGGTCGATCTTTACTGCGAGGCCTCGAGTTTCGAGCTGGTCTAATTCGAACTGAATCTTCGTCGTAACGATTTTTCACGCAGCTCCTGCAATAAAGTGTTGCCATAGGTTGGCGAAATCTGGAATGGTTTTTGCGGTGGTGGCGATATCGTCTAATTCCAGCGGAACTTTAAGCCCTAAGATCGCCGCAAAAGTTGCCATTCGATGATCGTGATATGAATGCAATTGAGATGTGGCAGCAGTTAACGTGCCGCCGTGAATTTCCAACCCATCTGGTAACTCTTTCGCAAAAATACCGACCTTGGCTAATTCAGTTACTAATGCCTTCAATCGATCAGTTTCATGGCCACGTAAATGCCCAATACCAGTTAGCACTGAAATCCCTGGTGCGGCTGCAGCAATAGCAGAAATTGTTGGGGTAATTTCACCAACTGCACTTAAATCAATCTGGACTGGTGAAATTTCAGTAGGGCCAATTAACCGAAGACCAATCTCAGTGAACTCTATCTTCCCACCAAGTTGCTTAAATGCGCTCAAAATTTCATCACCTGGCTGTGACGAGGATTTTGGCCAATCCAAAATAGTCACATCGCCACCAGTTAACATAGCTGCAGCAAGAAATACCGTTGCATTCGATAAGTCCGGCTCAATAATTCGATTAATTGCTTTAATTGGTCCGGGAAGAACTTTCCAAGTATTTTTGCCGCGTTCAACAACCACACCATGTTCAGCTAGGTTAGCAATTGTCATTTCAATGTGCGGCAGCGATGGCACCGTATTGGCGGTATTTACCACGGTTACGCCTGAGTTGAACCGTGCTCCAACCAATAACAGCGCGCTGAGAAACTGACTTGAACCAGAAACATCTATTCGCACTTCACCGCCGGCAACTTCGCCGGCGCCACAAACCGTGAATGGCAACGTATTTTTTCCATCATCTTTGACATTGATTCCAAGTTGACGTAATGAATCAATGGTGACCCGCATTGGCCTTAGTAAAGCTTGTTCATCACCATAGAAATAAGTTTCGCCATCCGCTAATGCAGCAATAGCTGGCACGAATCGCATTACGGTGCCGGCCAGACCAACATCTATTTTCCCACCACCAGTTAGCTTGCCAGGAGTTATTTGCACTGTCTCGCCCAGCTCAATTTTGGTACCAAGTGCCTGCAGGGCCGCGATCATCAATTTTGTGTCACGAGCCAGCAGCACCCCAGAGATTTGGCTCGGCCCGTCACTTAACGCAGCTAACAACAATGCCCGGTTGGAAAGTGATTTGGATCCGGGCACCCGAAGTTGACCGGTTACTGCGCCGGGTGCGGAAATTGCCTGCCAAGCCATGGCAACAGCGTACCGATTAACACCTAGTGGCATGCTGTTCGCATGTGTGGTCGATATACCGCGGTCGCAGATCTGCGCGAAGTGGTAACTGCCTTGGGCGTCGAGCAAGTGCTTGCCGCAGCTGAGGCACCCCGATACAACATTGCGCCAACTCAACAAATTGCGGCGGTGCGACAGGTTGAATCTGTCCGGCAGTTAGATTTATTTAGTTGGGGACTTAAATTGACTTGGGCAAATTCCAGCCTGACCCCAAGTAATTTGATTAATGCACGGGTGGAATCAGTAACCCAAAAACCCTCGTTTCGAGAAGCTGCGAAATATCGTCGTTGTCTGATTCCAGCGTCAGGTTGGTATGAGTGGCAAAGCACAGTGCTTACTGCTGGGAAGAAGCAGCCGTTTTATTTTTACAGCAATGAATTGCCAGTCTTGGCCTTTGCTGGAATTTATGAAATTTCTGAGAGCGGGGAGTTTTCGGCGGCAATTATTACCCAAGATGCAAATGAGATTGTAGGACCAATTCATGATCGTATGCCTCTTATCTTAAGCAGTGGATTTTTTGCCGATTGGCTTGATCCATCATTAACCAATAGTGCGGAAATTGTTGCAATTGCGCGAACAGCAGCACCCCCAGAATTGCATGGCCATGCTGTCACTACTGAAGTTAATTCGGCACGGGCTCAAGGTCCTCACTTGATAGCGCCAACTGACCCAGAGCCCACCCAGCCAGGCCTGTTCGACTAGGCGATTCGCAAAAGTTTTGCAAAAACCATAACTGCACTGACGAACTTAGAATTTGAACGTATTCTTTGCTCATGATTTCTCATCGGGCCATTCGGGCGGTACTGCTAGAGCGTCAGTTGATTTATTCTTGTTGTGCACAGCTTGCAGTTTGCTAATTTTAAAATTTATCTAACTAACAACAAGACTTAAGGAAAAATATGAAGGTTTATAGCAATATCACTGAAGTAGTAGGTAACACACCGCTAGTTAAGCTCAACCACATCATGGATGGGGCAGCAGCAAATGTATTTGCAAAGTTAGAGTTCTATAACCCATCGGCAACTGTAAAGGACCGAATTGGCATTGCAATGGTAGATGCTGCAGAAAAGTCTGGTGCGCTAAAACCAGGTGGCGCAATTGTTGAGGCAACAAGTGGTAACACCGGAATTGCATTAGCAATGGTTGGTGCGGCACGAGGTTATCGTGTCATTTTGACGATGCCAGATTCAATGAGCAAAGAGCGACGCATGCTGCTCCGTGCCTATGGCGCAGAGTTAGTGCTAACGCCAGCTGCCGAAGGAATGAAAGGTTGCATTGCCAAAGCTGAGGAGATTGGCGCAAAAGAAGGTGCTGTTCTAGTCAGGCAGTTTGAAAATGCGGCTAATCCGGAAATTCATCGCAACACAACCGGTCAGGAAATTTGGCGAGACACCGATGGCACGGTTGCAGCATTAGTAGCTGGTATCGGTACTGGCGGCACGATTACCGGTGTGGGACAAGTATTGAAACAACATAATCCTGCGGTAAAAGTTTTCGCAGTTGAACCAGCCGCTTCGCCAATCTTGAATGGCGGCACACCCGCCGGACATCCAATTCAAGGAATCGGTCCTAATTTTGTGCCACCCATTTTGGATCGCGATGTCTACGATGAAGTGTTGGATGCACCAAGTGAAGAAGCGATGCGCTACGCCCGACGAGCTGCTGCCGAAGAAGGAATTTTGGCTGGCATTTCATCAGGTGCAGCATTATGGGGAGCTGCTCAAGTTGCCCGCCGAGCCGAATTTGCTGGGAAAAATATTGTGGTGATTATTCCTTCTTTTGGTGAGCGGTATTTATCAACTGCGCTTTATGCTGATTTAGCAGAATAACCATATGTTCAAACAAATCGGTGAAGACATTGCAACAGCAATGTCACGCGATCCTGCCGCACGCAACAAGTTGGAAGTTTTTCTAACCTATCCTGGCTTGCATGCGATTTGGCGGCATCGGATTTCTCATTGGCTGTGGCAGCGCAATTTCCGACTATTGGCGCGAATGTATTCCAATCGAAACCGACGTCGCACTGGTATTGAAATACATCCGGGAGCCCAAATTGGTCGACGTTGTTTTATTGATCATGGCATGGGTGTGGTTATTGGTGAAACAACTGTCATTGGTGATGACGTGATGATGTATCACGGCGTAACGCTGGGTGGAAAAACGCTTGCCAAAGTAAAACGCCACCCGACCATCTCTGATGGCGTGGTGATAGGTGCTGGCGCAACCGTGCTAGGTGATGTCACAGTTGGCGCAAATGCATTTGTTGGTGCCAATGCGATAGTTACCAAGGATGTTGCCGCAGGGGCAGTTGTGATGGGTGCCGCTGAGCGGCACCTGACCAAACAAGACCTAGCCGATCCAGAACTCTGGTTTATCTAGGAATTGCTTAGTTAGGCGCGAGGCCGCTTGCCGTGATTGGCCTTGTTCTTCTTGCGATCGCGCTTCTTACGGGCTCGCTTGCTCATTTCAACTCCTATTTCGGACGGAGCATCCTCTCATAACTCAACCACATTAAGTAATCTGCCCCCGTGGCCACCATGGAGCAGTTAGTCCAACAGCACACCGAACTGGATGCTGCAGCAACCGAGCAGTTATCGCAGCTGGTATCTGAATGGACGCTGCTGGCAGATCTTTCCTTTTCTGACCTACTGCTTTGGGTCCCGAAATGGCATGAGGGTGGTTATGTATGTGTTGCCCAGATCCGGCCGGTAACCGCACCAACTGAAATTGATTCAGATCTAGTTGGCAGTTTTCAATCAGAACGACGATTACTTGCGGTAGATCGAGCTGCAACGCAAAAAGAGATTATTGAATTAGCAGATCTAATTGCAATTCCAATAATTAAGGATGGCAATTGCATTGCCATTGTGGAGCGACATCGGGGACAACGTCAGGAAGGTGAGTTAACTTCCGCTTATCTTGCTGCAGCGAAGAAACTTTTTGGCATGGTCAGATTAGGTCAATTTCCACCTGTTAGTTCAACCGCCACCACTACTTCACTTCCTCGGGTGGGAGATGGTGTGCTGTTGCTTGATTCTGCTGGCATAGTGCAATACGCCTCACCAAATGCCACTAGTGCATTTCGCCGACTTGGACTTGCTACCAATTTAGTTGGATTGGAATTGGCTAGCAATGCGGTATCGCTGATTAAACGAGTTGGCGTTATTGATGAATCAATTACTTTAATTGCCAACGGAACTATTGCTGGTGCTGCTGAAATCGAGAATAAATCAGCGACTATCACACTTCGGTCATATCCCTTTGTGGTGAATCAAAAACCAGACGGTGCGCTGATTTTGGTAAGAGATGTAACTGAGCTTAGGCGCCGGGAACGGGCATTGTTAACTAAAGAAGCCGCGCTCCGTGAGGCGCACCATCGAGTAAAAAACAACTTGCAAACTGTCGCTGCACTTCTTCGAATGCAAGCTCGCCGATCCAGCGAAGAAGCCAAACGTGCACTAATTGAAGCAGAGCGGCGCATTGAAGTAATTGCCCTAGTGCACGAAACTTTGACCTTAGCACCATCAGAAAACGTAGACTTCAATCAAATTGCAGATCGGCTAATTGCGCTTACCTCAGAACTAGCTCCGGCTAAATTGGCAATAACTCGTGATGGCGAATTTGGTAAGTATGCTGCTGAAGTTGCAGTTCCGCTGGCGGCAGCGCTTTCGGAATTGTTACAAAATGCTATTGAGCATGGCGACATCAGCAAACCAATTCAGGTACAAGTGCACCGGACCAATCAATTGGATTTTTCAGTAATAAACAGCATGAAGACTCGCGGTGCTCATGCGGAAGGATTAGGCCTTTCCATTGTGCGCAGTTTGGTTGAGGGCGAGCTAACTGGCCAAGTTGATATAACTACTAATAACGGTAGCTTTCAAGTTCGCATCATGCTCGATAAATAACAATGGCCCGCATTGAGCGGGCCATTGTGGGGAATCCTTTGATTACATCAAAGTTGATGTGGCGCGAGTGCGAGCAGCACGGCGCTTAGCCGCACGACGCTCATCTTCGCTCATACCGCCCCAGACGCCGGTCTCTTGGCTGGTCTCAAGTGCCCATTCCAAGCACTCATCGACAACAACGCAACGACGGCAAACAGCTTTTGCAGCATCGATCTGAAACAATGCAGGACCAGTGTTCCCGATGGGGAAGAACAATTCAGGATCCTCATTGCGGCATGCAGCCTGGTGTCTCCAGTCCATACCGGTCCTCCTTTGAATCATGTGTCGAGCGCTTGTGACGCTGTTCACAAGGTCTGTGCCGAAAACGACCCGAAATCCGATCAAGATTTGGGCCGCAACAGGCGCGGAGGAGTAGATTCTCACAGAATCACGGGGTCAGCAAGAGTATCTGGCTGAGAATCACCCTAAAAGGGGGTCTGCTCTAGGCTCTGGGGTGAGATGAAGCGATCCCCTTTCACCCTGATAGCGCCAGCGGTCGCTGCCCTGCAAATCCTGGTGCTGGTCGTAATTGCGCTAATTACCTTAATTGGCTCGCTGGTTACTGGTGAAGTCGATTCGTGGGTGAACCTTTGGGTTGAGCTGTTGCTCTACCTAATTTTCATCGCCGGCTACCTCTTGGTGCTAAGGGGACTATGGCAGCTCCGGACCTGGGCCAGAGCCCCGATGATTGCAATTCAGTTAATTGTGATTGGGATTAGCTATGAAGACTTCTGGCAGTCAGATCCGGTGCTTTGGAAGATAGTTGCGGTGGCATTAACCCTAGTTTCCCTAACTGCGATAGTTGCCACGTTGAAGTCAGAAAATGAGTCAAAATAAAACTGGCCGACACCTTGTGCCGGCCAGTTAAGTAAGTGCTAGCTATTTTTTAGTTGCCCAGAAGATCTCGGCAATTTCGTCAATTTTTGCAATCAAATTATTAGCAACCGCAACATCGTTAGTGCCTTTAGTGCCGGCAGCACCAGCTAATTTAGTTGCATCATTGAATAGTTGATGCAGATTTGGATAAGCCTCAAAATGGTTTGGCTTGAAGTAGTCTGTCCAAAGCACCCATAGATGCTCTTTCACTAAATGCGAGCGCTCTTCCTTGATGGAAACTGCGCGTGCTTTGAAATCTGGATCAGAAGACGCTGCATATTTTTCCATGCATGCTTTAACTGACTGGGCCTCAATCTTGGCCTGTGCTGGGTCGTAAACGCCGCAAGGTAGATCACAATGAGCGGCGGCAATCGTGGTTGGCTTAAAGCCCATAGTTGCTCCTTAGTAAACCGGTAGTGCGAGAGACTACCGCCATGGGCTCAAACGCGAAACCGCAACCGCGCTGGCAGCGAATTGCCGTCACCGGCTCGTCCATGCTTCCCACTTTGTGCGCTGGGGATTATTTGCTGCTACGCCGAACTAAGCGCTTTAAACCAGGGCAAGTAGTGCTACTAGAAGATGACAAGTTTCGATTGGTGATTAAACGCTTAAGTGCGCAAACTGCAACTGGCTGGTGGGTGCTAGGTGATAATCCAGCGGAAAGCATTGACTCTAGAACTTACGGTGAAGTTAACTCAGCGCAACTAAAGGCTGTTGCAATTCTTCGGTACTGGCCTAAACCCAAAACAATTAAAGCGCAGCTTTAATTGCAGCGACAAATGCCATTACATCTTGTTCGGTAGTATCCCAAGCGCACATCCATCTAACTTCGTTGGTGTGCTCATTCCAAACATAGAATGGGAATTGTGCTGGCACTTGGTCAATGACCGACTTTGGCACCGTTGCAAAAACTGAATTAACCTGGACTTTTTGGGTCAAAGTGATGCCAGGCAACTTGCTCACTTCAGCTGCGAGGGTTGCAGCCATTGCATTTGCATGCGCGGCGCTGCGTTGCCACAGGTCATCGGAAAGCAAAGTCAATAATTGAACTGCGGTATATCGCATTTTGCTGTTTAACTGCATTAACGATTTACGCAAATGTTTTACTTGATCACCTAACTCTGGATTTAAGAACAACACGGCTTCACCATTTATCAAACCATTTTTGGTGCCACCAAATGACACGACATCCACGCCCACATCAGTGGTAAATTCCTTAAAGCTCTGACCTAGCGCAACGGCGGCATTGCTTAACCTGGCACCATCTAAATGCAGGTAAGCATCATGAGCGTGGGTCACTTGGGCAATTGCTTTAATTTCTGCCGCGCTATAGAGCGTGCCATATTCGGTTGATTGGGTAATTGAAACTACTCGAGGCTGGGCGTAATGCTCGTCGCCAACTCGAATAAATGCCGCAGCAATTTGATCTGGGGTTAACTTGGCATCTTCAGATGGCAGGTCAATTAGTTTTGTGCCGATGATTCGCTCTGGTGCACCACCTTCATCAACATTGATATGGGACCACCTACTGCAAATCACCGCTTCCCATGGCTTCAAAATTGAATACAGCGCCAAAACATTTGCGCCAGTGCCGTTCCATACTAGAAATGATTTAGTGGCAGTACCAAACAATTCCGCAAAGCGATGTTCTAACTGGGCGGTGATTTCATCAGCGCCATAAGCGCGCTGATGACCCTGATTTACGGCAGTTAAGGCAGCCAGTATTTCAGGGTGGGCCGGGGCATAGTTATCGCTGGCAAAAGATCGCATGGCGAAATGCTAGGCCGTGCTGCCGCGCATTATTGCGCCGGATAGGGCAAGGTGTGCCCATGGTTGATGCAGACTTTCTTTCACTGCCGCTTGCCGCCACCGCGGATGCGGCAATCACTACCGCCAAACAGGCTGGTGCAAGTTACGTAGACGTGCGAATTGAGCGCACCCGAACTGGATTGCTGCAATTGCGCGATGCCAGACCCGAGACGCAAGCAGATGATTCCATTTTCGGCATTGGCGTGCGGGTGATCGTTGATGGCACTTACGGCTTTGCCTCATCGCCAGCGGTGTCGGTTGCTAGCGCAACACAATTAGCCCACACCGCAGTTGCTATGGCGAAAACGAGCAAGCCGTTGGCAACTGAATTTGTTGAGTTGGCGGCCGAGCCAACTTATTCAAATCAAGTATGGCGCTCTAGTTATGAAATTGATCCATTTGAAGTTTCTGATGCCGAGAAAATTGCTCGGCTGGCTGATTTAAGTAATGTGCTGTTGAAAGCACCAGGTGTTGATCATGCGCAAGCGCATACGATGTATGTGAAAGAACAAAAGTATTTTGCTAACTCCAGCGGCACTTCTACGACGCAGCAGCGAGTTCGAGTACAAACTCAGATTGAAGCAATCTCAGTTGGCGCACACGGATTTGAATCAATGCGCACCCTGGCACAACCAGCTGGCTACGGCTGGGAGTGGATGGGAAATCAGATCTGGAATTGGGATCAAGAGATCGCTGAGTTACCAGAGTTGTTGGCTGGCAAAGTTGCCGCACCTAGCGTCACGCCAGGCAAATATGATTTATTGATTCATCCAAGCAATTTATGGTTAACAATTCATGAATCAATTGGACATGCAACTGAGCTAGATCGCGCGCTTGGTTATGAAGCTAACTACGCCGGAACATCGTTTGCTACGGTAGATAAGTTAGGTAAACTGCAATACGGCACCAAACTTATGAACGTAACAGGTGATCGATTAACTGACCACGGATTAAGCACAGTGGGATTTGATGATGAAGGTGTTGCAGCACAGCAATGGGACATCATCAAAGATGGCGTATTAGTTGGCTATCAATTAGATCGTCGAATTGCTGCTAAGGCTGGACAAGAAAGAAGCAATGGCTGTGCTTTTGCCGATTCGCCAGCGCATGTGCCAATTCAGCGCATGCCAAATGTTTCACTGCAGCCAAATCCCGCCGGTCCAGATTTAGATGGCTTAATTAGCGGGATTGAAAATGGCATCTTGATTAAGGGTGATAAGTCTTGGTCAATTGATATGCAGCGGTATAACTTCCAATTCACCGGTCAGCAGTTCCATCAAATTAAGAATGGAAAAATTGTTGGTCAGTTAAAAGATGTGGCCTATCAAGCCACCACCACTGATTTCTGGGGAGCCATGGTTGCAGTTGGTGGTCCAAGCACCTATGTGCTTGGTGGCGCGTTCAACTGCGGCAAAGGTCAGCCTGGCCAAGTTGCTGCGGTAAGTCACGGATGTCCAGCTGCTGTTTTCCAAAATATCAATGTGTTAAATACCGTTGCCGAAGCAGGTGCATGATGAAGCCACAAGAAATAATTGATCGAATACTTAAAGCTGCCGATTACGATGATTGCATTGTGGTGGTATCTGAAGACACCTCAGCAAATCTGCGTTGGGCAAATAACACGCTAACAACCAACGGTGTGCTCGCGAACCGATCAGTTACGGTAATTGGGTTTGTTGCCACTCCAACAGGGATTGCAGCTGGCAGTATTACCAAAACTGATGTATCTGAAGCAGAAGTAGCTGAAGTTGCCGCCGCCGCTAAGTTGGCAGCAATTGCTGCTGGGGATGCCGAGGATGCAGCTGAGTTATTGAAAAATATTGTTGCTGGCGATTGGGATGCGCCGCACCAGCCAACCGGCCCAGAAGTTTTCAGCAAGGTTGCTCCTGATTTAGGACGAATGTTTAATGCGGCAGCAGCTGATGGCATTGAGTTGTTTGGCTATGCCGAACATGTTCATGCCACAACTTGGATTGGCTCAAAAGGCGGTATTCGAGTTAGACAAGATCAACCTTCAGGCCGAGTGGAGATGACTGGTAAATCACACAATCGAACTCGCAGCACCTGGGAAGGTCGTGCGACTCGTGATTTCAGTGATTTAGACATGATGGAAATTGATGCCGCAATTAGACAGCGATTAATCTGGCAAGAAAAACGAATTGATCTCCCAGCTGGTCGATACGATGCGGTGCTGCCCGCTGGTGCGGTTGGCGATTTAGTCACTTATATGGTGTGGAGCGCCGCTGGCAAAGATGCGTTTCAAGGTCAATCAGTTTTCTCGGACAAAAAAGGCGGAACTCGCGTTGGCGAGAAATTTGCAAACGTTGAGTTAGATCTATATTCCGACCCAACATATCCGGGCCTGGAGAGCGCAGCACATGTCGAAGCAACTGCGAGTTCACCATTTGTTAGCGTATTTGATAACGGCCAACCAATTGGTCGATTTGATTTTATGAAAAATGGTGTTTTAGCAAATTTGATTAACACCAGAGCTAGTGCGGCAGAGATGAAAGCACAATATGTTCCAATTTCAGATAACATCATTATGACTGTTAATGGTGCTAGCACAAGCGAAGCTGAGTTAATCAAATCAGTTAAGCGCGGTCTGCTAATTACTTGCCTTTGGTATATCCGAATGGTTGATCCAGTGACGCTGTTGTTGACTGGCTTAACACGCGATGGGGTCTATTTAATCGAGAATGGTGAAGTTGTTGGTGCAGTTAACAATTTCCGCTGGAATGAATCGCCAGTTGATTTGTTAAATCGTATCGGGGCAGCAACGCCAACTAAAATTACTCAAGTTCGCGAATGGGCAGACTATATTGATCGAACAGCTATGCCAGCAGTGCTGTTTAAAGACTTCAATATGTCATCAGTAAGTCAGGCGTCTTAACTTAACGCCTGATTCACTAACGCTGCCTGCTCTTCATCATGCAGTTTGTGTGAACCAACCGCTGGTGAAGATGCTGCAGTTCGTGAAACCACGCTAATGCCGCGCCCCATTTGTGCTGGGAATTCCAAACCAACAAATGGCCAAGCGCCCTGGTTGGCAGGCTCTTCTTGCGTCCAAACTACTTCGACATTGTCGGGGTAGTGACTTAGCAGCGCGGCAATCTCCGGAGTTGGTAGCGGATAAAGACGCTCTACTCGAACTAGCGCAACATCTGTTAGGCCTCGAGTTTCCCGCTCAGTTAGTAAGTTGTAATAAACCTTGCCAGAGCAAAGCACTACTCGTCTCACTGCTGCTTTGTTGACGCTCTTATCGTCAATTATTGGTTCAAATTCACCGGTAGTGAAATCCGCCGCTGCACTTGCTGCCAACTTGCTGCGCAGGAGTGACTTAGGTGTAAACACGATCAATGGTTTTACGTGTGGTTGCATTACTTGCCAGCGCAGCAGGTGGAAATAAGATGCTGGGGTAGAAGGATAAGCGACTGTCATATTGTCTTGCGCGCACAAACTTAAGAAGCGCTCAATGCGGGCAGATGAATGATCTGGTCCTTGACCTTCATAACCATGCGGCAGCAGTAGCACTACACGCGAGGTTTGACCCCACTTCTGCTCGCCTGAAGAAATGAACTCATCAATTATGGTCTGAGCGCCGTTGGCGAAATCACCAAACTGCGCTTCCCACAAAACTAATGCATCTTTGTTGGCAACTGAATAACCATATTCAAATCCCATGACCGCATATTCGCTAAGTAGTGAGTCATAAATGTATAGCTGACCTTTACCTTCGCGCTTACTCATTTCTCGCAGCGGGAAATAACTTTCACCGGTTGCTTTATCTACGATTACGGAGTGACGTTGACCGAAGGTGCCACGGCGTGAGTCTTGGCCCGAGAGTCGAACTAGTCGATTCTCAAGCAGCAGTGAACCAAATGCAAACATTTCACCAGTAGCCCAGTCCACTGCATCCTCAGCCAACATTGCGGCACGCTTTTGTAACTGTGGCAGCAATCTTGGATGAGGGGTTAGCGACTCTGGTAAATCAATTTGAGTGCGGGCAATCTTCTCAAGTGTCTCAAACGCAACTGCAGTAGCAACTGGTTGCGGGAAGGGTAGATCAGTTGAAACGGGAGCTTCAGTATTACCTGCAGCTAGCTCCTCTTTAGTTTCAGCAAATACTCGCTCTAGTTGATCTTGATAATCTTTCAGCGCTGCTTCAGCCTCTTCAAGTGTGATGTCGCCGCGGCCAATTAATGCTTCGGTGTACAACTTGCGCACACTTCGCTTGTTATCGATGATGTCGTACATCAATGGCTGCGTCAATGATGGATCATCAGCTTCATTATGGCCACGTCGGCGATAAACAATTAGATCAATAACCACATCTTTATTGAATTCTTGTCGATATTCAAATGCCAATCGAGAAACTCGCACCACTGCCTCTGGATCATCACCATTAACGTGAAATATTGGTGCTTGCACCATTCGCGCAACAGAAGTTGCGTAAGTGGAAGAGCGAGATTCAGTTGGTGAGGTGGTGAAGCCAACTTGATTGTTTACTACTAGATGAATCGTGCCACCAACACGGTAGCCCCGAAGTTGTGACATGTGCAAAGTCTCAGCAACCACACC
>CAEZTT010000008.1_pt1 | contig 14146 bp, 14 predicted proteins | sample 7264291 | NCBI WGS metagenome assembly CAEZTT01 (sample SAMEA6813811, study PRJEB35770) | uncultured Actinomycetes bacterium | biome: Freshwater; feature: Freshwater reservoir; material: water | place: Czech Republic | collected 2017-08-18 | depth 0.5m m
CGCTCCCGTGCCTGAGCAATCACATAGGCCTGATCAGACCATCTCACAACTTGTTCTCGCAATGATTCCACTTCAGCCAGCATCTGAGCGTTCTCGCGCTCTAATTGTGCAATTTCAAGCCGTTGCTGCAACAGGGTGCGAGCAGGAACTGCCATGCTGACCACAATTACCAACAGTGTGATTCCCAAGATAACCCCACGACCAGTTGGCAGTTGTGCCAACTGACGTATGTTGGGTTTGGAATCTTTAGCCACGATTATTTGTATCTTGGAAATGCTGATTTACCCGCATATTTAGCAGCGCTGCCTAATTGGGCTTCAATCCGAAGTAATTGATTGTATTTAGCAACACGTTCACTGCGAGCTGGTGCACCAGTTTTAATCTGGCCAGATGAAGTTGCCACTGCTAAATCAGCAATTGTGACATCTTCAGTTTCGCCAGAGCGATGGCTCATCATGCACTTGTAACCGGCGTTGTGAGCCATCTCAACTGCTGCGAGCGTTTCAGTTAGGGAACCAATTTGATTTACTTTAACTAACAGTGCATTTGCCACACCATCAGTAATACCTTTTTCTAGCCTCGCTGGATTTGTTACGAACAAATCATCGCCGACAAGTTGGACCTTCTCACCAAGTCGATTGGTGATCTCTGACCAGCCATCCCAATCATCTTCGCTCATTGGATCCTCAATGCTCACCATTGGATAAGAATCAACAAGTGATGAGTAGTAATCCACCATCTCAACAGCAGAAAGCTGTTTTCCTTCAAAATCATATTTGCCATTGTCAAAAAATTCAGTTGCAGCAACATCAAGTGCTAATGCAACATCTTTACCTAACTGGTAGCCAGCTTTTTCAACTGCAGTTGCGATCAAGTCCAACGCGGAGCGATTATCTGGCAGATCAGGGGCAAAACCACCTTCATCACCTAGGCCGGTGGCATAACCTTTTGCTTTTAGCACTGACTTCAAACTGTGATAAACCTCAACACCGCAGCGCAGCGCTTCACTAAACGAAGTAGCAGCAATTGGCGCAACCATAAATTCCTGGATATCAACACCAGTATCAGCATGTGCACCACCATTCAGGATGTTCATCATCGGAACTGGCAGCAAGTTTGCGTCTGCTCCGCCAAGATAGGAATAAAGCGGTTGATTCGCAGCTGCAGCGGCAGCTTTAGCAGCAGCTAGCGATACACCCAAAATCGCATTTGCCCCTAACTTTGATTTAGTTGCGGTGCCATCTAATGCGATCATGGCATTATCAATACCGGCTTGATCCGAGATCTCAAATTTACCAATTAGCGCTGGTGCAATTTGCTGTGTCACTGCAGCCACTGCTTGCTGTACGCCTTTGCCAAGATAGCGAGCACCGCCATCACGCAACTCATGCGCTTCAAATGCACCAGTAGATGCGCCAGATGGAACTGCGGCACGAGCGGTTATTTGATTATCTAATTCCAAGTCCACTTCAACCGTTGGATTTCCGCGGGAATCAAGAATTTCTCGGGCGCTGATTCTGGCTATTTTTGGCACTGCTACTCCTTTGGCTTAATCGCGGCTAAGGGTACTGGCTTAGCGGTAAATCCTGGCTGAAGATGCGTAGGTGAGGTAATGATGGAACGCTGTGCCGGTGAGCAACCAAACTTCACCCATTAAATATTCATTTGTATATGGCGAGCCAGACCAGGTGACTGCCGATCCGGGTTTATTTGGGCCAGCCAGTATTTCTTGGCAACTACATGCCGATGCCGCAACCGGTATTGGTGGCGTTCGAGCGCTATTGATGCAGGCACTTCATCCAGAAGCAATGTCGGGCGTTGCAAAGCATTCCAGCTATAAAACTGATCCCTGGGGTCGGTTAACTAGAACAGCGGAATACATCTCAGTGATCACCTTTGGCACAACTGCAGAAGCAGAATCGGCGGCTGCGCGAGTTCGGATGGTGCATCAGAAACTTGGAGTTGATCGCCCTGATTTATTACTTTGGGTGCATCTGGGTTTTGTTGATTCACTGCTGCGTGCAGCGCAACGCTCGGGCCTTGCTACTGCACCAGATGCCGCTGATCGTTATGTCAAAGAGCAGGTTATTGCAGCTGAATTGTTAGGTGCACCAGATGCACCAACAAGTGAAGCAGAATTAGTTGCGGCGATTGAAGAATTTAAGCCGAGGTTGGCAGCGACCCAAGAAGCAAAAGATGCTGCCAGGTTTATTGCCTTTCCACCAATGCCGCTGGTTGCAAGGTTTTTAACACCAGCTGCACCAGCATGGGCTTCTGTTGCAGCAACGGCATTTGCCCTATTGCCCAATTGGGGTCGGCAGATGTATGGCGGTGGGATTTTTGGTCCAGTTTTAGCACTGCCAATTATGGATGATCAAGGCACATTTGCAATTAAAGCCTGGCGAAACGCAATTACATTTTTACCACCACAGTTACTTGCTAGCCCACACGTTGCAGCTGCGAAAACTAGGTTAAGTCTTTAGCTTCAACTGCAGTTACTTTTACTTCATATTCTCTAATTGCGGCACGCAGTGCTGCTTCTGGATCTATTTTTTGTGCTCGAGCAATACGCACTACCTCAAACAGCAATTCACCAATTCGCTCAGCACTATCCAATGAATCGGTAAAGTCAGTTGGTAGTGCCGTAGTTCCTGGTATCTCTAAATGTTTAGTGCGCTTTAACATTTTTGTTGCCAACATCAACGCTGGAAGTGTTCTAGGAATTCCATCGAGCAATGATGCTCGATTTTTCTCTATTTTCTTTTTCTCATGCCAAATTGCTTCCACATCTTGTGCGGTTTGGGCTGTTTCGTCGCCAAATACGTGAGGGTGACGAGATATCAATTTATTGGCAGTTAACTCTGCAATTTCAGCTAAATCAAAAGGATCAGTTTCATGCTCTTGCGCTATTCGAGCATGAAAAACCACTTGCAGCAGCACATCACCGAGTTCTTCGCGGATATCATCACGATTTCCCGAGGCAATGGCATCAATTAATTCATGTGATTCTTCTAGTAAATATTCCAGCAAAGAATGATGTGTTTGCTCCGCATCCCATGGGCAACCGCCAGGTGATCGAAGTTGATTCATGACCGCCACCAACTTGGCAACGCCGGTTAACCCAGTTAGTGAGTTGGCCATAACGAATTACTCCCCTGGATTTGATACCAATGGATTGCTTGGCGGCGTAATAGCAGCCTGTGTTTTATCCCAGGTGCCATAACGAGGTGAAATCTTGATATCGGCAGAATCAACATATGAAAACAGGAATGATTCAAATGCACTGGTTCGATCAGTATCGGTGCCGTTTGGCTCCAACTTTTCACCAATTTTCGATGCATACAATGAAATTTCAAATACGGAATTAATCAAAGATGGTGCAATAGCTTGCTGCAAACCAGCTTGAATTAATTCAGCTTCCGAGCCAAATTCATTCTGTATCCGCGAGCGCTCAGCAACAATTTCAGTTTCAGATACTGTCACTTCGGCTTCAGACCCTAATTTACGAACTAATTCAGTTATCACTAATCGATTTAAAACCTGAGCTGTTAACTCAGCATCTGAAATGCCAAGATCAGCAGCAGTAACTTCATTTGAGAGTTCCATAAGTGCATCTGCCAGGGCTGCTTCGGAGATAGAAGTTCCAGCTACATTAGCTGCGCTGCCAGCATCAGTTGCACCACAACCAGTTAGCAGTGCAGCAACTAAGCCAACAATCAAAAAGTTACGAAACTTCATTTATTCTCCTTGTAGTGATCGGTGATTCGATCGCAGACTCAATTACTTGTCGCACCCAACCAATTAATTCGCTCTGCCCAGCAGGCAGTGGAATTAAAATACTCCTGGTTGCCGGTTTAATAATCGAACCTGGGTAGAGTCTAGTTAGTCGAACACGCATGGAGTCTGCCAAGGTGACTGGTGCGAACCTCATGCTTTTGCCTTGCAGCACTATCTCAGTTAACCCAACACTTCTGGCATATTGCCGCAGCTCAGCTACCGCAAACAGTGCCAAGACCGGTTTGGGCAGCTGTCCATAGCGATCTATCAACTCAGAGTTGACATCAGCTAACTGTGTTTCATCTATTGCTTGGCTAATTCTTCGATAGGCTTCCAGTCGTAGTCGCTCTTCACTAATCCAGTCATGCGGAATGTGTGCGTTAATTGGAATTTCCAGCCGCATCTCTGGTGTGGTGTCTACAGTCAAGCCTCGATATTCATTTAGCGCCTCACCTACCATGCGCACATACAAATCAAATCCAACCTCAGCAATGTGCCCGCTTTGTTCCCCACCAAGCAGATTACCTGCGCCACGAATTTCAAGATCTTTCAGTGCAACTGCCATTCCCGCTCCCAGCGAATTTTGCTGAGCAATAGTTACCAGGCGTTCATGTGCAACATCGGATAACGCTCGATCGGCACTGTGAAAGAAATAGGCATAACCGCGTTCACGACTTCGACCAACTCGACCCCGAAGCTGATGCAGCTGCGACAAACCAAACATCTCTGCGCGATCTACTATCAAAGTGTTAGCATTTGGAATATCTAACCCAGACTCCACAATCGTGGTGCAAACCAAAACGTCAATCTCTTGTTGCCAGAATTTAATTACTGCCTGTTCTAATGCGGCTTCACTCATCTGGCCATGAGCCACTGCAACTTTTGCCTGTGGCACTAAGTCTTGAATTTGTTGGGCAATTCGGTCAATGCTCTCAACCCGATTGTGAACAAAGAAAACTTGGCCATCTCTAATTAACTCCCGTTTGATAGCCGCCGCAATTTGACCTACGTCATAGGTGCCAACAAAAGTAAGAACAGGTAACCGCTCTTCTGGGGGAGTTTGCATAACTGACATATCTCTAATGCCAGTAATTGACATTTCCAAGGTGCGCGGAATCGGTGTTGCCGACATCGCCAAAACATCTACATGAGCTCGGAGTGCCTTTAAATGCTCTTTATGCTCCACACCAAAGCGCTGTTCTTCATCAATTACTACCAAGCCAAGATCCTTGAAAACGACCTCGGCACCAAGTAAGCGGTGAGTACCAATCACAACATCTACTTTCCCATTAGCTAACTCAGTAATTACCTGTTTTGCTTCTTTATCGCTTTGGAATCGAGATAGTGCTGCTACTTTAATCGGGAAAGGTGCAAATCGCTGTGAAAAAGTTTGGAAATGCTGTTGTACCAACAATGTGGTTGGTGCCAATACTGCAACTTGCTTACCATCTTGGGTAGCTTTAAAAGCAGCACGTAACGCAATTTCAGTTTTTCCAAAACCTACATCGCCACAAACCACGCGATCCATCGGGATGGCACGCTCCATATCAGCTTTTACTTCTTCAATAGTTGCCAGTTGATCTGGAGTTTCTTGATAAGGAAACGCATCTTCCAATTCACGCTGCCATTGCGTATCTGGTGAGAATTGAAAGCCTGGCGCAGCTTGGCGAGCGGCGTAGAGCCGAATCAACTCGCCGGCAATCTCTTTAACTGCTTTTCGAGCGCGGCTTTTAGCTTTGCTCCAATCTGCGCCTCCCATTTTGCTCAGCGTCGGAGTTTCGCCACCAACATATTTACTTACTTGATCAAGTTGATCAGTTGGAACAAACAGTCGATCGCCTGGATGACCCCGTTTGGTTGCCGCGTATTCCACTACTAAATATTCTCGGGTTGCGCCTGCCACATTTCGTTCAATTAACTCAACAAATTGTCCAATGCCATGTTGTTCATGCACGATAAAGTCACCGGGAACTAAAGACAACGGATCTATTTGACGTTTACGCCTAGTTGGTAACTTAACTTGGTCGCGAGTTACGCTTTGCTGACCAGTTATCTCTGAATCTGTTATAACCACCAACTGCTCGGTGATAAATCCAGCAGTTAAAAAACCGCTCACCACGCTGGTTTTACCAACTGTGATGATTGGCGAAATTTCTAATTTATGTTCGCTTAGTGCTTCAGCGTAACGCTGTGCCGATCCAGCACCGGCAGCAACTACAACTGATGCTACCCCGGAATGATTAAGTTCAGTTAGTTCTGCTACAAGTTTTGGTAGATCAGATTTATAACCAGTTACAAATTTGGCCGGAATCTCTAAGACTCGAGCTTCGGTCAATTCAGCATCAACTGTTAAGGCTGAAACTGAGCTCCAGCTGATGTCCCGTTGCTGTGCAGCAGCATGGATCTCTCCCAGCGAGCGAAATGATGAGGCATCTAAATTCAGTGGACTATCACCACCAGTTGCCGCAACTGACCAGGCTGCCTTCAAGAATTCTTTTGATGTCTCAATTAAATCTTCTGCTCGGGATCTAATTCGCTCCGGCTCTAAAAGCAACACAGCAGCCTCGCCAGGCAGCACCTCAATTAACGTGATTAGATCGCCAACTAATAGCGGAGCAAGTGATTCCACCCCATCAATTAATTGGCCAGCCGCAACCGCCGCGAGAGTTTCTTGAAACAATGGATTTACGGCAGCAATTTCAGCAGCCTTTGCTCTCACTTCATCAGTAAGCAATATCTCTCGGCACGCAGGTGCGATTAACTTGTCTATTTCGCCCGCAATACTGCGTTGATCTGCGACATTAAACTTACGAAGTTGCTCGATAGTCTCATCCCAAAATTCCAATCGAATTGGGTGATCATCAAGCGGAGAAAACACATCTACAATGCCGCCACGAACCGCAAGCTGACCGCGACGTTCAACTAAATCTACCCGCTCATACCCCAACTGCACCAAACTTCTAACTAAGTTATCAATTGAAATTTCATCACCAGGCACTACCTCAAGTGGCGGATGTTGACCCAAGTTTGCCGCGAATGGTTGAAGCAATGATCGAAGAGGAGTACAGATTACATTTATCTCAACATTATTCTTTAGTTCATGAATAATCGCTAGTCGCTTTCCAACTACTTCTCGACTAGGACTTAGTTTTTCATGCGGCAACGTTTCCCAAGCTGGAAAAACACGCACTGTTAGGTCGGGATTGAGTGCTGCAACTGCTGCGGCTAAATCTTCACTCTCGCGACTAGTAGCTGTTACTGCCACAACTGTGATTGACTTCGATGTACTTGTTGCAACAATAAATGGGTGAAGTGATTTAATTGCAGTTATTACTTGATTATTAACTAATCCGGTTGACTTGAGTTTTGCTAAGCCAGGGAGTTTTTGACTTAACTCAAGCAACCCAGTTAATGACACGTGTCCTCACAGCTCAATTTGCTCAAATATCTCAGCCATCTTTGGGGTGGCGAGATAGACTGCTGCTAACTTGACATCAGACTTGTTGTACTTAAGTGCCTTACCATCAAAATGCTTAACAACTATGCCTGCAGCTTTAGCAATCGCAAATGGTGCTGCAGCATCCCATTCATTTAGCCCACCATCATGGACATAAAGCTGAGCATCACCGGTTAAAAGTGCTGCCGTCTTAGCCCCAGCTGAACCAACTTCTAGTAATTCAAGTGATGCTGCAAGGCCTTGCTGAGCTAACAACTTGCTCACTTGAGACTGAATCTGTGCTAATTGTTTTGGTGGCCTAGTCCGGCTAACCACAATCTTTGGTGGATTTGTTGGCCAAGCCGGTATAGCTGGTGGCTGATCGGTAGTAAACAATTGATTTGTGGCTGGCAGAAAAATGGCAGCATCAATTATATCGTCAGCGGCACGCTGCCATAGCGCAACGTGAACTGCCCAATCCCATCGACCTTCACCATATTCCCAAGTGCCATCGAGGGGATCAATGATCCAAACTCGATCTGCGGTTAACCGGCGAGCATCATCAACTGCTTCCTCACTCAGGATTAAATCAGTTGGTCGATGCTCTGCTAGTAACTTCGCAATCAACGTTTGTGCTTGTGCATCACCGGCCTCGCGCAGTTGATCTAAATCACCAACAAAGTCATCGCGTAGTTTGAGTAGCAACTCGCCTGCTTTTGTTGCAATTTCAGCTGCCAACTTCGCGTCAGTCATACTCAACTTATTCTTCTCCTCGATGAAATTCATTCTGCGTTGCAGCTAAGCCATCACTAATTAGCATTTCAATTAGCTTTTCGGTGCGATCAAACATGATTGATAGCTCGGCTTTCTCACTGCTGCCAAAGTTTCGCAGCACATAGTCAGCTGGGTCTTGTGGAGCTGGGGGTCGCCCTATTCCCATTCGAACACGATAAAAGTCACCAGTTCCGATCGAACCACGAATACTTTTCAAACCATTATGCCCGTTATCGCCGCCGCCAAACTTAACTCTTAACGCAAATGCTGGAATATCTAACTCGTCATGCAGCACAACTACTTGATCTGCCGATAAGTCGTAATACTTAACCAAGCCTGAAACAGGACCGCCTGACTCATTCATATATGACTGTGGGTTAGCCAAAATCACTTTATGTCCAGCAATGCGTGTTTCAACGACATTCGCATTCACGCGTTTATGCTTACTAAGCTTCTCGTTATTTGAATTAGCAATCTCAATAACCGCGCTAGCGCCAATGTTGTGCCGAGTATTGGCGTATGTTGCGCCAGGATTACCTAACCCAACAACCAGCCAAGCTTTGTTGTCGGTCACGTTATTTAAGAACGTGCTGCAACTTCAGCAGGAGTAAGCAGCACTAGGTCAACGTGCTTGATCGAATTACGAATGTAATCTTTCTGCACATCGCGAGCACCACAAGCTACGCTCTTGCCTGCTATATCTAATTCAATAATGTTGCTACGGTCGCGAAGTGCTAATCCCAAATCGTGTGCATCAACTGCGTAATGGGCTGCTTCGCCGCCTTGACCGTAAACCACAACTGGCACCTGGCCGTTGCTGCGAAGACGTCGTGATGCGCCTTTGCCAAATTCATTGCGTGGGGTTGCGACTAATTTAATGACTGCCATGGTTGCTCCTTGTGGTCGAATACTGGCTTCAGCAGGCAACAGATTCGCCACGTCGATGACGGCTATTAAGCCCTCGCCGAAGCAGGCGCAACCATAGCGAAACCACTTAACGGTCTGCTAACTGGGTTAGTGATTCTTAAACAGCATTGGCTGATCTTCAACCAACCTGGTAACTGAGCCTTCAGAGAACACCTCGCGAACTGCCTCAGCCAGCAGCGGTGCAATAGAAAGCACGGTTAGCTTGTTAAAACGCTTCTCGGGGATGATCGGCAATGTGTCAGTGACAATTACCTCATCAATTGGCGCTTTACTTAATCGTTCAGCTGCTGGTGGACTCAAGATGCCATGCGTTGCTGCCACCAGCACGCTAGCGGCACCGTTCTCCATTAACGTTTCAGCTGCAGTTGCGATAGTGCCACCGGTATCAATCATGTCATCCACTACGACGCAGATTCGATCTTTAACATCACCTACAACCTCAAACATCTTTACCTGATTTGGCACGTTTGGATCGCGTCGTTTATGAATAATCGCCAGCGGGCTTCCCAGCACATCAGTCCAGCGCTCAGCCACTCGGACTCGACCAGCATCAGGTGAAACAACCGTGATCTGCTTCGGATCTGCTTTTGAACGAACATGGGATGCTAATAAATTAAGTGCAAATAAATGGTCAACTGGACCATCAAAGAAGCCTTGAATCTGTGAGGTATGCAGATCAACGGTAATGATGCGGTCTGCACCTGCTGTTTGATAAAGATCCGCCATCAGTTTTGCAGTGATTGGCTCGCGGCCACGATGTTTCTTGTCTTGCCGGGCATAACCATAAAACGGCATGATCACGCTAATTCGCTTGGCTGAAGCGCGACGAAGTGCATCGATCATGATGAGGTGTTCCATGATCCATTTATTAATTGGCTCAGTGTGTGCTTGCATGACAAAAGCATCTGCACCACGAACTGATTCTTCGAATCGAACGAAGATTTCACCGTTGGCAAAGTCATAAGCTGTAGTTGGGACTAAATCCACGCCCAATTCATTGGCTACCCGTTGAGCTAACTCTGGGTGTGATCTACCAGCAAACAACATTAATTTCTTATTGTTGTTATGCGTTAGCGTCATGCTTCCTCCGAATTGGTTGATGGTGGGAAGATATCTGATTGCGGATGGGTTTCAGCGGCAGCGGCACTCTTGCTACCAGCTCGTTTTTGCAGCACCCAGCCCAAAATGTTTCGTTGTCGGCCACGAGCCACTGCCATCGCACCTGGCGGTACGTTTTCAGTAATCACTGATCCTGCTGCTGTATAGGCGCCATCACCGATCTCAACTGGGGCTACCAACATGTTGTCCGAACCAATTCGAACATGGTTACCGACAACAGTTTTATGTTTGTTTACACCGTCATAGTTCACAAACACAGTTGCTGCACCAATATTTGTTTCTTCACCAATTTCAGCATCACCCACATAGCTTAAATGTGGCACTTTGCTGCCTTTACCAATTCGACTTTTCTTAACTTCAACAAATGCGCCAACTTTGGCATTTTCGGCCAACTGCGCATCAGGTCTGAGATAACTAAACGGCCCAACTGACGCCCCTGCTGCTATTTGTGCCCCGATACAACGACTAGAAATTACTGTTGCACTGGGTCCAACAGTGCAATCGTGCAAGACAGTATCTGGTCCAATGGTTGCGCCAGCAGCAATTGTGGTACTGCCTTCAAGATAGACATTTGGATATAGCAAGACATCTGGTGCTAATGTCACGGTTGCATCAATCCAAGTTGAGCTCGGATCAATCATGGTGACGCCCTGTTGCAACCAATACTGTGCAATACGATCGGAGAGCAACCCATTTGCTTGAGCTAATTGCTCTTTATCATTAACGCCCATAACATCATCTGCATCAGCAAGTGCAGCGAGCACTTTTCCGCCGCCATCAGCTATTGCCTCAATTACATCAGTTAAATATTTTTCCGCAGCAGCATTATTGGTTGATAGATTGGCTAAATGATTAACTAAATGCTCGTGCTTTATGGCATAGATGCCAGAGTTAATTTCCAATATCTCCCGCTGCCCATCGATTGCATCTTTTTCTTCCACAATTGCTGTCACAAACTCGCCAGAGCGAATAATTCGACCATAGCCGGTTGGATCAGCAAAGATGGAAGTAATTACGACCGCATCATGGCTTAACTTAGCCAGTGGTTGCAAGGTTTCTGGTCGAATTAACGGAATATCGCCAGCAAGCACGACCACCGTGTCCGCTGGCGCAAGTGTTACCCCAGCGGTTGCCAGGGCAGCAAGGCCAACCGAAGTAGCATCACCTGTGCCATTCTGATTTTCTTGCACTGCAGTAATAACAGTTGGGTGCTGCTTAAGTAAATAATCCAGCACTGCTTCGCGTTGATGACCCACAACTACCACAGTGTGATCTGCGTTCAATGAGTTTGCCGCAGTCAAAACGTGATTGAGAATTGGTTGACCGGCAATTGGGTGCAAAACTTTTGCCAGATTAGATTTCATTCGAGTGCCAGCTCCGGCTGCCAACACCACTACAACTGTTGCCACTAAGCCCCAATCGCTCTGGATCGCTTGAGTTAACTCTAGTGCGCTCCGGGAGAAGGACTCGAACCTTCACAGCAGGATCCAAAGACCTGAGTGCTGCCATTACACTATCCCGGAATTGGTTATCGGTCGGTTGACCAAACCCAAGGGGTAAGGGTATCTAACCGCCCCGATGGACCTGAGCCCCGTCATTGCACTACCTTCGGAGATCATGGCAAATATTGAGTCTGACCTAACGGGCATTGGAAAAAACGGGGCGAAATCCCGAATGACTGGTGTGCAGCGACGGGAACAGTTAATTGGGATCGCCCGAAAGTTATTTGCTGAAAAGGGCTATGAATCTGTCACGGTCGAAGAAATCGCCCACAGCGCCGGTGTCTCAAAGCCAGTTATCTACGAGCACTTTGGTGGCAAAGATGGGGTGTATGCCGTAATTGTGGATCGTGAAATGAATCGACTAATCAGTTTAGTTTCCGAAGCTTTTGATGGTGGCGGTGCTCGCAAAGTAGTACAGCGAGCCGCTGAGGCATTTTTTCAATACATCGAAGAATCTGAGGATGGCTTTCGCATTTTGGTGCGAGATGCACCCAGCGCTACCGATGAATCACGTTATGCCGGGTTAATTAGAGATTTCGCTGGTCAAGCTGAATCATTGTTAGCAATCGAGCTAACCAAAAATGGCTTTGATAAAGGCACCGCGCCGTTGTATGCGCATGCACTAGTTGGACTAGTTTCGCTTACCGGCCAATGGTGGCTGGATGCGCCGAAGCGACCCAATCGAGAAATTGTGGTTGCACACTTAGTTAACTTGTCTTGGAACGGACTTAAGCATTTAGAGCCGCAACCTAAATATTGATCATGGATGAAGTCGATCATATTGTGGCAGCTTGGCAGCGGGAACGACCCGACTTAGATTTAACTGCATTGCAAGTACTCTCTCGCGTTTCCAGATTGGCTCATCATTTGGATGTGGGGCGGAAAACTGCTTTTGCTAAATCAAATTTGGAGTCATGGGAGTTTGATGTGTTGGCATCGCTGCGGCGGGCTGGTAAGCCATACGCACTGCTACCTAGAGAATTAATCAAAGAAAATTTAGTTACCTCTGGCACCATGACAAATAGAATAGACAGATTGGAAAAACGTGGCTTAGTTTCACGTAGACCCGACCCTGCAGATGGCCGAAGCATTATCGTTTCGTTAACTCAAGCGGGAAAAGAATTAGTCGATGAGGCTTTTGCAGAACTGCTTAATCTTGAAGCTGAGTTATTGGCGGACTTATCTGGAACTGAACAATCTCAACTAGCTAACTTACTCAAGGAATTAACCAAGCAATTCAACAATTAGTTTCGATCTTTCGATACTAACTCGGCACCTGGAGCTGGAGCTTTCGCCACTAATACCCGATTAGCTAAATTCGTTGCTGTAATTCTTGCTGCAACATCAAGGGCATGTTCATAATCTTTAGCTAACGCAATACAGGTAGGTCCAGATCCGGCAACAATTGAAGCTAGCGCCCCATCATCTGTTGCAGCATCAAGTAATCGTTGAAGTTTAGGTGCTATTGCTAATGCTGCTGGCTGTAGATCATTACTTAAGTGTTTTGCTAAATCAGTTGGTGACGCTGCTAATAGTGCTTGCAATAATTCTGGTTTTGGCTGCAGCTGGAGCGGCGCCCGCACCGATCCTTCGTCACGAAGTTGATCGAGTTTTTGATACACCCGGGGCGTTGATAAACCGTTTGTTGAACTCATGATCACCCAGCAATAATCCCCGCGTGACATAACTGGAACTACTACTTCACCACGAGAGGTACCCAGTGCAGTTCCACCGATAAGTGAAAATCCAATATCTGACCCAAGTTGCGCTGCCAGGATCTGTAAATCACCGCCATAACCATAAAGTTCAGCAGCTGCTACAAAAGCCGCGGCAGCATCTGCCGACCCGCCCGCTAATCCAGCTGCAACTGGAATAGCTTTTTTAATATCAATTGATAAGTCACAGCTGACGCCGACTTGTTCAGCTACTAATTTCACAGCACGTACTGCCAGATTAGTTTCATCACCTGGCACACCATCTGTGAATTCACCATTGACACTGCATTGCACACCCATGCCCTCGGCCCGTTCAGTAATACTTACCTGATCGCGCAGATCGAGAGCTTGATAAACCGTGACTAAATCATGGTATCCATCTGTGCGAAGCGCACCTACGCTCAACTGTAAATTGATTTTTGCTGGAGCCGAAGCGGTTATCTTCACAACTGAACCTTAATTTAGCGCTTCGGCGAGTCTCACATACTGGTCGATATTTAGCATCTCGCCGCGCAAAGTTGGGTCAATCCCAGCTGCAATCAATGCCTTTTCCGCTGCAGCCGAACCGCCAGCTATTGCGCCCAGCGCGCTACGTAACATTTTGCGGCGCTGATTGAATGCCGCATCAATAACTCTAAAAATTTGCGCTTGACTTACACTGGTTTGAATCGGAGTTACTCGCTGGCCAAAAACTAATCCAGAATCAACGTTAGGAACTGGAATAAAAACCGGCCGAGGAATATTTGCTCCTCGACTCACTTTCATAAACCACTGCAGTTTGACGCTAGGTGCACCATATGCGGCATCACCAGGGGCTGCAGCAAGTCGATCAGCAACTTCCGCTTGCACCATCACCAACATCTTGGTGATGGTAGGAAATTTACTCAATAAAGTGA
>CAEZTT010000009.1_pt1 | contig 13319 bp, 13 predicted proteins | sample 7264291 | NCBI WGS metagenome assembly CAEZTT01 (sample SAMEA6813811, study PRJEB35770) | uncultured Actinomycetes bacterium | biome: Freshwater; feature: Freshwater reservoir; material: water | place: Czech Republic | collected 2017-08-18 | depth 0.5m m
ATACCCAATTGTGGCGGTTGTGGGATTGAGTTATTCAATGATCGGGTATCGTAAGATGAAATATCAATTCCAGAATTTATTGGACCACTAGTTGGAATCGTGCTGCAACTTGCCAGCAGCAAAACCACAATTAGGTACTTTTTCATTGAGGAATCACCAACTCAGTTATTGGGATTCGAATTTTGAATCTCACACCTGGCTTGTCTGGATTCTCTTCCACCAAGATTTCACCATCGTGTTGCTTTACGTCCTCTAGCGCAATCGACAAACCTAAACCAGATCCGCCATGATCGCGGGCGCGAGATGGATCAGCGCGCCAAAAACGTCGGAATACCTGAATCCTTTGCTCTTCAGTTAAACCTATGCCAAAGTCAGTAACTGCTATTTCAAGGAAGCCATCACTTGAAAGACACTCGATGTTAACGTCAGTTGAGCCAGAATGCTTAATTGCGTTAGTCAATAAATTGCGCAATGCTCGTTCAATTCTCCTGCTATCAACATTAACCTCGAGTTCAGTATCGTTGTGCAGAACTGAAATCTTGATGTTTGCAGCTGTTGCAACAGGCATAACTGAGTCGATGACGCGCTGAACCAATTCAGAAATCTTTGTTGGACTTAAACTAAGCGCTGCGGCTCCAGCATCCATTCGCGAAATTTCCAAAAGATCAGCCAGCATGATTTCAAACCTATCGAGCTCACCCTGAAGCAATTCTGCTGCTCTAGCAACTTCTGGCGGAAAATCTTCTCGTTTGGAGTGAAGAAGGTCAGCAGCTAATCTCACGGTAGTAACCGGGGTTCTCAACTCATGGCTGACGTCAGATACAAATCGCTGCTGAATGACTGATAAATCTTCCAATTGTTTGATTTGTTTCTCAAGTGTTGCAGTCATGGAATTAAATGAATGCGCCCAGCGGGCAACTTCATCCTCACCACTAACTACAAGTCGCTCATCTAGCAAGCCTGATGCGATTTTTTGTGCCGTGTCAGCGGCCGCTCTAATTGGGTCAGTTATTCGGCGAGTTAGTAACACAACAACAAAAATAAGGCTGGCAATTAGAATTACACTAATGAATAGGATTGCAGACTGCACAACATCCAAAAGTTCTTGCTGCTGAGTTGTCTGATAAAGCAAAAACAACCCATATGGCTGCTCAGCTATATTTAAAGGTGCGCCCACTGCAATAGCTGGAGTCGAATTTCCATCGACATAATCAATGTTTGTGTAAGTCCATAACTGAGAATTTTCCGCAAACACTTGTAACAATAACTGCGCTGATACCGAACCGGGTAGCACCCCTTTCGATGATCTCTCCGGCCCACCACCATCAGATAACAACAGCACTTCATAAGCCGCAGGCACACCTGATCGTCTTGCCAATGATGCTACGACCGAGTCAACTACTGCTGCGGTCGATGAAATATTTGGGCCAAATGAATCAACTACATCGCGCGCAACTTCAAGACCCACTACGGCATCAACCAACGAGTCTTCCACTTTGGCTTCAATTACCCCTGATTGCACTTGATTTACCAGCAGCGCTGACGAGCCAATTACTATTGCCAGAATTAACAAACTAGAACTTGCTACCACTCGCAACGAGAGCGATTTTCGCCATCGAGCCAGCGGACTCATACCACGCTCGCCTTGTACCCAACACCTCTGACGGTTAGCACAATGGTTGGATTTTCCGGATCATCTTCAATTTTTGCACGTAAACGCTGCACATGAACATTAACCAATCTGGTATCTGCTGGATGTCGATAACCCCAAACTTCTTGCAGCAATACTTCTCTGGTAAACACTTGACCAGGTTTTTTCAGCAAGCAAACTAGCAAATCAAACTCCAACGGAGTTAGCTGAATAGCGCTGCCATTTTTATTTACGGTGTGGCCGTTAACATCAATTGATAGCGCGCCATAATTCAACGAGGCTGTGTCTTTAGTGACTTCTCGCCTTGCTCGCGCTCGCAATCTGGCAACAAGTTCGCGCGGTTTGAACGGCTTAACAATGTAATCATCGGCACCGGCTTCTAAGCCAAGCACCACATCTGATGTATCACCGCGCGCAGTGAGCATAATTATCGGAGTGCCAGATTCGGCTCGAATTTCCCGGCAAATCTGCACCCCATCTTTGCCTGGCAGCATGACATCTAGCAACACCAAATCGGGCTTTTGATTTCGAAATGTAGTTAGTGCAGTTGCGCCATCTAGGCAAAATAGTGGCTCAAAGCCCTCGGCTCGCAGCACAATTCCCAGCATCTCGGCTAGGGCTGAATCGTCGTCAACCACAAGGACACGAACTACACTCATGGGGTAATCGTGCCACCTCCCCAAATTCGCTGATCGGCACACCCGAAGGAGCAAAGACTAAATGGCAAACCTAGGTAATGAACAGCCGTTTCCCGGTTCAATTCCATTCCGACCGTTAACAATTGGCGATATCTTGGGCGGACTGCTGCGCACCGTTAAACTCACCTGGCGGGTGTTAATTGTGGTGGGCTTGGTAGTTGGATTTGCCGCCGGCATCCTCTCCTTAGTCATCACTTTTATCTCTAACTTGTTTGGTTTAGATGAGGCCGAGCAAACAATTGCTGAATCGGCAGCTAATGCCACCACAAATGAGGAGTTGATTGCCGCATTTGCGGATTTATCTGACAACTTGTCTAGCATTGTGTTGGGCTTTTCTCTTGCTTTAGTCTCAGCGCTAGTGATGCAAGTTATTGCAACTGGCGTGATCACACATATTGCAGCTGATGCCATCTTAGGCAGAAAAATTTCTGGTAGTGACGCTTGGGCACGAATTCAACCGCGTATTTTGGGATTAATTGTTTTATCGATCGCAGTGTTTTTAATTGCGATTGCTGGTGCCGCAATTGGTGTTGTGCCAATCTTGTTGTTAGCGCCTTTCACCTCTGGGATATCCGCTGGATTCATCATTATTGGATTGGTGGCAGCATTAGTCTTTGCGATCGCAGTAAGCATAAGATTAGGCCTTGCTGCACCAATTTACATTTTGGAACAAACCACAATCGGCAAAGCATTAAGTCGTTCGAATGACTTAGTTAAAGGCAGCAGCTGGCGAGTGTTGGGGTATGTGATTCTAAGTTCAATAATTGCGCAGATTCTTGGTAGCGTTTTTTCGGCACCATCTCAAACTGCAGCACTTGCCGCTGCAGCAACAAACCCTGGCTCTGGTACTGCGACATTCCTCGAAAGCATTTCAACTGTGATTTCAACTGGAGTTGCCTTGCCAGTAACTGCAACAGTGCTCACTTTGGTTTACGCAGATTTACGCATCCGCAAAGAAAACTTTGCCGATGAACTACGCCGCGCTAGTGAGGGTTAGTAGCGGTAGTGGTCTGGCTTAAATGGGCCACTCTTAGTTACGCCCATGTATTCAGCTTGCTCAGTTGTTAATTCAGTGAGCGATACGCCCAGTGCAGTTAGATGCAATCGAGCCACTTTCTCATCTAGATGCTTTGGCAGCGTATATACGCCAATTGGATAAGCAGCAGTGTTACTGAACAATTCAATTTGCGCTAGCACCTGATTGGTGAATGAAGTTGACATCACAAATGATGGGTGACCGGTGGCATTACCCAGATTCAGCAATCTACCTTCTGAGAGCACAATGATTGATTTGTGATCTGGGAAGATCCACTCATCAACTTGTGGCTTGATGTTATTGCGCACCACACCTGGCACTTTTGCCAAACCAGCCATGTCAATTTCATTGTCAAAGTGACCGATGTTGCCCAAAATTGCTTGATGACGCATCTGACGCATGTGATCAACTGTTACCACGTTCTTGCAACCAGTTGCAGTAATCACAATGTCGGCTTCGCCAATAACTTCTTCTAGAGTTTTTACGGTGTAGCCATCCATTGCCGCCTGTAGCGCGCAAATTGGATCAATCTCAGTTACCACCACGCGAGCACCCTGACCGCGAAGCGATTCAGCTGAGCCCTTGCCAACATCGCCATAACCGCAGATGACGGCAAGCTTGCCAGCAATTAAGACATCAGTTGCTCTGTTAATGCCATCGATAAGGGAGTGACGGCAGCCATACTTATTATCAAATTTACTCTTTGTTACGGCATCATTAACGTTAATTGCTGGGAAGAGCAACTTGTTCTCTTTTGCCATTTCATAAAGGCGATGCACACCAGTTGTTGTCTCTTCAGTTACGCCTTTAATTCCAGCGGCAATCTTGGTCCAGCGCTGATTGTCTGCCACTAATGAAGCGGCCAAAGTTTGTAGCACTACTGCAAATTCTTCCGAGTCTGCTGTCGCTGGATCAGCGACAGTGGCAGTGCGCTCAGCTTCTTTGCCTAGATGCACCAACATGGTAGCGTCGCCACCATCATCCAAAATCATGTTTGGTCCCTTGCCATCTGGCCAAATCAGAACCTGCTCAGTGCACCACCAATACTCTTCTAGTGATTCACCTTTCCAGGCATAAACCGGAACGCCAGCTGGTTTATTAACGCTGCCATTAGGTCCAACTACTACGGCTGCGGCAGCATGATCTTGAGTGGAAAAAATATTGCAACTGGCCCAACGAACCTCAGCGCCCAATTCAACTAAAGTTTCAATTAGTACTGCAGTTTGCACCGTCATATGCAGTGAGCCCGTAATGCGAGCGCCCTTAAGTGGCTTGCTCGCGCCAAATTCGCGGCGCATTGCCATTAATCCTGGCATCTCATTCTCGGCAAGGTTAATTTCCTTGCGGCCAAATTCAGCAAGTGATAGGTCGGCAACTTTGTAATCTGGCGCATAACCAGAATTTGAAAGTGCGTCTGGGCTGATGGTGGCAGTGCCGAGGTCTAGCGCCATTTTTTCTCCAAAGGTCAAGTAGGGCGATATTCTCGCAGACTTGGGCAAATCCGCGTACTTTGACTAGCCCTGCGCGAGCCCAGCCTTGAGATCAACGATGAATGGAATCGGACCTGGGTCAATACCAGTTGCGAGCGCTACGTAAGCAGAGCCGTAATCCACGATGGTGGCAATAGTTGCCACTCGATGCAGCGGCTGCTGATCATCCGCGCTAATGGTGGTAACCAGCATGCCGCGAGCAATAGCCAGATCAGTGACTAAGTCAGCGGTGCGGCGAGCAAGTTCGCTCTCTTGACTATCTCGCAGCAGCACCAGTCGCAGGCCAGAGGTAATAGTTGGATCTTCAATTCGATCCTTAAACAACTGCGCTACCGCATCGTCATCATCTAAGAAAAAGCCATCCATAACTACCACTTGATTATGCGCAGCTTCAGGAAGCGTGCCATAAATCGCAGGAGCATTGGCATTCTCATTTAACTGGCAGGCAAATCGATATGCCAGCGGCGCTAACAGCGAACTGGTTGCCCAACAGATGGTGACATGTCCAGCAACTTCTAGTGCCAAGGCTTTTGCCGCACTTTCATCTAATGCTGAAGTTGCGCCATTTTGAGTTGACAGCAGATCTAATTTATCTGCAAGTGCTGCGGCATCTTTTGCTTTAAACTCTATTAAGCCAAGTGCATCGGCAATGATCAATTGCGGCGTTAATAACAACCATAAGCAAGCTCTCGGCATTCGACCTGCTGGATCAATCTCAATTAAATCAGCGCGATTATCTGATACTAAATTTGATAGTTTTGAATTTGCTGATGAAATCGCCACAACACGACATCCTCGCTGCAGCGCACTTTGGGTGGCGCTCAATGTTTCAGCGGTATTGCCCGATGCCGAGCAGGCAATTACAAAGTCATTGCTGCCAACCCAAGCGGGCAGCAAATCTGAATTAATCGCAACTACTGGAATGCCGCCATTGGTAATGCTTGCCTGCAGAATCTGACCGGCTATACCAGAGCCACCCATTCCTAAAATAACTACTGCGCGCGGCTGCTCAGACTTAATTGAATTCAGTAATTCTGTGGAAACTGCTTTGCTAGCCACCCGCACCTGCGCACCCGCTTCAGCGATAGCTTTGAGCATCTGCGTGCTGTCGCACAACGCCATTGCATCAGCATCATCAAGCAGCGCATCATCAATTATCATTTTTATCCTTAAGCAAAATGGCAATTTCATTTTTAACAACAAACCGCTGACCACAATTTAAGCAAATCAAGTTATCAGCCTGGAGTTGCAGCCGGCCACCATCGCCAGCTGGACAGCGCAAAATTTCAGTTAAATCACCAAGTGAAAGCCCCACCCCCCTACTTTCGCACAGGAAGGACTAAAAGTCTCTAATCACGGCAAGCGCAGCAGCAACTTGTTGCTGCAAAATCTCAGCAGTATCAGCTTCCACGTTCAATCGCACCAGCGGCTCTGTATTGCTAGCTCTTACATTTAGCCACCAGGTCTGGCTAGTGACTGTTATTCCGTCTAATTCATCTAACTCATTGCCTGGCCCAAAAGTGCGCTTCACCCGATCAATGGCTGCTTTCACATCTGGTACTTGAGAATTAATTTCACCAGATTGCGGATAGCGAGCACAAGACGAAATCAATTCACTGAATTTTTGATTGCCATTGGATAGCTCAGCAATTGCAAACAGTGCTGCCAGCATTCCCGAATCCGCAAACCAAAAATCTCGGAAATAAAAATGGCCAGAGTGTTCGCCGCCAAACACCGCATTACGCTCAGCCATCACTTGCTTAATAAACGAATGCCCCACTCGAGTTCGCACGGCATGGCCGCCATGTTCCGCAATAATTTCAGGAACTGCTTTAGAGCTAATCAAATTGTGCACAATGGTTGCGCCTGGATTTGTGACCAGAAACCGTTTTGCAATTAATGCAGTTAGCGCACTTGGTGTCACAAGTGCACCAGTGTCATCAACTAAGAAACAACGATCCGCATCGCCATCAAATGCCAATCCCAGATCGGCTTTGGTTGCAATTACTTTATCTTGTAGCTGAACTAAATTAGTTGGATCAATTGGATTTGCTTCATGGTTAGGAAAATTGCCATCTAACTCAAAATACATCTCAATCACTGTTAAGCCAGGTAACGCAAGCACGATTGGTGCGGTATGACCAGCCATCCCGTTACCCGCATCAACCACCACGGTAAGAGGCCTTACTTGATTTAGTCCGGCTAATTCATGCAAGAACTTGGCATAGTCCGCCAGAACGTCTTGATTAGTAATTGATCCGGTGATGTCCGCAGGTTTAATGCTGCCTGCTGCCACGAGCTCCTTTATTTTTGCTAAGCCAGTTTCTTGACCAACAGGTTTTGCGCCAGCGAGGCATAACTTAATTCCGTTATATGCTGCAGGATTATGACTTGCGGTGAGCATCGCGCCAGGTAACTTGAATTTACCTGAAGCAAAATAAAGTTGATCGGTGCTAGCTAGCCCAATATCAATTACGTCAACGCCTTGCGAATTAACGCCAGTGGCAAATGCCTGGGCATATTCAATTCCGCTATCGCGCATATCGCGCCCTAACACAATCGCACCAGGCCCACCGTTTGTCGCTGCAATGTCTAAGGCAACTACAAATGAAGCACCAACTGCTTGCAAAATTTCAGCATTGAGTTCAGTATCAACTAAGCCACGAATGTCGTAAGCCTTAAAGATTTTCTCTAGTTGCGGCATTGCCATGTCGCCAGCGTATCTGGCTAATTAGTTATTCGGTAGGTGGCACTAACCGAAGTTGTGGCCGAGGCATATTGGTGCCAGCTGGATGGCGATCGCGATAGCTAGTGTCGTAATCCAGATCTGTGCCAGTTAACAACGCTGCATCAACTTTTAATCTAACAACTTCCCAGCCAACGGGCACAGTTAGTGAATCGGTATGTGATTGGCACAAGTCGTAACAATGTGGCTCTGGCGCTGCTGCCAGCGGACCTAGCACTGCTGTTGAGTCGGCATAGACGTAAGTCAGCGTCGCTACCGCGACCCGCTTACACGCTGGCTTGGAACACACCCGGTTACCCACGCGCTCAAGGTAGCGGGTCTTACGCTTTTCTCGTGTTAAGACACAGGGATAGACATGGCCGGCGACCAACCGAGCCACTGCGTTGGGATTGGCCAGAACTAATCAGCCAAGCCCATAACTCAATTCTGCGCAGTGTGATTAAGCGAGCACCTGAACTTGAAGCACAAATTCGGGGCATAAGGTTTGAGTTAATAGATTTACCGAACTTAACTGAATTAGAGCTGGGCAATCAGCTATCTCTAACTAATGCGGCAATGACCCCAACTGGAATTCACGTTGCCATATTTCGCCGGCCAATTGAAGTTCGAGCAAATAGCAATAAAGGCCGCGTTTCATTGCTGCGGTTTGCGATCGCAGAATCGTTAGCTGAATTGCTAAATGTAGATATTGAAGTGTTTAACGAAAACTAAACTGCTTTGCGACGAAGTCGACGTCGCTCTCGCTCAGATAGCCCGCCCCAAATGCCAAATCTTTCATCGTTCTCCAAGGCATATTCCAAACATTCGACGCGTACTTCACAAGACAAGCAAACGCGCTTCGCATCCCGAGTAGAGCCACCTTTTTCTGGGAAGAAAGCCTCTGGATCGGTTTGTGCACATAGTGCTCGCTCTTGCCAAGAAATAACTTCTAGGTCTACGTCGAGCATGCGACCAACAGATGCCATGGAAAAACCCCTTCTAAGTAGGTGAATTACACACGTGTTATTCCTATTTAGTCAAGTTTTATGAGGAAAAATGGCTATTTCGGGGGCAAAAGATAGTTAACCACCAGTAACTAGGGACCGAGCTGGCTAATTTGCGGAAAGCGCCAGATCGGGCCAAACCCTTGTTCCAGGCGGAATCTCAACCTCGATTTGGCAGTGTTCTGAAATCACAACACGAGTTAAAGCAAGATCTTCAACTAAGTGTGATTTTGCTCCCAAAATAGAATCAAATAGTTGTGCACCTGCGCCAACTCGAGCCGAGTCAAAAACTATAGAACCAGAAACCACTGCACCGGCTTCAATTACGGCATCAGCTGATATCACTGAACCACCAAAAATTATGGCAGTTGGATCTATTTTTGCGCTGGGATGAATAATGGCTTCGGATTTACTTTTAATTAATGGCGATGGCACAATCTGCTGCACTAAATCCGCTGAGCCTTGGATGTAAGAAAAAGGCGTTCCTAAATCTAAGAAATAAGAGTTATCCAAGTAACCCAGCATCGTTACCCCATCAGCTAGCGCTGCTGGAAACACTTCACGCTCAACTGATGCTGGCACCCCTGGAGCAATTCGTTGCACTAACTCAAAACTCAAGATGTAACAACCGGCATTGATTTGATCAGTAACAATTTCAGCTGGGGTTTTAGGTTTCTCTAAAAACTCGGTGACACGGCCGCTGGCATCAGTTGGCACTAAGCCAAAGGCACTTGGATCGGGAACTGACACTAAATGCAGTGATCCGGCGGCATTGCTCGCTGCATATTGATCAATTTGTGCCTTTAAATTGTGTCCACTGAGTACGTCACCATTTAGCACTACTACTGATTCGCCAACTTCGAGCCCCAGTTGATCAGCGGCATTCCGTATTGCACCACCAGTGCCTAGCGGAGTTTGCTCAACTGCGACTCTTATCTCAATTGTCAAATAATCTTGATTAGCTAACCAGTTATCAAATACCTCAGCTCGGTATGAAGTTGCCAACATGACTTCAGTAATACCAGCATCAGCTAACTTAGCGATTTGGTGAGCGGTTATGGGATAGCCAGCAACTGGCAACATCGGTTTTGGTGTAGTTAAAGTTAATGGCCGCAGTCGAGTGCCTTCGCCACCAACTAACAAAATCGCTTTAGTAATTCTCATGTCAATTTACCGCTGGCTTGATATTTTCAATCCAAACCGACCTAGTTGGAATAGCCGCCCGTAAATTTCTTCCCGATAGCAGTGCTTTTTCACCAGTAGACGATACTGCGCGAAACATTCGAACTGAACCGCCGGGATTGCGAGATGCTACTTGCACTTTCACAACATCTGGCAGCTTAAATAATCTTGCTAGCTGCGCTGCGCTAACTGGCACGCTCCATTTAACTTGCGGCCCAGCGAGCGGGTCAATTGAGAATTGATCATCCACGCTTTTCGCCCAGGGGCGCGGCGATCCCCAAACATCTTCACTGTTCTCCGTCTTGCCGTTGGAGCGGGCAAAGAACCATGCCGCCACCGGCTTTTGATCTAACCCAATAACTTGACCTGCTGTTGTTCGAATTGATTTGCGCCAATTGGCGTATCCAGGCAATCGATATCGCTCGCTACCGCGCATATTTTGATCACCAACGGAGAAAACATGACAACCACAACTGGTTTTCGCTCCCGCATTAACTGCTGTCATCGCAATACTGCGCGATGCAATTGCTTGTGCTTCTAACGCTGCAGTTGGCCAAGTAGAGGCCACTTCCGCAACTAAATTCAAATACTCATCTTTCACTTGAAGTTTCAATACTGCCTGTACTGAATTTCCTCTAGCGGATAACAGCAACGGACCAAATCGATATTTGGTTGAGCTGCCATCTGCTCGAGTGAGCACTAACTCACTTTTTGGCTCAGCACTGGTAAAGCCAACAACACCGGACCAAGCAATCTCAGCAGTTGGCATGCGAACTAGTTCACCGCTGCTTGCAGTAAAAACTAAGGTGCCGTTTTCAGCAACTACGTTTAGGGCTTCAATCGAATTAATTGGAGATTCTAAATTAGTAATTGTCAGCGAGGATTGATCAGTTTTACGAATTGGAGTTGCTGAAAGAGTCAAGCTAGTTTGATTTGCCGCAACATTGACCAAAATTGGTACCACATCATCGACCTGAATTAACTGTGCTGCTGGGTAATAATGCGCAAGAATTTCAGCTGCGCTTCGACCATTTTGCGCCTGCACAAACGCGCCAACCTGACTCATGCCAACACCATGTCCTAGGCCAGCTCCGGCGATCAGAAAGGTTGGGGGCACCGGGTTGGCCGCAGCGCTAGGGACAGTAATGGCCAACAACATAATTGCCATTGCTGCCCGAAAAATCGCCATGGCCAATTATTGACGGGAAAGTGTGAGAAAATCAGCCAGATATTGCGCGTGGAGCAGAACTCACAGAACTTCCTAATTGAGTCATCTACTCTCGCCTCAGGGAGAGTTAAGTGCGAATAAAAGGTCATCGGCCATCACTGGTGCTGTTGAGCAGCATCAGTGCAGTTACTTTGGCGATTACTTTGGTGTCCGGCTTGTTTGGCATTGCCCTTAGAACAGTTGCAGATGAAGTTAATACCACCGATATTTCGGCACAACTTGGCGATCGGCCAGCTATTCCAGCGTCACCGAGCGGCCCTATCGATATCTTGATCATGGGAAGCGATACCAGGGCTGGTCAAGGCAGAAAGTACGGGCAGCCTGGCTATTACACCTCAGCGCATTCTGATACCACTTTGCTCGCACACATTTATGAAGATCGCAAACGAGTGTTAGTTGTCAGCATTCCGCGCGACACCATTGTTCGAATTCCAGAGTGCACAAATTCCGAAGGCAAGGTTTATCCGCCAATTACAACTAGATTCAATTATGCCTTTACCCAAGGTGGTCCTGGTTGCACCGTGAAAACAGTAGAGTCAATCACTGGTATCACAATTGAGCATTTTGCGGTGCTGGATTTCCGCGGCTTTAAAGCAGTTGTTGATGCGTTAGGTGGCGTTGAAGTATGTGTGCCAGAAGATGTTAATGACAATAAAAGTAAATTGTTTATCGAAGCCGGTTTGCAAACTTTAAATGGCGAAGACTCACTGGCTTATGTCAGAACTAGATTTGGCTTAGGTGATGGCGGCGATATTTCACGAATTTCGCGACAGCAAGATTTCCTCAAGTCAATGGTCCGAAAAATTACTAGCTCGCAAGTGCTGCTAGATCCCATCCGATTGTTCCGAACGCTAAATGAGGTTGCTAAATCCTTAACCACCGATCCGGCATTGGGATCTGTTGAGCAAATGACTGCGCTTGTGCGCAGTATTGCTGGAATTGATCCCAGCAAGATTAGATTTATGACCGCACCGATCTCAACAAATCCAAAGGATCGAAACACTGTGGTTTTCTCAACGATTGAAGCAACCAAACTTTGGACTGCATTAGCTAATGATGAAGGCTATGAAGAGCCAATTGCATTAACTAAGGATCAAATTCCTGATGTGCCAGTAAATACCGTCTCAATCACGGTGCTAAACGGAACCAGTATTCCTGGCGCTGCCAGCGAAGCCGCTAATTTGTTAGGTGATGAGGGTTTCAAGATTGTCGAAACTAGAAATGCGCTCGAGCCAGTTTCGGAAAGTTATATCCGAGCTAGTGAAAATCAACTACCACAAGCCAGAACCTTAGCCAAGGCGTTGGGCAACAACATCAAAATTCAGATGCAGGACTCTCGCAGTAATGACATTAAATTGTTTATTGGAACTAATCAAGTTGATGTGATTGGTTTTCCAAAAATCGAGGAAAAGCCAGCTACATGGCAACAACCAAAGCCGTCCGGCTCAGATGAAAAAAGTCCTTGCCTGGTTAAGAATTAGCGCTCGGTAGATCTTCAGTTAGTAGTTTGGTCCAAGAATTATTAACTTCGGCTAAGCCATATCGTTGCGAGATTTCAGTTTGTGCTTGATTACCCAATTCGCGCCAATTGCCTCTAGCGGTTGCTTCTAAGATGAAATTAGCAGCCGCAGTAACATCAGCATGAATCCATTTCGCATCATAAATCTGATCCGAACCTGGCCAAGGCAAAATAACTGGCACTGCTCCACTTGCTGCTCCCTCTGCTGGGGCTAAATGGAATGACTCATCATCAGATGTTGAAAGCACCCAGCCCACCCGACGCAGCCAATTTGCTACATCAGCACCATAGTCATCAAAAATAATGCTGCCACGAAGCAACTCACTTCGTTCAATTTCTTCAAACATTTCGCGGAATGCAACTCGCTCTGTTTCATCTCGCCACACCCATGGCATCTGCCAAGGCAATTTCGATTTGATAACTAACTTAAATCTTGGGTCAGACTTTCTTAATTCTGCCAAAATTTTAATTGCCAAATCTGGCCGTTTTCGCATCGGTGCTGCACCAATTAAGCCAATCGTGAATTGCGCATCATCAAACTTTGGTCGATTCAAATCAGTAACATCAACCCAATTGGGCACTATCACAACTCGATTTTTTGGAACTGAAGTTTTTGCCAAAGTTAGATCAGCATATGGTTTTGAGACACAAACTAATTGATCAACCGCAGCACCATTTATTGTTTCTGGCCAGGGCCGTGATAACTCAAATCGATGCAATCGCACAATTAGGCGTTGCCTTGGTTTTTTGTGCTTGGCGTACCAAAGTGCATTACCGCCGCACCAT
>CAEZTT010000010.1_pt1 | contig 12010 bp, 11 predicted proteins | sample 7264291 | NCBI WGS metagenome assembly CAEZTT01 (sample SAMEA6813811, study PRJEB35770) | uncultured Actinomycetes bacterium | biome: Freshwater; feature: Freshwater reservoir; material: water | place: Czech Republic | collected 2017-08-18 | depth 0.5m m
TATCGGTACGCAATTCGCAGCCGCTGTTTCAGTTGCGGCTGGAATAAAGCCGTTAAGAGCTTCCCTAATCATTACCGCGAGTATGTGCTTGTGGGCCATAGCAATAGCTGCTGCAATGATTTATTTCGATCTGAACTTTGAACTAGTGTAGGGAAATTTATGAAACGAGATATTGGTCCTGACGTACTGAGAGGATTTGCGCTTCTTGGTATCTTTATGGTTAACGTTCAATTCATGGCGTTCAATAGTGAACAGGGTGCGCGTGGTGAATGGGTTGAAGGGTTTGCAAATGGATCAGCCACTTTAATTATGACCGCAATTTTTGCGGGCAAATTTTATTTGTTGTTTTCTTTTTTATTTGGATATAGTTCAAGTTACATTATCAAGAATGATAAATCCAACCGAGCCCGTTGGGTAAAGCGATGCCTGGCACTTATGCTGATTGGTTTCTTGCACGCCGCGCTTCTTTGGCATGGTGATATTCTCTTTGCGTACGGATTATTTGGTCTACTTTTACTCCTATTCTTTTTCCGAAAAGACCGAACTCTAAAAATTTGGTCAATATTGATTTATGCAGTGTATGCAATTGGGTTGACATTAGTTGCAATACTTGTTTACATAGTTGAACAGGCATTTCCAGAGGAAGTTAACTTTGACTTCACGTTATCTCAATTGGATTCAGTAATGCTAACTGGAAACTATGTTGACTCAATTTTGCCAAGATTAGATTTGTGGATTTGGGGATTAATTGGATCGGGATTATTTCTTCAAGGTGGACTCGCATTTGCTGCCTTTCTGTTGGGAATCAGGGCTGCTAGAAGGAACTTATTGTCGAATTCAGCTGAGCAAGTAAATCTCAAGCGAATAGGGCTAATTGGTTTGATTGTTGGTCTTCCTATTCAAATTATCTGTGGAACGATTTATATAAATAACGAACAATCCAACAATCCATCAGGAGCTCTGTATCTTGGTTCTCTTTTGATTGCATTCACAGCTGCACCACTGCTGTCGGCAACATATGTTTGGTTGTTGTTTAAGCTGATTTCATTGAGGCCCAAACTTGTGTCCTGGATGGCTGCTGCAGGGCGAATGTCACTTACAACGTATCTAAGTCAATCACTTATAGCGAGTTTCATATTTGGCCCATGGGGGCTTGGACTTTTTCAACAATTAGAAATGTGGCAAGTACTGCTGCTGGTGCTGTTCATTTGGATTCTTCAAGTTGTTTTGGCTCATTTTTGGTTAAGTCGATTCAAGCAAGGACCTATGGAATGGGTACTTTCAAAGATGACTCAATCTAGAAAGAAGTCCATGGTAGATCCAGCCGTCAATCTGCCCAGTTAGTATGCAACGACTTGATGAAGGTGACTTAACTCTGCCATCCATTGAATGTGCAATCTTCAATCTGCTCTAGTTCCAAGAGTCGGTTCCATTTACTTGTGCGCTCGGATCCGTGAGTTGAACCAACCTTGATCTGTCCAGCGCCCCAACCTACAGCCAAATCGGCTAACCAAGAGTCTTCTGTTTCACCCGAACGAGCTGATACAACTGTGCGGAAATGAGCTTCTTTGGCTTTATTTACAACTTTCAGAGTATCTGTCACCAACCCATTTTGATTTGGTTTGATCAAAATAGCGTTTGCTGCTTTATCTAAAATCGAACGTTCCAGTCGAGACTGATTTGTAGTTAACAAATCATCGCCTAAAATTTGTAAACTCTTTGGCGCAACCTGATTGAACTCAATCCAAGATTCCCAGTCATCCTCGGCAAATGGATCTTCTATTGAAACTATTGGAAATTCATTAACTAAATTGGATATATAACCAACAAACTCTTTACCAGAGAAGCTTTGGTTCGCATTAACTAAGTTGTACTTGTATTCTTGAAAGAATTGAGTTGCAGCGATATCAAGTGCCAAACTAACTTCTTTATCCACCTTAAGCCCTACGGAGTCAATCACTTCAATTACAAATTCACATGCAGTGCTAATGGATTTGAAGGCGATTCCTAAGCCACCCTCGTCTGCAACTAGATGAGTGATCATTCCTTTACTCTGCCCAAACTTAGCGGCGGCTTCCCTAATTCCTGCGGCCCAGGCAAGGGCTTCAGCGAAGGAGGTAGCGCCATGAGGGACGATCAGCACATCTTGGATATCCATTCCCCTATTTGCATGTGCGCCGCCCGAAAGGATGTTAATCATCGGCATTGGAATGAGTAGTTTTCCAGTTGGTTGAAAATATCTAGCAAGTGATTTCTGCTGTTGGTGCGCAGCTGCCAAACTAGATGCCAGCGAAACTGCAAGGGTTGCATTAGCACCTAAGCTTTCAAAGCGCTCGGAATCATCTAGATCGATTAGTCTGTTATCAACCTCAGGCAAGTCTATGTCGAGGCCTACAATTGCAGACTTGATTTTGCTATTGATATTTAGAACTGCTTTTGTAACTGAGAGGCCAGAATAAAAGGAATTAGCGCCAGTGAGATTGCCGTCACGAAGTTCTACTGCTTCATGTTGCCCTGTCGATGCTCCGGACGGGACCTTCGCGCTATGCGAAGTGCCATCTTCTAAAGTGATTCGAGCAGCAACTGTGGGTCGACCACGAGAATCCAATACCTGATAACCAAGTAGATCAACAATTTTCATTTTGCGTCCGTATCAAATAGTTTTAGGGTATCTAATCCAATTGGACTAGATAGTACTTCCTTCGTAAATTTTTGCAGTTTATTTTGCTGGTGAGAGCTTAGATAATCAACCGGAGATTTACCTTCAACGCGAGCAAGTGCTATTAGAGCCGTATGGTGAGCGAGCGAATCTGGCAGTTCTCGCTTAGCGCAGTAACTTGCGATAAAACGGGAAGCCATTTCAGCAATCTCTTTTTCTTGATCTTTAGGTGCACGAAAGAATTTACACACTAGATGCCCCAATAAAAATGCTAGATCAAATACCGGGTTTCCTAAGTTAGTCACTTCGTAGTCCAAGACATATACTGAACCAGCATCAGAAACCATAATGTTTTTTGGTGAAAAATCTCCATGCACAAGCGTAATGCGCTGTTGCTCTAATTCATCAATAAGTAATTGAATGTTACTCTGAATCATTGGATTCTTGCCTGCAACGTATCGGTAAAACGGATCGATTCGTAATTGTTCAAACAATTCATCTTGTCGAAATTCCTGCAATTTTGCATATTGTGCTTGACCATATAAGTGCCATTGCGCCAAAGTACTACCAAGTACATCAGCTACATTAAATTCAAACTTTCCAGATAACAAATCCGTTCGCCAAACAGTGCTATCCCGTGGAACTCGCTGCATAATCAATACAAAAGCCTCTGAATCGAGAAAAGCTAGGTCAGGTACCTGATTTGGGGTAATTGAGTGATACAGTTTCAATGCATTAGCTTCTACTACTGCTCTTCTTGGATCTGCTTCCCAACGCTGAGCAACCCTTAACACAGGTAATGCCTGTTTCAATACCAAATCAACAGAATCTGTCTTTATTGCTAAAACTGTATTTGAAACGCCACCGGTCAGCTCTTCAACAAAAACTCTTTCATCCCATTTGATTATTCCATGGCTGATCAAGAAATCAACAACAGAGTTTTCATTAAGCAGGTTCAATTACTTACTCTTTCACTTTGTGTCTGAGAATTTTCGAATTGCATCCCAATCCCAATGAATGCCAAAACCGGGCTCTTGACTCAAAACTGCATTTCCATTCACAATCCTGATTGGCTCGTAGAGCAAATGATGGAACAGATCTATTTCGTATTTAGGATCTAAATACTCAAGTCCACCCGGATAAAGGTTTGGTGTCGCTGCGGCCAACTGCGAATGTACTTCGGTATGAATATGAGTTGCATATGTCTTACCGTGGCGATGAGCAGCTGCTGTTGCCGCAAGGAATTGGTCAACTCCTCCAATTACGAGAGCATCTACTCGCAGAATGTCCGTCTGGTTGTAATGCAGCACTTGTTCGGCCATCTTTGCCGATGCTAAAGATTCGCCAAAAGACACTGGCACGCCGGTGGCGTCACGAAGAGCAATAGCCAGCAATCCTTCTGATTCAAGAAATGGGTCTTCAACAAATGCGATATCAAATTCACTAATCATGCTAACTCGCCTGATCGCATTTTCCAAATTTCCTAGAGTACGAAAAGCATCTAAAGCTAGTAACGCTTTAGGACCAACTATCTCTCGAACAATCTTCACTCTTTCATAATCGCGTTCTGGAGTATCGGCACCCATCACCATTTTGAAAGACTTTATGCCTCTATCGAGTGCGGACTTCACTTCCGAAATCAAATCATCATTGTTTGGTCCATAGTGGTAACCAATTACACTGTAGATTGGAATCTCAGAAACAGATGAACCTAAATACCGAGCAATACTCTGATTTTTTCTTTTGGCAACTATGTCATATAGGGCGACATCAATCGCACTTGCGGCGGCGGTAACCGTGCCGTGCTCAGCAGACTGCCAGTTAAATCCAAGAACAAGTTTTCTAATTTCCGCAGGCGACTCAGCTGTTTTCCCTTGTGCAACAGGAGCCATTGAGTTTTGAATAATCGTCGAAATTGGCAATCCTCTGCTGTAGCAATATCCGACTCCCACCAGTCCATCTGTCGTAGTGATTCGTACAACTGAATATGTTCGATGAGTTATTTTTGCACTGCCAACGGTGAGTGGCGCAGGTAGTGGAACTCGAGCTTCAAAAGTTTCTATGCCTGAGATTAGGTCCACGGCATGGACCCTAGATGCCCTTCATGGCGCAAGTCAAAGGGAAGATTGTGACTTAACCAAAAAAGAATACTAAATTTCATAGATCGGATCAGATACCGATTTCATGCATTAATTGAAAATGAAGAAAGTACATCAAATTGGTGGAGGTGGCGGGAATCGAACCCGCGTCCAACGTCGTAACTTCAGGCATTCTCCGGGCGCAGCCACAATATTAAGTATTCAGCCGTTGCGCATCTCGTGGCCCGTCGCAACACTTGGCCTAAGTCACAAAGAGTTGTCCAAAACGTGGTCGTGACCCCCACGCGCTGTTAGCTTCCGCAGCGACGCCGAGCACCAGGAAGGAAGCGGCCCTGGGTCGACGGATTCGGGCTTACTACTTATTAAGCAGCAAGGGCGAAATCGTTTGCCTTCTGTTTGGCATTTATGTTTTTCAATGGAATGTTTAAGAGATAACCATTGCTTCTCTGCCCGCTTCAACTGTTATTTCGAACGATGTCGAAGCCGTTCACCCCCCTATTTAGTTGTAGGCAAAGGATAACTTAGTTTTTTAGGCCAAGTTCGGCGAGGAACTCCTCTGGGATTAACTCTTAACTATTCATCACCTTTAGCGCGCCTTCCCATGGCGCGGGCAGCTTCCTTGGCCGCATCTCGTGCCGCGATGGTTTGCCGCTTGTCATGAGCTTGCTTGCCGGTAGCGACGGCAATCTCAACTTTGGCAAACCCATCCTTGAAGTAGAGTGAAACTGGCACAATTGTCGTGCCTTTTTCTTTGGTTGCTTTGATTAACTTGCGAAGTTGATCGCGCTTTAGCAACAACTTTCGGGCCCGACGCGGCTCATGATTTGTCCAAGATCCCTGCTCATACTCTGGAATATGAACATTGCGCAGCCAGGCTTCACCATTTCTAATCTCAGCAAATCCATCAACTAAGGATGCTCGTCCAGCGCGTAGCGATTTAACCTCAGTCCCAACTAATTGAATGCCAGCCTCGTAGGTGTCGCCGAGCAGGTAGTCATGCCGGGCTTTCTTGTTCTGTGCGATTAACTTTCGCCCTTGCTCACGCGCCATGATTATTTTCCGCTCACTGCAGCATTTAAACCAACTGCCACATTAACTGCCATCTTTAGTGGATCACCAGTTGCTGCAACTGGCACATCAGGCATCACGCCTAAGCCGTCAATTTCAAGGCCAGAGGGTCTGATAAATCTGCCAACAGTTAGCATGAGTTTTGAGTTATCAGGCAGCTCAAAAGTCTCTTGTACCGAGGCTTTGCCAAAACTGCGCGAACCAACAACTACCGCACGGCCATGATCTTGCAGCGCACTTGCAACAATTTCAGCACTGGAAGCTGTGCCAGCATTGATAAGGACTACAACTGAGAAATTCTTTTTACCCGAGCCATCGGCATACAACGTAACGGGCTCATCTGCCCTAGAAGTTACTGTGGTTACTAATTCTTCTTCTAGAAACAAGGACGCAGTCGCAACCGCTTCGGCCAGCAAACCACCGTTGTTATCTCTCAGGTCGAGCACAACCCCTTGATTATTTGTTAAATTCGCTAGCTCTTGTTTTACTTGTTTGCTCGTGCCAACACTGAAGTACGAAATTTTGATTACTGCTGCCCGCTTAAGCGGCGTCACACTTACGGTTTGAGTTACAACTTGTGGTTCTTGGGCTGCTACCGCGTCTCTTTGATAACGCCCCCACTGATCACCCGCGGCACGCAGCATGGCATCAATTGCCACATTGGTGAGTGTTTGCTGCTGAGTAATTGAGTATCCCTCGTTGATGATTAATTCAGTTACTTCCGGCAGTACCGAGTCTTTGCTGGTGCGAGGCAGCAACTGATCGCCGATGGCAATGCCAAACATCAGCATCAGGCCAGCGACTATCAGCGCGGTGGATCGCTTAATCATGTTGGTAAGTGTAGGCGGGCTAGTGAGGCAAGATTCCCAGAGTTAGCCCAAGTGGGTCAACATGTAATAGGTTTCTTAGACCAGCCAAACCAACCCATGGGGTGATACGGACGACCCTTAAGTCGAACCTCAAAGTGCAGATGTGGGCCAGTGCTGTAACCAGTAGACCCGACATAGCCAATGATCTGACCTTGCCGAACCTGTCCTGAAGTTACAGCAAATCGGGTCATATGGGCATACATAGTGGCGACATCAGAACCGTGGTAAACAACGGCATACAAGCCATAAACCGTTGATCGTGCAGTCACAATGCGACCTGCAGCTGAAGCTTTAATTGGGGTACCAGTTGGTGCGGCGATATCTAAACCCGTGTGGCAAGAGCGATAACCGAATACTGGGTGTCTCCTGGGTCCTGGATAAGCAGAAATTCGACCAGTAGTTGGCCAAACTAGCGTGCCAGCAAAAACACCAGGGTTACTCTCACCACGAATCAAAGCTTGAATTCGGCGTTGCTCGGCCAAAATTTTGTCATACTCACGTTTCACTGCAGCGCGTTGTTTTTGCGCTTTCAATACTGCTGCTTTTCGCTGCGCCTGAAGTTTAGCTAACGCATCTCGCGCTGCTTTTGCTTCAGCTCGAGCAGCTTGAGCCTCGCGTCTTGCTGCTGCTGCTTTTTCTTCTTGTATTCGAGCAAGTTCAAAAAGTCGCTCTAGCTCTTTCTTATCTTCTAGTAAACCCGCTCTGACAATTTCTAGTTCATCAACTGAAGCACCACGCGCTCGTGCAAGAGCCTGCGCTGCTCCCAATCTGCCAGTGAATTCACCTAGCGAATCTGCTTGAAACAAAATTCCAATTATTGCTAGTGGGCCTTCTTGATAAAGCCGTCTCGCGATCTGACCTACTTGCAATTGCAGTTCGCGAACTCGCGCTTCAGCTTTTGCAATTCGAACTCGCACCACCACTTGTGCTCGATTAATCTGTCTTATCTCAGCCTCTGCCGCTGATTCTCGGCGGAATGCCACTCTCAAATTACCCTGCGCAGTTTGTAACCTACGTTGTGCAGCTGGAATTAGTCCTTCAATTCTTCGAAGTTCTGCAGTTGCTCGCTGCACTACTTTGCTAGCTGCTAATAACTCATCTTCTAACTCTTTAACTTGTCCCTTGATATCTTCTAATCTATCGTCCAGATCCTTACCAAAACTGGGAAGTGCAAAGCCAGTAAAGAACAAACTTGCAACCAGCGTTAAACAAATACTTCTAGTTAGCCAGAATCGATTCATTAGACCTTCAAGTAGCGACGAATTGAAACTGTAGCCACTAAAATTGTGAGAATTAGTCCAATTGCAGCACTAATACCCATCGAAATCAAAGTTTCTTGCCAAGTTACAAAATCAAGAAATTCAATAGTGGCAACCAGTAAGCCCTCAATAACCCAATATTGGGCAGCGGCGATAAGTCCGAGCGCAAATAGTGCGCCAACACCGGCCGCAATAACTGCCTCCATCACAAATGGCAACCTAATGGCGCTTTTGGATGCGCCAACTAATCGCATGATGCCAATCTCTTCACGGCGGCTAAAAGCTGCAATGCGCATCGTATTGATTGTTAAAACCATTACAACTAACAACATTAAAACTGCGATCGCAACTGCCCCAATCTGCAGATAGCCCAGCGATACAAACAATGAGTCCAACACGGCTTGTTGATCTTGAACATATTCCACACCAGGCAGATTCTCAATTTTGGCGACCACTGATTGATATTGCTCTGGATCAGACATGCTCACTCGAAATGATTCGGGCATCTGATCTAGCGTGGCTTCCGCTGCAACCGCACTACCGGCAAATTGCTCTAAAAAGCGAGTGTAGGCAGCGGCTTGATCTTCAAACCTAACTTCGGTGACGAGCGGCTTCAAAGTGTTTAAGCGCTGCTCAATTAGATTTTGCTCAGCGTCAGAGATTCGACCACCAGGGCATAAGCTAAGTGGACTAATGTCACCACACAAAAACACTGTAATCTCAACTCGTTCATAGAGTGTCTGCTCGGTAATTTCTACTTGCGAGCGCACCATGAGCGAAAGTGCCAGCATTGTTAGCGCAATAGTTGAGGTCACAATAATTGCCAGTGTCAAAGTAAATGTTCGGCGCAGTCCAGTGCCAACTTCAGCTAATAGGAATCGAAGATTCATTAGTAATCTCCCAGTCCATAAACGCCGCGCTCTTGATCTCTGATAACTTCACCTTTTGCTAATTCAATAACGCGTCGACGCATGCCATCAACAATTGCAGCATCATGCGTTGCCACGATGACTGTTGTACCAAATCGATTAATTTGATCCAAAGTACGCATGATCTCCGCTGATGTTTCCGGGTCCAAATTTCCAGTTGGTTCATCTGCAATCAACACAGTTGGTTGATTTACGCAGGCTCGCGCTATTGCAACTCGCTGTTGCTCCCCGCCACTTAATTGATGCGGAAATCTATCGGCTAAATCATTCAGCCCAACTGTGGCGAGAATTTGTTCAATTTTTTCTTGTTGTTCTTTTCTTGGCACTCCAATTACATCCAACGCAAACCCAACATTCTGCTTAACTGTTCGATTGCTTAGCAATCGAAAGTCTTGAAACACCACTCCAATTTTTCGGCGGAGCTTCGGCACTGATCGATCATGCAGTTTTTCTAACTGCATTCCATCTACCGTGATAGATCCATTGGATGGTTTGTATTCTCGCAGCACCAGAGAAAGAAAGGTGGATTTTCCAGAGCCCGATGGCCCAATTAGGAAAATAAATTCACCTGGCTCAATCAATAGATCTACGTTGTTTAAAGCTGCAGGTAGATCTTTTCGGTAATGCTTAGTTACCGCTTCGAATCTGATCACTCTGCTCCTCTATTTTTGCGCCAGCGAATACCGCTATTGATAAAGTCGTCTAAATCGCCATCCAATACGGCTGCTGGATTACCAGTTTCCATGTTAGTGCGTAAATCTTTGACCATCTGGTAAGGCGCGAGCACATATGAGCGCATTTGATTGCCCCAGGAACCAGCGCTCTCACCTCGCAGCGCATCAATTTTGGCCTGCTCTTCCTGGCGTTTACGTTCCAGAAGTTTTGAAGAAAGCACGGCCATGGCGGTTGCTTTATTCTGCAATTGTGATCGCTCGTTTTGGCATGCAACCACAATGCCAGTTGGAATATGAGTAAGTCTCACCGCTGAATCAGTGGTGTTCACTCCTTGACCACCAGGTCCAGACGAGCGATAAACATCAACTCTAATTTCATCTTCTGGAATAACAATTGCATCTGATTGCTCAACCACTGGCACCACTTCAACGCCAGCAAACGAAGTATGACGCCTAGCCTGCGAGTCAAATGGTGAAATACGAACTAACCGATGTGTTCCTTGCTCTACCGAGAGCATGCCATAGGCATATGGGGCTTTTACTGCAAAAGTAGTTGACTTGATACCGGCTTCTTCGGCATATGAAGTTTCATAAACTTCAGTTTTCCAACCTTTTCGCTCACAATATCGTAAATACATGCGCATTAACATTTCCGTCCAATCAGCGGCATCAACGCCACCTGCTTCAGAACGTAGTGTTACCAATGCTTCTCGAGAATCATATTCACCGGAAAGCAAAGTTTTAACTTCAAGCAGATCTAGCTCCGTTTTTACTTTAGTTATCTCAGTCACCACTTCCGTAATCGCGGCCGCATCAGATTCAGCAGTTGCTAACTCAAATAGCGTTTCAAGATCATTAATACGATTACGCAAAGTTGAAACTGCAGTAATTTCATTTCGCACCGCCGCTAATTTGCTAGTAACTTGTTGTGCTCGGCTTTGGTCATTCCATAAGTTTGGATCTGTTGCGGCAGTTTCCAATTCCTGCAGTTGTTGATTTAGTTTTACTAAATCCGTCACCTGCTCTATCCCACTTAGTTTCTCGGCCAATTCCGTTAAGGCAGCAGTTATTTCATCGTTTTCCATGGCATCAGGGTAGGCGATTTTGCCAGTTCCACTAGTTATCCCGCCGCCTGCGCAAGTCGCGCCGAACTTCCCAAATGTAACCGCTCGGTTACATGTCATGTGGATCTGGAAGTCTTGTCACTAATTCAGGTCTTGCCCCAAGATTGCGCTAAGTTCCAGCTTGGTCTCGGCATACGTTTTATGGTGAATTCCAACCATCCCAACTTCAACCGCGGCGGTAATGTTGTGCTTGATGTCATCTACAAATACTGCAGCTGGTGCACTGATGCCAACTTGCTCTAACGTAAATTCATAAATTCGCCGCTCTGGTTTTCGCATACCAACTTCACCGGAAATAACAACTGCATCAAACATCTCGTCCCAGCCAGATCGAGGATATTCATTCCCCCACGAGTTAGACAAAAGCGCAGTTTTATAGCCAAGTTGCCGAACTCGATAAACCAAGCCACGCATATCATCAGCCTGCGTGAAATGATCAAACATTCGCTGAAGTAAGCCTGCATGATTAATTTCATGATGAGCATACTTAGTTAACTCTTGCGCCAATCGCTCTTCAAAATGTGGGACTTCTAATTCGCCACGTTCTATCGCATGAACTGGATTCAAATGTGCTTCCATGGAGCCAGTTGGGCCAAGCCAAGTTCCCATTACTTTCTCAAAAATCCGATCATCAATCCCATCGGCTTTCATCCAGGCGGAAACTGCATGGTCAACCGGTTGGGTCAGCACACCACCCCAGTCCACAATCAAGCATTCGATATCAGCCATTGCGCCAGCCTAGAGAAAGTTTGCCCATTTGGTGCAGATTTAGCCAACTCCTCTAAAGTTTCGCCATGCCAACAACTGATGAAATCTATGCCGCGCTGAGCACAGTTCACGATCCAGAGATTCACCGACCATTAACCGAACTGAACATGGTTGCTGGCATTGCGCTAAAAGATAAAGAAGTGTTGCTTGATATCAAGTTAACTGTCGCTGGCTGCCCTATGCGAGATGAAATTAGCAACCGAATCAACAGTGCCATATCAAATTTAGATAGCACACTTACTACCAGCATCACCTTTAGCGTGATGACTGATGAAGAGCGTGCCGCCCTTCGCACTCAACTAAAAGGTGGAGTGGAACGAGAGAATCCATTTACTCGACCAGATTCCATGACCAAAGTAATTGGAATTGCTTCGGGTAAAGGTGGCGTTGGCAAATCAAGTCTGACCGCAAATTTGGCGGTAGCACTTACTCAACTTGGTCGACGTGTTGGCGTAATTGATGCTGATATCTATGGCCATTCAATTCCGAGATTACTTAATGCAATAGGTGCGCCAACTATGGTGGAAGGAATGATGATGCCACCGCAGGGTTATGGCATCA
>CAEZTT010000011.1_pt1 | contig 11851 bp, 9 predicted proteins | sample 7264291 | NCBI WGS metagenome assembly CAEZTT01 (sample SAMEA6813811, study PRJEB35770) | uncultured Actinomycetes bacterium | biome: Freshwater; feature: Freshwater reservoir; material: water | place: Czech Republic | collected 2017-08-18 | depth 0.5m m
CCTCGAGCAAGCGGCCGTGCGCTGATGGCGCAAATGAATCATCAAAGACCGACTGCGAATTACCAAGCACGCCCGGGATCAATCGAGCGATAGCTTCAATCATCACTAAAGCTGCAACTTCGCCGCCAGCTAAAACATAATCGCCAATAGACAACTCCAGCACCGTTGTCTTTGTTTGGTAATGCTGCGCTACTCGGGCATCAATTCCTTCGTATCGACCACAGCCAAAAACTAAATGTGGTCGCTGCGCTAAAGATTCAGCAATTTCTTGAGTGAAGACAGCACCGCTCGGAGTTGGAATTACCAGTACTGATTCTGCAGTTACTAATTCATCAAGCACTTTCCCCCACGGCTCTGCCAGCATCACCATTCCAGGACCGCCGCCATATGGCGTGTCATCAACAGTTCGATGTGGGTCAGACGTGGCGTCACGCAAGTCATGCACGGCGACTGAAATCAGATTTGATTCAATTGCTTTACCTACTAATGACAACTGCAAAGGTGCTAAGTACTGCGGAAAGATAGTTACGACATCAATTTTCATCCGAAACCTCGAGTAAACCAACTGGCGGATTTATGGTGATCATGTTGTGATCTAAATCAACAATCGGAACAATTGGATCAACAAATGGAATAAGCACTTCCTTGCCATGCATATTCATAACCAACACATCTTGCGCTGGTAGGTGAAGTACATCAACAACTTTCCCAATTACATCACCGTCTTTAGTACTTACCAGCAATCCAATCAATTGGCGATCGAAGTACTTTCCTGGTTCAGGTGGCAACTCAGTTTCATCAATTTCTGCATAAAGCAAGCTACCCGCAGCCTGCTCCGCTGAAGTCCGATCAACTATTTCTTCGAAATGCAGCAATAGCCGACCGCTATGTTCAGCAAATTTAGTCACCGTAAGAAACTGTTGATTGGCTAGTTGCAACTTGGCGCCTAAGGCAAATCTGAGTTCTGGAAAGTCCGTTAACGACTGGGTAAGCAGGTCACCTTTTATGCCATGCGCCTTGATTAGCCGACCAACTTCGACTAACAAAACTTAATTACCGTTGACGTCGAGAAAATCGATGCGAACTTTGCGGCCACCGTTAAGGGCGTGTACTACAGTCCTAATGGAAGTTGCAGTTCGACCGTTTCGACCAATTACCCGGCCGAAATCATCTGGATGCACAGAAACTTCAAGCGCTTTACCAAATTTAGTTGTTCGCTCGGTCACTGCTACATCATCTGGATGATCAACAATGCCCTTAACTAAATGAGTTAATGCTTCGTTAATCACGATTATTCACTAGCTTCGGTTGCTTCAGCAGCTGCTGCTTCAACCGGTTCAGTTTCAACTGCAGGTTCTGCTGCTATTTCAACACTCTCGGCAACTGGTTCAGCTGCTGGCGCTGGTGTCTCTTCGACCTTTGGTGCAACTAATTTTGCTTTGGCTGCATCGCGATCAGCATCAAGGGAAGCCTTGGCTGACTCAGAGTCGGCAACTGCAGCTGCGTAAGCTGCTTTTTTATCTGGCTTTGGTGGAGCAACTTTAAGTGTGCCCTCGGCACCTGGGAGATTATTAAACTTCTGCCAGTCGCCAGTTACTTTCAAGATCGCAACTACTGGTTCGGTTGGTTGAGCACCAACACCAAGCCAGTACTGCACGCGATCAGACTTTACTTCAATGCGTGATGGCTCTTCTTTCGGATAGTAGAACCCGACCTCTTCAATTGAACGACCATTACGAGCACTACGGGAATCCGCAATCACAATTCGATATTGCGGTAAATGCACTTTGCCAGTGCGCTTTAACTTAATCTTTACAGCCACTTGTTTCCTTTTGTTTGTTGTGGATGGGTCATGCAAGCGAGAGTGGGGCGCTCACAACACAACCACGGGGTACTCGTTGCTTGAAGAGAGGGTCGAGCAACTAGCCGGCGAAGTCTAACCATCCCCTATTGGCGGTGACCGATTAGCCCTGCTGCGCCCGTTTTGCTGGATTTCCGCTTCGGCGAGCACCCTTACCAGGCTTAACTTTCTTTACCGGCTGGCGCGCCACGCCAGGAATCGCCCCAACGCCGGGAATGGTGCCGCGCTTTAGCATTTTCTGTGCTTCACTGAAGCGTTTCACTAAGGTGTTTATTTCAACCACACTGGTTCCCGAGCCGGCGGCAATTCGAGCCCGGCGTGAACCATTTAATAGTTCCGGGTTTGCCCGCTCAGCTGGCGTCATCGATTGAATGATTGCTTCAGTGCGCTTTAGTTGCTTGTCATCTAATTCATCTAATTGGTTTTGCAACTTTCCAGCACCGGGTAACATCGCCAACATACTTGAAAGATTTCCCATCTTCTTGACAGCCTGCAATTGCTCTAAAAAATCATCCAAAGTAAAGCCGTCACCTGATTTCAATGACTCTGCCATCTTGGTTGATTGCTCAGCATCCATGGCCCGTTCAGCCTGCTCAATCAAAGTCAGCACATCACCTTGATCCAAGATCCGAGAAGCCATTCGGTCTGGATGGAAGTAATCAAAGTCCGTTAATTTTTCGCCCACTGAAGCGAACATGATTGGCTTACCAGTTATTGAAACTAACGAAAGTGCCGCACCACCACGGGCATCACCATCAAGTTTAGTTAGCACAGCAGCATCAAATCCAACTTGTTCATTAAAAGTACTGGCAGTAATAACTGCATCTTGACCGATCATGGCGTCAATTACTAATAGTGTTTCAGTTGGGTTAACTGCTTTTTTAATTGCAGCCGCTTGTGCAACAAGATCGGTATCAATAGCTAATCGACCAGCAGTATCAATAATTATTACATCGTTTCGGCCAGCAGCATGTTTGATAGCATCTTTTGCTACCTTCACTGGATCGCCAACGCCATTGCCTGGCTCTGGCGCATAGACTGCAACTTCAGCCTGGCCAGCAATAACTTTAAGTTGATCAACCGCGTTAGGTCGCTGCAAATCAGCAGCAACCAGCAGCGGAGTTCGCTGCTGCGACTTCGCCCATACTGCTAATTTTCCAGCTAACGTTGTTTTTCCAGCGCCTTGCAAGCCCAGCAGCATCACTATGGTTGGCTTGCCAGATTCAAATTTAAAGGTTCTGGTGTTGCTGCCTAAAATTGTTGTTAACTCTTCGCTAACGATTCGAACAAATTGCTGACCTGGATTAAGCGCAGCTGATACTTCAGCGCCGACGGCTCTGGCTTTAATTGTTTTAGCGAATTCTCGAACCACCGAAAGCGCAACATCTGCTTCCAGTAGCGCTGCTCTGATTTCAATTAAAGCGTCATCAACATCGGCTTCAGTCAGCCGGCCCTTGGCGCGAACGTTGCGCAGGGCAACCGCGAGTCGATTGGAAAGTTGAGCGAACACGGCGAAAGGTTACCCAATAGCCAATTGGGCCATGATTGCTTGTCCGAGTAGATCTGATTGGGTCGGTGAAAGTCGGGCACCCTCTTTAGTTCGAACGTAAAACACATCATCCACTGTGGCGCCATAGGTGGCCACAATTGCCGCAAAAATATCTAAGTGCTGCGCTGAAATCGTGGCAGCAATTCGGTACAGCAACCCAGTTCGATCCGAAGCGCGGACTTCAATAATGGTGTAGTTGGAATCAACTTCAGGGAATAGCACTTTAGTTGGGGCGGCGGAATCTGTTCTTTTAAATTGCGAGTTTTCCTGAGCTGCTAATTGCACCGCTATGTCTACTGCGCCAGTGATTACTCGAGTAAGTTCACTTCGCAACAGATCCACCTCATGCGCTTCACCAAATAGCGGAAGCACATACCAATAGCTAATCGCTCGGTTAGCAATCGTTTTGGTTTTGGCTGATCTAACTGCCAATCGCTGGAGCGACAAAAAGCCGGCAATTTTCGCGAGAGCGCCAGGGCTATCTGGCACTGAGACAGTTACCAGATATCCATCTTGCTGGGTTGAGATTGCAATTCCTACTCCATGCGAATTGAGTGGGAGTTCTAGATCAAGTTCTGGCTCAATTGGTAGCGGTTCCCCAACTAAAGTTTTTTTAACCAATTCCACTAATTGCGAGATTAGATTTAACCTCCAGTTCGATGACGCTATGGGAGATGTTGCCTGCGCATCAGCAATGGTTAATTGGTGCAAATGATTTAGGACAAACTGCGACTTTATCTGAGCCGTAACTAATGAAACGGTAGCTGGGTCATCTAAATCGCGCTTAGTTGCAGTTTCTGGGAGGAGCAGGTGATGACGCACCAGCAACTCAATTAATTCTTGATCTAACTTCGAGAACCCCATAACTGTGGTGATATCTCTGGCGAGATTGGCTCCCAATATTGAATGATCTTCTAGTCGTGCTTTACCAATGTCATGTAACAGCGAAGCAATAAGCAGAATATCTGGTCTAGTAACCATAGTTGTTAGTCTGCTGGCTTCAACTACGGTTTGGATCAAATGTCGATCAACGGTGAATCGATGAACTGAATTTCGCTGTGGCGCGCACCTGATGGCATCCCATTGCGGCAACATCATGCTGATGATTCCAGCCTGGTCCAACGCTTCCCAAACTTCAATTAATGGCTCACCGGTAGCCAATAACTCAATAAACAACTCCCGTTTTCGATCATCCCAACTGAAGACTGCTTCACTTTCTTTTAACTCAATCAAAATTTCAGTGCTAATTGGAATGTTCAATTTAGCGGCTGAAACAGCGGCTCTGAGCATTAGTGCATGATCTGCTCGATAATTCATCGCCAATTGAATTTGATTATTCGCCAGCACTACGCCATCTGCTACGGGAGCTCTAGTCGCCTTTCGCCTGGTTAACCAGCCACGGGAATCATTCAAATCAGTAGCACTCCGAATAGCCTGGTTGTATGTGAAAGTAATGGCTCTGGCTGATCGATATACATCACTGAGTAATTGGTCGCTGTCTGAATAATTGAGCATCGAAGCCACATCACGTTGCAGCTCTTGCGCTAATAAATCGGTGTTCTTCTTGGTAATCAAATGAAGAGCTGATCGTGCCTGCCACAACACAGATTTTGCCGATGCCAATTTGGCCAGCCCAACTTCCACTTGCCACGACTTTGCAATCGCAGATAGCGTCACTAAATCTCGCAACCCACCTTGTGATTCTTTTAGATTTGGGTTTTGCAGGTGTGCTAAATCACCAAATGTGACATGGCGATCTCGATCAGCTTGAATCAGGTCTGGAAGTCGCTTAAAAAATATTTTTCGCCAAAGTTCTAGCGTCTTGAGATTAAGTTCCGCTGCAAATGCTTCATTGCCAACTAAATAGCGTTGATCCAACAGGCCGAACATGACTCGCAAATCCTGTTCAGCCAGCAGCAACGATTCATCAATAGTGCGAACGGAATGGTCTAATCCAACGCCGCTATCCCAAATCGGATACCAGATCTGCTGCGCCAACTCTGCTGCTGCGTTTGCCTGCTTACTGCTGTGCAGTAACAGCAAATCCAGATCCGAGCCAGCAGCTAATTCGTTTCGGCCTAGTCCACCCACAGCAATCAATGCAATTTCGGCACCGGGAGGACAGCGCTCAGTGAAAATTTCAATCAGCCATGAATTTGTGCCTGCTAATAACTGCTGATTCACATCGGCAATAGGGAGCTCGGAGTTCAGCAGTTGTGCGCGAATTTCTTGCAGCGAAATAATTCCTTCTTTCGAAAACAGGTAACAGCGGGTGCTCAGTTAACCAAGCACCCGCTGTTGGTAGTAGAGGAGGATACCTGCCACTACAAGGCTGCGGTACCGCTTTCGCCAGTTCGAACTCGAACAATTGACTCAACGGGCACAACCCAAACTTTGCCATCACCAATTTTTCCGGTATTGGCAGCGGCAACAATTGCGTCAACTGCAGCAGCTACCTGCGCATCATCAACGACAATCTCGATTCGAACTTTTGGCACTAGATCAACTGCATATTCAGCGCCGCGATAGACCTCAACATGGCCACGCTGTCTACCCATTCCGCTAGCTTCCGAAACCGTTAAACCATTAACACCAGCTGCTGCGAGTGCAGTCTTAACGTCATCAAGTTTGAATGGTTTGATAATTGCGGTGATTAGTTTCATAATTAGGCTCCCTTCGAAGCGCCAGATAAACCGCCCTGTGATGAATCAGATACTTCATAACCACGCTCGGCATGGTACGAAACATCAATTCCGGCTTGCTCATCATCTGCACTGATTCTAAATCCAATTGTCAGATCGATCAGTTTGCCGATGATTAGCGTTGCGATAAAGGAGTAAGCCAACACTGCTCCTGCTCCAATAATTTGCTTCACTAGTTGCTCAGTGCCGCCACCATCGAGAATTCCAACTTCGAGGCCAACGATGCCGATCATGATCGTTCCCACTATGCCACCAACTAAGTGAACAGCTACCACATCAAGCGAATCGTCATAGCCAAACTTGAACTTAAGCCCAACCGACAATGCGCACAAGATGCCTGATACCGCACCAATAATCAATGCCCCAATTGCATCTACTGACGCACATGCGGGTGTGATTGCAACCAAGCCAGCAACTACGCCAGAGGCTGCACCCAAGCTGGTGGCATGACCATCACGAATCTTCTCCACCAGTAGCCAGCTGAGCATTGCAGCTGCAGTTGCGCCAATGGTGTTTAGGAACGCTACGCCAGCAAGTCCATTGGAGCCAACTGCAGAACCAGCGTTAAAGCCAAACCAGCCAAACCACAACAGTGCAGCGCCTAGCATTACTAATGGCAAGTTGTGCGGACGCATTGGGGCTTTACCAAAGCCAATTCGCTTACCCAAAATAAATGCCAACGCCAGGCCAGCTGCACCAGCATTGATGTGCACAGCGGTTCCGCCCGCAAAATCAATAGCACCTAAGTCATTTGCGATCCAACCACCTGTGGTTGCAACAAATTCATCAAATGCGAACACCCAGTGTGCGACCGGGAAATAAACCACTGTCGCCCAAATGCCAGCAAAAACTAGCCAAGAACCGAATTTGGCGCGATCTGCAATTGAACCAGAGATGAGTGCAACCGTAATGGCAGCAAACATTCCTTGAAACGCGATAAATACTGGTGCTGGAATTGTTCCGATAACTGCTTCAGTATTCATCAACGAAGTTAAGCCAAGAAATTCCGTAGCATCACCGATTAAACCAGAGTCACCTACTGAATTACCAAACGTGATTGAAAATCCATACAAAATCCAAAGAACTGCTACCAGGCCAAGAGCACTAAATGACATCATGATCATGTTCAACACACTCTTTGAACGCACCATGCCGCCATAGAAAAGTGAAAGTCCCGGGATCATTAGCAGAACCAGCGCGGCACTGACCATCATCCAAGCAGTGTCGCCAGTATCAATTGCTGCCATCTTCCCTCCTGACAATTCGGACACGGCGCCCGAAATCTAGGGAGGAATATCTAGGAGTGGTGTTTCTATATTGCAGTAATAATGTTGCTTATGGGTGAAGTAATTAACTAGTTTGTTACAGGTTTGTTTCCAGCAATTGGTCTACAAACCAAACAGGGTCAAATGGCACCAGGTCCATTACCCCCTCGCCAATGCCAAGGTATTTAACTGGGACGCCAAGTTCCTGTTGGATGGCAATCACAATGCCGCCTTTGGCAGTGCCATCAAATTTAGTTAGCACTACCCCAGTAATTGGCGCAACTTCGCTAAAGACTTTTGCTTGCGTTAAACCGTTTTGGCCAACGGTGGCATCAATTACTAGCAATATCTCACTGATTGGGGCAATTCGTTGGGCCACTTTGATGACCTTCCCCAACTCGTCCATTAACGCAGATTTGGTATGCAATCTTCCAGCAGTATCCAACAGCACAACATCAAAGTTTCCGGCTTTTGCCTTGGTTACAGTCTCATGAACAACGCTGGCTGGGTCAGCTCCTTGCTCTTTAGCTACTACTTCGATCCCGCTGCGCTCTCCCCAGGTCTGTAATTGCGCCACTGCTGCCGCGCGAAAAGTGTCAGCGGCGCCAAAGAGCACTTTGTGCCCGCTAGAAACTAACTGGGCACCAATCTTTCCCATGGAAGTTGTTTTCCCAACACCATTTACACCAACCATGATTATCACCGCTGGCTTAGCTGATAAATCCAATTCTCGACTGGCAGTAGTTTGCAGGGCAAGCATTAATTGATTTGCCAACTCTTTAGTCAAGTCAGCTTTATTGGTAGCACTTTGCTTGAGTCTGGCAACGATTTGCGCAGTCCAATGCGCTCCAATATCAGCCAGTAGTAATTGCTCAGTTACCTCTTCCCAATCCTGAGCTTGGATATCAGATTTAGCCAAAACTGATCGAAGCGCCGTCCCCCAACCTCGAAATTTCATTTCTTTGCAAGCCTCAACGTGGCAACTAAATTGAAATAACTAAGCGATAAATTTGCAAAAATCAAAATGAAAACCAACAAGATCGAACCTGAGCTGATTTGCACCGCAAACGAAAAGACTGTCAGTAAAATTGTTGCGGTCAGGAAAGTTAAAACTAAATTGAATATTCGCGCCTTAGTTAACGCTAACTCAACATCGAATTTACCAACTAGGATCTGGAAGGTAAGCATGGCGCTAATTGGACCACCTAGCCACATTCCAAATATCGCACCAACTAAGTCGCCCCAACCGGTATCAGCCAAACCGCCCAATTGAGCACCTAGAAATCCGCCAGCAATAATGCCAAATGATGAAACTAGAAAAATCCGGTTTCTAAGTGAGTTGAAACTCACTGTGATTCCACCAACTCATCGCTAACGTCACGAATGCGCTGACTGATAACAGCAGATACGCCATCATTTCGCATGCTGACGCCATAGAGCGCATCTGCGATCTCCATAGTTCGCTTCTGATGAGTAATAACGATTAACTGACTATTCTCGCGAAGTTCTTCATAAATCTGTAGCAATCTGCCTAAGTTGACATCATCTAGCGCAGCTTCAACTTCATCCAAAACATAAAATGGACTTGGCCGAGCTTTGAATAGTGAGACTAGAAATGCAACCGCAACTAATGAGCGTTCGCCACCGGAAAGCAGCGACAACCGTTTTACTTTTTTGCCAGCAGGGCGCGCCTCGACATCAACTCCAGAGATTAAAAGATTATCTGGATCTACCAGAATTAACTTACCTTCGCCACCAGGGAATAAGCGAGAAAATACCCCCTCAAACTCTCTAGCAGTATCAGCGAAAGCCTCTGCAAAAACTTGTTGCACTCGATCGTCTACTTCTTTGATTACCTGCTCTAGATCAGACTTGGTTCGCTTAACATCCTCTAGTTGCTCACCTAGGAACTTATGTCGCTCTTCCATCGCCTGAAACTCTTCTAGCGCTAATGGATTTACCCGACCTAAAAGTGCCAATTGACGCTCTGCTTCTTTAGCACGCTTCTCCTGTTCGGATCGAACATAAGGTTTAGCAACTTCTGGTTCGCCAGAACCGGTTTCTTCATCGCCGGGCGCTTTAAGTGATGGCGGAACTAATTGATCTGGTCCATATTCCGCAATGAGCACATCTGGCGAGACACCAAAATCACTCAGCGCCTTATCTTCAATCGCAGCTATTCGACCACGCTGCTCGGTTCGTGCCAATTCATCTCGATGCACCGAGTCAACCAAAGCAGCTCGTTCCGTTTCTAGTTCACGAGCACGGTGGCGCAAGCTCTGCAATCTGGTATCTCGCTCGGCACGCTGCTGTTCGAGATCAGCCTTAAGTGCTGAAGCCGCATTTACCGATATCTCAAGTCGCTCTAGTACCTGATTAATCGCAATGCTGACCGCTGCGGCAACTGCTGCCTCGCGCTTTAACCGCTCCCGGCGCTGGACTTCATTGATTCTGGAATCGCGCTCAGCCGTTGCTAGCTGCTCTAACTCAGCAACTCTTGCTATCGCAACTTGATATCGCTCTTCTGCCGTGCGCAGCGTTAATCGTTCTTCCACTTCGGTTGAGCGGGCGGTGGAAACTTGCTGCACTAAAAGATCACGCTGCTCAGCGGTAATCGGCGTGATCGTGGTTGGTGCCGTCCGGGCAACCTCTAACCGTTGCTGCAATTGCTCAATCTCTGATCTATCTGCAGCCAAAGATTGTTCTGCTTGAGTTAGCAAACTTCTCAATCGCTCTGCTTCCGCTGCTGCCGCTCGAGATTGCTGACTTAACTCTGCCAAACGTAGCGCAATGCGCGCTTGTGCTGCTTCGGCTTCTTTGACTTTGGCTAGCGCATCATCAAGTGAACTCTGCGCCACCTGCTGAGCTTGCTGTGCGGCGGCGAACTCGTTGCGAGCAGTTACCACTGCTGCTTGTTTGACCGCAAAATTTTCCGTGGCTGCTGTCAGAGCAGATTGCGTTGTCACAGCGTTATCCGCCAACTCGCCGCCACCAATGACCAGGCCACGCATAACAAGATCGCCAGCTTTAGTTACTACTCGAAGTTGCGGTTGATTTTGATTAATTGCAATTGCCGTCGCTAAGTCTGGCGCAATTACGCAATCTGCTACAAGATTTTTAACTGCTCGCGCAACCTCACCTGTAGCTGTTATGAATGAAATTAGAGACTGCGCATTTGATGCAGTTGCAATCGATGTTTCAACCGACACTGGAATTACTATCGCTGCTCGACCCTGATTAGAGTCCCTTAAATATGCAACAGCAGCTGTTGCCGAATTCTCATCATTGGCAATTACGGCATCTGCAGCAACAGACAATGCTGCCGCAACAGCTGCCTCATAGCCAGGCGTGATTTGTAATTGTGAGGCTAACTTCGCCGAAATGCCAGCAATATTATTCTCAATTAGTTTTTTTCCACCATCACCATTGCGGCGAATTGCCGCTTCAATGGCTGCCACCGTTGCTTCACTAGCAGCCAACTCTCGCTCGGCTGCATTTAGATTTGCGCGTGCTTTGTCTAATTGAGTTTGTGCCGAGTTGACCAAACCAGCTGCTTGTTCATGTACCGAATCTAACTGCAATTCACCAGCATCTAATCCTGCGATCTCTGCCTCTTCGCGTCGATACGCGGCTTCTGCTTCCGCAGCGCGCTTGGTCGCATCGGCAACTTGCGTATTTAGTCGATCGATTTCGGCGCTTCGGGTGTCGCGACGAGATTCAGCAGCTGCTACTTCGCCGGCCAACTTTGCCAGTTGCTCGCGCCGATCGGCTGCACTCTGTGCTGCCGAGGTCAGCAGTGATTCTGCGTCAACTAAATTTTGCTCTAAATCAATTCTCGCTGCGGTTAACTGATCTAGTTTTAGCTGATGAGTTTCCGCCTGAGTTTTTAACGCACTGCTCTCGGTCCGAGCGAGGGCAGCTTGTTGATCCAATACTTCTGGATCAAGCCCACGAGGCTGTTCATCTATCGGCTGTGACGTAAGTCGAATACGCTCAGACACCACCTGCCGCAACCCAAAATATCTCTCGCGCAGTGCGGATAACGTAAACCAAGCATCTTGGGCTTTGCTCATTTTAGGTGCGCCAGATACTGCTGATTCTTCTAGTTGAGCGATTTCAGCATCAACTTCTTTAAGTTGTTGTTCAACTCGAGCTTGCCGCTCGCGTAGAATGTTTTCGTCTGCAATTTCTTTATCAAGCGCTGATTGCAATTCCAGCAAATCATCTGCCAGCAAACGTAATCGAGCGTCACGAGCATCAGCTTGAAATACCGCGGCCTTGCGAGCTAGCTCAGCCTGACGACCAAGTGGCTTTAACTGTCGTCGTAATTCATTTGTTAAATCTTGCAATCGAACTAAGTTGCCTTGTGCTGCTTCTAATTTACGCAGTGCTTTTTCTTTGCGACGACGATGCTTAAGCACGCCTGCTGCTTCTTCAATAAAGCCACGGCGCTCTTCTGGTGTTGCAATTAAAA
>CAEZTT010000012.1_pt1 | contig 11685 bp, 8 predicted proteins | sample 7264291 | NCBI WGS metagenome assembly CAEZTT01 (sample SAMEA6813811, study PRJEB35770) | uncultured Actinomycetes bacterium | biome: Freshwater; feature: Freshwater reservoir; material: water | place: Czech Republic | collected 2017-08-18 | depth 0.5m m
TGTAGCGGTGCGGGTAGGGTCAACCCGGCTACTCGATAATATTGCGCTCAATTAGGGGGCAGCATGTTGCTGGCAATCGACGTTGGTAACACCAACATTGTGCTTGGACTTTACGATGGCGCAACGTTAACTAAATCCTGGCGCATAAAAACTGATGCTTATGCCACGGCCGATGAGTATGCAATTCAATTGCGTGCTTTGACTGCTAATTCACCAACCATTACTGGCATCGCGTTATGCAGCACAGTGCCTAGCGTGCTGCGCGAAATGCGCGAAATGATCAAGCGGGAATTTGCAGATATCAAGTCAGTAATTGTGGAACCAGGCATCAAAACCGGAGTTTCTATTGCTACCGACAATCCAAAAGAGGTTGGCACGGATCGAATTGTTAATTCATTAGCGGTGTTTCAACGCCATGGTGGACCTTCCATTGTTGTTGATTTTGGTACATCTACAAATCTTGATGTAGTTAATGAAGCGGGTGATTTCATCGGTGGCGCACTGGCACCCGGAATTGAAATCAGCATTGACGCACTAGCAACAAGAGCTGCGGCACTGAGAAAAATTGAGTTGGTAAAACCTAGAGCTGCCATTGGCAGAAATACGGTTGAGGCACTTCAGTCTGGTGCGTTTTATGGGTTTGCTGGCCAGGTAGATAGATTGGTGAATCAGATCATTGCTGAAGTTGGTCCGGTTAAGGCAGTAGTTGCCACCGGTGGACTCGCGAGCACAGTTGTTGAGGCCTGCACCACAATTACGCACGTTGAGCCTGACCTAACTCTCGAAGGCTTGCGTTTAGTATTCGAACGTAACTAAATCCAACCGAAGCGAGATACCGTTAGCCAATGGAAAACCGAACTGAATTAGATGAGCAAGCGCAGATCCGACTTGAGAAATTAACCAGATTTCGCGCTACTGGGGTAGACCCATATCCACACAACGCACCGCGCACAAATCTAATCTCTGAGATTCGGGAACAACACGGGCACTTAGCTGAAGATACCCAAACTGGTATCAAAGTTTCCATTACTGGTCGAGTAATGCTAAACCGTATTGCTGGAAAACTTATTTTTGCAACATTGCGCGATGGCAGTGCAGACATGCAGATCATGCTAACTGCAGATGTATCGGGTGAATCAACTCTTGATCAATGGAAAGAGTTTGTTGACTTGGGTGACCAGGTGAGCGTGACTGGTGAAGTTGTAACCACTAAACGTGGCGAACTTACTGTGAGAGCCGAAACCTGGATGCTCACCGCAAAATGCCTACACCCACTTCCAGATAAACACAAAGGCCTAGCAGATCCAGAGGCGCGAGTCAGGCAGCGTTATTTAGATTTGATCGTGCGACCTGAATCTCGACGACTAGTTAAATTGCGTAGTGATGCAGTAGCGAGCGTTCGAGAGCAATTGCGTGGCAGAGGTTTCACTGAAGTTGAAACACCAATGTTGCAGGTTATGCACGGTGGTGCAAACGCTCGACCATTTATAACTCATATAAATGCTTACGACATGAAAATGTATATGCGTATTGCGCCAGAGTTATATCTAAAGAGATTGCTGGTTGGCGGCATTGAGAAAATATTTGAGATTAACCGTAACTTCAGGAATGAAGGTGCAGATTCATCTCATAATCCAGAATTCACTATGTTGGAAATGTATGAGGCATTTGGCGATTACACCACCATGGCAGATCTAACTAAAGAACTAGTATTGAGCGCGGCAACAGCAGTTTATGGTTCAACCGTAGTTCAGCATGAGGATGAAAACGGAAACATAGTTGAACATGATTTGGCTAATGGTTGGAAATCAACTCCAGTTTGTACCGCAATTAGCGAAGCAGCGGGGGAAGAAGTTTCAGTAGACACTGATCCAGCAAAACTAAAGTCACTAGCGGCAAAGCTAGATATTGCCCTTAAGCCAGATTGGGAAAATGGCCAAATTATTTTGGAACTTTATGAGCATCTTGCTGAGGCAAAAACAGTGTTGCCAACTTTTTATACCGATTTTCCACAGTCCGTCTCTCCACTTACCAAGGCTCATCGCGAAAACAAATTACTTGCCGAAAAATGGGATTTAGTTACCTTTGGATTTGAGTTAGCAACTGGATACTCCGAACTAAATGATCCGCAAGATCAGCGAGATCGATTTGCGGCTCAACAAGCATTGGCTGCTGCTGGAGATGATGAAGCGATGCGGATGGATGAAGACTTTATTCGAGCATTGGAATACGGCATGCCACCAGCAGGTGGCCAAGGAATGGGAATTGAACGATTGCTAATGGCGTTAACTGGCAAAGGCATTCGTGACACAATTTTGTTCCCACTGGTGAAGCCAATTAATCATGACTGAAATAGCCCTTAGACCGGCAAGGACGGCAGATGTTGAATTCATTAGGTCACTAATTGGCCAGTATGCACCAGAGCGGCGCATGCTGCGAAAAGAAATAATCACGCTCTACGAAGATATTCAAGAATTTGTTATTGCTGAGATTGCTGGGAAACCAGTTGGCTATGGTGCCCTACACGTGCTTTGGGAAGATCTGGCTGAAGTTCGTAGCGTTGCTGTATTGCCGGAATTGAAGCGCACCGGTGTTGGTAGAGCCGTTGTGTTGCATCTATTGAATCGAGCACAACAGTTAGGGATTAGAAGAGTCTTCTGTTTGACTTTTGAAGTTGATTTCTTTGCAAGTTTCGGCTTTTTACCAACTGATGGACCAATTGTTGATCATGATATTTATGTCCAGATGTTGAAATCAGAAGATGAAGGTGTTGCAGAATTTCTCGATTTAGAACGAGTAAAGCCAAACACCTTAGGCAACACCCGCATGTTGTTAGTGTTACCAGAAAACTAATCAGCCAGTATTTCGCAAACCACTTGCAATACCATTTATTGTGGTAAGTAGTGCTCGGGATAACTGTGGATTGGCATCTGCGCTTCCGCGCTGCCTTGCCAATAAATCAACTTGCAACATGTGCAATGGCAATAAGTAACGATCTCGAATCCGAAGGGTTTGGGCGAGCGCTTGTTGATCAGAAAGCAATTCTTCTAAGCCTGTTACCCAGAGTACTTGCTTTACCGTTTCCTCATACTCATTGCGAATAACTCCAAAAAGTTCTTGCTCTTCTTTGTTGACTAATTTAGTTACATAGCGCTCGGCAATCACCATATCTGTCTTTGCTAGCGTCATTCGTACATTTGACAAGAAGTTAGACATAAAAGACCAGTTCTGATGCATCGCGCGGAGTTCTTCGCCAGCTCCCATTGCTCGGGCATGCGCAATTGCGCTACCCACACCAAACCACCCTGGCACAATTTGGCGGGACTGTGTCCAACCAAATACCCATGGAATAGCGCGCAAATCTTCCACTCCAGCATCTTTATTTGATCTCCGTGATGGGCGAGAACCTAAGTGCATGGCAGCTAACTGCTCAACCGGTGTTGATTGATGAAAGTATGCTGGCAAAAGTGGATGATCAAAAAGCGAACGATACTTTTTAAAAGCCGCTTCTGATATTTCATTTGCGATTGGATCCCAGCGAGACAATTCTTCGTTGGAAGTTGTTGGATCTCGATGCAGCAATGATGCATCGATGGTTGCAGCAACAAGTAATTCCAAATTTTCTTGCGCTAATTTAGGTAACAAGTACTTATCACTGATAACTTCGCCTTGCTCAGTTAACTTAATCTGTCCGTCAAGTACGCCAGCTGCTTGAGACATGATTGCTTCATAAGTTGGGCCACCGCCTCGCCCTACCGTGCCACCTCGGCCATGGAACAAAATCAAATTAACACCGTGCTTCGCCGCAACATCTCGAAGTTCGCGCTGGGCTTGATGAATCTGCCATTGCGAAGTGGTGATTCCAGCGTCTTTATTGCTATCCGAATAGCCCAGCATTACCTCTTGCGAATTACCACGCAGCGTAACTATTTGCCTGTATTCCTTGATAGAAAGCATCTGCTCGAGCAGTTCGCCTGCCATTTTTAATTCACGCACTGTTTCGAATAACGGCACAAAACCAACTTGAGCTCGATTAGCGCGCATATCAATCAAACCAGCTTGAGTTGCTAGATAAACAGCTGCCATCACATCATCAACACCCTTAGTCATTGAGATGATGTATGACTCAATTACATCTTCGCCATGTCGCGCTTTGATTTCAGCGATAGCTCTAAACGTATCAAAAGTTTTCGTTGCTCCCTCGGTTAGTGAAGGTAAATTCGACTTGGTTAGATTTTCAATAATCAGTCTTGTTCGTTCGGTCTCTGATGCCGACTTGTAACTTGGCAGAAATTCAGAAACTGCTTGAGCGTGCGCTGCCGCATGCTCTCTAACGTCAAGGATTGCAAGAGTGCTCCCGAACGCCGAAACAGTTCTAATCGATCGATCAATTGATCCCGTTGCCGCTAATGACTTAGTAGCAACGAGGGATCGTTGCAAAATTTGAAGATCAGCAATTACATCTTGAAAAGTTCGGTAATCAGTTCTGCCATCTAATTCGGAATTGCTCGACAACTTATCAAGAGTTAATTCTAACTTCTTTCGCATCACCATGGTTTTGAGTCGATACGGTTCCTCGGCATTCAGACGGCGGTAACGATTCTCAATTGCTAGGTTCTCCAAGTCAGCAGCTAGGGAATTCAATAATTCTGAAGTATTTGTACTTAATCTTTCACTTAAACTCAATTGATCAGATAAGCGTTTAATGATTCGATCAAATTCTGAAATTGCTGTGCGACGAGCAATTTCAACTACTTCTCTGGTGGTATCTGGCGTAACGAATGGATTACCATCGCGATCTCCACCAATCCAACTACCGATAGATAAGGGTTGATTGGTGGCCGGAATTTCAACATTAAGTGCCTGAGCGGTGGTCTTCAGTTCATCCAATACTTCAGTTAATGGACCTTTGGTTAATGCATCAAAGTAGAACAAGATATTTCTGGCTTCATCTAAAACTTCCGGCTTTTCCAATCGAAGCTCATCGGTCTGCCACAGCAAATCGATTGTTTCAGCTAATCGTTGTTGTCGTGTTGCTGACTCAGGCAGTTCAAGTAGATTTGCAATGAAGCGCAACTTCACCAATATGGTTCTACGAGTTGCTTCGGTTGGATGTGCGGTAAACACCGGTCGAACTTTTAATCGGGAAAAAGTTTGTTGAACCAACTCATGTGGCAGATTGGCTAATTTAATTCGATGTTCAACTCGTTTGAGCCAGCCGCCATACTCGCGGCGAGCAGCTGTTAAGGCGGCTGCGCGATGAACCTGTTCGGCCATGTTTGCTAAATGAAAGTAAAGTGAGAATGCGCGAGCCAATGGAATAGCAGTCTCTGCTGGCTCATGTGACAGAAAGTCAAAAACTTTTTCGGGTTGTTCTGCCGATAGCGAACGAACAACTTCGACTTTGTCATAGAGATCTTGACCGGCATGACGAATTAGTGTTTCACCCAACATTCGCCCCAGCATGCGGATATCTGCACGCAGCGCGTCAGATTGCGCGATTGCCGCACCAATAGTTAACTCGGAGGGCGCGCCGGCTAGGTTCGGGGTGTTCATCAGGGGTAAGCCTAGGCGTAGGGGGCAGGGGTGCCCCTCGGTCGTGGAAAATAGGTTTTGCGCCTACTATCTAGGCATAGAAATAGCGCAGGAGCTGCCCAATGTTTGAACGATTTACAGATCGAGCCCGTCGAGTGGTCGTGCTTGCCCAAGAAGAGGCACGTATGTTGAACCACAACTACATCGGCACCGAGCACATTCTGTTGGGATTGATTCATGAAGGTGAAGGCGTTGCCGCTAAGTCATTAGAGAGTTTGGAAATTCGACTTGAGCAAGTTCGAGCACAAGTTGAAGAAATAATTGGTCCTGGACAACAAGCGCCAAGTGGACACATTCCATTTACGCCTCGTGCAAAAAAGGTTTTGGAATTGTCACTGCGCGAAGCCTTGCAGTTAGGACATAACTACATCGGCACCGAGCACATTTTGCTTGGCCTAATTCGCGAAGGTGAAGGCGTTGCTGCACAAGTTTTAGTAAAGCTTGGCGCAGATCTACACCGCGTTCGTCAGCAAGTCATTCAATTGTTAAGTGGTTATCAAGGAAAAGAGCCAGCCACTTCGGGTGGTCCAACTGAAGGAACACCATCAACTTCTTTGGTGCTGGATCAATTTGGTCGCAACTTAACTCAAGCTGCACGCGAAGGTTCGTTAGATCCAGTTATTGGTCGCGAAAAAGAAATTGAACGAGTGATGCAAGTGCTCTCTCGCCGAACAAAAAACAATCCAGTATTGATTGGTGAGCCAGGCGTTGGTAAAACTGCAGTTGTAGAAGGCTTAGCTCAAAATGTAGTTCGTGGCGAGGTGCCTGAAACACTTAAAGACAAGCAGATCTACTCCCTTGATCTTGGTGCATTAGTTGCAGGTTCTAGATACCGCGGCGACTTTGAAGAGCGACTAAAGAAGGTTTTGAAAGAGATCAGAACTCGCGGTGACATCATTTTGTTTATTGATGAAATTCACACTTTGGTTGGTGCCGGTGCTGCTGAAGGCGCAATTGATGCGGCAAGCATTCTTAAGCCAATGCTGGCTCGCGGTGAACTCCAAACTATTGGTGCGACAACACTAGATGAATATCGCAAACACATTGAAAAAGATGCGGCCCTTGAGCGACGTTTCCAGCCAATCCAAGTTGCTGAGCCATCACTTGCGCACAGTATTGAAATTCTTAAGGGATTGCGTGATCGTTACGAAACGCATCACCGAGTGACCATTACTGATGCTGCCCTTGTTGCAGCAGCAACATTGGCTGATCGGTATATCAATGATCGATTCCTGCCAGACAAAGCAATCGATCTAATTGATGAAGCTGGTTCTAGATTGCGTATTCGTCGCATGACCGCGCCACCAGATCTTCGCGAATTCGATACTCGAATTTCAGATGCCCGCCGGGAAAAGGAAAGTGCAATTGATGCTCAAGACTTTGAAAAAGCTGCATCACTTCGGGATAAAGAGAAGCAGTTAATTGCAGCTAAAGCTGAGCGAGAGCGCGAGTGGAAGTCTGGCGACCTTGATGTGGTGGCTGAAGTGGATGAAGAGTTAATTGCTGAGGTGCTCGCAACTGCTACTGGAATTCCAATTGTTAAGTTAACTGAAGAAGAGTCACAGCGTTTAATGCGAATGGAAGACGAACTTCACAAGCGAGTAATTGGTCAGAACGATGCCATCACCGCCCTGAGCAAAGCAATTCGTCGAACACGTGCTGGACTTAAGGATCCAAAGCGTCCAGGTGGGTCCTTTATCTTCGCTGGACCTTCTGGTGTTGGAAAGACTGAGTTGAGCAAGGCTCTTTCTGAATTCCTGTTTGGCGATGAGTCATCATTGATTCAGTTGGATATGAGTGAATACTCTGAGAAGCACACTGTTTCGAGACTGTTTGGCTCGCCACCAGGATATGTTGGCTACGAAGAGGGTGGCCAGTTAACTGAGAAAGTTCGCCGACGTCCATTCTCAGTAGTGCTATTTGATGAAATTGAAAAAGCACACCCAGATATCTTCAACTCATTGTTGCAGATTTTGGAAGATGGTCGATTGACTGATGCCCAAGGTCGAGTAGTTGATTTCAAGAACACTGTAATCATCATGACTACAAACCTAGGTTCACGCGACATCATGAAGGGTGCCGGCTTGGGCTTCGCGAACGTAAATGATGATAAGTCAAACTATGATCGGATGAAGCTAAAAGTCAATGAAGAACTTAAGCAGCATTTCCGACCTGAATTCCTGAACCGAATTGACGACATTGTCGTCTTCCATCAGTTAACTGAAGCTGAAATTGTCAACATAGTTGATTTGATGTTAGCAAAGGTTGATGAGCGCTTGAAAGATAAAGACATGGGCTTGGAGTTAACTCCAGCTGCAAAGGCGCTCTTGGCAAAGAAGGGTTATGACCCGTTGCTTGGTGCAAGACCACTTCGACGAACTGTGCAACGTGAGATCGAAGATGTCTTGAGCGAGAAGATTTTGTTCAGTGAGTTAGTGCCTGGTCAGCTAGTAATAGTTGATGTGCAAGGTGAGGGTGATGATGCTGCCTTTACTTTCGCTGGCACTGCCAAAGGCGAGTTACCTGATGTTCCCCCAGTGGAGCCAGCTGGTAGTTCTGCTGAATAATTAGCGAACTTACAAACCCCCAACTTGGATCCGAAGTTGGGGGTTTGTTATTTAGAAAGTTGATTTAAAACATTTATCGCATCGGCTAGGTCATCTACCTGATGAACCTTTAATTTTCCGCTATAAGTTGTTCCGGCTGGCACAATTGCATGCGACATACCAAGTCGCTCAGCTTCAGATAGGCGGCGATTCACATTTGTAGCGCGGCGAATTTCTCCAGTTAAGCCAATCTCTCCGATAGCAACCACGGTTGGATCAATTGGTTTCTCTTTTGCCGCACTTGCGATACTCAACGCAATTGCAAGATCAGCGGCCGGTTCCACAATTTTTAATCCGCCAACTGTTGCAACATAACAGTCATCTTTAGCAACCTTGATACCAGCTTTTCGCTCTAACACGGCGAGCACCATTGATACCCGAGATGAATCAACTCCGCTGGTTGCCCGGCGTGGTGAGACTAATGATGACGTTGCAACAAGTGCTTGCAATTCAGTTATTAACGGCCGCTGACCTTCCATGCTCACGGTTAAACAGGTGCCAGCAATGGGTTGTTTGCGACTAGTGCGGAATAACTCGCTGGGATCTTTAACTTCTACTAAGCCAGATTCTGCTAAGTCAAAGCAACCAATTTCATCAGTTGCACCATATCTATTTTTAACAGAGCGCAGTATTCGCAAACTGGTATGCCGATCGCCATCGAAATTAAGTACTACGTCAACAATATGCTCAAGCATGCGAGGACCGGCAATAGTTCCTTCCTTAGTGACATGGCCAACCAAAATTATTGCAGTTTGGGAGCGCTTAGCTGCACTAATCAATGCTGCTGCAGATTCGCGTACTTGCGCGACACCACCAGCAGCACCATCTAATTCGCTCGAAGAGATAGTTTGAATTGAATCGACAATTACTAACTTTGGCTGATGATGTTCAATTAGTCCTAAAATTGTTGCCAGATCCGTTTCAGCCGCTAAATAAAGTCGATCATGAACGGCAGCAATTCGCTCCGCCCGCAGTTTTACTTGCGCTGCAGATTCTTCAGCAGATAAATACAGTGAATCACCAACAGATTTTGCCCAAGCAGCAGCAACTTCCAATAACAGTGTTGATTTACCAATTCCAGGTTCGCCGGCTAGCAAAATAACTGAGCCAGGCACTATTCCGCCGCCAAGCACTCGGTCAAGTTCAGCAATCTGAGTGGAAGTTTTATTTGCTTCCATAATTTGGGTGTCAGTAATTGGAACTGCGTATTGCGTTAATTTAACCGGTTGCGTGCTGCCTAACGTTCGGCCAGCTTCGATCAGGGTTGACCAAGCCTGGCATTCACCACAGCGGCCCACCCACTTTGCTGACTCCCAGCCACATTCAGTGCATTTGAATAGCGATTTTGTCTTTGCCACGGGAGCAGACTACTTGCGCTCCCAGACAGCTGTCGCTGGATGAAGTGGAATTAACTTCCGCCCCTTATTGTCACGCACCGACTCAATCGCCGCCTCATGAGCTTTGCAGTGTTCTACCAAGATGTCATAGGCCTTTTGGCTCATTAACTTAATCAAGGTATAGCGCTCAGAAACATAAACTGGTTCGGCTGCATTATGAGCCTCAGGATTGCTAGAGCAATACCAATTCAGCTCAACGCCGCCCTCGCCCCAACTGCGACGATCATACTCAGTGATTAGCACAATCAACTGTTCAGTTTTGTCTTCAAATTTACGGCGTTCATAATCACGGCGAATTGGTAGTTGCCAACACACCTCTGGTTTTAAATCTGCTGGCTGTTCGCCAATTCGCAGTGCAAGCCGATGAAACGCACAACCATCACCACCTTCAAAGCCTGGACGATTCAAAAAAATACAGGCGCCATCCACTACTTTAGTTTTGTCGGCACCATCTTCTTTCTCGGTCCAACCTTTTTTAATTCCAATCTCTCGGTGCTGCCAATCTTCATCAGATAACTTTGCAACCCACTTCTTTACATTTTTGTGGTCTGCTTTTTCGGAGAAGTGCGCACCATGAGTGCAGCAGCCATCATTTGGTCTGCCTTTTTCAATTCCTTTACAGCCGCGCCCATAAATACAGTTCCATTTTGAGGTTAGCCAGGTTAAGTCAATGCGATAGATCTGTAATGGCTCATCGGGGTCTTGAAATTCCACCCAATGTCGCGGCGCGGTCAGCGAAGTTTCTTTCACAGGGAATAGCCTAGACAGGGAGTACCGTCAGCCTATGCGGCTGGGCGTGTTGGACATAGGAAGCAATACTGTGCACCTTTTGGTGTGCGATGTTGCGCCAGGTGCTGCGCCACTTCCCGCATTCTCAATTAAGGAGCCGTTAGGACTAATCCGACATTTAACGGATGAAGGTGCTTTTGATGCCAAGATGGCAAATCACTTAAACGAGGTAATTTCTGAACTAACTACAGCTGCAAAATCAAATGGTTGTCGCGAAATTTTGGCTTTTGCTACCAGCGCAATTAGAGAAGCATCAAATGGTCAAGAAGTTTTGGATCAAGTCAGTAGTAAAACCAAACAAAAAATTTCTGTGCTCTCGGGTGCAGATGAGGCGCGTTTAACCTTTTTGGCAACTAGACGTTGGTTTGGTTGGTCTAGCGGCACGTTATTGAATTTAGATATCGGCGGCGGCTCGTTTGAGTTAGCAATTGGGGGAGGTGAACTGCCTGACACGGCATTATCCCTACCACTTGGTGCGGGTCGATTAACTAGAGATTTTAAGTTAAGCGATCCTCCAACTGCGAAACAACTAAATGCACTAAACGAATATGTTTATGATCAAATTGAGAATGTAATTGATAAAATTACAACCGAGAATGGTGCTGATCATGTGGTTGGTACCAGTAAAACTTTTCGATCATTGGCCCGAATCGCTGGCGCCGCACCCAGTGCTGCCGGACCATTTGTGAAGCGACTATTACCTGCTGACAAATTAGCAAGTATTGCGACAAGAATTTCATCAATGAGTGTGCAGCAGCGAACTACGTTGCCTGGAGTGAGTAAAGCTCGGGCCACCCAACTAGCCGCTGGTGCCATGGTGGCAGCGGCCGCGGTAGATTTGCTTGATATCGAGGAGATTGAGATCAGCCCATGGGCGCTGCGAGAGGGAATCTTGCTTCGCCATATTGATTCACTGAGTTGAACGGAGCGCAGATGCGAAACGTAGTTGTAATAGGTGTGGGTGCGATGGGTACCGCGCTAATTGCTGCTGCCAAATCCGCGGACGCCCAATTACAAATCTCAGTTTCTGACAAAGATGAAACTAAAGTTAGTGCTGCAACGAAATCACTTAATGTTGCAATAGCAGATGACCGCGCAATTACATCCGCTGAATTGATTGTGATTGCGGTTAAACCGCAAGACATTGCCAATGTGCTCACTGAATTAAATCCAAGATTGAATAAGTCGCAAACTGTTTTATCTATTGCAGCCGGAGTGACGTTAGCTAAATTGGTTCAACTTGTGCCAAACGCGACAACGGTGAGATGCATGCCCAATACCCCAGCACTAGTTGGTAA
>CAEZTT010000013.1_pt1 | contig 11656 bp, 9 predicted proteins | sample 7264291 | NCBI WGS metagenome assembly CAEZTT01 (sample SAMEA6813811, study PRJEB35770) | uncultured Actinomycetes bacterium | biome: Freshwater; feature: Freshwater reservoir; material: water | place: Czech Republic | collected 2017-08-18 | depth 0.5m m
GATCTACAAAAAATAAATGGATCCGACGAGGCTCGCAATCTGCCGTCAGCCTTCCCCTTGCTGGCGCCAGACCCGTTATCTCGCCGGACCCAAGCGCAAATTAGGGCGCCGTGACAACTGAGTCAAAGTGAGTTGTGGAAGAAATTGTGGAAAAGTTGGGGAATAGCACTCTTTTTTTGCGCACAGTTTGTGCATACCGCTGTTGATATCTAGCGAATCCCTTAATTGGCAGCAGATTTCCCCTCACAGATTTGCGTAATTTGTCTAAACTGCGGTGTGGATTAAAAAAAGTTCACAGAATTTCAAATTTAGGTGTGCAGATGACTGAGAACGATCAGCCACAACTTGAGTTTGCCCCAACCGATACTTCTGAAATTGTTGAAGTACGTCGCTCGAAAAAGCGAACCAGATCTGTTGCGGCATGGCGCGAATCTGGCCGATTAATAATTTCAGTGCCAGCTCGAATGTCACGCAGGGAAATTGATCACCACATTTTGGAGTTAACTTCTCGCATAATTGCGGCCGAAGCAATTATGGGCGATGACCAATTGGTTAAGCTCAGTGAGGAACTAATCTCGCATTACTTGCAACCAGAGTTTGGCGATTTACGACCTGTGTCAGTTAATTGGTCAACTAGACAGCGTGAATTACATGGATCTTGCACCTCAGTTGATCGGACCATTCGAATTGCCAAGCGAATTGCTACGGCACCAGATTACGTGATTGAAGTTGTGTTGTTACATGAACTAATTCATTTATTGCACCATGATCACAATAAAGAATTTTATGGGTTAGTTAAACGTCATCCAAAATACGAGCAAGCAGAGGCATTCTTAGCTGGCATGAGCCATGCAGACAGTTACTAGAGTGATTTAGCTACCGTTATCGCCAGCTCATTTGGATCATCTAATTCGTCTTGCTTTGGTAACAAATCTAGATTCTGCCAAATGTAATCACGTCGTTCTGCCCCGATTAATTCAGTTAACTTATTAAAGAAATCAAATGCTGCTCGCATTCGCTTGGGGCGAATCTCTAATCCCACCAGCGCGGCAAACGCATTTTCAGCAGGCCCGCCAGTTGCACGTCTTCGTCTGATTGATTCAAACATTGCAGCGTAGTTTGATAACTTACTGGCGGTTGCGCTTTGAGCAACAACTTCAACCCAGCCTTCGGAGAGCGCTAGCAGGTTTTCTAATCGAACTAACGCTGCCTGCTGTTCTGGCGTTAACTCTGGCGTTAGTACGCCACCTTCTAGCGCAGCTGCAATTGCTTGCGGATCAGATGGATCAATTCCTTCGAGTGCACTTTGCAATCTCGAGGTGTCCACTCGCATCCCAGCCGCATGTATTTCAACCGCAGTAATAATTGCGCCACTTAACCAATCAACTGAGTTAAATAATCGCTGTCGAGCAATTTCGCGACTTGCCAGAAAGTGCAGCAAATCCTCCGCTGGTACGCTGATTTCAGCGGCATAATCATCACAGCGTTGAATAATCAAAGCCGGTCGTGGCTTATCGGTGAGTAGTAACCCAACATCGGCTGCGCCCATGACATCCATCGCAAGTGCGGCCAGTGATTGACCAACTTGCATCCCAACCATCGCCGAAGTCAATCCTTTGACCATCTCCATCATCGGCTTAGTTAGTTCGATCAATTCAGGTGGAATCTGATCGTTGCCCGGCATCAAGGTGGTCATGGAGTCAGCCATTCGACGCAATACTGGATCAGAAATGATTCGCCATGCGTTTAGGGAGTAATTGATCAAGTCCTTGCGAGACCATGCCTCAAGATCAATACCTAGAGCTGGGAATGAAGTTGCTTGATCAAGCCAAAGGTCAACAGTTCTACCAGCATTCTGGGTTCGACTTAACTCGCTCATGGTTGGTTGGTGGTCACCAGCTGCCACAACCTGACCAATTGCAGTTTCCGAGATTGAATTCCAGTTGATGCCAGCATTGCCACTTTGCATCATTTTGCCAAGTTGTTCAAACATCTGACCCATTTGATTCAATGGCTCACCTTCGCTGGGTGGTTGAAAGCCAAACGGAATGCTCATTGTGTTCTCTCTTTCGATTGCCAACGATAGCGACAAATTCTTAACCGGGCGCACTCAATCAAGCCTGCAAATTCTGGTAAATGGGTTAGATTTACTGCTACGGAGAGGGAACGCGGTGAGTACTTTACTGTGGTGGTCATTACCAATTTTAACTTTGGTAATTGGAACTGCCTGGGCAATTTGGAATTCTAAGCCGCGCCGATCAAATCATCCAGATCGAGATATCCAAGCTAGGCGTCGATTTGAACAAGCAGTTGATCGTGTTACTGATAAACCCACTTCAAGTTCAGGGGAGTGACCATTTTTAGCGGATCTTGGCGGCGTTTGTTGTTAGTGTGGTTAGCAATAGCAGCAACAGCGCTGCCGGTTCCGTATTTGTCCCAGCAACCTGGACCAGTCTTTAACACCTTAGGTTCGCTCGGCGAGCAAGATTTTATTGAAATAACGAATGCTGAGACATATCCAACTTCTGGACAGTTAGATATGACCACCGTGCGCGAAGTTGGTGGGCCGCAGCGCACAATAACTTTGGGTGAAGCGGTTTATGGTTGGCTAAACCCTGATATTTCAGTTATTCCGCGCCGCGCCAATTACCCAGATGACATCACTGCTGAGCAAGCGCGCACTCAAAGTACTCGAGCATTTGCCTCAAGTCAGGAAATTGCGTTAGGTGCTGTTTTAAGAGAATTGGGAATTCCATTCACGGAAAATGTCTTTGTCGTTGATGTCATATCAGATCGACCAGCTGCATTATTTTTGAAATCAAATGACCAGATTCTTAGCGTAAATGGTGTTCAAGTAAATTCAATTGGCGGAACAATTGAAGAAGTCAGGAAGACCTCGCCTGGCAACAAAGCCACAATTGTTATTTTGCGAGATGACAGCGAATTGGTTTTTGAGATTCCAACTGTGGCTGCACCAGATTCCGAATCGGCAGGCTCAATTGGTGCATTCTTAACAAGTGAGATTAATTCTGAGATTGAAGCAAACTTTGCAGATCAACGAGTTGGCGGTCCAAGTGCTGGTTTAGTTTTTGCGTTGGCAATTTACGATCAATTAACGCTGGGCGAATTGGTTGGAAATGCCCATATTGCTGTTACTGGCACTATCACCACTACTGGGGAAGTGGGTTCAATTGGTGGTATTCGACAGAAAATGATTGGTGCTAAAAAGGCAGGGGCAACTGTTTTTCTGTTACCCATTGATAACTGCGCTGAGGCAGTACAGCGCATTCCAGCTGGTCTTCGAGCAATTCCTGTGAAAACTCTGCGAGAGGCAATTAGCGTGTTGGAAAAATTAAAATCGGACGCATCGGGCGATCTGCCATCTTGTAGTGCGGGGTAATTTCGGGTCAATTAGAGTACGCCGGTGACTTTCTTTCAACAAAATCCATTCGGCGACCGGCCGACACCGCCTAGTCTGCCAACAGGTAGATCCCGCGCCTTCTTGTTCGCCATTTCAATTGTGGTGGCATTAGGCCTACTCACTTCTTTCTTTGCTGGTTTCTACACTGACTATCTGTGGTTTAGATCTGTAGACTCACAAGCAGTCTTCACCACGATCTTGACCACTCGAATTTTGTTGTTCACAGTTACATTAGTAGTAAGTGTGTTGTTTTTATGGGGCACGGTATTTTTGGCTTACCGATTACGTCCCGCCCAAACTGCAATTTTAATTCCAGAGGCAGTTGACAAGTTACGAAAGTTATTGGCTTACGGTATCGCTGGCGTGTTAGCTATGTTGATGGCGCTCTCAGCTGGCAGCAATTGGGCGCAGTGGTTAAGTTTTATAAATCGGGAACCATTCAACTACGACGATCCACACTTCGGTATTGATGTTTCATTCTTTGTTTTCACCTATCCAGTTTTGCGGTTACTAATTGGCACTGGAATTACGCTCTCGTTGTTTATGTTCATTATTGGCTTTTTGATTCACTCGGCAAATGGTGCAATTGTGTTGCAACCGGATCAGCGTCGGGTGACCCCACAAGCAACCGCACATCTGTCAGCAATCCTTGGCGTGTTCATGTTGTTCAAAGCAGGCGCATATTGGCTAGATCGATACGGCCTAGCGGTGCAATCAAACACACTGGTGGATGGTCTGCAATACACTGATGTTCAAGCAGTTTTGCCAGTTCGAGCGCTGCTAACTGGTATTGCTGCACTGGTTGCAATTTTGTTCTTCGTAAACATTTTCCGACGCAGTTGGCGCATTCCAATCACTGCAGTGGGTCTTTTGGTTGCAACTTCAGTTCTAGCGGGCGGGGTATATCCGTCACTATTAGAGCAATTCCGAGTTCGACCAAGCCAAGCAGCATTGGAGGCGCCCTATATTGAGCGCGGCATCAATACGACCCGTGACGCTTACAATTTAACTGATGTTGTTAAAGAAGACTATGCAGCAGTCTCTCAGCCAAAGATCGAAAACTTAGATCAGTTCCAGGGAACGTTAAGTAAAGTTCGATTAATGGATCCGGCAGCACTAGCGCCAACATTTAATCAGTTGCAGCAGATTCGTGGTTACTACTCATTCGGCGATCAGCTTGATGTTGCCCGATATGAAATTGATGGTGAATTGCGTGGCGCAATTTTGGCAACTAGAGAAATTAATCTAGATGCGATCCCGCAGGCACGTAACTTCATTAACTCCCACTTTGTTTATACCCACGGATTTGGTATCTCTGCGGCATTTGATAGCACGGTGCGTCCCGATGGTGGACCAGTGTTTTTCGAACGCGACATCCCACCTCGCGGACCGCTAGATATAACTGAACCACGTATTTATTTCGGTGAGCGTTCGCCAGATTACTCAATTGTTGGCGCACCAGAGGGTGCTGATCCAGTTGAGCTGGATTATCCAGATGAAACTTCGCCAACCGGTCAACAGAACAACACTTATAGTGGTGATGGCGGTGTGCCGATTGGCTCATTCTTTAACCGCTTGATGTACGCAATTTCATTTAGTGAAGTCAACATCATGCTCTCGGACTTCGTTAATGAAGAATCACAAGTTCTTTATGTTCGAGATCCAAGTGCTCGAGTGCAGAATGTAGCGCCATGGCTAACGTTGGATTCAGACCCTTATCCAATTGTTTCCGAAGGCAGAATTAAGTGGATTGTGGATGGCTACACCACCACTTCACTGTTCCCATATTCAGAGCGAGTTTCGCTGGGTTCAGCCACAACTGATGCTCTTGGTGTAACTGGCAGCACGATTTCCAGATTGAGCACCGATCAAGTTAACTACATGCGCAACTCAGTTAAAGCAGTTGTCGATTCATATGAAGGAACCGTGACGCTTTACGGTTGGGAAGCTGATGAACCAATTCTGAAAGTTTGGGACAAAGTATTTCCAGGACTAATTAAGCCTCGAGCAGAGATGCCAGAATCAGTATTCAATCAGGTGCGTTACCCAGAAGACTTATTCAAAGTGCAGCGCTCGGTCTACGCGAAGTATCACGTGACTACACCAGCATCGTTCTATAACGGTCAGGACTTCTGGTCTGTGCCACAAGATCCAACCGCTGAAGGTGCTGCGCTATCGCAACCGCCTTACTACTTGCAGATTCAAATGCCAGGTGATGAAGAAGAGTCGTTTATGTTGACTTCAGCTTATTCACCCGTACAGCGCCAAACACTGGCTGCATTTATTGCGGTTGGCTCAGATCCAAGGCGAGATGATTACGGCAAGATCAGGGTGCTTCAGTTACCAAGTAACACAGTTATTCCTGGTCCAAATCAAGTGCAGAACAACTTTGAATCCGATCCGCAAGTAGGCCAGGAACTTAATTTGCTGCGCCAAGGTGGTTCAAACGTTCGACTAGGCAATTTGCTTTCATTACCAATTGCAGGCGGCTTCTTGTATGTTGAACCAGTTTATGTTCAAGGTGCAGCTGGCGATGGTTATCCGTTGCTAAGGCGTGTTTTGGCATCGTTTGGTCAGAAAGTGGTATTCAAACCTAACCTCGAAGAAGCATTGTTCGAGTTGTTTGGTTCATCCGCTGGAGTCCCAGATGAAGTAACCCCTGGCGATGATGAGGGTGAACCAGCAGAGCCAGATGCTGCTCAAACTGCGCAGCAGCGATTGAATCAAGCGCTATCTGATATGCAAACCGCGCTGAGCGAAGCGGACACTGCGCTGCGCAATGGTGATTTCACCGCTTATGGTTCTGCGCAACGCAGATTAGAAGCGGCGCTGCAACGGGCAGTTGCTGCGCAGCGAGAGGTGGATTCAGCGACTAACTAGTGCTCCGATAGGCTTGCACTCCGCAACGCGGGGTGGAGCAGCTCGGTAGCTCGCTGGGCTCATAACCCAGAGGTCGTAGGTTCAAATCCTGCCCCCGCTACCAATTAAACCCCCCCTCGGAAGAGGGGGGGTTGCTTTCTAACTTAAGCAGCTACCAATTCTTGCTTTTGGCTAATTCTCGAATCGCAGCGCCAGCCATGGTGATGCGTTCCTTCCTTTGCGCAGTTTTGACCATGCTGTGAGTAGTTGCACTTGATACCACCATTACTGCGCCCAAGACCATCAAGATCATCGCCACTAGTTTTGTGGACTTAAGGTTTGTTTTTACTCTCCTTCGGCCTTACCTCCACGGCTGGCCTTTGATTCAAACCATACGCTTGCTTCACAACAAAAATGCTGGTTTTTTCTGTCTACTAATTCACATCAGTTTTACGTCACATCAAATGTGCAGTATGGTTTCGCTATTACCGCTGAGGATGTCGGGGAAGGCAAACCTCAGGAGGTGATGGCCGTGGGGAAAAACCCCTATTTGTCGCAGCTTCAGTTGCGCGTAACTGGGCAACTAAGCATTTATGCCGCACCAATGTCTGTTGTGTCACACCTACAATGGAGCATTGAGTCAATCATCACATTGGCGTCGCCATGGAGTTGGCAACCGCAACCATTGATCCCAAAATCACAATCCTGTTCCTTGCCTTTTCGAACCACAATTGACAATTTGCCCAGACTAGTTTCAGCACTCTATGAGTTTCCTAATCTTTATGCTGAAGTTGTGCGCGATCCAATCAATGGTGGCTTAGGAGAAAGGTGGCTGATTACACCGAATCTAGGCTTACGACGACTGGATATCAACGAGTTTGGCGATGCAGTGGTAGATGAGAATCAACTGCGCAGCGCCATTGCAGCAGGCGAGCAGTTGCTGGAAAAATTGAGTTGGTTGATAGGCGAGCCTTGGGAGCGGGAACTTGAGCCGCTTCGAATTTCCCCAGTAGTTGAGAATGCTCGGCTATTAGCCGCTGGGGGATAACTGGGTCGGATTGGCTATCGGGTATCTTTTCGCACTCAGTCCCCTATAGCTCAATTGGCAGAGCAGCCGGCTGTTAACCGGCAGGTTTCTGGTTCGAGTCCAGATGGGGGAGCCACCACTAGATTTAGGCCATGTCGCCAACCATTTCATTTATAGGTGCTGCCCAAACCGTAACTGGTAGCAAGTTTCTAGTGTCAACTGATCAAGTACAGATTCTGGTTGATTGCGGCATGTTCCAAGGAATTAAAGAGCTGCGATTGCAGAATTGGCAGCCATTTCCAATTAATCCAAGTCAGCTAGATGCAATAGTGATAACGCATGCCCATTTAGATCACTGTGGTTATTTACCAAGATTGGTGCGACAAGGTTTTAATGGCAAAATTTATTTAACTGAATATACCGCTGCTTTAGCAAAAATTATTCTGCGCGATAGCGCAAAGATTCAGATGGAAGATGCCGAGTTTGCACAGGCAAAGGGATTTTCTAAACACAATCCACCGCTGCCGCTATATACCGATGACGACGCGGAAGAGGCGATCAAATCATTTGTTGAAGTCGATTTTCGAACTGACTTTGCCATCTCAGCTGATTCAAGTGTGAAATTTCTTCCCAGCGGCCATATTTTAGGTGCCGCATTTATTGAGTTAACTGTTGCTGGTAAAAAATTATTGTTCTCTGGTGATTTGGGACGACCTGTGCATCCGGTGCTCGCTGCGCCAGATTCAATTCCACCAATTAAATACGATGCTGTAATTGTGGAATCAACTTATGGTGATCGAATTCATGAAGATTCCGGCTCAATACTGGCCGACACAATTAATCGCACCATTGCCCGTGGTGGCACAGTATTAATTCCGGCTTTTGCGGTAGATCGAACTGAAGTTTTACTGATGCAACTTAAGGAATTAGTGGAGAGTAAAGAAATTCCTACAGTTCCTATTTTTGTTGATTCGCCGATGGCATCAGCAGCACTGGATTGTTATCGCAGCGCAATTGCCGAAGATAGTCCAGAAATTAATGCTGAAGTTCGAGTTGATCCAAGCCATGACATTTTTGCGCTGGCTAATTTGCATGAAACACAGAGCGTAAGTGACTCAAAAGCACTAAACCAACTAAAACGCCCCGCCATCATCATTGCCGCTAGCGGCATGGCAACTGGCGGCCGAGTGGTGCATCACTTAGCAAGGCTGCTACCTGATAGCGCAAATACGGTCATTTTGGTTGGCTTTCAAGCACCAGGCACGCGTGGCCGATCATTGCTTGAGGGTGCGCCAACAGTGAAAATGCATGGTATTCATGTTGCAGTTGGCGCTGAAGTTGTTTATTTGCCAGGGCTATCGGTGCACGCTGATCAAACTGAGTTGCTCAGCTGGCTATTTGACACGGGTGCTAGTTATGAACAAATGTTCATTGTGCACGGTGAGGTTCCCGCCGCAACTAAATTTGCGGAGTTAATTCAGGCAAAGTTCCCAGGGAAAGTGACTATTCCAGCGCAAGGTGAGACCTTTAATGTCTGACTCACTTTGAGTTCGCTTTTGTTTTTCATGTCAATTGCAATTCCCAGATCATGACTAAACTAGGCAGCAGATGAAGGCTCAATCAGGTATCTCTTCTGAGATAGTTACCGTGAACCAAGTAACTGGTTAGACTTTCTGCATGAATAAACTTTTAAGAACTGCAATCATTTGGGTAGTTTTAATTCCAGTGTTTTATCTGCTTGGGCAATTCTTGGGTTATTTCATTTTCTGGGCACTTGGCTATGACGAGGGTGAATCTATTCTGACTGGACCAGTTATTGATCGATTTATTGTTTCTATTCCAGTTGGGGTGCTGATGCTCACTCCATGTGTGCAAGCGGTTCGGTATGGCTTTGCGGCAAAGCGCGCAGTGGGCCGCAAAGCGCTATTTCCTACGTTAGCGGGAGCGCTAGCTGGAAGTTTTATTTTCTTCTCGCTGCTGGTATCGCTACTTGGTTTGGCCTAAGCCAGATCTCTTTTTGAGACACCCTTAGGGTTGGACAATCATGGTTAACCTTGTCAGTGCTGAAGCAATTGAAAAAAGCTACGGTAAAGATCCAGTCCTAGCTGGCGTCTCGCTTGGCGTTGCCCAGGGAGAGCGAATTGGCGTAGTTGGCCGAAATGGTGGCGGTAAATCAACCCTGCTTCGCATATTGGCGGGGATAGAAGTTGCTGATGCTGGCAAAGTAACTCATAACTCAGAGTTGCGACTAGGTCATCTAACACAGGTGGATGTAGTTGATAAGTCTCAATTAGTTTCTAGTTTTATTTTTGGTAACCAGCAGACTCATGCCTGGGCCAGCAATTCGTTAGCACGCGATGTGATATCTGGGTTATTTGGTTCACTTGAGTCAGAGTTGCTGAATCGCGAGCTTGGTCAACTATCTGGTGGTGAACTGCGACGCGTGGCATTGGCCAGATTGTTAATCTCAGACTTAAACCTAATTTTTCTCGATGAGCCGACGAACCACTTAGATATTAATGGCATAAACTGGTTAGCCCACCATTTAAGAACTAGGAAAAATCTGGCCGTGATTGTGGTCACCCACGATCGCTGGTTTTTGGATGAAATCTCTGATCGAGTCTGGGAAGTAGTTAATGGAAGTGTGGCGGAGTATGACGGCGGTTACAGCGCATTTGTTTTGGCAAAGGCGGAGCGATTGCGCCAAGCTGCCGCAGAAGATGCTCGGCGCAATAACTTAATCCGAAAAGAATTAGCTTGGTTGCGCCGCGGCGCACCGGCTCGAACTACTAAACCGAAGTTTCGAGTAGATGCTGCGAATCAATTGATTAGTAAAGAGCCACCACCGCGCGATCAAGCAGAGCTACTGAATTTTGCCGTTAATCGATTAGGCAAGCGGGTATACGAACTACATGATGTCTCATTAACCTTGCCAGGTGGTGTGGCGATTCTAAAAAATGTCACATTAGATTTTGGTCCGGGAATTAGATATGGCATTTTAGGAAATAACGGTGTGGGTAAAACTACGCTGCTGAAATTGCTAACTGGATCAACTTTGCCAACCAGTGGCAGAGTGCAAACTGGTACCACCGTTAAAGCTGGCTATTTATCGCAGCATCTCGATGAACTGGACCCTAGTTTTCGAGTATTAGAAGCAGTTGAGCAAATTTCACATCATGTTGATCTTGGTAATGGCAAAGAATTATCAGCCAGTCAGTTATGTGAGCGATTGGGATTTGGTGCTGATCTGCAATGGACCCCAGTGAGTGACTTATCGGGTGGTGAGCGAAGACGGCTTCAATTAACTCGCATTCTGATGAGTGGACCAAACGTAGTGATTTTGGATGAGCCAACAAATGACTTTGATGTGGAAACGCTTGCGTCCCTAGAAGACTTATTAGATGGTTTTGCCGGCACATTGCTTGTGGTTTCGCACGACAGATATTTCCTGGAGCGAGTATGCGATCAACTCTATTTACTCGATGGCAGCGGCGGGATAGCTCATCTCCCTGGTGGAATTGAGCAGTATTTGAATCAAGACGCGGTGACGCTGCAGACAATTACCCAAACCGAAAAACCAAAGGTGAACATTTGGCAGCTACAAAAGGACCTGACTAAAGTGGAGCGAAAGCTAACTCAATTGGGTGAAAAGGTAATTGAAATCCAGTTAAGAATGGCCAGCGCGACAAATGATTACCAGCAACTTCAGGAACTCCAAAGTGAATTAGAAATTACCCAAGTAAGCCAACAGGAGTTTGAAGTGAAATGGCTAGAACTGCTTGCTGAAATTGAAACGGGCCAGAAGTCATCTAATTCATAACGTAGAAGTCGCAATTCCAGTTGTTTCCAGTATATTTCGCTTATGCTGCTCAATTCCAAACAGTTATTCTCCTTAGCAAACATCGCTGGCCCAGTTGTTGCTGCGATCGCCGTGGTTTATTTTTGGAATACAAAACCAGATGCAATTGAAGTTGCCCTAATCGGTTTAGTTTTAATTGGCGGAGTACTTACGGCAGTGCATCATGCTGAAGTAATTGCAGCTTATGTTGGCAGAGCAATTGGTGCTTTGATTCTGGCTTTTGCTGTTACTGTGATTGAAGTGGGTTTAATTGTCGCGATCATGTTGTCCTCAGATGGTGGTGCAGCAACATTAGGTCGAGATACGGTCTTTTCTGCCATCATGATTACTTGCAACGGCATAGTTGGACTATCAATTGTTGCTGCGTCACTTAGAAACACCACACTGAGTTTTAATTCTGAAGGTAGCGGTGCTGCCTTAAGTGCGATTGCAACAATTGCAACTTTGACTTTGGTGCTTCCGGTATTTACTACTGGGAGTGCTGGGCCAA
>CAEZTT010000014.1_pt1 | contig 11510 bp, 12 predicted proteins | sample 7264291 | NCBI WGS metagenome assembly CAEZTT01 (sample SAMEA6813811, study PRJEB35770) | uncultured Actinomycetes bacterium | biome: Freshwater; feature: Freshwater reservoir; material: water | place: Czech Republic | collected 2017-08-18 | depth 0.5m m
CTAAAGGGACTGCCAGCGCAACAATTCTCTTTGCTGTATTAGTTACGCTAGCGTTCTTGAAATTTGATCGTAAAGACATTTTGTCATAACTGCGATATGCCACTTCACTGTTGGGTTCCTTGAGTAACTAACGGGGAAATCTGCCAAACCCAGAGGCGAGTGAGCTAGCAAGATGGCGTTTGGCATGATTGCCCCCTGCCTGATCCGGCTCGCTGGGTCAGACATGGAGGGCTCGCATAGTGGACTAGTGCAGCGGTCTTGAAAACCGCCAGGTCGGCGACCCCGGCCTCGTGGGTTCAAATCCCACGCCCTCCGCGCAAGGAGACGTCGCCTAGCCCGGTCCATGGCGCCCGCCTGCTAAGTGGGAGGGGACCAAAATCCCCACGTGGGTTCAAATCCCACCGTCTCCGCGGTACGTTGCAGTGATATCTGTGAGTGATCACAGGTCTACACTGCATCGACTTAGCGCCCGTAGCTCAACGGATAGAGCATCTGACTACGGATCAGAAGGTTAGGAGTTCGAGTCTCTTCGGGCGCGCTGAAAACCCGCAACTTGTTGCGGGTTTTTTCTTGTTGCAATCAATTTTTCACCTCTACGATTCCAGCGAAATGCAACTGAAGCCAGTATTGCAGCTGTAATTCTCAGCACATCAACTACTGAAAATGCAATTAGATTGCTAGTCTGAGGCGATGCACTCAATTACATTTAATAGTTGCGGTGATTTAAGCGTGCTTCAAATGGTTGAATCTGAAACTTTATCGCCTACTGCTAATGAAGCATTGGTTAAGGTGGCTTTAGCAGGAGTTAACTTCATTGATGTTTATCATCGCCGTGGTCAATACCCCTTACCTCTGCCTAGCGGAATTGGACTTGAAGGGATCGGCGAAATTGTTTCAATAGGTAAGGCAGGTGGTGACTTTAAAGTTGGAGATAGAGTTTTTTGGACTAGCGCTCTTGGAAGTTATGCCCAATATGTGAATGTACCTATTGATCAATTAACTGTCATTAAGCCCGAACTACAGCTAACCAATGAACAGCTCCTTCCATTATTGCTTCAAGGAATGACCGCACATTATCTTGTCAACTCCTCATATCAAGTAACTGGTGAAGACACGGTCTTAGTAACTGCTGCCGCAGGAGGTGTTGGACAACTAGTTGTTCAATTACTCAAAGATAAAGGGGCAACTGTCATAGCTTGTGCTTCAAATTCCAACCGTGCCCAATACGCAAAAAATTTAGGTGCCGATTTCGTCGGCATATACGACCAAATCGCAAGTTTGGTAGCGGAAGTAACAAAAGGTTTAGGCGTAGATGTTGTATATGACTCTGTTGGAAAAGACTATTTTGATGTGTGCCTAGCAACGCTAAAAGATAACGGTATGTATGTGCTTTGTGGAGCTGCGAGTGGGCCGGTACCACCGTTAGATCTAGGTAGATTAAGTACAAAATCACTTGCGATTCGTCGACCAACACTTGGTTCCTATGCCAGAACTCAAGATGATCGTATAGCGAGATTGGAGGATTTAACCAATCTGATCCGGGCTGGAAAACTTAAGTATCCATCCGCAAAAGCATTCCCGATGGACAAAACAAAAGAAGCGCACGATTTGATTGAGTCTCGTACTTATTCAGGAAAGATTGCTATCGATCCTTGGCTATAAAGTTAAATCCTGAAAGACTCAAGCTCTGCAACTATGGTAAAACTTAAAACTGATTTAATCTTTATTTTCTGAATTTTGTTATAGCTAGCCAGCCCCGTTCGAGTAATTCATTAACTGCTTCTGGTTTTGGCATAGCTGGAGATAATGATTCGGCTGAAGTTAAGGTTACGTAGCCATGAACTAACGACCAAGCAAACGCTGCTACTTGCTCAATATCCGAATGTTCAATTAACCCCTCATTAGACAGATCCAAAATTGCATCGTGAAAAATTGACCGTGATGATGGATCATCTTCATCATTTGGTAACGAGTCACAATCTAGAAAAGCTACGGAGAACAATCCAGGCTCAGATAGACCAAACTCGATATAGGATCGACCAATAGTTAAAAACCTCTTTTTTACATCCGTTTCTTGTCCCAAGGCCTTTAACATGTATCGAGCTAATTCTTCTCTGGCTTGTTGGGATATTCCAGCTTTTAGGCTTTCACCATTTGGAAAATGGCGATAAACCGCCATCGGTGAAACATGCACTTGATTTGCCAAGTGCGTTACCCCTAAATTCTTGGGTCCATTGACTCGAGCTTCTTTGACACCAGCACGCAACAGAGCATCCGCCAGATTCCCATGGTGGTACTTGGTTTTCTTTTTCATGTTGACATTATAAACATTAATCGGGTATGTTTACCAAGTAAACATCTGAAGGCGACCGAACAAGCCTTCAACTGTGAGTACTAAAGGGGTGCGAGTGTGAGTACGGTCGATAGCGGAAGTGTCAGATCAAGTGGGAGATTGGCTGCTTCAATTAGCTTAATTCAAGGTCTCTTACTGTTTGTTCCACTTGTTGTATTGGGTGCCGCCATCGAGTGGCCGGCTAGTCTTGATGATCCAGCAGCAATCGCGCTTCCTCGTCTGTTGGAAGAAGAGGGTGCGGTTAGGTTTGGATATATTGCCTATCTGATTTACTCAATTCTCTTTGTTATCACAATCACGCTGCTTGCTAAGTGTGTATCTGGTAGTGCGATGCGCGCATTCATGTCATTAATCTTGGGTTTTGCCTTGATCTCAACGATGGCTCGAACTATTGGAATTATTCGCTGGCTAGATCCTATGCCACAACTAGCTAAGTCTTGGGAATTAGCAGCTACTGAGGAAGAGCGTTACGCAATTAGTGTTAATTTTGATGTTCTAAATTCATATGGCGGAACCATTGGAGAAGTTTTAGGGGTAAGTATCTTTGCCGCCATTTCAATTCTTTTATTCTGTATTGCCGCAATAAAGGATCGTTCACTGCCTACTTGGCTGAGCGGATTTGGTTTAATTGCTGCTACTGCTGTCCTAGCTACCGCCAGCACGCTGGCCGGTGTAGATGCTGGTGATTTTTTAATCACATTCGGAACGACAATGGTTCAGCTTTGGTTCTTGGCAATTGGATTTTGGCTGCTTTACTGGTCAAAAAAATCGACTGAAAAAGTTTAAGACAAGAGATGACAGCGGGTATTGAATCAAATATGCGTAGTAACTTGCATGTGATACTTGGGAACGGGACTGTCGGCGAGAGATTAGCTAAGGTTCTCCTTCTTAACCATAAACAGGTACTAGTTCTTACCCGCTCTAAACCAAATTATGAACTTCCTGGTGTTAGTTACGATGTTGCTAATTCCAAATCAACTGAAAGCATGCTCGCAGCGGCACCAAAAGCTAAAGTCATTTACAACTGTGTAAATCCGCCATATCACAAATGGAAATCTGATTGGCCTGCAATCTCTAAGGCCGTAAATGAGTTTGCAATAAGGTCAGGAGCAAATTTAGTTAGTTCGTCAAACCTATATGGCTATGGACCTCACAACGGCGTGCTTACCGAAGACTTACCACTTAAAGCTACCTGGACTAATGGAGAAGTTAGAGCAGAGGTATGGCAGGAAGCTAAGGTGCTGCATGATGCCGGATTACTCAAGGTAACTGAGGTTCGCGGATCTGATTACATATGCGCGAACGAACAAAGTCGAATGGGGCACCGTGTTGTTCCTAATTTGTTATTGGAAAAGCCGATCCAACTCCTAGGTGCACTCGATCAACCCCACACCTGGACAGATCCAGATGATGTAGCAAAGCTCATGATGGTTTTGGCTGAAGATGACAGAAGCTGGGGTCAGCCTTGGCATGTTCCTAGCAACGAGCCCAAAACACAGCGAGAGGTTGTTGCCGATATCGCAAATGCCCTTGGTATAACAAATTACTCAATCAGAGCTGCTGGACCCATAGTGGAACGAATACTTGGTCTCATTAATCCCTTAATTCGGGAGTTAAACAAAGGAAGTTACCAGTTTCATTCACCCTTTGTAATGAGTTCAAAAAAATCTTTCGAAGCGTTTGGGCTCATTGCCAAACCCTGGCAGCAAGTAATTCAAGATTTGGTGAAGCCATATCTGGATTATGTAAACATTAATGGAATGCACTCGATCTCAAAACTTGGCAGTGAAAGATTTCCGGATTTAAGTTAGTTAGATATCGATAAGGAAAACACAATGACCTCAGTACCTCAAGTTCGAAACAATTCCAATAATGGGCTCTTCTACCGGTTGGGTATGTTTGTCGCTAAGCGAAAACTGTCTGTATTAATTGGTTACTTGATTTCCATGGTCATATTCGGCACTTTTGGTTTTCAAGTTTTTGGTGCAATGCAGTCCTACGGCTTTAATGATCCCAATAGCGACTCAAGTCGTGCTGCACAAATCCTTATTGACGAATTTGGCGTAACTGATCCAGTTGCAATTTTGGCGATTGAAACTCCGAGTGGAGTTGATGTTGATGCGGCAGCTGCTACTAAATTATTGAATGATGTCGCACAGTTAGATGATGTTAAGTCAGTTATTTCCTATTGGTCAACTGGCGGTGCACCAACTCTACTTGGAAGCGATGGCCGAACCGGCCAAGCAATCGTGATTGCTGAAGATGGAATTGATACCGCAAACTTAGCTAACCAGATAGTAGAGGATTTCACTGGAAAACAAGAGGGTTTAACTGTTTATGCATTTAGTGGTGACATTGTTGGTAATGCATTCGAAGAAACCATTACAGGCGATTTGTATCGTGCCGAAGCAATTGCCATTCCAATCACCGCAGTAATTTTGCTTTTTGTTTTTGGTTCCTTGGTTGCTGCTGGACTCCCGTTTTTGGTTGCCGGTGGCACGATCATGGGATCCTTTTTTGCACTATTTATAATCTCGGAGTTTACCGATGTATCGGTTTTTGCATTGAACCTGATAACAGGTCTCGGTTTGGCGTTGGGTATTGATTATGCGCTGCTGATAATCAATCGGTTCCGGGAGGAGTTAAATTCTGGCAAAGCGGTGCCAGCGGCAGTAGCAGCCACTGTCGCCTCTGCCGGCAAAACCGTATTTGTTTCTGGCATAACTGTTGCTGTCACTTTGGCTTCGTTACTGATGTTCCCACAATACTTCTTAAGATCTTTTGCTTATGCCGGAATTTCAGTTGCGCTTCTTGCGGTGATTGGCGCCTTAACCGCAGTACCAGCCCTATTAGCGATTTTGGGGAAGAATGTAAATCGACTAAAGGTTCGACGCGGCGATTTAGCTCCTAAAGATGATGGCTTCTGGGCGAAACTAGCAAGATTTGTGATGCATCGGCCATGGCCCGTGCTACTAGCCACTATTGCACTCTTGTTTTTCATTGCGGCACCTTCAACAAATGTGTCTCTTGGTGAAGTGGATGAGCGCGCACTGCCTGCCGACAATCCTGCCGTGATAGCTGGTGAAGTATTACGTGAACGTTTTGCTGGCAACGACAGTTCACCCTATGAAATAGTTTTGATTGAGCCCGATTCTGCAGCGGCAATCGAATCTTATGCACTGAAAATCTCTCAGATTCCTGAAATTGTTCGAGTTGTTTCGCCAGCGAGCATTATTAGTGATGGAGTTGTTGTTGCACCAAACCCAGAATCTGAATCGTTTCAGACCGCTGCAATGGCTCGAATTGAGGCAATTGGTGATGTCAGGCCGCTTGATCCTGCTGGCGAAGCGTTGCTAACGGACATTCGTGCCATTTCGGCTCCTGCAACCGAAGCTTTAGTCGGTGGTATCGCAGCTCAATCAGCTGACGCAACTAATTCAGTAATTGATCGAGTTTGGATTGTAGGGTTATGGCTGGCTCTGGCAACTATGGTCATTTTGTTTATGTTCACTGGCAGTGTATTAATCCCAATTAAGGCACTTGCTTTAAACCTGCTGAGTTTAGGTGCGATGCTTGGTGCACTAGTTTGGGTCTTCCAAGGTGGTCAATTGAATTGGTTGACTGGCGATTACATTGTAACTGGCACCGTAGACATCTCTACCATAATTCTGATTGCGGTAATCGCGTTTGCCTTATCAATGGATTATGAAGTATTCATGCTTTCCCGAATAAAAGAAGAGCATGACACTGGTGCCACTACAACTGATGCGGTTGCTTTCGGCTTACAGCGCACTGGACGAATCATCACGGCAGCAGCTCTATTAATTGCAATCGTTTTTGCCGCTTTTTTAAGCAGTTCAGCTACCAATATCAAACAGCTTGGCTTTGGCGTTACCTTCGCTATCTTGCTTGACGCTACCGTAGTTCGCGGCTTGTTGGTGCCATCATTTATGCGCATTGCTGGCAATGCCAATTGGTGGGCCCCCGCCCCATTAAAACGTCTTCACACTAAATTCGGCATAAAGGAGGGTTAAGATGAGTGAAGCAACAAGATGGATGGTGGCAATAGCTTTTATCTCGCTACCGACAATTGCATTTGGTGGTTATTTCTTACTTTCAATTCTAAAGAGGCAGGCTGGAACTGAAGGTATTTCTGGTATTCAGCGTGAGTACTTCAAAGCGGGCCACGCCCATGCTGGCGTTTTAGTTTTGCTGGGGATCATTGGTCAGATAGTTCTGGACTATTCACGATTTAATGAATCAGCTGTTTGGGCAATAAGGGGCGGCTTATTTATTGCTCCGTTATTGATCTCAGGTGGCTTTTTTGGCGGTGCACCAAAGTCATCAGATGCCCAGCCTGGTAATTTAGTAAAGCTAATACCAATTGGAGCCATTATTCTGAGCATCTCAACACTTGCTGTAGGTTTGAGTCTATTAATTAGTCTGTAAAAATAACAAATTTGAAGTTCAGATAATTCTCGGAACGATATCTACTAGGTAAATTGATTGCTAACTTTACTATTTAGTTAGTCAATCCGAATCTGACTTGAATCGATGCGCTCCGCTTGAAAAGAATTTATCTTGTGTTCACTCGGATAGCCAAGAGCCAAACCGCAAAGCAGGCTGTATTGCTTTGGAATATCAAATTCTTTTCGAACCGCATCTTCCCAGGTTGAAACAGCGCCTTGAGCGCAGGTACCCAACCCCCTCGCATGAGCACTGAGCATTAAGTTCTGCATAAACAATCCTGCATCTGATGCCGCAAATTTTCCGATGCTTTTGTGAGTAAAAATAAATAGCTCAACTGGTGCACCAAAGAATTCATAATTTCTAGCCCAAGCATCATCTCGAGCTTTTTTATCTTTGCGTGCAACTCCAATATAGTTATACAAATCTCTACCTACTCGCTGACTGCGAGGAAGTAAATCAGGTGGATACTTCTTAACTGCTACCCAATTAGATTTTGGTAAACCATATCTAGTTATGCCCAACTTTAATTTTGCCCAAATGCCACCATTGCGAGCATCTTTAACTGCATCCCAACGATTTAGAAATTCTCTACTTAAGCGATCTCGTTTCTCGCCTGTTGCTACAGCTACTAAAAACGGTCTGGTGTTTGACCATGATGGGGCAGTTAAGCCATCGGTGATTAATTCGTTTATCAATTCATCTGGGATTGGGGTAGCTAAGAAATCCCTGGAGCTACGCCTGCTGGCTAGGAAATCAGATATCTGGTCTTGTTTCTCTTCTCGATTCACCTTCCTACCTTATTGGATTTATCCCTCAGGCTGTTGATTCAAACTGCAAAGTGAGAATCAGGAAAGTCAGTGAGTAATTCACTGCTAGGTCTTTTCGAGAACCAATCCGAATAATCAGCATACTTATCTGTCATTAACCTATGCTTATGCTGTGCGAGTACTAATTACAAACGCCTTAAGTTATGCCGGCCCAGGAGCGCTTGAGGTAATATCTAAAACAGAGAACACGATTTACTGTCATGATCCAGCGTTTGGCAATCCAGCAATGGCAGCGAAATTTCAATCGGCAAATCCGGAATTGGTTGTGTTGGATATGCAGACGGCTGATGGCATTTTTGACTATTTTGATCAGTCCGGAATATACCTAGATGCAGTAATCCATAATGATGTCTTGGGAAACAAACCTGCCCCAATTGAATTAGTACCTGAGAGTGATTTTGTTGAAAGTTTCAATCTGTTGTATCTATTTCCAGTTCAGTTAACTCAATTGCTTTTGCCAATGTTTAAAAAACAACAACAAGGTTCATTTGTATTTGTCACTTCAGCTAGATATCTAAAGCCAGAACCTGGATTTTCCGTTGCCACTTCAATTAGATCAGCCACAACAAGTTTCGCCTTAGCATTAGCGGTTGAGGCTGCAAGTCATAATATCCAAGTAAATGTAGTTGCCCCTAACTATTTGTATAGTGAAGCTTATTATCCTGCTGCAAAGTACATTGACGATGAATCTGGTAGAAAAATCATAAAGAGTCAAGTACCGCTGGGCAGGCTTGGTCAGCCTGAAGAAATCGGTGAGCTCATTTCCTTTTTGATCTCTGGTAAAAGTGGTTTTGTGACAGGACAAGTTTTTGATTTTACTGGTGGTTGGCCCAACTACAGCATGCATGATCTAACGTGACAATTTCAATTGAGCGTGGCTTACGCCATATGGCATGGGCAAATCAAGAGGTATTTAATGCTGTTGCCAAATTACCAGACGATGCGTTGCAGGCTTATATCTCTAATCCAGAATGGACCGTGGGCAAAATTATTTCTCATATCTGCTCTAGTGCCACCTGGTATGTCCATCGACTTGAAATTGATGACTGTATTGATATCCCAGAGGTCCATTCGGCCAATGATGTATTGCAACTGGCGGCTTTGATTTCCCAGTTAGATGAGAAATTAATTCAAGCTGCTAGCCAAGAAGATCGTGAACTCACTTACACCTATGAAGATACCGGCAAAGTTGTAAAGAGATGGTTCTCTACTATTTTGACTCAAGCTGTGCATCATGCGACTGAACATCGGGCACAACTTGTTGATGCCCTAGACTTTAAAGGATACAAATTAATTAATTTGGATGATTTAGATTTATGGGCTTACGACATGTTCGAAAAAGATGAACCAATAATTTAAGGGATTAGTTATTTGTTTTTTCTCGACTTTTTTCATCCATCAGTACCTTCACAAAATGAAATGATGATGTGGTGGACCCTTGAAACATCTCACCTGATATTTTGGCATTTTATTGTAAGTCCACACCAAAGTAATCAGCCTAAAAAGGGGCGAAGTTCCACTTTCCTATTACACGCCTTTGAACCGGCTTTAGCTAGCGCTAACGCCAACGAATCACTTTCTGCCTCAATCAACCAAAATCCACTGTAATGTTCATAATCAGTGAATAGAGATCCTGAATCAACTAGATCAGCATCATCCCGATTATCAATCACTTTAGCTTTTGCTGGGGAGGCTATTCCGGCAGCATAGATCCAATTTCCGTCCTGCCTCAATTGATCGTTAAAAGCATCAATGGCAGCCATCTCATTGCCAACCGCAGTATTGCTTGCTGAATCAATTACAAGGATTATGTATCGCATTGCCAAAGCCTAGCGGCAAGGCTAGTTATCTTGTGGCTATAGTTCTAACGTGAAATTTCGCTATCTGGTTTGGTTGCTTATTCCAGCAATACTCATCGTCGGACTACCCGCAACTGCTGCCCCCAAGGCTGGCAAATCATGCAACAAGGTGGGTATCACCAAAAACTACAAAAGTAAAAAATTTACCTGCGTTTTTAAAGGTGAAAAGTTTGTATGGAATAAAGGCAGCAAACTCAAGTTAGACAGAGCAGCACCAACTGAACCTTCAGCACCAGAAACTGGACCAACTAAGCCAATCACATTAGACAACTTAGATCCGAAATGGACATTTAAAGTTGCTCACAAGTTAGCTCTAGATGCGGTACAGCCTTTTGACAGCTCAAAACTAGGCATCCGGTTTGTGATCGGTCCTGGCGTAGATAAAGCAAGAGTTGAGCAAGAGAAGGCTGGTATAGATCGGATTGCTGGACTTTGGTCAAGTTATTTCATACCAGATCGGGTTCGATTTATTTATGTTTCACCGCAAGATGGTGATTGGGCAGAGCAACTAACCACAATTGAGCAACTGCAATCAATGATTCCGCCAAACACCACACTCAAGAAATTGATTACTAGCAATGAGTGCATGTTTGCTTTAGGTGGTAGGCCGTTAGGGATTTACACCAACATTCAATGTTTACCAGATCGAATCAGTATGCAAAATCGGCAAACAGGTCCACATGAATACACTCATTTTGTTCAGTTTTACAGCGGCGATCTGCCAAGCAAAGCTGCGTGCTGGGTAGTTGAAGGTATGGCAACTTTTTATGGCAATGCGATTGGTTTTTCGATGGATGATCCGAACGGTAGTGTTCGTAATCAATTTTTTAGTGGCTTTACATACAGCTATGGAGCACCAAACCCAACACCGGCCACTAGAGCGGAATTTACTGAGACGCTGCGTCGTGGCAATCCAGATGAGATCACAAAACTTATGCGGTTACTAGAACCTCCTGGATGCAGTCAATCAACTGGCCCCACCACAGTGCAGACTGGTTACTTATTAGGTGGAATGGCCTTTGAAGCACTAGTTGCCTCTTTTGGTCAGCAAAAAGTTGTTGAATTTATGAAAGATCACATCACAACTAAAAATTGGAAAGTCTCATTTGCTAATACTTATGGAATATCCGTGGAAGAGTTTTACCAGAAACTGGCGCCATATTTTGCTAGCCAAGTTAACTGGTGATTAAAACTGTTGGGCAAAAAGTGTCAACAACGGGATGCTTATTAATAAATTAACCGGGAATGTAATTACTAAACTTGTGGTTACCGGAAGTGAGATATTTGCTTCTGGCAGGGCAACTCTTACTGCAGCTGGTGCGGCAATATAAGAAGCGCTTGCCGAGAGTATTCCTAGAATTACGGATCCACCAACTGATAATCCAATCAAACTACCAACTGTGGTACCTAGCGTTCCCATGGCAAGCGGGAAGAGAATTCCAAAGGCAATTAATCCCTTGCCTACTTCCAAAACAGATTTCCAACGCTCTCCAGCTAAATATCCAAGATGCAATAAGAACAGTGCTAGGACTCCAGGCAACATAGTTACAAAGAAAGGTTCAACTCGCACATAACCTTCAGTGCCAGCAACGTACCCAATAAATAAACCACCAACCAAGAGCATCAAGGTTTTACCTAAAAATATTTCTTTAAGCGATTCTGACCAATCGGTTTTTGGTGCAATATGACGTTTTGCTAAAAATATACCTACCACAATGCCAGGTACTTCCATCAATGTTAATAGCGTAGTGGCAAAACCTTCATATTCAATATTGTTGGTATCCAAATAAACCAATGCTGCAGTAAAAGTTACTAGTGAAGTTGAGCCATAGTGAGCTGCTAGTGAACCTCGATCCAACGTCGATATATTTGTTACTTTACCTAGTACCAAATAAGCCAAGATTGGAATTGTTACACCAAGCGCAAGGGTTGCCAAAATTGGCAACAAGGTGTCAAGCAGATTACTTTCTCGAAGCGAAACGCCACCCTTTAAGCCAATAC
>CAEZTT010000015.1_pt1 | contig 11485 bp, 10 predicted proteins | sample 7264291 | NCBI WGS metagenome assembly CAEZTT01 (sample SAMEA6813811, study PRJEB35770) | uncultured Actinomycetes bacterium | biome: Freshwater; feature: Freshwater reservoir; material: water | place: Czech Republic | collected 2017-08-18 | depth 0.5m m
ATCAGTGGCCAGCTAAAAGCAATTAGGCCAACCACTGATGTGAGAAGAAGTAGAACTTGAGGTAGGTTTCGATTAGTGCTAGCCAGCAAGTTTGATCGCATCTACAGCTTCTTTAAGCGTAAGTAAATTCAACGGCGCAAAAGCTCGAGTTATCTGTGGAGCGAATGACACCGATTCTGGCAACACATCTCGCGCCGCGCCGCTTGCAATAATTTCGCCCCCAGACAAAATTATTACCTTCGCATTAAGTTCAGCAACTAACTCAACATCATGAGTCGCGACTAAAACCGCTGTTCCCATTAAAGTGAATTCTGAAATTACGGAGACTAATTTTGCTTTAGCTGCATAGTCCAATCCTCGAGTTGGCTCATCAAGTAGCAGCAAGGTAGGCGAATTAACCATTATTAATGCTAAAACTAAGAGCAGTCGCTGACCCTCAGAAAGATCCAGTGGATGTTGGGCTAAATCAACTCTCGGCAAAAAGTGCTGAACTAAATTGGCAGTTGTGCCAGGCGTCAGGCCGGTTATCTGATCTGTCAATTCACATTCGGCGGCGATGGATGTTTGCAATAGCAAGTCAGCTGGCTCTTGTGGTACAAATCCTATTTGAGACAGAAATTTCGTGCCAGATAACTCAGCTGGGTTTTTGTTGGCTACGGCAACTGACCCTGTACTTGGTTTTATTAAGCCAGCCATTGTTGCAAGCAGTGTGGATTTACCCGCACCATTCTTGCCCAAAATCGCAAGACTTGTTGCCGATTCAATCTCTAAACTCACATTGTTCAGGGCTCTCGTGGCACCAAAGTTAACTGATACCTGGTTAACTTTGGCAATCGAAGATCCCGTGCGCAATTGATTGGCTGGCATTACGGGCAGAAGTTGCCTGATTAGTGGATCAGCAAATTTTCTCGCTTCGCGCACCGAGAGTGGCAGCGGATTCCAATTTAATTGCTTACCTAACTGCACAATCGGGGGAGCAATTTCTGAAACTTCCATTATTTCAGCAGCTGGCCCGACTTGAATTGGTCTCGCGTTACCTGGCACATAGATCACGCGATCTGCAAATTGCAGCACTCGCTCCAATCGGTGCTCGGCTGCAACGATACAAACTCCTAGGTCATGAACTAGTCGTTGTAGCGAGGCTAGTACCTCTTCAGCAGCAGCTGGATCCAATGCGCTGGTTGGTTCATCCAGCACCAACACTTTAGGACGATTGACTAAGACTGCTGCAATTGCTACCCGCTGTAGCTGACCAGCTGAGAGTGTTTCGATTGACTGCGAGAGTAACTGAGTTAGTCCCAATAATTCAGCCGTTTCGTCAATCCGTTGCCGCATAATTTTTGGCGCAACACCAACGCATTCCATGGAATACGCCAACTCATCTTCCACCATGCTGGTAACAAATGAATTCCTCGGATCCTGCACTACAACTCCAATAACTTCAGCAAAATCCCGGGGCGAATGTTGCTTGGTGCTCATGCCAAAGACTTCAACATCACCTGCTAACAGACCGCCAGTCAAATAAGGAGAGTTGCCATTGATTAGACTCAACAAGGTTGATTTGCCAGAGCCTGTTCTGCCTACAACTAAAGAAAATTCACTATTTGGAATTACTGCAGAAAAGTCCTTTATGATTACAGCTGACTCGTTTTGATAAGCAAATGAAACATTACTAAATTTAATCATTTTTAAACCCCACTGGAACCGCAGGAGTTAGCCAGATTGGTAGCGCGACCAGAATGACGATAACCAATTGAGCCAGATTATTACTTGAATACAAAACTGCGCCTATCGCAATTATCATTGAGGTGAAAAAGATTGCATATTCTGGAAACCCAATTTCAAGTTTTCGATAACTTGTTCGCAACTTTGCCTTGCCGCTTAGGATAACAGCAACGGCGATGAATCCTAAGGCGACAATTAATACTAACGAATTTGATAGCTGAGTTGGATTGCGCAACAAACTTAGCAGCGAAATAATCAAAAGAAGCATGCCGCCAGATAACCCAACTGCAATCAATACTGAATTTGATGATTTTGTTTTAGTTGTTCCGAATCCTTTTGACTCCATCGCATTTGCTAACGTCACTGCCCGAGCTAACGAGCTGTCAATTAGCGGCAGAAGTAATTTGAGGTTTGAGATCGGACCTTGAGCTGGGTTGCCACGCAATGCTGCTGCAGTTTTAATCCGCTTAGCATCTGCACTTAACGCAGGCAGAAACCCCAGTGCAATAACTGTTACTAACCCTGCCTCGTAAAGAGCGCTTGGTAATGATTTCAATAAGAGATTTGGCGGAACTAAAGCCGCTGGGGCAGCGGCTGCAACAACAATGGTTGCTAATTTAAAGCCATTAACGAATGCTGTGAGCAAGCCGTTTGCCCCAATTACTCCACCAAGTTCAATTCCGCCAAGCCAATTTGGAAGAGAAAACTCGGGTAAAGTTAATAAAACCGGCCCACCAAAATGAACACCAAAAATTATTTCAATGGTGAGTCTAAACAAAATGATAAAGATAGCCAATCTAAAAAATAGACCAATTGAATTTGCCCATGAGCCATTCGATCGCTTGACTGTCAAAACTGCAAAAACAGTTGCCAACAAACCCGCATGAAACCAAAAATTTGCAATGACCATTGCTGCAGTTGCTGCTGTTAACCCCCACGTCCACCAAGCCAATGGATGTACCCAGCGAGGGGCATTTTGACTTGGTGGACGCAAGGATTGGATCATCGCTATTTCTTTGCTTTGCTGATAACTAAAACCACGCCAAGTACTACTGCCAGGACTACGGCGGCATAAATTAGAGTGTTTCCACCCTCCTGGACACCTTCTGCAGCTGTAACAGTTGCTTCTGCGGTATCTTCAATCGGGAGTGTTTCGGTCTCGCTAGTTTCAGTTACTTCGGCGCCACATTCAGTTGCCGGAAAACCGTCAAGTCCACAAACAAACCCACCCTCACCGCGAACGTCTGCCACCATTGCTAGTGCATCTGCACTAGATCCACCTGATGGCATGCTTATGCACTCCACTCGATTTGCTGGTGGCGTCTCGCCAGTTGGCGCTTGAGCCGCATCACCAAAATCAATTACCACTGCAACACGGGTGATGCCCTCAACAGCTTCGGTGTCTGGGCAAAGTTCGGCAAAATTAGGAACCGTTCTTGGTTCTGGCGTTTCAGTATCAGTACCAATACCGAATCGCCAGCCATCAACTGTGCCATCAGTTGGAATGTTTTCGGCAGCACCAACCATTGACATACTCCAACTGCCATTATCACTGGTGAAAAATCCCCAATATCGGTAAGAAGCAGCTGAAGCTGGTGACGCAATTGTTAACAATAAGGCAGCGGCAAATGCCACCTGTAGATATCTCTTAAGCACTGATGCTCCGTTTCGTTACGGTCGCAAGCAGTAACGGGGTCTTGCTGGCATAAAAAAGCCCTCACAAAAAATGCGAGGGCAAAGACCAGGAATTGGACTCCGCCCGCTGTCCACGACGGGTGTTGGTTGTCACGCACTTGCTAGGCACTCCGACTTGTCGCTTGGCTACCAGTGGTAGGCGACCTACGGTTGCGGGACAGTGCCGGATTCCGACCGGCTTTCCCTAGACGCTCAAGTGCTTATTCAGTTATGGCACGAACTGTATCTGCTTTGGGCGCTAGATTTCCACTCCGTAATGGTGTTTTGACGCTAAATAAAGCAGGTTAAGTAAAAATGAAGCAGCGAGTAGCAGGTTTAGGCAAACGCTATTACCGATTGTTCAGTTCCGCAATCGTTTCCAATCTAGGTGATGGCATCACCATGGTTGCTTATCCATGGTTAGCCTCCGCTGTTACCAGATCCCCAATTTTAATTGCGCTCATCGCAGTTGTGACCCGATTGCCGTGGCTTTTATTTTCACTGCCAGCTGGAGTAATTACTGATCGATTAGATCGTAAAAAGCTCATCGTCAGCATGGATGTGCTGCGTGGCATTTTTACTCTTGGCGTTGGAGTTTTGGTTCTAGCGCAACAAGATCAACTTCCTGCGCTTGATGAATTGGCGACGACCGCTATCGAGACAAACTATGTTCTCTACGGCGTTTTACTTATTGCAACATTTGCAACCGGGTGTGCTGAAGTACTTCGTGACAACTCGGCACAAACTGTGTTGCCATCAATAGTTGAAAAGTCGCAGTTAGAGAAAGCAAACGGTCGACTCTGGTCGGCTGAATCAGTAGTAAACACGTTTATTGGTCCACCGCTTGGGAGTTTCATTATTGGTATAGCGATCTTTTTGCCATTTTTTGTAAATGCTGGAACGTTTTTTGTAGCAGCTGCTCTAATTGCAACACTATCTGGAAGTTTTGCTGCGAAAGCAAATCCCCTCTCATCTAATCAGCAGAAGAATTGGCGGATTGAGCTTAAAGAAGGACTAAGTTGGCTTTGGCGTCATCAACTCCTTCGCCCGCTCGCAATCATTCTGGGGCTCATCAATGGCTTAGCAGCCATGTCAGCTGCTGCTTACATTCTTTTTGCGCAAGAGATTTTAAAAACATCAGTTCTGGAGTTCGCCATCTTGGGCACTGGCGGTGCATTTGGTGGCATTTTGGGGGGCGTGGTTGCGCATAAAATTTCTGCAAAACTTGGCACAGGTCCTTCTTTGGGCTCCACCATGCTGGTTGGCGGAGTTTTAATGGTGGCAACTGGATTGGTTTCAGAGTGGATTTTGGTTTGGATCTTTACTTTCATTACTACTTTGCTAGCCGTGCTCTGGAATGTGATTACAGTTTCACTTAGACAGCAGATAATCCCTGATCATTTACTGGGCCGAGTGAATAGCGCCTATCGATTCTTTGGCTGGGGCATGATGCCGATCGGTTCAATAGTTGGTGGAACAGTAATTGCAATTGCGGAATTGTTTATTAGTAGAGAGTGGGCACTGCGCTCGCCATTCTTAATTGGTGGCCTACTAAGCCTAATCCTGTTTGGATTCGCTCGGCGAATTCTAACTACCGAGCGAATCGAAGCAGCAAAAGCAATTAATTAAGCGCGAGGATTTGGGGAGATGGTTTGCTTGACATCTCGTTCCACTACTGCATGTACAACATCGTCAATCTTTTTCATGACATCTGCTTCTAGCACGATGTCAGCAGCTTTGATGTTATCAATGATTTGCTCTGGCCGGCTCGCACCGACTATGGCTGAGGCAACATTTGGATTTTGCAACACCCATGCGATAGCTAACTGACCCATAGTTATTCCTAGGTCTGCCGCGATTGGTTTGAGATTTTGCACCGCAGTCAAAACATCATCGCGCATCCAGCGTTCAATCATTCTGGCGCCACTTGGATCAGTTGCACGTGAACCCGCAGGTGCATCTTGGCCAGGCAGATATTTTCCAGTTAGCACACCTTGTGCCATTGGCGACCACACAATTTGCGAGATGCCATTTTTTTCTGAGGTTGGGATTACCTCACCCTCAATAACTCGCCACAGCATTGAGTACTGAGGTTGGTTTGACACAATCTTGTCAAAATTCATCTGCTTGGCGATATCAACAGCCGCTTGAATCTGCGCGGCCGTCCACTCCGAAACACCAATATAAAGTGCTTTACCAGAGCGAACAATGTCTTCAAAAGCACGCATAGTTTCTTCAAGCGGAGTTTCATAATCAAAACGATGGGCCTGATAAAGATCGACATAATCAACTTTGAGTCGCTTTAGTGAACCATTAATAGCTTCCATAACATGCTTACGGGAAAGCCCGCGATCATTAACGCCCTCGCCAATTGGCCAATAAACTTTGGTGAATAACTCAATACCTTCTCGACGAAAACCCTTAATCGCTTCAGCCAAAACAACTTCAGCTTTGGTGCCAGCGTATACATCTGCGGTGTCAAAGGTGGTAATGCCATTTTCGTAGGCAGCATGAACGGTCTTAATGGCCTGATCGGCTTCTACCTGACTGCCATGGGTTAACCAATTGCCGTATGAAATTGCGGAAACTTTAAATCCGGTATTTCCTAATTTTCGATAATGCATTTAGTTACCACCTTTTTTCTCGATTGGCTTGCCGCCAATTCTTACTTTTGGTGCTGGCAATCGCATTCGTCTCATCTGCAGTGATCGACTTACGGCATACCAACTAACTTTTCTTGTTTCCGGAGTTTTACCAAACTTAGCTGCTACGCGGCGGCGTACTCGAATAATCATTGCAATTAAATCAGTCGCTAAAAACACCATCATGAACAGCCAAATCAAATAAACCAGCTGTTGCACTGCTAACACTGGAACAAGTGATGCTGCTAAAACCAAAATTGCAAACGGTAAAAATATTTCGCCTGCACTCCAGCGACTATCAACCGTGTCGCGGACAAACGAGCGAACTGGCCCTTGATCGCGTGGCGGGAAATATCGCTCGTCATTGTTCTTCAGGCCCTGCCGCATTTTCACTGCCGCTTCGCGCTGCTGCGTTCGCATCAACTTTCGGGCAGCTTTACGGTCAACTGATGCCTTGAGACGCTCTTTGCGCGCGGCTTGGGATTCCTTGCGCTTTGGGGTTGGTCTACCTTTGCCTAATGATTCGGTCACGGCAGCAGTCTATTCGGAGTTGGCGATGCGCGTCTTAGTCGTCCCGGATTCCTTCACTGGCACCTTGAGTGCCCCGCAGGCTGCAATCGCAATTCAGACCGGTTGGCAGCTAGGTGCGCCCAATGATGAAGTTACCGCGCTTGCTATTTCAGATGGCGGACCGGGATTTATTTCGGCGCTGCTAACTTCAGCAAAGTATCAATCTCATGCGGTTACGGTTTCTGATCTGCTCAACCGAGAAGTCAAAATTACGTTAGCGTCGTCTCAGTTGGATAAGCCCACATTTTTTATTGAGTCAGCTCAAATAGTTGGTAGCCATTTAGTTGCAACCGAATCGCCAAGACGTCCAGCTGAATACACAAGCTACGGAATTGGTGAAGCAATTAAGTTTGCACTTTCCGCTGGGGCTGAGCGAATCGTGATTGGACTAGGTGGCACTGCTTCAATTGATGGCGGTGCTGGTTTACTCGCAGCGCTTGGGGCGCAACCAGCAGAGTTGCTTAATCGAGGTGGCGGTGCACTTGCTGGGCTTAATTACTTACAACTCGATGCGCTAACGCCTGACATCGAGAATGTTGAATTAATCGTTGCAGCCGATGTTGATGTTCCGCTGCTGGGTAGCAGGGGGGCAGCATTTGGGTTTGGTACGCAAAAAGGTGCAAGTCCAGAGCTGCAAATAGAACTGGAAGCGGCACTAACTAATTTCAGCAATTTAATCCCAACTCGTCCTGATGGAAAGAATGCGGCCGTGATGAAGGGTGCTGGTGCTGCTGGCGGAATTGGCTACGCGATTTTGGCCCTGGGCGGATCCAAAGTCGCCGGTTTTGATTTTGCCGCAGCTGCACTTGAGTTACCTACTGCGATACAAAACGCAGATTTAGTGGTTACTGGTGAGGGAAAGTTTGATTGGCAAAGCATGCAAGGCAAGGCGATTTCTCAGTTAGCTCAGTTGTGCTTGGCTGCTGGCAAGCCGTTGCTGGTGCTCGCCGGACAAGTGGACGTAGGTAGGCGAGAGTGGTCAGCCATTGGCATTGTTGGGACATATGGCTGCAGTGATGATGGGGAAATCCCGAGGAATCCCGCAGCAGCCCTGTCAGACCTGGCGGTTCGGGTATCCAGAACATTTTCACCAACTTCGTGGCAGAATTAGCACCTCAACTCAAGGAGTAACCATGACCGTAGAAGCAAACACCACATCAGTACAACTGACTGACGCCGCGGCGATCAAGGTGAAGTCGCTGCTTGAGCAAGAAGGTCGCGATGATTTGAGTCTTCGAGTTGCGGTTCAGCCAGGCGGCTGCAGCGGATTGCGTTATCAACTTTATTTTGATGATCGAAATATGGATGGAGATCAGACGCAAGAATTTGGCAGCGTCAAGGTAGTAGTAGACAAAATGAGTGTGCCTTACTTATCCGGAGCGGTTGTTGATTTTGTAGATACCATCGAGAAGCAGGGATTCACGATCGACAATCCAAACGCTGGTGGATCTTGCGCCTGCGGCGATTCTTTCCACTAACCTCTTTACGTTAGATACATTTACCTAATGCGAATAATTGTTTCTGGGTCGATCGCGACTGATCATTTAATGCGATTTCCCGGGAAGTTTACAGATTCTCTTGTTGCTGACCAACTAAATCATGTGTCACTTTCTTTTTTGGTGGACGATTTAGTTGTGCATCGCGGCGGTGCGGGAGCCAATATTTCGTTTGGCTTGGGTTGTTTAGGGCTTAAGCCGATTTTAGTTGGTGCGGTTGGTGTTGATTTCGTGGATTATCGATTTTGGTTAGAACGTCACGGCGTGGATTGTGAAAGCATTTATGTAAGTGAAGTTGCACAAACAGCGCGATTTGTTTGCACCACGGATGACGCGCAAAATCAGATTGCGTCTTTTTATGCCGGTGCAATGAGCGAGTCTCGCAATATTGAATTAAGTCCAGTAGTTAACCGCATTGCAGATGCGCCACTGATTTTGATTGGGCCAGATGACCCAGAAGCGATGATTAGGCACACTGACGAGTGCCGGCAACTTGGTTATAGCTTTGCTGCTGATCCAAGTCAGCAGTTAGCGCGGATGGCGGGCGATCAAATCCGATTGTTGATCGATGGTGCCACTTACTTGTTTACCAATGAATACGAAGCAGCTTTGATCGAGCAGAAAACAGGCTGGAGCAGTTCGGAGATCTTGCAGCGAGTGCAATATCGAATTACGACGCTGGGAGCAAAAGGTGCTCGAGTTGAATCTGCCAGCGGTGAGCGAATTGAGGTCGGTTGCCCTAAAGAGCGCCAGATTGCTGACCCAACTGGCGTTGGCGATGGCTTTCGAGCTGGCTTTCTCGCTGGGGTAGCAAAGGGCCTTTCGCATGAGCGGGCTGCCCAGATTGGTGCGACTTTGGCCACATTAGTTATTGAGAATGTGGGCCCGCAGGAGTACCGCTTTGAGGAAAATGACTTTATTTCACGAATTTTGGCTACTTATGGTGAATCGGCCGCCGAGGAGATTTCCGCCGTCTTATGAGGAGACTGCGCTAGCCTTAGCCCGATCCCAACCTTGCTAGGAGGAATGTCCCTGTGGCCGGCCAGCGTTTAACTTTGAGGCGCATTGCAATTCTTGTTGTGTTGTTACCAATTCTCGCCTCATGCGGAATGGTTGCCGACAATGAATTCACTCGTGTTGGTTTTCCAGAACCCGCTACGCAAGAAGGCCCAGGCATTATTGAGTTATGGCAGGGATTCTGGATTGTTGCAATTGCGGTTGGCTTATTGGTAATTGGACTTTTGGTGTTTGCCTCAATCAAGTTCCGCCGCAAATCCGAAGATGAAGTTCCACCACAGGTGCGCTACAACATTCCACTTGAAATTTTGTATACCGTAGTTCCGCTCATTATTGTTTTGGCACTTTTTGGATTCACAGCAAAAGAGCAGAACAAACTAACTGCGCTAACTGATGAATACACCCATGTGGTTAATGTTGTTGGATTCCGATGGTCTTGGTCATTTAATTACATTGATAGTAATGTTTATGAAACCGGTACGCCAGGAGTTGTGCCAACGCTTTATTTGCCAGTAGATGAGAAAGTCAGATTCGAATTAACTTCGCCAGATGTGTTGCATTCCTTCTGGATTCCATCTTTCTTGTTCAAGATGGATATCGTGCCTGGTGCTATCAACAGATTTGAATTAACACCAGACAAAGTGGGAACTTACGTTGGCAAGTGTGCTGAGCTGTGCGGGCAAGATCATGCACGCATGCTGTTTAATGTAAAAGTTGTTGAGCGACCAGAATACGATCAATACATCGCATCGTTACGAGCCAAAGGTCAAACCGGCATGATTCCACCGGGAATCTTGCCTAGAGGCGAAACCATTACCAATGCAGGAGCGAACTAATGACCACATTAGATGATCGTCCAGTAACCGAGCCAGTTACGAGAAAACCTCGTCGCTACAGCAAAGGTCAAGCATTTGTTAATTGGGTGACTAGCACTGATCACAAAACTATTGGTTACCTATATCTAATAACCTCATTTGTTTTCTTTGGTTTAGCTGGACTTATGGCTCTTGGCATTCGTGCTGAATTGGCCCAACCTGGTTTGCAGTTTGTTTCAAACGAACAGTACAACCAGTTATTCACGATGCACGGCACAATTATGTTGTTCTTGTTCGCTACTCCACTATTCGTTGGTTTTGGAAATGTAATCATGCCGCTACAAATTGGCGCGCCAGATGTGGCTTTCCCAAGATTGAACATGCTTGGCTTCTGGCTTTTCCTATTCGGTGGAATCATCGTAGTTATGGGCTTTTTCACTCCAGGTGGTGCTGCGGCATTTGGTTGGTTTGCTTACGCCCCGCTTTCAACGGCAACCTTTAGTCCTGGGGTTGGTGGTGATTTGTGGCTGATGGGATTAACCCTTAGTGGGCTTTCGACAATTTTGGGCGCGGTTAACTTCATCACTACGCTCTTAACTATGCGCGCACCTGGCATGACCATGTTCCGCACCTCAATCTTTACCTGGACTGTATTTATCACCTCAGTCCTTGTACTCATTGCATTCCCAATCCTTGCTGCAGCTTTGTTGGGATTGTTTTTGGATCGCAATTTTGGCAGTTTGATTTTTGACCCAGCTCATGGTGGTGCGATTTTGTGGCAGCACTTATTCTGGTTCTTTGGGCATCCTGAGGTTTACATTATTGCGCTACCATTTTTCGGTATTGCTTCTGAGATTTTGCCAGTGTTCTCTCGCAAGCCAATTTTTGGCTACAAAGGTTTGGTTTATGCCACGATGGCAATTGCGGCGCTTTCAGTTGCAGTGTGGGCCCACCATATGTACGTGACCGGTGCGGTTTCGTTGTCCTTCTTTGCGTTGACCACTATGTTAATTGCAGTGCCAACGGGCGTTAAGTTCTTCAACTGGATTGGCACTATGTGGCGTGGCTCGATTTCATTTGAAACCCCAATGCTTTGGACTCTTGGCTTTCTAACTACATTCTTATTGGGTGGCTTAACCGGAGTGATGTTGGCAGCACCAGCAATTGATTTTCATGTCTCAGATTCCTATTTCGTTGTGGCTCACTTCCACTACACCGTATTTGGCACTGTGGTATTTATGATGTTTGCTGGATTTTATTTCTGGTGGCCAAAGATGACCGGACGCATGCTAGATGAAAAACTTGGCAAACTTCACTTCTGGTTATTGTTCATTGGCTTCCACACCACGTTCTTGGTTCAGCACTGGTTAGGTGCTGAGGGTATGCCTCGACGATACAGTGATTATTTGGCAAGCGACGGCTTCACTGCGCTGAATGTGATTTCATCTGTGGGTGCGGCAATTCTTGGGCTCTCGACGTTGCCTTGGCTTTATAACGTCTATAAGACTTGGCGATTTGCACCAAAAGTAACTTCTGATGATCCATG
>CAEZTT010000016.1_pt1 | contig 11217 bp, 4 predicted proteins | sample 7264291 | NCBI WGS metagenome assembly CAEZTT01 (sample SAMEA6813811, study PRJEB35770) | uncultured Actinomycetes bacterium | biome: Freshwater; feature: Freshwater reservoir; material: water | place: Czech Republic | collected 2017-08-18 | depth 0.5m m
CGCGCACTCTGCCCCGATATCTCCACACTACCCGGCGTAGTCGTATAATAGTAAATAGATAAACCAGTAGACGTCACCGCCGATAAATCCCACTCCAATCCACTATAGATCTTATCATTACTCACCGTCCTAATATACTCCAAATCCGGGGTGGCCTTCGTTATCACCATAGTCTGCGTGGCCGTACTATTATTGACATACGCATCATTCACTATTGATGCCGTAATCACCGTCTCACCTATACTCAATACAATCCCCGACATACCCGATATACTCACCACACTCGGATTAGACGACGATAATACCACTGGTCTTCCATACTCATTAGACGCAGAAATACTCACGATTCCCGCCGTACAGGCATATGATACACTCAGATCACTGAAGACCACGGGGGCATCCACCTTCAATACCGTCACACTCTGCGATTCACTCGTGGATGCGACACAGTTTGACGAAACCGTGGATGTTATTGTGGCACTACCCGCAATTCCCACCACCAATTTATCACCCGATACTGTCAGCACCGATGGATTAGACGATGAATACGTCTTAGTCAGAATATACTCCGAATCAAGATCAGTAGTTGTCACCATTGTCACCGGCGCATCAAAACACACCAGATCCGGTATCTCCTCGAAATTTACCTCCACACTCAATCTAGTTTCTATAGCAATACGCAGGTTATTACCCGCAGCATCATAGTTCGAATACAAATATCCACCCGGTCCCAAACCAGTTAGACTTGCCACACCCGTCGCAAATACAATACCATTCTTATACCAAACACCACTACTATCCGATAGAACATCTGTCACAGTTATGCTGCCATCCTGCGAAGAACATGGCACCGTCTCCGGCGAATATGTGGCAATACCCGACACTGTATAGAGGAGATCATTCACATTAGATCTCAATCGAAGGAATGCTCCGTCAACAAATCTCTCTATCGATTTCACTCCGACATTATAGTCCCATGGTGCTCCAGTGATAGGAAACTGAAACTCGAAAATCTTGAATCCACCCGTAAATATCGATGTCAACCCCGAGTTATCATACAACAAAGTATTACTGGTCACATCCAGTGTCATCGGCTGAACAGAAGACCAATTTGAATTCTCAAACCCACCAATTATATAATAGTATCTATCCTCTCGGAAAGTATAATAATTCTCTGTTTCATATAGAGGAGTAACCCGAACACCATTCATACCATTAATATTTACATGCGCTATAGTCATGGGATACCTTATCACATCTATCGTAAGATTTGACTCCGGATTAATAGTGGGATAGTTACCATATACAAAAACCGCGGAACCAGGGGTATCAGGATATACCGATCCTATTATTTTATCTCTTTCACTCTGTGAACTAACCAACCATGGGGGTAATAGAATTGATGGTATCTCTGAATACGCAAAAACCTTGAAACTTGCACCCTCATCCGTATTAGTATTACTGCCAGCATAATACAATTCCGTCGGAGATATCCTAGTCATCCCCGAAATACTCGTCCATCCCAACATAGATCCAACCGTATAGTAATACAAATTCTCCGGAAATTCACCATTAAGAGCCGTCAATATTATATCAGATCCCACTATCTGAACACTCACATCAAATATACCCTCCACTGCTACTACACGAAATAATGCTATATCCCTTCCACCTTCCACCTCACCACCATCTATAGCATCCGCCGTGGAATAACCGAAATGTAATACACCCGCGTTATCTATTACCATATGCTGTTTTGTTCTATGGAAATTAGTAGCTGGTATAACTATATTTGAAACTGGTACATCATCATTTGCTGTATTCATCTGTAATCTCTGGGATACCCAGATAGCAGCCCCAGTTTCTCTATCTATTCTAGCTACAACCACATCGTAACCACCCCTAAAATCAGAAGGGTATAATCCAGCAGTATTACGATGATAATTTAGATACAATTTATCCTCACTGTCCAGTACTAAACATGGATAAAAATTAGAATTTGTAGTAAGTATTCCATTAGTTCCATCTGCATACGCCGGAATATCCTTTGTATTCCACAGTGTCTCACCCGTAGAACCACTTAATTTCACCATAACAATAGAACTATCACCCTCTGGATCTGCTAAATTCACAGTCTCAAAAGCCATATATACATCATTCTCACTGTCTATAGCAATCGATGGCAGAAAATTTTCCCTGCTACTTACTACACTATTCCACTCAGAATTCTGCTTAATCCACAGCAGATTTCTAGATGGAGTATATTTAGCCGCCGTAATATTATAGATGCCCTGTACATAATCTCCACCATCCACACGTCCATGTGCAGTATATACCACAATGATATTACCAACACTATCCACTTCCATAGTAGACATAACATACTCATCAGTCAAAATATCCCACGCATCATCCTTCTTAATTATATTCAAACTAGGATCAAATACCCAGCTACCATCCTTCGCACCAGTCGATAATGAATATTTATTCACCACTATTGCCTCTATACTACCCCCCGAAATACCATAGGCGCGATTCTCTGTATAACTCATGTATACACTATCACTACTACATCTAACAAAAGGATGATAATAATCAATCCCCGTGTAATCCGAGAAATCCACCACACCCGTACCACTATTTAGACGAACAATAGCAGACACCTTATCAGAATTAACTGTGGTACTATAGGCAAGATATAGATTACCAGCAGTATCTACATCCGTACTGAAATTCTCGCGATCTATATATCCTGAAGCCACATCCGTTTTAGTTGTCTGCCATACTAAGTTCCCACTCACATTAATCTTATTGATTTTCAGCGTATCGCCTCCAGAAGTTACATAGGTGAGGTATGTGTTACGAGATAAATCCACACTAATTATAGGACGATAATCATCATCATTCGTATTGAACACCGGACTCTGAAACCCCGCTAGACGAATAATACTACCCGAATACGGCAATCCCTCTGAACTATACGACATTTTTATAGTATCATATACATTTTATAGAGAATACGCTATAGAATGTATATCACCCGACTCTAACAGTAACCGAAATAAGCAGCCTTGCGACGCATCAGATACGCCCTATAATCCGGTATTATGCCACCCCGGTTCGCAATTATGGCTATACCGGCATTACGTTTAGCAAGTAACTCCTCTGATCTATCTGCGAAACTATCACGCACATTATTCTTAAAAGGATCCGTACAGGTTAGATCCCGCGCCTCCTCCACTACTTCCTCGCCACCCTCCTCTCCATAACACGTAATAGCCGAAAATGGCACTCGCAGCTGCCAACTAAATTCATCCAATCGCAACTTATATGCCGTCTCTATCGGGGATGTCACCTCCTGTAAATTCAATTCCGACGTAATACCCACATTATCTGTTCTAAACACCGTGATATTAGAAAATGGATGCGCCACTGTCACCGTCACCAGATTCGCATCACCACCAACTCTCTCTAAAACACCATCGTCATTATATGCGAATCTCTGCAGACTAATATACACAGTGGGAACCACCACCGCCCCCGGCAGAGTTGGACTTGGAGGAGGAGGTATCGATAGTGACGCAGCAACCACCGGATCAGTCACCGATGCCGCCTTCAGAATCATCGCATCCGTAGTCGTATCCAACTCTATCCCCGTTACCACCGTCTCACCCCCCGATTTAATCTCCAAACTCGCTATAAACTCCCTAAAACTCGCACGTGTTTCATCCTGCGGCAGCAACACAACCGCCGTTTCTACCGTCGGAGTCGCACTCAGATCACCCACCGTTGCAGCCGCTATTAATACCGTACCCTTAGTAGCCGAATCCGTCACCGTAGCTTTTATAACCTCCAGTGTGGCAGCCACCGCCTCTGTAGTCAATATAGGCTGATTAATCGTCTCTTTTATTTCCACTATCGCCGGATCCGTACTCTCCGTTATGTCACTTGTCGGCGGTGTTTCAATTATATTGAATGTAACCGTTACAGGATCCGACGCTGAAAATGAAAGATCACCCGGCTGATTCGCGGTAATTGATGCCGAACCTAACGCCCACAGATTAACCCTATTGCCTCCAGAGATAGTTACATTGGGAGTATTGGCAGTATAGATTAACGGTAAACCACTACTGGATGACCCTGGTGGAATAAAACTACCTGTACCCAGTATTTTGTCTATAATGGGTTGAATGGTGATAGTCTGATCACTCCTCACATATATCGTCTCAACCGTCGAAAAATCCCGGAAACACTGATCGGATGCCGTCGATGCTATAATACGCGCCAAACCGAAAGTACCCGCAGTCGCAGATAATCCCACTATGGACATAGTAGACGGCGTATCCGTAGTAAATACTATCGGAGTACTCGCCGTCGTATATCCAGAGAGTGAAAACTGCTCTCCTATTGAAATTCCATTGAAATCCGCGCGGGGAATGAATGTAATAGTGGGATAACCTTTCACTACTGTTATAGTCTGAGTAGCCGTACTACTATTAACTCGCGCATTAGAGATAGATGCTGTAATAGTAACCACACCTTCTTTGTACATATATCCGGATGCCCCCGATATACTCATTATAGTTGGATCTGATGAACTGAATGTCACCGCAGATCCATAGATATTATACGCGGATAGAGAGGTGAATATGTCACCACATGACACCGTTCTAGTGGGCGTGGAAAACTGTACTGGTGCGGTGGCTTTTAGTACTACTATAGGCTGAGTATCTGTTTCTGGATTGAAACATGCGGCGGATATTGTGACCGTGATATTCGCAGATCCAGCATCACCTATTACCAACTGGCTACCCGATATAGCTGCTACACTAGAATTGCTAGACTGATAGATGATGGCGGTATCGGGGGCAATAAATGGTGATGTGGTGAATGCCGATAGAGAGTATGGCGGATCAAAACAGACGAAATCGGGAATCTCCGGGAAACTTATCGTCTGATCATATTTTGTACTGAATGTTTCACTGTAGTAACTATCATTTGAATCTATGGCGGTAACAGTGTAATCCGCCGGGCTTAGGCCAGTTATACTCTGGGTAGTGGCATACTGTACCCCGTTTTTCAACCAGTTGACAGATGTTACACTGTATGGAGACGATGCTGTTATAGACATAGTAATAGATCCCGCGTCGGTACATGTCGGATCACGGGTCACTGTTCCCTCTATAAAGAAACGGAAATATAGATTGCCTCCATCGTTTGATCCATTACTGTTTCGGAAGTAAAGATAGAATTGACCACCGAGCTCCTGGATGGCATTCGTATTATCACGCCCCCATATTTCCCACTGATCACCGTTGAGAGGCGTGGATAACTCAAATATTTTAAACTGGGAATCCTGGAGAAGATTCTGATCACTGTAGGTCAATCTATTATTTACGGTATCAACTGTCATGAGTTTTCCATATCCCCAATCGGATCCAGTGAATCCACCTATAATGTAATAATATTTCGCTGGGTTAAAAGTGTAGATATCAGCAGTATTATTAATATTACGAACCTCTATCCCACGGACAGAATTAATGAGCGTGTAATTAATTGAAACATTAAATATATTAGGAGTTTGATTAAAAACTAAATCTGGAAATGAAGTCATGGCGACATAATTATCATAGAGAAAAATAAGATTATTTGTACCTGTATTTTGATATAATGTGGCTACTATTCCTTCTTGATTTATGACAGACTGACTCCATGGAGGAACTGTTTGCGAAGGTGCTGGATTATAAACATATATTTTAAATTGGTCTGTAAGAAACACTGTTCCTGTAAATTGTATTGATTTACCATTATTAATTCGTGTCATCTGAGAAATACTAACCCATCCAGTTGGACTACCAACTAAATAGTACGAAAATTCTGCAGGGAAAGAACTAGTTGTTGTTGTTACAGTAATAGTACCAGGACTTCCTGGTGTAATAATTAATGATGCTCTAAATATACCCTCTATTGGTGTAACTTTGAATAGTGCTATATCACGCGATCCTGTACTTGTTCCACCAGTAATTGTGCTATTGGTAGCATATGTAAAATAAATATCACCGGATGTATCTATAGCAGTAAATTGTCTACTATTATAAATTGGAAATTGATTACCGCCACCCCAATTAGCTGTTGCATAATCTATACCAGTTGTATTCAATATTCTCCTCTGTGTAACCCATCTAGCATCTCCTGTTGTTGGATTAATTTTCGCTATAACAATATCTCTTTCACCTTTGTTTGCATTGATGCGAGTATTAGAATATGTAAAATATACTACATATAAATTATTATTTCTATCAATTATTATATTTGAATGCGAATCTTCATTATCAGTATTAATATGATTCAAACTATATGATCCATTCACTTCATAATTAGAAATATTTAAACTGCTCCACATTGTATCTCCAGTTTGTCCATTTATTTTTACTATAGCTATATCAGATCCATAATTATCTCCTTGCCATAGAGTATCATATGACATGTATATATTATTTGTCGAATCGACTGCTAGAGAAGGGACAGTTTTATCCTTATAGGAACTATTGAAATTCCAGGCTGGATCTTGTTTTACCCATTCTAATGTCGGACGACCATTCGCAGTAAGTACATCTGGATCAAATTTACCTACTATAATATTATTAAAATAATAAGGTTCTGATTGTGTTCCCCCCTCTACAGCTCCATGAATAGTATATGCTACTATTACTTTACCCGAATTATCTATTATTAATTCAGATACTGCTGTATTAGAATCATCTCCCCATTCCAGAGCCTGACTCCTGATATTGAAAGAAGGATCAATAATAACTGGCCACTGGGCAACACCTGTCGATGGTGTTAACTTATTCAATCCTATAGCCTGATATGATCTATCAACACCATTTATATTTAGAGTAGCAGTAGTTGAATAGGACATATATAATGCTCCATTATAGTATTTAATACTAGGATAAGTTTCCAGACGATTATTAGTAGCAAATTCAGTAAATCTAATATATCCTCCTGTTGGACTAGTAGTTCCTCCATTTTCGCTACTGAGTTTAGCAACTAATATATCACTAAGTCTATCTGGAGTAGGAGGTGCCCAATAAGAAGAACTAAAAAATAATGTTAATGCTATATATTGATTACCAAATTCATCAACTGTAGATGAATATCTTTCCTGATGTGTGTTAGTTGAAGAGAAATTATTACCCACTGTAAATCCCGCCCCCTGATTGAACCAGAGAACATTACCCGCACTATTCATCTTAATCGAAACCATATTATACCCTCCAACATTAGTCTGTATAGAACCACTCAGTGATCCAGCAGTCAAATACGTCAAATATATATTCCTCGATATATCCAGATCTAATATAGGTCGATAATCATCAGCCGTCGTATTAATTGTCGCATTCTGAATACCTAACTGCCTCAGAACCGTACCCGAATAATACGTACCCGATTCACTATACGACATTTTTATAGTATCTAACACATTTATAACATCATTACACACACTCTCTCTCGAAATATTATGTTCTCCTCTATAAATAATGAGTAGGAGACCATCATTTAGTGAACCTAATCTAGAATCAGCATCACTCCTCATGGTCCGAAATATCCTAGAAAAAAACCGTGACCTGAAATATAAAAAAGACGGTGATGATCACATCACCCATGTTTCCTATAAAGGTGGACCCGATGTCCCCTTCACCTGGATAGAGATGAAGAAATACGGTAAAACCAACACCGGTTTCATTCGCACCATCTTCAATCTAAGACTGGAAATAGTTGACTCTGTTGTAGATTTCCTCATCAATAAACACCCCGGATGTATCAGCACCAAATGTACTAAATCCGCGTCCGGATCCACCGGCGCACAGACCACCCTATTTAGCGACTACGATATCAGCCTCAGCGGAGGTAAATCCATCTCCCAGATCATTCGCATCTTCAACTCTATCTTCAAAATCATCTTCAATAATCCATCGTCCATCGTCTTCGACACAAACATCTACGCATACTCCTTCATGCTCCCCAGAAATGATACCACCCAGTCCATCCAGTCCGATAACTGGTCACCCGTTCCCCATGTCGCAAGAGGTACTGATACCCGATACTTCATTCTAGACCACGATGATCCATCGCAAAGCGAATGGGCTCTTCGCCGCTTCTACACTCTAGCAAAAGACTGGAAATTCAGCAATGGATACAAATTCCCCGAACACACACGAAAATGGTGCGAGGAAAATCCCATTAGCAGCGCCAGTATCGATAAATACATCGAAAAAGCGTCCGAAGTCGAAGTCTGTTTCAATACTAAATGCGATATTCACACGGAAATGGATCGCATATCTCACATGAACTATTACGGTGATGAAACCTACTTCTCCGCGGGAGCATTCTATCATGTCGTCGGTACCATGCTCTACTATAACAAAAACTCATACGATGAGAAGATGGCGATCGTTAATTCCATCCGTCTACAACAATCAATGATAGAAAACCTAGGTTACTTTCTTCACTCTTTCGATCTCTTCACCCGCGACGAATTCATCAAATCCACCAAATATCTCCAACGCATCTATGATGCTGTCGCACTCAATACTCTATCTCTTCTCACTGAAATTAAATCCTATATTCGCGGACGTACTGCCGAAGAAATACTGGCGAAATACGGTGATCCAGCCATCGCAGATAAGAAGATCGATGCCGTTCTAAACATCGTAAACTCACAGGGGTTTCACGGTATAGAAGTAGATGACCCCATCCGCAATGCCATCAATAAGATAATCGATCTCGTTTTCAATAACGCCATCGATATCATTGACTATAATCCTCTTACCAGATCTCCACGTTCTAGAAGAAATGCCGTCACACCAGATGCTAAACTCAACCCAATCACAAGAAGAAACGCAGTTATACCCGATATCAATACATTCTTACCCATATCACCCAGCGATCTCGAGTCCACTAGATCCGGGGAGTCCACACCCACCCTCGACTCACCATATCTTTCCCCTATTAATTCACCCACATCATCATCTTCACCTATAAAAAGCCCCAGCAAACTCCCACCAATCGGCGGAAGAAGGCGCAAATCACAGCGCAACCTGCGCAAATCACTGCGCAACCTGCGCAGTAAATCACTGCGCCATTACCACACCTATAAAAAATAAGTTCCTCTATTTATTCGCTATAAACAGAGGAAAAATTACATGAATCCTTGGAACGCCTGGGCAGCAGTCTGAGCCGGGGCATCCGTAGTGGTGGCTTCCTTTGGCTCTCGCTTCTCGAGCTCTTTGGCGGCGTTCATAACCATGGCAGCGGCCTCACTTCCATCAGTGAATCCAGAGTAGCTGCTGGGGGTAAGAAGGGCGATGATGAAGGCGACTCCGACGAGCACGGCCACCGGGGTGTTGGTCATAGCCAAAACACCGATCAGAATGGCCATCACGGCCTTTCCGATTGGGTTAGCAATCAGAGGATAGACGAGTCCCGAGACCATTGGAGCGAGGAACGCGATGTAGAGAACGAGGAAGACATTGAGGGCAACAGAGGCAGCATCACCGGAAAAGAACTTCTTAACTGGATTCATTTTTAACTAGATAGATAAAATAAATGATATTTATCTGCCCATCAAGAAATGCGACGTCACATTGATTCATCACAACTCACCCGTCTTAGACAAGAACGCGCAAACAAATGGGTTAGCATGCGTCAAACATCCGACGCATCCACTCTTACCGCATCACGCAAATCCACCGCCATCAAATCGGAAGCATGTACCCCTATGCCCACCTCCGGCATACAGAATACCGTTTTTATAGACGGACGCGAATGTGTCCAAACATCCCTTCCCAATACCGCTAATCGCACCTCCGATTGGCACGCCCTCCACACCGCAGGTGGTGCGGCATGCGCCGTCAAAGACGACCTGCGTGATACCACCATTATAGAACTAGACCCATGCGCCGATGACTGTAAACTCGACACCCCCAGTAATCCCCTCTCGCAGAACGTGGTTCGACGCAATCGCATTAACTGCGAAGAATACCAATATGTTCCAGCATGTCGCGGCGAATGCCCCTCACTTTCCACCGAATGCTCCGTATGCTATACACCCGGAGTCACAGTGAATATCAATATCGTTTGTTGCCCACCGAGCTAATCGCCCACCGAGCTAATCGCCACCACCCCTAAATAAAATTGAGTTTTATCTATAGAATATAACTATACTATAGAAAAAATGGGAATCAAAGGACTCGGTAAATTTATTCGTGACAACACGACTATGGGCCCCGCCAAAGATCTAAAAGATTATCGCGGGGCCACCTTCTACATCGACACCTCTCTTATCCTCTATGAATTTGTTCTAGCGATGCAGCTGGCCGGTAATCCCGACCCCGATCAACTCCTCCAGCAGTACGGCATCCTCCAGAAAACATTCCAGTTCCTTGAAGCCGGAATACGACCAGTCTATGTCTTCGATGGACCCGCCTCTCACATGAAAGCCGCCGTCATTGCCACCCGCAAAGAAGCCGAAGAAAAACGCAAAGCCAAAGGAGAAGCCGAACACCTATTCAAACCCACCCACGACCTCATCGATCGCATCAAATTCGTCCTCACCGAACTCGGCGTAGACTGGATACAAGCACCCGATGAAGCCGATATCACTATCGCCGCTGCAACCATACGTGGTGGACCATCATCCTACGCCTATAGCCGTGATCTAGACATGCTCACATTTGGAGCACCACGCGTCGTTGTTAGAGATGGCAAGAAATATAACACATACACTCTCAATGACTCCGGCGGAATCAGCATCAATAAATTTGAAGACGGCGAAATCATCGAGAAAATCATCACACGACCCGAATTCATCACCCTCTGTATTCTATTCGGATGCGACTACATGAGCGGTATTCGCGGCATTGGTCCCAAAACCGCCGAGAAACTAATACTAAATGCTCCACCTGGCACCAGCCCCGCAGCAATTATAGCCGGACAGAAAAACGCCACACACGATGTCATTTCACTCTTTACACGCGTCCATGAGTATTTCACCACCGCTGCCGCCAGAGTTCCACCTGCTGTCATCCATATCAAAGATGAACCCGCATATCACATCACTCACTCTCTAAACGAATTCCTGGTCTCCGCACGTGTTAGAGCGAATACCATAGCCAAATGGCAGAAAACAGTGGAGTCATTCAACCGGGTCCA
>CAEZTT010000017.1_pt1 | contig 10952 bp, 11 predicted proteins | sample 7264291 | NCBI WGS metagenome assembly CAEZTT01 (sample SAMEA6813811, study PRJEB35770) | uncultured Actinomycetes bacterium | biome: Freshwater; feature: Freshwater reservoir; material: water | place: Czech Republic | collected 2017-08-18 | depth 0.5m m
ATTTGCTTGAAGCTGGACTTGAACCATGGACGGTAAGTGAAGCTTGGGTTATTTCGTATCCAACGCCAACAGATTACATTGATACTACTGATTTTATTGAGCAGAAAATTGCTGCGCTACAGGCACATACATCGCAAACTACTCAGATACCAGATTTGGCGGAACGAATTACCAGTTGGGGCACCATGGTTGCAGAACGCTTTGATCTGCCTAGCGGCAGGCTAGCTGAAGCGTTCTACGTTGCAGCTACTAATTGATTACCAAAAAACAGCAATAACAATATTAGTAAAACTCAACAGCCCAATCCCTAACCAAGTACCAGAATCAACTGCCTGCTTCTTCTTTGCGGTAATCGACAGTATCACAATCACAATTAGCAGCAATAATTTAACAAATATTTTTGCGTTATCTGGCAACGGATATTCTGGATTCTCATCATGCAACGGGTAGCGAATACCAACTAGCGCAACACCGGTTAGCAGCGCCAAGTAAGCGCCGTGCAACATGCCGGATTGAATTTTTCGTTCACGTGCCCGAAATTGACTCAAAAAGCCACCAAGCAAGGCTGCCATACCAACAAAATGCAAAACGAGTAGTGAATTGCGAACGATCTCAAGTGTGGTCATTTAACTACTCCCATTCAATCGTGCCAGGTGGCTTACTTGTGATGTCTAACACTACTCTATTGACACTTGGCACTTCGTTGGTAATTCTTGAGGAGATTTTCGCAATTACCTCATAGGGCAATCGAGACCAATCTGCCGTCATGGCATCTTCACTAGAAACTGGCCGCAGCACGATGGGATGACCATAGGTTCGGCCATCCCCTTGCACACCAACGCTTCTAACTTCAGCTAGGAGCACTACTGGGAACTGCCATACCTGCGCATCTAGATTTGCCGCAGTTAACTCTTCGCGGGCAATCAGATCAGCAGCCCGCAAAATTTCTAATCGTGATTCATCAACCGCCCCCACAATTCGAATTGCCAATCCTGGGCCTGGGAATGGATGACGCGAGACTATTTTCTCTGGAAGCTGTAGTAATCGCCCAATTGCTCTAACTTCATCTTTAAATAAAGTATTTAGTGGTTCAACTAATTTGAACTGCAAATCCTCTGGTAGCCCACCAACATTGTGATGACTTTTTATTGTGGCAGCAGATGCACCGCCACCAGATTCCACTACATCTGGATAAAGCGTTCCTTGCACCAAATACTCAATTGGCTCAGGTGAATTTGCTTGCAGCTGTGCCGCGGCAGCTTCAAAGACGCGAATAAACTGAGTGCCAATGATTTTTCGCTTCTGCTCCGGATCGGTAACTCCAGCTAACTGAGTTAAGAATTTTTCTCTGGCATCAACAACTACTAACTTGATGCCCGTTGCGGACACAAAATCTTGCTCGACCTGCTCTCGTTCTCCCGTTCGCAATAGACCATGATCAACAAACACTGCTGTTAATTGGTCACCAATTGCGCGCTGCACAATTGCTGCTGCAACTGCTGAATCAACGCCGCCAGATAGCCCAACAATTGCTCGTCCGTTGCCTACTTGATTGCGAACTTGGGCAACCGCATCTTCCAACACTTGATCTGAACTCCAGTTTGGCGATAAACCCGCGATATCAACTAAAAAGTTTCTCAGCACGTTCATACCATGCTCACTGTGCACTACTTCTGGATGGAACTGCACACCAGCAATTTTTCTATTCAAATCCTCAAATGCCGCAACTTTGGTTGCTGCTGTGCTTGCGGTTACGGTAAATCCAGCTGGCGCTTGCGCGACCGCATCACCATGCGACATCCAAACTTGATATGTGCTTGGCAAATTCTTAAACAACGCACTAGTTGGTACAACTTCAATCTCAGTTGCGCCGTATTCGCTGGTACCAGTTTTTGCAACTTCGCCGGCAAGGCCTTGGGCGATTAATTGAAAGCCATAACAGATTCCAAAAATTGGTAGCGCCGAATTTAAAATATCAGCTGAAACTGTTGGCGCACCGGTCTGATAAACACTTGCTGGGCCACCACTAAAAATAATCGCAGCTGGCTGCTTTTCAAGCAGTTGTGCTGCCGAAAAATGATGTGGCACCAATTCCGAATAAAAGCCAAGTTCACGAATTCGACGAGCAATTAGCTGGGCATATTGCGCACCAAAATCAACTACCAGCACTGGTTTTGGCGAACTCAATTTAACCCAATCATTGCGAAACAATTACCTCAACGCGTTGCAATTCTTTAATGTCTGAGTAACCACAAGTTGCCATGCTGCGGCGCAGTGCACCAATTGCATTTAACTGACCTGATGCGTTGGTAGCAGGGCCGTGCAAAATCTCAGCAAACGAACCAATGCTTGGGGTTGGAATTGCGCTAGCTCTAGGCAGTGTGGGATGACCTGCCTCAACCGCCCAGTGATAACCATTACCTGGTGCATCGATCGCGCGAGCCAACATGGATCCCACCATTACAGCATCGGCACCGCAAGCAATTGCTTTTGCGACATCGCCAGTTTGGTGCACGCCACCATCTGCAATCACCTGGACATATCGACCACCAGATTCGTCCAAGTAATCTCGCCTAGCTGCTGCCACATCAGCAACCGCAGTTGCCATTGGCACTTTCACGCCGAGCACACTTGTGGTGGTGCCACTTGAACCGCCGCCAAAACCAACCAGTACACCTGCTGCGCCAGATCGCATTAAATGCAGTGCGGCTTGGTAAGTCGCGCAACCACCAACAATTACTGGCACTTCTAAGTCATATATCAGTGTCTTTAAATTCAGTGCATTTTCATCAACTGATACGTGCTCAGCACTAACTGTTGCGCCACGAATCATGAACAAATCAACACCAGCTGCAACTACCTGTTTCCAATAGGTTTGAGTTAGTTTTGGCGAAAGTGATGCCGCGGTAACAATTCCAGCAGCACGCAGTTCTTTAATTCGCGAAATAATTAAATCCGGATCAATTGGTTGCGCATAGACTTGTTGCAACACCTGACTTAAATTTTCTGGTGCAGCTGACTTAATTTTTGCAAAGGCCGCAGTTGGATCTTCATATCGAGTCCAAAGCCCTTCAAGATTCAATACTGCTAAGCCACCCAGTGAGCTAATTGCAGTAGCACTAGCTGGTGAAACTACAGAATCTACTGGAGCGGCAATAATCGGATGGGCGAATTCAAAAGCGTCAACTTTCCAATTGGTTGTGACATTCTCTGGGTCTCTAGTGCGGCGGCTTGGCACTAACGCAATTTGGTCAAAGTCGTAAGCGGCGCGAGCTCGCTTTGCTTGTCCTACCTCTATTTCCGCCACTAGTTTCCTCTGCCGCTGTAGTTAGGGGCTTCCACTGTGATCTGAACATCGTGCGGATGACTCTCCCGCAACCCAGCTGCGGTAATTCGAACCAATCGCCCCTTGTTTTGTAATTCTTCAATAGTGGCACTGCCGGCATAACCCATCGCAGCACGCAAGCCACCAACAAGTTGATGCGCTACTGAAGACACAGTGCCACGATATGGCACCTGACCCTCAATTCCCTCTGGCACTAACTTGTCATCACTAAAAACATCATCTTGGAAATATCTATCTTTACTAAATGATTTTCCTTCAGCGCGAGATTGCATCGCACCAAGTGAACCCATGCCACGGTATTGCTTGTATGGCTTACCGTTAACAATCACCACATCGCCAGGTGACTCTTCACATCCGGCTAGCAACGAACCGAGCATCACGCTATCGGCTCCGGCCACAATTGCTTTGGCAATATCACCGGAATACTGCAACCCACCATCGGCAATGAGCGGAACGCCGGCTGGGATAGTTGCGGAAGCAACTTCCAATATTGCTGAAATCTGCGGCACGCCAACGCCAGCAACAACACGAGTGGTGCAAATAGAACCAGGTCCAACTCCAACCTTTACGCCATCGGCCCCAGCTTCAATCAACGCTAATGCACCAGCTCGCGTTGCAATATTGCCGCCAATTACGTCAACCTCGAATTTACTTTTGAACGATTTAACCGTCTCAATCACGGCTTGCGCATGACCATGTGCGGTATCAACCACCAGAAAATCAACACCGGCGGCAACCAATGCTTCCGCGCGAGCGAACGCATCAGCGCCAACACCCACTGCTGCACCGACAATTAGTCGCTGTGCTGAATCTTTAGTTGCATTTGGATACTTATCCTTCTTAATAAAATCTTTAACGGTGATTAAACCAACTAATTTTCCAATAGCATCAACAATTGGCAGCTTCTCAACTTTATGCTTTCGCAAAATCTCAAGTGCACTCTCGGATGAGATGCCAACTGCGGCTGTAACCAATGGCATTGGCGTCATTAATTCTTTCACTTGCTTTGCCATATTTGTTTCAAAGCGCATATCTCGATTGGTAATGATTCCTTGCAAAATTCCAGCTGAATCAACTACCGGCAGACCAGAGATGCGATAGCGACCACAGAGTGCGTCAACTTCTTTAATTGTCATCTCTGGTGTGCAGGTAACTGGATCTGTGACCATGCCCGATTCACTGCGCTTAACTAGATCCAACTCAGCTACTTGATGCTCAATTGATAAATTCCGGTGTAGCACACCAACGCCACCTTGCCGCGCAATTGCAATTGCCATTCGTGCTTCCGTAACAGTATCCATGGCAGATGAGACCAGCGGAATAGAGAGCGTGATGTTTCGACTCAATTTAGTTGCAGTGTTAACTTCACTTGGCACCACATTTGAGGCATCTGGCAGCACCAAGACATCGTCATAGGTGAGCCCTTCCAAGGCGACCTTTTCGGTACCCACCTTGCTGGGATCTGGGTTGGTTCTAGCCAATTCGAACTCCCGCACTGTGCTGAGGAGGGAAGGTTACTGTGCTACAACTGCGAAACATCCAACAACCCATTTCGGTGTGCTGCCAGCAAGGCAGCGGCTCGGGTTCTAACGGATAACTTGCGGTATATCCGCTTGATATGGGACTTCACCGTGTCGGGCGAGATGAACAACTCCTGCCCAATCTCCACCCCAGTTTTACCCAAACAGATGCCAATTAAGACTTCCATCTCCCGTGGGCTGAGATGAATTGCGGCAGCTGCTGGCGCAGCATCACGATGGCGCTTAAGTGCGATTGCATATTCATTATCTTCGCCCTCATCAAAACCATAAATTAGATCTGGTGAGATTTCTAAGGTGCGCTCAATGGCCCGCCAGATTGAAGTTTCACCAGCAACAGAGCCGGGATGCTGCGGCGCAAAAATTGGTACAACTTTAGTTTGTGGCGATAGTCCCAAAATTGCTTTGAGAATTAGCTCAAAGTCATATCGTCGAATATTTGCTTGAATCAACACAAACTCAATCTGATTTTGCTTAAGTACTGATTGCAAATCTGCTAATTCATCAAATTTTAGTATCCGATCAAAAACTTTAGTCTTTGCTAACCGACTAGTTATAAAGTCAACAAGTCGTAAATCTGAATGACAAACAGCAATTGAACCATACTTTTCCGAAGTTGTTAACGTTGATGAAGCCATAGCTCCTCCTTGGTTGGGTTTGGGGCCCAATTAAGGAAGTTTGATGTTGCTAATACACAACTGACTTAAAGACCAGCAGCCTCGCTGATCAGGTTAAGCGCGTCGGTCATGTTGCGACTTCGCACCACCTCGGTTGGCAATTCGGATTGCCAACCAGGGCCTGCGGCTATTACTAGTGGAGTTGGACGCAAATTGGGGAGTTCTGTTAACACCTGTGGATTACCGGCATTGCTCATTTGCGACCAAACTAAAACTGCGGCAGGCCCAGTTTTACGAACTGCTGAAATCAACGCAGTGAGCGGCACGCGAGGGCCAAGTGTTTTAGCCGAGATGCGTCGCTCAGCTAACGCAGCGGCCAGCACAAATGTGGGTAACGAGTGAAGTTCATCTGGCGCGCAAGCTAACAGCACCGCGCGTGGATTGATCGGCTGGCTTAGTTTGCTCGAGACACCTTTGAATGCTGTCATCAATGAATCAGTTAATAGATGTTCAATCTCAATGCCATCGCCAGTTGATTCCCAGCGTTTTCCCAAACTAATCAAAACAGGTGAAATTACCTGCTCCCAGGTCCAGATAGTGCCGCGTTCGTTAATCGCATCAACCACGATCTGCGTCATGGCCTGCGTATCAAGAGCGGTTGCCGCACGTGCTAGGCCGCGAGCGGCAGTGGTGGCACCAGGAAGTGCAACCACATTTCCGCCGCCAGCTGGTGCGGTGATCTCTTGCTGGATGCCAAGTGGATCAGCGCCAGAGTGGGCAACTCGAGCAGCTTCAGCCGGTGGCAAGCCCAGAATGACTAATCGGCGCATCCGATCTAACAGCGCAACATCTTGTGGGGTGTAGCGGCGATGTCCGCCGCTGGTTCGGTCGCTTGGCGTAATGCCATATCGGCGATCCCAGGTGCGCAAGGTGGCTGGGGCCACGCCTAGTCGGCGGGCTACGGCGGCTACCGTGAGGGCATAGCTGACCTCAACGTAGCTCTCGCCGGAAACTTGTTCACCCTCAAAGTTGTTCATCTCCGAATTCTGCGACCAGTAGCCCAATCGCGCATTTCGAGGCTGTGAGCAAGGTCTCATCCAAATTCATAAATTGTTCATCTGTGAAACTTGACTAACTTCTGAACAACTTTTACTCTTAGGGCATTGAAAGGAGCGCCATGGCAGATATCACCAGACTTCCTGGACCAAACGCCGACCTTTGGGACTGGCAGCTCCATGCAGCATGCCGCGGAGAAGATCCAGAGATTTTCTTCCACCCAGAGGGCGAACGAGGACCTACCCGGGTCGCTCGGGATAACGCAGCAAAAGCGGTTTGCGCCACCTGTCCAGTAATTAAGCAGTGTGCCGCACACGCACTCTCAGTACGCGAGCCATACGGAGTATGGGGCGGCTTAACTGAAGAAGAACGCGAAGCGATTTACTTAAACCAGCGCAGCGGTTACGAGCTAGTTGCAGGTTAGTAGTTTTCAGCGGCCTGCCCCCACGATTCATCTGGCCGTTGACTGCAGTGTGTTAACCACACTGACTCTCCCAATAAAAAGGGCCCGGAGATCCGGGCCCTTTTTCAATTACCTAATCAATTAGTGGCTATGGCCGTGGTGGCTGTGACCTGTGGCTGCAGCTTCTTCTTCCTCAGCTGGCTTCTCAACAACTAGTACTTCAGTTGTTAACAACATCGAAGCAATTGATGCCGCGTTTATTAGCGCAGACTTGGTTACCTTTACTGGATCAATTACGCCCCGCGCAATTAGATCTTCATAAACGCCAGTTGCAGCATTGAAGCCGTGACCAACTTTTTGTTCTGCAACTTTGGCACACACGACATAACCTTCAAGTCCAGCATTCTCGGCTATCCAACGAAGTGGTTCATTTACTGCTTTACGTACTGCGCTGACGCCTGCTTTGAGATCGCCCTCAAGCCCTAGATCATTCTCTAGAACTTTAGCGGCATGAATAATGGCAGAGCCGCCACCAGCAACAATTCCTTCATCTATCGCAGCTCGAGTTGCGCTTACCGCATCTTCAACGCGATGCTTCTTTTCCTTAAGTTCAACTTCGGTATGACCGCCTACGCGGATCACGCCGACACCGCCAGAAAGTTTTGCCAATCTCTCCTGCAATTTTTCGCGATCCCAATCTGAATCTGAATTTTCAATTTCATTTCGGATCTGCGCAATGCGATCTTTAACTGCCTGGGCATCACCACCGCCACTTACGATTGTGGTGTTGTCCTTAGCAACTACAACGCGCTTTGCACTACCTAGCATGGACAGATCTGCTTGATCTAGTTTTAGTCCGATATCGGTTGAAATAACAGTCGCCCCAGTTAGCACTGCAATATCTTGCATGATTGCTTTGCGGCGATCGCCAAATGCAGGTGCCTTTACTGAGACCGAGGTAAAAGTGCCGCGAATTCGGTTTACTACCAACGTAGATAGCGCTTCGCCTTCTACGTCTTCCGCAATAATGAGTAGCTGTTTGCCTGATTGGACTACTTTTTCTAGCACGGGCAGAATTTCAGCAACTGAAGAAATCTTGCCCTGCACTAGCAGTACATATGGATCTTCAAGCACGGCTTCCATGGCTTCTTGATCAGTTACAAAATATGGTGAGATATAACCCTTATCGAACTGCATTCCTTCAGTGAAATCTAGCTCTAGTTCAGTTGTGCTGGACTCTTCAACAGTGATCACACCGTCTTTGCCAACTTTGTCAAATGCTTCTGCGATCAATTCACCGATCGCACGATCCTGAGCTGAGATAGTTGCTACGTTGGCAATTTCATTTTTGTCAGCAACTGGACGAGCAGCCTTGCTTAATTCAATAGTTACTGCTTCTACCGCTTGGTCAATACCGCGCTTAACTGCAGTTGGTGCACTACCTGCTGCAACTAACTTTAGCCCCTCACGCACTAACGCTTGAGCAAGCACTGTTGCAGTTGTGGTGCCATCGCCAGCAAGATCATTAGTCTTGGTAGCAACTTCTTTGGCAAGTTGAACACCTAGATTCTCAAACGGATCTTTCAGCTCAACTTCTTTTGCGATGGTTACACCATCATTAGTAATTGTTGGTGCGCCCCACTTCTTATCAATCACCACATTGCGCCCTTTTGGACCAATAGTGATTTTTACTGCATCGGCAAGCGCGTTAACGCCGCGCTCTAGCGCACGTCGAGCATCTTCGTCGAACTTTAAAATCTTGGGCATGGCTTTCCTTCATTGATGTAAAAATCCAACTAGTGCCAACTTGTTAGCACTAGTTGGATGACAAAATTATTTTTCGAGTACCGCTAGCACATCGCGTGCTGAAAGCAGCAAATAAGTCTCGCCGCCATGATTCACTTCAGTGCCGCCGTACTTTGAGAAGATCACAATGTCATTGACCTTTACATCAACTGGAATGCGCTTCTCGCCCTCATCATCAAATCGACCTGGGCCTACTGCTACTACTTTGCCTTCTTGTGGCTTTTCTTTTGCAGTGTCTGGAATTACCAAACCACTTGCGGTTGTTTGCTCAGCCTCTAGTGGCTGAACCAAGATTCGGTCCTCTAAGGGACGGATGCTGACCGACACGGTCTTCCTCCGATTTGTCGTATGTGGACAGGGACTTAGCACCCGCAGTGGGCGAGTGCTAACGCTAAGCGTAGATTCCCATTAGCACTCCGTCAAATGGAGTGCTAATTCTGCCTGGTGGCGGGCCGCCCCGCTTGGAGCCGAAGCGCCCCTAGGGCCGCAACCATCGCCCCATTGTCGGTGCATAGCTGGCGAGGTGGAATCCGAAGTTCCAGCCCAGCAGCCCTAGCCCGCTCTGCTGCCAAATCGCGCAACCTGGAGTTAGCCGCTACCCCGCCGCCAATAAACAAGGTGCCAATGCCATTTTCGATTGCGGCTGCAATTGCTTTCTGGGTTAGCACATCAACTACTGCCTCCTGGAACGAGGCGGCAACATCCGGAACTGAGAGGGCATTTCCAGCTCGCTGCTGAGCTTCAATCCAACGGGCAACGGCGGTTTTTAATCCGGAGAAGGAAAAATCAAATTTATGTTCAACTAGATCATGTGTTGCGGTTAAACCGCGTGGAAATTTAATTGCAGTTGAACTACCAGAAGTTGCAACACTATCAATCTGCGGGCCGCCTGGAAATGGCAGACCTAGCAACCTCGCAACTTTGTCAAAAGCTTCGCCTGCCGCATCATCAATCGTGCTACCTAACACAGTTGCACCTTGGGTAATATCTTCAACTAACATAATTGATGAATGACCACCAGATACCAGTAAGGCAATTGCTGGTTGAGTTAACGCGCCATGATCAAGTGAGTCAACTGCGATATGTGCATCAAGATGATCTACATGATGAATCTCAATTCCAAGTCCACTTGCTAATCCTTCAGCAGCCGATACCCCAACAAGCAGGGCACCAATCAACCCTGGATTTCGCGTTACTGAAATTGCATCGATATCAGTTAGCTTTAGTTTTGCTTCAGCTAGCGCTCGGTCAATTGTGGGCAACATGGCTTCAAGGTGAGCTCGCGAGGCAATCTCCGGTACCACGCCACCAAATCGCGCGTGCTCAGCAATGCTAGATGCGATTTGGTTTGCAACTAAAGTGTTTCCACAAACAATTCCAATTCCAGTTTCATCGCAAGAAGTCTCAATACCTAACACAATAGGTTCGATCATGCTTCACCTACTTGACGCATCATCACGTAGGCATTTTTTCCCGGTCCGTAATAATTAGGTCTAATTGAAATCTGCGCAAAACCAAAACTTTCATACAGCTTAATTGCTGGCTCATTTTCAACCGCAACTTCCAGAAATACCTCTGTGATGCCGCGATTCCTTGCTTCTGTCAGAGCTAGGCCAAGCAACATGGCACCGTAACCATGACGCTGCTGGATTGGAATTACGGCAATTGTTTGAATATCAGCAGTTGTGCCCATTGTGGCCATACCGATGTAACCAACAATCTGATCAGAAATTTCTAACACTTGATACCAACGCGAGCCTGGAATTCTAGAAATTTCATCAAGAAATAGGTCACGATTCCACGCCGTTGCACCGAAGAGTTCAACTTCAATTGCCACAAGCTGGTCCAAGTCAGCTAACTCAATATCTCGCACTAAGTAGCTCACTTCGGCTCCATTACATCAGGGCGACGAAGGTAAAGCGGCAAGGCTGGTAGCAGTGCACTTGCATTTTGCGGAATCGCACCAGCGCCATCACTACTTGCTGCAGTCAAATTTGGTACTAAGTCAGCAACCGTTATGCCAGCGGTGAGTAGTGAATTAACCCGTTGACCTAGTATGCCAGCGCTAATTGCAGTTGGAATTCCAGTTGGGAAAAGTTCAGGGAAGACTGTTACGCCATCTCCAATCACCATCAAATCAGCCAAAGCAATCTCAGCAGGTCGAGTTACGATCGGTGCTGCTAATC
>CAEZTT010000018.1_pt1 | contig 10638 bp, 9 predicted proteins | sample 7264291 | NCBI WGS metagenome assembly CAEZTT01 (sample SAMEA6813811, study PRJEB35770) | uncultured Actinomycetes bacterium | biome: Freshwater; feature: Freshwater reservoir; material: water | place: Czech Republic | collected 2017-08-18 | depth 0.5m m
AGTTGACGATTGTCGGACCCTCATGTTTGACTAAGGCTATTCGAACAGGTGTTCGAATAGCCTCCGGAACGGCTAACACCTATCGAAATCGGATCTGGTATCTGAGCTGAGGTAGCTCCTTGACTCAGACAACGCAGTTGAGTTTGTCCTAACCCCCTGGGCAATCACTTCGTTGCGTGGAATCAGCCTCACGTGGGAAGCCGTGGCGCTGATTCCACCCAGTCCCAGCCCCGCTTCCTGGGCAAGTTCAACTAGCACAGGAGCGAAGATGCGAAGCCAGTCAAACTTAACTGTAATTACTAACAATGCTGGCGTTCCCACAGAATTTAAGTTAGGAACTAAGAATTTCCAAGTAATAAAAATATTGGAGTTCTGGCGCGCACGAACTAACTGGTGGCGAACTGGTATTACAACTGAACGAAAAATTTGGCGAGTAGCTGCTAAATCAGCGCAGCAAGAAATTGTAATTGAGATTTGCTATGACTCAGAGTTAGCGCAATGGCAATTAATTAGAAAGCTGGCGCAATGAGCTTTCCACAGTTACAGGTAGCAAGTGGCTTTTCCATGAAATATGGTGCCATGCTGCCGGAAGATTTAGTAGCAACTGCAAAAAATATTGGCATCACCCAGCTAGCCTTAACTGATCGAGATGAAATTGGTGGTGCAGTTAGGTTTATTAAAAGTTGTATTACGCATGGCGTTGACCCGATTCTTGGAATTGATGTAGCAATTACTGCAACTGGATTGTTAACAAAAACTGCAGTTTTACCGAAAGCAAAAACACCAGCTAAAGGTGGCAGTTATCGAGATACAAAACATTATCGAAGTGTGCTGTTAGCGCGTGGCCCTTATGGTTGGGCAGCGCTAGTAAACATTGCCGCTCGGATTGGTACGGCAAAATTTTATGATCCAGCAGCAACTATTTCAATTGCTGAGATTGCGAGCGCGCTAAACCAAAGCGCACCAACTGGTTATCAATCTGCAACTTCACCGCTAGTTGTGCTGCTCACTGCTGAATCAGAGTTTGCTAATGCCGTACTTGGCCGCCGACCTGATATTGCAGTTGGAATTGTGAAGCAATGGCGTGAAATTGCTGGGGTAATGCCAGTGGTGGCGGTGACATCGCATCAAACTCAAACTGGAAATTACAGCAGCAGTGCTGCTCGCAAGCTGCTTAGGTTTGCTGATGATCACGGCTTAAAAGCGGTATTAGTTAATTCAGTTAGATACTTAGCTGCAACTGATGGCTATATCGCTGATGTGCTAGATGCAATCAGGGGATTAATTCCAATTCATCCTAAGTATCTTTCGACTAGTAACACCGCTGCTTATTTAAAGTCAGCAGCTGAAATGAATGAGTTAGCAATAGAAATTACCCAAGATCAAAATCGTGCTAATAAGTTAATTATTGATACTCAATTGCTAGCTGCCTCATGCGTGTTAAATCCAGTCCGAGATTTAGCCTGGGGGCGAATTTATTTGCCAGAACTTGATCTACTTACCGGTGTTAATTCTGCAGTTGCGCAGCATCAATCAGACGATGCCAAACGAGCTCAAGCGCTGCTGCGCAGTAAAGCCGAGGCTGCGTTAGCAGATTTTGGCTTAGCTAATAATGCAACTGCACAAGCGCGCCTAACCGCTGAGCTGGAAGTAGTAGCACAGCTTGGATTTGCGGCTTATTTTTTAGCCGTAGCAAAAATTGTGGCTGACATTAAGCAGTTAGGCTCGCGAGTTAATGTGCGCGGCTCAGCTGGCGGAAGTTTCTTGGTTTACCTATTAGGCATCTCGTTAATTAATCCGTTAGATCATGGCCTGTTAATGGAGCGGTTTTTATCGCCGCAGCGTCGATCACTGCCAGATGTTGACATTGATGTGGAATCAGATCGTCGATTAGATGTGTATCACAACGTATTGACTAAGTTTTCACCAACGCGAGTGGCAGCAGTTGCGATGATTGATACCTATCGAGTACGCCATGCTATCCGAGATGTGGGTGCAGCCTTGATGTTCTCGCCAGCAGAGATATCAGCGCTAGCAACTGCATTTCCGCACATTAGAGCTCGTGATGTTCATGCTGCAATTTCAGATTTACCAGAACTGCGCAACTCCAGCGTTACTAATTTGGCCAATTTGGATCAGTTATTTGACTGTGTAGCCGCACTTGATGCGCTGCCTCGGCATCGAGCGATGCATCCATGTGGCGTGATCATTTCTGATGCCAACTTGTCAGCTCGCATTCCAATTCTGCCTGGAATTCAAGATTTTCCAGTAACAGTATTTGATAAAGATGATGTTGAGGATTTGGGTTTAATTAAGTTGGACATTCTGGGTGTTCGCATGCAATCAGCAATTCGGCATGCGGTTTCACAGATTTCAACTGTAGCCGAAGTTGAGTTAAATATTGATCAACTGCCACATGATGATGCTGCTACCTATGAATTAATTCAATCTGCTCAAACACTGGGATGTTTTCAAATTGAATCACCAGGACAGCGTGAGCTGGTAGGGAAGTTGGCACCAGATTGTATGCATGATCTTATTGTTGATATTTCTCTATTTCGACCAGGGCCAATCAAGTCCGACATGATCACCCCATTTTTAGCTGGTAAGCACGGCTGGCAATCACCAACATATTTGCATCCAGATTTAGTGCCAGTGCTAGCTGAAACTTGGGGCGTAATTGTTTTTCATGAGCAGGTTATGCAAATTTTTGCGGCAATGACTGGGTGTTCATTGGCGCAGGCTGACGAATATCGAAGATCGCTGGGTGCAGTAGATACTCAATTTGAGGTTAGAGAAATCTTTTATCAGCAAGCACTACAGCGCGGCTATGAATTGGCAGTAGTGGATAAAGTGTGGCAGGCGTTAAAGGCATTTGGCTCGTTTGGCTTTTGCAAAGCGCATGCAGCGGCATTTGCGCTACCGACATATCAATCAGCATGGCTGAAAACACATTATCCAGCAGCATTTATAGCGGGCGTGCTCACTCACGATCCGGGAATGTACCCAAAGCGATTAATTCTTGCTGATGCTCGAAATTTAGGAATTAAAATCTTGCCACTAGATGTTAATTTCTCTAAAGCGCATTATCAAATAGAGCAAGTTGATGCAGTATCTGAAGTGCAAAAATATGGAATTCGTATTTCATTAGCGGATATTTCTGGCATTAGTGAGAATGAGATAGCTCAAATCGTACTAGGCCAGCCCTATTCATCATTAACTGACTTTTGGCAGCGAGCTCAAGCTAGCAGGCCAACAGCTGAAAACCTAATTAAGTTAGGCGGGTTTGATCAAGTTCATAATCTAGGAGCTAGCAAATCTAATTCGCAATTAACCAGGCGCGACTTGTTATTACAGTTAGCAGATTTAGTGCAGTTAGGTGTTGGCAAAGCACATATTGGACAGCTGACAATTGATGTAACGCGACAGACATTTGAACCTAGTGGATTAGCAGAATTGTCAGCAGCCGAAAAAGTTAAGACTGAATTAAGCCTGCTAGGAATTGATGCAACAGCACATGCACTTAGTTTTTATTATGACTTTTTAGGGCAATTAGCAACTAAAGTTAATTTAGTAAGTAGCAGCAATCTTCGCAACCAACGATCTGGCGCAATTGTTTATGTTGCTGGCGTAAAAGTTGCTTTACAAACCCCACCAGTTAGGTCGGGTAATCGAGTCGCATTTCTAACTCTAGAAGATAGTGCTGGGCCAATTGATCTAGCTTTTTTTGAAGCAGTCCAGCAGCAGTATGCCCAGCCAATTTTTAATTCCTGGCTAGTAATAGCCGCAGGGGTGGTTCGTAAATCTGGGCCAAACGGAATATCACTGCGTGGACTTGGCGCCTGGGAGTTAACGCAGTTGCATCAAATTTGGCTTGATGGCAATTTAGATCAGGCTGTCGCAGCGCTAACGGAGCAGCTACAGCATCAATTAACGCAGGAACGATTGGAAAAGCAGCAGCGTCGCAGCGGTACTGATCGAATTCGGCGAAAAACTGGTGGCATGGGACCGGCTCGTCGGTTGCTTTTGCATGCTAGCGGACTTGCAATTTCGCCTTACAGCGACGTGAAGCCAGCAGGCAGCGCTATCACTGAGTTGCTAACTGAGTTAGAAATAGCCGATGGCGCAGCGCAGTTACCAACTAAGTTATGGCATAAGAGCCCAGGGGTTGGTGGACGGTGAAAAATGAGTAGATCGCAGCTCAATCGCAGCAAAATCGCCAACTTAGGTGATGATGACACCAATTGCCATATCTTGCATTTAGATATGGATGCGTTTTATGCCTCAGTTGAAGTTAGGCGCAATCCAGCGCTAGCTGGCAAACCAGTGGTTGTGGGAGGCGCTGAAGGTAGAGGCGTTGTTGTTGCTGCTACTTATGAGGCTCGCGAATTTGGTATTCATGCTGCCATGCCAATGTCACGTGCGATGCGATTGTGTCCAACAGCAATTGTGGTGCCAGCCGATCATCGGGCTTACGCTGAAGTTTCAGCACAGCTTTATCAAATTTTATTATCAGTAACACCATACGTTGAGACACTTGCGCTAGATGAGGCTTTTTTAGATATTAGCGGCGCGATTAAGTTACTTGGTAAACCAACTGAAATTGCAGCAAAATTAAGAACAGAAATAAAAACCCAACTAAATCTAACGGCTTCAGTTGGTGTTGCTAGTAACAAATTTTTAGCAAAACTAGCATCAACTTATGCCAAACCTGACGGCTTGCTGTTAATTCCAGAAGCTGCAGCGGTGAAATTTCTGCATCCGCTACCAGTTGGAGCGCTTTGGGGAGTTGGTGAAAAAACGGAAGCAAAGTTACAAGAGTTAGGGTTGAACGTTATTGGCGATATTGCAAATTTACCCCTTGCCACCCTAACTCGAATCGTTGGCGCTGCGAGCGCTGAACATCTTCATAATCTTTGCTGGGGAATTGATGATCGCGAGGTAATAGTCAGCGAACCAGAAAAATCTATTGGAAATGAAACGACCTTTGGCGAAGATTTATTTGATCCAACCGAAGTAGAAGCACAACTGCTCCGATTAGCTGACCAAGTTGCCGCTCGATTACGCAGTAGAGAACTGTCTAGTCGCACTATCAGCATAAAAATTAGATTTCACGACTTTACCACCATCACTAGGTCAAAAACATTAACCAGTTACACCCATAGCACCCAAGAGATAAATCAAATAGCGCGCCAGTTGTACCGAAACTTGAATCTACAACGAGTGCGAATTCGACTACTTGGAGTCAGGGCTGAAGGGTTGCAATCAACTCAGTTAGCCAGCTTTCAACCCACGCTGGATGAGCCAGACTATGGCTGGAGCGAAGCGGAGCAGGCGGTAGATCAGGCTCGAGCCAAATTTGGTGAACGCGCGATAAAGCCAGCTCGGTTAATTGCTGAACCTGACGAGGAAGATTAGGGCAAAAGTTGCCCACTCAAGCAGAGCGCGTATTCTTTACCAATTCGAGGAGGTCAGATGCCACTATCAGAGAATGAACAGCGCCTGCTAGAGCAGATGGAGCGAGCACTAGCTGCGGAAGATCCAAAGTTTGCATCTGCGCTGCGCGGTCGTCCTTCTCTCGCTGGCAAACGGTTTGCGCCATTAGCGCTGGGACTGTTAGTTGCTGGCATTGTGCTTATCGTGGCTGCGGTAGCAATTCCGCTAATGCCAATTGGCATTCTTGGTTTCGTCGCTGTATTGGTTGGCGTGCTGTTGTTAACCGCACCAAAACCAGCAACACCAGGTTCGGTTCAAGCAAAAACCGCAAAGCCATCGAAAGCGGATTTTATGAAGCGCTTTGAACAGCGCTGGGAAGATCGCAATCAGGGCGATCAGAATTAAGTTACTGGCACAAATTTCATTGAAATTGAGTTAACGCAGAATCTACGATCTGTAGGAGTGCCATAACCTTCACCATCAAACACATGTCCTAAGTGTGAATCACAATTTGTGCACCTAATTTCAACGCGCTTGCGGCCATGACTTAAATCAACCAACTCCCGGACTGCACCTGGCTTTGCAGCATCAAAAAATGACGGCCAACCGCAACCAGAATGAAATTTCTGTGCGCCACTAAAGATCAGGGCATCACATACCGCACACAAATAGTCACCAGGCGCATCATTGTCGGTAAGAATTCCTTGGAATGCTGGTTCAGTTGCACCCAACCGCAACACGGCAAATGCCGCTGGGCCAAGCATCTCTTGCAATTTAGCTTCATCAAATCCCAGCGGGTTTTCAATTGGTTGCGCACCATCTGGCACCATCTGCATTAGTTCTCCTTGCGCCATTGTTGAATGGTTAGATCAGCCGATTTAAGTTGTTGGGTAAGGGTAAGTCCAAATTGCGACCGATGCAGAATTTCGCCACTTCCAGGTCGATCAACCAAGGTGATCAGGGCTTCATGAATTAGGTTAGCGGCAATAAATTGATTTATTAAGTTAGCACCACCTTCAATTAATACTCGAGTTAAATTCTGAGCTGATGCTTGTGCAATTAAATTCCCTGGCGTGATCGGGTCTAGCTGTAAACCTGGCAATTCAGGCAACAGTTTAACTGAGATGACTTTGCTGATGCTGCTTTGAAATACTCTTGCCGATGGATTTAAATTACCCGAATCAGAGAGCACCCACAGATTAGTTGTTGGTGCTGGCGGATTCTCGGCACGAATTGTGGCGGCACCAGTGATGACTAAATCAGCGCTGTTGCGTATCTTGATTAAGTGATCTCGATCTGATCGATTACCAAGCGAAGCGCTAGTGCCATCTTCACCTTGCAGTTGGCCAGCGTAATTTTGGATTAACACAACGCGCACACACGGCGTTGTTGGCCAATGTTGTAACTGGGTTAGTGCTTGATTCATCTGCACCTCAAATTTATTTGGTGGGCGATAAGGGACTCGAACCCCTGGCCTCTACCATGTCAAGGTAGCGCTCTAACCAACTGAGCTAATCGCCCGCAGAGGTGGAGACGGGATTTGAACCCGTGTACGCGGCTTTGCAGGCCGCTGCCTCGCCTCTCGGCCACTCCACCGCGAAGAGCCAAAGGGCCCAACGAGCGGACGACGGGATTCGAACCCGCGACCCTCACCTTGGCAAGGTGATGCTCTACCAACTGAGCCACGTCCGCATGTCCAGCATTAATCTGGAGCGGGCGCAAAGATACACCGCCCACTATTGGTGTGGGATTGTTGGGTCTGACTGAGGCAGGAGTGCAATGCAAGAATCAAGAGCTGTAGTGGCCGGTCGGCTGCTAACTAAGCCTATTGCAATTGCAACCAGCCCAGCTGAAATTACCGAGAATGGCTATTGGGTGGTGCTGGCTCAATTTGATGGTGACTTTAAAGCCGTGCATTTTGCTAACTCAGAGCCGATGGAAAATCTAATGCCGGAGACATTTACCCCGATCACTAATTGGCGCACTTCGCTTTCACAGCAGCAATATGAATCTGGAGTTATCAAAGTACAAACCGAGATAAAAGCAGGTTGGGTTTATCAAGTTAACTTATGTCGAATTTTGTCAGCCCAAGCTCCAGTGAGACCAAATGCAGCAGCGCTGTATCAGCGAATTATTACTAGCCACGCAACTAAATATGCATCCTTTTTAGACCTACTGCCCGGCGAGTTAGATAATGATGGAATTTGGTTTGTATCGGCATCGCCAGAGTTGTTTTTGAAACGAAGCGGTAATCGCATCAGCTCAGCGCCAATAAAAGGAACTGCAATAGATGCGCAACATATGCTAGAGAAGGATTATGCAGAAAACATCATGATTACCGATATGGTACGAAACGATTTAGGACACATTGCGGTAACTGGCAGCGTTAAGGTTGAAAAGTTGCTCGACTTGGAACAGATTCCAGGTATGGTGCAGTTAGTTTCAACAATTAGCGCCGAGTTAAAACCGGACATTTCTTGGCCAGAAATTTTTGCCGCAACTTTCCCACCAGCGTCAGTCACCGGCGCTCCCAAATCTGCAGCACTAGAAGTAATTTCAAAATTGGAACCAGCGCCACGCCTTGGCTACTGTGGCGCCTTTGGCTTAGTTCATGGCACTGAAGCTGAATTTGCGGTTGGGATCAGAAGTTTTGAGTATGAGCAGGGGGAGTTGCGGTTTGGCACTGGTGCGGGCATTACGTTTAGCAGTGATCCAACTGGCGAATGGCAAGAAACTGAGTTGAAGGCAGCTCGGTTATTAAAGTTAGCGAGCGCAAATGATTAAGTGGTATCCGAGCGAAGGCTTTAATGCTGCCACCATTTCGCTCGATGATCATGGTGTCACAGTTGGCGATGGAATTTTTGAAAGCATGCGAGTTACCGCATTTGGCGTATTTGCACTAAAGCGCCACATCGCCAGATTGAATTACGCAGCCAATTTAATTGGCATTGATCTTCCACCAGAAAATGTGATGACTAGTGCAATATTCGAAGTGGTGGCCAAGCTTCACAGCACGGGGGTGACCGATGCCAGGCTGCGATTAACGATTACCAGTGGCGTTGGCCCAGCAGGTGTTATGCGAGGCGCAAATATCAACTGGTTCATTACCGCAGCGCCGATATCGATCGCGACATCACCTGCCAAATTACACACGTCAAGAATTATTCGAAATGAATACAGTTTAATCTCTGGTATCAAAACACTTTCCTATTTGGAAAATGTGATTGCATTAAATGATGCAGTTGCAGCTGGATTTGATGAAGCCCTGATTTTAAATACTAAAGGTGAAGTCGTTGAGAGTGCAACATGCAATCTCCTGTTTGGGATCGCTGGCAAATTGGTCACGCCACCGCTAAGTTCGGGTGCACTTCGTGGTATCACACGCGAACTATTGCTTGAGAAGTTTGAGGTTACTGAACAGGTGATGGTGAAAAGTGATTTAGCTCAAGTTAGTGGTGCGGCTTTACTGTCAAGCGTTCGAGGGGTGCAACATATTTCTCATATCGATCGGCGTCCGCTCGCCGGATCGTTGGAAATCGCTAAATTGGCTGAGAAATATAAAGACTTGTTGAATTCGCCGCTGGAATACGAAACTGTGATTTAGAATTTAGTCATGACTACGACAGATGATTCAAAGCCTAAACGCCTCAGCGGCACCTATCGCAGCGCTAGGTCGTTTATGGCGAAAACGCCAGTTACCCTGCTCGTCTGGCATTTGTTAATTGTTACCACTGGAATTGTTTTTCTGGCCGCTGGCCTAATCATGCTGGTAGTGCCAGGACCAGGCGCGCTCTTTATTGTCATTGGCATATTTGTGCTCTCGACGGAATACACCTGGGCGAAACGGGCGATGGGTACGGTTAAATCCATGATCGAACTTGCCACCAAATGGTGGCAAGACCCCACCTTGCGAAAAATTCGCCGGCAGGTTCTGGGTTCATTTGCCTTAATTGTGCTTAGTTTGGTTGGCTGGTATTTGTATCAATATCAATTCACACTGGACGGCTTTCGTGAGTTAGAAGCCTTCCTTACTCGCTAACTTAGCCAGTTAGTTGAGATAGGCTGACCCTTGAAAATATCCAAGGGGGAATCGTGTCGGCCATAACGGCGGTAGTGGCTGGATCAGCCAAATCAGTTGCGGCTGGTACTAGTTATTTTGAAGCACTTGGGTCCGATAAAAAATACCTTGCTGCCAAGGTAAATGGCCAAATTAAAGACTTAGTCCTGCCGGTCCAGCCAGAGGACCAAATCGAAGGGATTGAAATAACCAGCGAAGATGGCTTGGCGATTCTTCGACACTCCACCGCACATGTTATGGCGCAAGCGGTTCAGCAGATATATCCCGAAGCCCGATTAGGAATTGGTCCACCAATAACTGATGGATTCTATTATGACTTTGGCAATGTTGAGCCGTTCACGCCAGAATCACTTGAAGTCATCGAAAAAAAGATGCGGGAAATTATTAACGCGCAACAAAGATTTGTTCGTCGAGTCGTAACTGAAGCGCAGGCGCAATTGGAGTTGCAAAACGAACCATTCAAGTTGGAATTAGTTACCATCAAGGGTGCGCCTACTGATGACATCATGGAAGTCGGTGGTGCTGAGCTCACAATTTATGACAATATCGATAGAAATGGAAACTTAGTTTGGTGCGATTTGTGTCGCGGTCCACATATTGCTCACACTGGGATGATCAAAGCATTTAAATTAATGAAGACATCGGCGGCATATTGGCGTGGAAATGAAAAGAATCCATCGGTGCAGCGAATTTATGGCACAGCGTGGGCTACCAAAGAAGAATTAAACGATTACCTAACTCGATTAGCCGAAGCAGAGAAGCGAGATCATCGCAAACTTGGTGTTGAACTAGATTTGTATTCATTCCCAGATGAGATTGGCAGCGGTCTTGCAGTGTTTCATCCAAAAGGCGGAATTATCCGGCGCGCGATGGAAGATTACTCACGTTCTCGACATGAAGCTGCTGATTATGAATTTGTTTACTCGCCGCATATCACTAAATCTAATTTATTTGAGACTTCAGGTCATTTACAGTGGTATGCCGATGGTATGTATCCGCCAATGCGAGTGGATGAAGAACGAAATGAAGATGGCAGTATTAAACGTGCCGGTGCTGACTATTATCTAAAACCAATGAACTGTCCGTTTCACAATCTTATTTATCGATCACGTGGCCGTTCTTAT
>CAEZTT010000019.1_pt1 | contig 10543 bp, 12 predicted proteins | sample 7264291 | NCBI WGS metagenome assembly CAEZTT01 (sample SAMEA6813811, study PRJEB35770) | uncultured Actinomycetes bacterium | biome: Freshwater; feature: Freshwater reservoir; material: water | place: Czech Republic | collected 2017-08-18 | depth 0.5m m
ATCAATCGACCTCGATCGGATAGATAATCAGGTCTATCTTGATGTCGATTAGATCGCAGTTGCGCTAAACGGGAAATTTCATAGTTGTCCATAAGTTGGCACAGTAACAGATGAAATCGATCTCAACTAGTGGTGATTGCTCATTTTTTTTGCTCTACTCCAAACCAACTTTGATACCGACAGCAATACCCCCGAACGGGGTCTTTTGCTCTATAGCATTATTGAGACTGACAGCATGGTTGCAACCAAACCAAATGGTGTCCAGATATTTCGCTCGGCTTTGCTGCGAGAAACCAAATTAACCAGGGTGCCAATAGCAAAAAATGCCACGATTGCATAATTTGCTATTTTGCCTTGGTCCGCTGGGAGAAGCGGAGTAAAGATCCCAACTTGTGCTAGCACGTGACCCTGCATTGCCAGCAAAATCAAAACAGAAATTACGCTGGTAATTCGCAGCTTATTGGGCAGCCTGCCAATGTTTTGACCTCCGTAAGCATATTTACCCAGCGGTGCACCAAGCGCGATTGCCACTTGAAACGCAATCAGAATTGAAATCATCGCAACCAATAGCCAACTGGCCACAGACATTTCTTTGCCTCTCTACTTATTGAATACAAATTGTAATTACTATCGAATCAAAAGTCCCTATAATTCAGAGTGTATTTGAAATTTTAACTCCTGAGATTAAATCATTAGATAGAATTGCTTAAATACCAATGGCTAAGCTATCAACCTTGAATCAACAACTTCTTAGTTAAGATCCTTAGTTAACCAAAATGATACTAATCAAGTCACTTCTTGGACAGAAACTGATCGATCTCCTCTACCAAAAGATCACTCCCAGAAAGTGACATATGGTGATCGTCAAAATATAAACCAAGACCTTTTTTGGTAACAAAACAGAAGTCCTGATTGCAAAATTGATTTGCCGGATCAACAATCTGAACCTCAGTTGGCAGTAAGGATCTGAAATTCACTTTAGACAAGTATTCCGCTGACCATTCGCTGCGGAGCTTTCCAGGAATATCTGACATTTGACCCGTTTCTGATACCGCCAAATATTGATTAATCTTTACCTTAAGCGAGGGCGCCTGTAGCACAAGAATCACTTCTTTGTTGGCAGAAATGAATTCATTAATCATGTTTACCAAGGCTATTTGATAAATCTTGTCGCTGATGTATGAGTCATTGCGATAACTCAACACAACGGACTTTATTTCTGAGTTAGCATTTATTTCAGTAACTACTTTTTCATGCCATTTTCCACAAATAGATTTTATTTCTGACTCGACGCGGTAGTTATGCTTACATCCGCTTATCGTGTATTGCGTAATGCCAACTCGTTGCGGTTTAAGGTACTTAGCCAGGGAATAGGAAAGCTCTACCGCATGACTATTGCCAACAACTGCAACTTGTGCGGGATTAGCAAAATAGATGCAAGGTAATCTTGTGAGCGCTTCATCTGTCTGAGGAAAATGACATTGTTCTCGTTTCGGACTTGATTTAATAGTTGAGTAAATTGAATTTTTTTGCCCATTATCTTGAGATTCCTTAACTGGAGGCAGGGAGATGCCAACTAAAACCAATAGCAGTGAGCCTACAGCGGAGAAGATTAAATTAGATTTTGCTTTAACTTTGCTTCGATCTCTGAATGGCTTTTCAACTAACTGCCAACTTAAGTAGGCTAGAAGCAGCACAATACCAATCAAGATTAGGTAATTAACACTACTAAGTTCACCAATGGTTCTATATCTTGCAAAGGCAAAAACTGGCTGATGCCACAAATATGCACTATAGCTAATTAAGCCGATGCCAACAAAAATTCTATTGCTCAACAATCTGGCAACTAGTACATCTGAATCTAGATAATAAATTAATAGCGCTGTACCAACAGTGGGAATCAGTGTGTACAGGCTCGGAGTGGGTGTGTCTTTGTTGAAGGTAAATATTGAAATCAGAATTAAAATTAGGCCAATCCAACTTGCCAATTCTCGCTGGGTCTTGGTAGCGAAATTAGCGGTCTTATGCCGGAGGAGAAGTGCAGTGAGCGCGCCCAGCATTAACTCCCAGGCACGCGTTGGGAGTAGATAGAAATTGGCAGATTGGAATTCGCCTGCTGCGTATTGCGCCAGTGTCAAACTAAATAAGAGGATGATGCTGAGGATTAAGATAATTTTCTTCTGGCCAAGGCGCCATATTGCAAAAAGCAGAATTGGATAAAACACGTAAAACTGTTCCTCAACTGCAAGGCTCCACGTGTGAAGCAGTGGTTGAAGTTCGGCTGCGGTATCAAAATAATCACTCTCTTGCCAAAAAAAGATGTTTGATGCAAATAGTGCAACCGCAACCAAACTACCTGCAAGTTCAGCAAAATCAGAAGGCGCCATTAAGAGCCAACCAAGTATTACTGAAACAAGGCTAACTAGAAAAAGTGCAGGAAGAATTCTTCGCATTCTTCGTTCATAAAAGTTTTTTAAGGAAAAATTTTGTTTCTCTATGTCATTAACTAAAATTGATGTGATTAGAAAACCACTAATCACAAAAAACACATCTACGCCAATATACCCACCGCTAAATGCAGAGAAACCAGCATGAAAAAAAATTACCGGTAGTACAGCAATCGCGCGTAGCCCATCAATTTCTGGTCGGTATTTCAAGGAAGTGGTTGCGCTAATTTCCAATTCTCTTTTCTAGCCCAAGCAACAGTAATGTCAACAGCAATAAAGGCAGCCGCTATTGTCCATCCTACAAGTGCACCGGTAGCTAAGTCAGTAATCCAATGATGTCCGAGCATGATTGATCCAAGTGACATAGTCACAGTTAGTGCAACTGCTATTCCTGCGCCGATTGCGCTTGCAAAATGTGACCATGCACCTTTGCGAGATAGTAGATAAAGCAGCACCAACCAACTAAATGCAGCATTAGCAGCATGGCCAGATGGAAATAACCCAATTTCGCCTAGGGTATCTGGGTTGAGAAATCTAGGCTCGCCAGTAATTGGCCTGCTTCGAGCCATAACTAATTTCATCGCTGCCACCACCACGTTAAGAGAAAGTGTTCCCAGCACAACTAGCACGATCGGATGCCAAGATCCAGTAGCTCGAAATAGCCAGATTGCGGCAATCAGCAACACCCCAACAACGATCGCTCGCTGACCCAACAGAATCATCAACTCCGCTAAATCGCGCATCCAAGTGCCACGTTCAACTCGCAGCGCTAATCCGGATTTATCCAAGCGCAGAATCCAAGCTCGCTCTAACGCCACTTCGTATGTAGTCCAGGCAGCCGCAGCGGCAGATGTAACTGCAATAAAAATGAGCAGCAGCCGACGGCGATCGATGGTTAGCAAATTACCCATTTCATTTAACATATTAATTATCCATTAGTTAACTGTGGGATCTTGCCATTACCCCAAGATAGTGGAAACAAGTAACGCCTTAATCGTATGGAGTCGATTCTCGGCTTGATCGAAAGCAATATTGGCGCTGGATTGAAAAACTTCATCAGTTACTTCTAAGCCGCCGGTAAAGCCAGCAATTGCTGCAGCTTGTTTGCCAACATCCGTATTTTCATCATGATAAGCCGGTAGGCAGTGCATAAACTTTGCGTTTGGCGCAGCGTGCTTCATGAGTTCTGTATTCACTTGATAGGGCAGAAGTTGCTCTATTCGAGATTGCCACACTGAATTAGGTTCTCCCATGGATACCCAAACATCAGTGTGCACGAACTGACTATCAGCAACGGCCTGTTGGGCTGATTGGGTTAATTGAAGTTGTGCCCCGGTAGTTTTTGCAATCTTATTTGCCTGCTCAATTAATTCTGCCGTTGGCCAAAGCGCAGTTGGCGCAGCAATGCTGAAATTCATGCCCAGCATTGCTGCGGTTATCAGAAACGAATTTCCCATATTGTTTCGAGCATCACCTAAATAGCAGAATTTAAAGTTAGTTAAATCTGGCCCGGCAACTTCGCGCATAGTTAGTAAATCTGCCAGCATCTGGGTGGGGTGCCATTGATCAGTTAAGCCATTTATAACTGGGACACTGGAATTGGTGGCAAGTGTTTCCACGGTATTTTGGGCAGCGCCGCGATACATGATTGCGTCATACATTCGACTCAATACCTTGGCCGTATCGGCAATAGATTCTTTATGGCCTATTTGGGCGGAGTTTGGGTCAAATACCGTAACGCTGCCACCTTGTTGCGCCATTGCAACTTCAAATGCTGCTCTGGTTCGAGTTGAGGTTTTTTCAAAAATCAGTGCAACGGATTTGCCGATTAACTTCTGAGCCTCGCTGCCTTGCTTGGTTGCAGCCTTCAGATTAGCTGCTAGATCTAACAGGGCGAGAAATTCTTCAGCCGTTAAATCCAGCTCTTTGGTAATTGACTTGCCCAGCAGTGAATTCATTAACGAATTGTGGCAGAGGGAAAACTAGGTGGGATTTGCTGGGTGGGTTAACCCGCATGTCCCAGGATTGGGGCATCAGCAGCCAGTTCAGCCGTATGGCTGATCTTGGGTAGGGCGGCGGCTGGCACTTTGGGGTAAAGCGCCTCGCGCTCTTCTTCAGTAAGTCCACCCCAGACGCCATATGGCTCTCGGGCGCGAATTGCATAATCAGCACACTCCACCTTGACTGGGCAGCCAGCGCAGATGGCTTTGGCGGCTCGATCTCGGCGCAGTCTGGCCATTCCTCGTTCATTCTGGGGATGGAAGAAAACGTCTGGATCAGCGGTTCGACATAAGCCTCGCTCTTGCCAGGTCCAGACCACATCGTCTGGCACTTGGGACAGCGGCTGCTGCGGCATCAAAACTCCTAGTTAGTAAAGAGGTTCAATCCAAATCAGACGCTAAACATAGTTCGGCTGAATCTGGAAATCTAGCCCCCCTCCTTAGTGGTTGATGAGAGACGCTGTGCTATGCGTGCGCCGGCTCCGGTTCTCAAAGTTTCGCTCTAGACTCATGAGAATGAGCAGCTCAATCGATCAAGCACTACAACCAATTTCTGATCTGAAACTTGACGACGGCGATCACGAAAAGTTTGCGCACTACGTTAAGAAAGAAGATATTGTGGAAAGCGCAGTAACTGGTAAACCAGTAATTGCGTTGTGTGGCAAAGTTTGGGTACCTAATCGAGATCCACAAAAATTTCCAGTGTGTCCGCAGTGTCAAGAGATATATAACCAATTAAAACCAGAATGAAATTAACTAAAGTTTGGCTTAGCTTCGTTACTGCAATTTCAGTAGTAGCGGTGATGGTGTTACCCAGTTGGGGTAATGAGCCAATCACCCCAATAACTGAAACCACGCCATCGGCTATTCCGGCGCTGCCGGTAATTACAGGCTGGTTGCCATATTGGGATGACGCCCCAGGAACTGCCACCATCATCGCTAACGGTGACATCATCGCTGAAGCTATGCCATTTTGGTGGAGCACGGTGGGAGATACCAATTCGGTTTCGCTGCGCATAAAGAGCACTGGCACCACGTTAGCTAAACGCACCAGATTGATTAATCAGATGAAAACTGCTGGGATCAAGGTGCTGCCGACAATTACTGATTCAACTTGTATTGGCACTAGTCCATCAACGTTGCCAGCAATTTTTGCCTCAGATCAAAAGCGCGCTAACTACATTAATCAGATAATCGCACTAGCAGCGCGCGAAAACTATGACGGCATTGATTTAGATCTTGAGTGCTTTATGTATGAATCTCGACTATGGAGTAGTTATCAAGCGAACTGGGTCAAGTTCGTTGCTGAACTTGGGGTGGCACTGAGATCTCAGGGTGATTTGCTCTCAATGACCACCCCACCAATTTATTCTGATACCACTGGCTACTGGGTTTATTCCTGGAAGCAGATTGGGCCGCATATTGATCGGTTGCGGATCATGGCTTATGACTTTTCTACTGGTAATTCAACATGGGATCCCAGCGATAGATCACAAGGTGATGGCGCAATTGCCCCGATGGAATGGGTAAAGCGCATTGTTAATTATGCAGTTAGCGTGGTTGAGCCCAGTAAAATTTGGTTAGGCGTGCCAGCCTATGGCCGCAATTGGGTAACAGCAGTTGATGGTGCTTGTCCAACTGTTGGTGAAGTGCCGAATTTAGATCGAGTGGTTTGGACTAGTAAAGAAGTATTACCCAAACTCGCTGAGTTAGGGGTGACCACGCCATCGCGCTATCACTCAATTCATCGAGAGCGCACTTTGATTTACCAACGCACCTTCACTGGCACAAACAATGCCGGGGCACCACGTAATTGCACCATAACTAGAACTGTTTGGTGGCAAGATGCTCGAAGTCACTTTGAGCGATTAAAGGTTGCTCGCGATGCTGGCATGGCTGGTATTGCAGTTTGGCGATTAAATGGCGAAGAAGATGAAATGTGGAATCGCACACGTCCATTCGCCCAATCAATTTCCGAGCAACCGTTATTAGTGGAGTTAAAACCACCTTCGCCAACCAAGTTAGGTGAAACAACCACTCTCACCGCTGCTGTTCGCGCCACTACTTCAGTGGGCGCATCTAGATCTGTTGCCAATGTGCCAGTTAGATTGCAGCAGCAAAACCCAGATAAATCTTGGAGCGATGTAGCAACCGCAAGAACTGATGCCACTGGTAACGCACTTTTTACTATAAATGCCATCTTGAATAGATTCCGAGTTAGCACCGATCCGGTCGTGGGCACCTGGAAATCTGCCACCTCAACCGAAGTGCTGCCAGTAATTGCCCGCAGTGTTGGGATTACCAAGATTTCAGCTCAACCCACAACGAAACGGGGCTTTCAGGTAACTGGCACCGTTACGCCTGCCGCACTGGATAACCCAATTGAGCTACAACAACGAGTCAATCGCAGGTGGGTAAGTATTGCCGCAATTGCGTTATCGGAAACTGGTGTGTTTGCATTAAAGTGGAACCAGCCACCGGTGGGCACGCACAACCTACGGTTAGTTAGCGCAGCATCGCCGAACTATCCAAACCTGAAGTTGCCGCTAGGCAAAATAACCGTTAAGTAATTTCTGGATATCGGTAGTTAAAAATTTGGATTTGTGTAAGTATCGCTAAGTGAGCAATATGAATACCGCAGTGCTGCCAGAGATCTCAGTTGAGTTGAGCCTGCCATTTGTCTGCACGGTGTGGAATGACCCGGTTAACTTGATGAGTTATGTCACCCATGTCTTTATGGCTTATTTTGGCTATCCCAAAGAGTTAGCGGAAAAGTTAATGCTGCAGGTGCATCATGAAGGCCGGGCTTATGTCTCTCATGGGGATCGCGAAAAAGTGGAACGAGATGTGGCCGCAATGCATGAGTATGGGCTGTGGGCAACCATTGAAAAGGCAAATTAGTGGCGCATGCATTTAACCGAACATTGACCGGAAAAATAGCCGGTCGATTAGATCCAGTTGAGCAGGCGTTGCTGCGATCACTGGTGTTGCAGTTAGCTCAGCTGCTGCATGAAACTGATGACTCGGCATCACAAGATCCACTTGCTCAATTGGTGGGAATTCAAGAGTTAGCAGAGCGGCCAGAAGATCCAGCACTGTTGCGATTGTTTCCAGATGCTTATCGAGATGATGAGTCTGCCGCTAATGACTTTCGCCGCTACACCCAAGCCAGATTGCGCGAAACTAAAACAAATCGAGCTGATGCGGTGATTGAAATTCTGGATCGAGCAGATAACAAAATTGAGCTATCTGACGCGGAAGCGCAAAGCATGCTGGCGGTAATGAACGATACGAGATTGGTGCTCGCGAGCCGATTGGGATTAACTGATGAGCTTAAGTTAGATGAGTTGCTACTAGCTGAAGCAGATCAAGGTGGCGTGGCACATTTATATGAATGGCTAACCTGGTTACAGGAAACATTGGTGCGCGCAATTATGCAAAAAAATTAGGGCCGCCCTTTTGGGACGGCCCTAATTCAATTAGCAATTAATGCTTTGCTTCAACCTTTGCGAAGCTTGGATCATCTTCCATGCTCTTTAGTCGAGCAATCTTGAAGATGGTTAGACCAAATAGGCACTTAGCCAAAATGTCAGCAATGGTGTAACCAATCTGACGTGCTACGAAGCCGTCCGAACCGGTGAAGAATTCGGAACCAGTCCAATCGCCAATCATTGGGAACATGTAGGAGATTGGATAGACGCCCCAGGTAGCAATTAGCAAAAGACGTAGTCGGCCAATTGTTGCCTTAACAGCAGCTGGCTGACCTTCTAGTGACTTGGTTAGCTCTACGAACAATACGTACAGGATGTATACGAAAGGTAGTGTTGATAGGAAGCCCCAAATTGCCTTTGGTCCTAGCTCAGATGTGATTTCACCTGGGTAACCCAAGATGATCATCAGCGCTGATGCTGGAACTAGCTTGGTTAGAAGTGAGGAACGACGTGCAGCTGGTAGTGATAGCACTGCAACAACTTCAACTAGAAGTAGTGGCACAGTCAACAGCCAGTCTACGTAGCGATAAGCCTCATTGAATACTTCGTTTCCAGCTGCTGCTTCTTTGAATGAATCAAAGATGCGCCAGTAGTGATAAGCCGCAATGAATGTCACCATTGCTGACGCAATTAGTGCCAAACGATATTGTGGCAATACGCGTGGCTGAGCCACCAACATAAATACGGTTGTTGCCAACATTGATGCTAAACCAAGTGACAACGAGTTATAAATCAGATCGAACTGACCTTCAGAAATTCCGAATGTCTGTCCGCCAGTGATTTTGATTGTTGCAAAATCCACTCTGCCTCCAGCAGGTCGAGACGAGCCGCGTGCCCGTCCAGTCGCGGCTTTTGGCCGCGGCACTCCCATACACTCTCACAGATTCCCCAAGTTGGGCAAGTTATGAATAAGTTTCTGAGGTGAATTCTTTTCTTCCCCCATGGCCAGCCTGGGGAAAACCCGCTGGCCCCCTACGCTTTAGCCGTGAGAGACGCGCCGATTGGTATCTTGGATTCTGGGGTTGGTGGCCTGACCGTGGCCAGATCCATCATCGACCAGCTGCCGCAAGAGTCCATTTATTACATTGGCGATACCGAACATGGCCCCTACGGGCCGCGGCCGCTGGCCGAAGTTCGGGAATATGCACTTGCGATCATGGATCATTTGGTTGCATTTGGAGTTAAAGCAATTGTGATTGCATGTAATACCGCGAGCGCTGCGGTGTTACATGATGCCAGAGAGCGATATCAGATCCCAGTTATTGAAGTAGTACGTCCTGCGGTAAGGCGAGCAGTATCAGTTACTAAAAATGGCAAAGTCGGCGTAATTGGAACTGCCGCGACCATTAAATCGGGTGCATACCCAGATGCATTTGCGGCAGCACCAAATATCGAAGTGATTACGAAAGCCTGCCCGATGTTTGTTGAGTTTGTAGAGCGCGGTGAAACTACAGGAGAAGAAGTAATTCAGATCGCGCATGAGTATTTGGACGATTTAGTTGAGCGGGGAATAGATACCCTAGTTTTAGGCTGCACCCATTACCCGCTGCTAACCGCAGTTATCTCGTATGTGGTTGGCCCAAAAATATCTTTAGTTTCCAGCGCTGAAGAAACTGCACAGGATCTTTTCCAAGCACTCCTAGAAAAAAATCTATTGCGACCATCTGGCTCAACACCACCAATTCATGTTTTTGCCGCAACAAAAAATGCCGCACAGTTCCAAGAATTAGCAAAGCGATTCTTGGGACCAGTGGTGCAAAGCGCAACGCAAGTTTCCATCTAACGAAAGAAATCATGACCAGATCAGACGGCCGAAACGCCAATCAATTACGTCCAGTGACGTTCAATATCAACTGGACCTCCGCGCCAGAGGGTTCTTGTTTAATTGATGTAGGTAATACCCGCGTGCTTTGTACCGCATCAGTTTCTCCTGGTGTGCCAAGATTTAAAAAAGATTCAGGCGAAGGTTGGATCACTGCGGAATATTCCATGTTACCCAGAGCTACTTCAACTAGAAGTGATCGAGAAAGCGTTAAAGGAAAGCTTGGTGGTCGCACGCAAGAGATTTCACGCTTAATTGGACGCAGCATTCGATCTATTGTTGACATGAAAGCACTTGGTGAAAATACCATTGTGATTGATTGTGATGTGTTGCAAGCAGATGGCGGAACTAGAACTGCAGCAATAACTGGTGCTTATGTTGCACTCGCCCTTGGTCTTGATACTGCAACGCAGCGTGGATTGCTTGATCCGGCTGGAAAAGTTTTAATTGATTCTGTTGCAGCAGTAAGTGTTGGCATAATTAATGATGAGATCAGATTGGATCTGCATTACGACGATGATGTGGCAGCTGATGTTGATATGAATGTAGTAATGACAGGCGCTGGCAATTTAGTTGAAGTACAGGGAACAGCTGAAGGAAAAACTTTCCATCGTGCAGCTCTAGATCAGATGTTGGATTATGCCGCTGCTGGCTGTGTTGATTTAACTAAATTACAACTAGCTGCACTAAATAAATGAAACCAATAGTTGTTGCCAGCACCAATGCGCATAAGATAAAGGAGATTGCTGCCATCCTCAAACCATATGGTTGGGATGTGAAATC
>CAEZTT010000020.1_pt1 | contig 9625 bp, 8 predicted proteins | sample 7264291 | NCBI WGS metagenome assembly CAEZTT01 (sample SAMEA6813811, study PRJEB35770) | uncultured Actinomycetes bacterium | biome: Freshwater; feature: Freshwater reservoir; material: water | place: Czech Republic | collected 2017-08-18 | depth 0.5m m
CCAGAAAGATGTTAAGAGATTGCGACTGACAAATGAATGCCCCGCGATCCGCGCTCATATCAATCAGACTTCTCTGCTTAATCTCCCACACCGTCTTATATAATTCCCGGATCTTAACAGGGATCTCCTCTATACTCTGGATGGAACCGCGAGAGGCAATGATCCTGGTCTTAATCTCCTCCGTCCAGAGACCAAGCTTAATCAGATCCGCAATCAAATACTTATTGACCAAGATGAACTCCCCCGCCAATGTTCGACGAGTATAGATATTACTCGTGAACGGTTCGAAGCACTCATTGAATCCCATGATCTGCGACGTAGATGCGGTGGGCATAGGCGCAATCAGCAACGAATTTCTCACCCCATTCTTCACTATCTTCTGCCTCAACTCATCCCATTTCTCCTCCGAATACTGTGTAGGCTTCACACCCCACATATCATGCTGTAACTCCCCTCTAGAAATAGGCGATCCCTCAAACGTTTCATATGCGCCATCCTCAATCGCCAACTCACAGGATACCGTCAGGGCACCATAGTATATAGTCTCGAAGATGCGCCGATTCAGATCACGCGCCGCATCACTCTCGAACGGCATCTCCAGAAGTGCGAACACATCCGCCAATCCCTGAACACCAATACCAATAGGACGATGCCTCATATTACTCTTCTTGGTCTCCTCCGTAGGATAGTAATTCACATCTATAACATTGTTCAGATTACGAGCACAAATACCCGCGATTCTCTCCAACTCGGCGAAATCAAATGCCCCAGCTTTCACAAACGTCGGGAGACAGATAGAACACAGATTACACACCGCCGTTTCATCCCTATTGCTAACCTCCATAATCTCCGTACAGAGATTGCTCGACTTAATCACCCCTATATTCTGCTGATTCGACTTTCGATTCGCCGCATCCTTGTATAACATATACGGAGTACCCGTCTCAATCTGCGACTCCATTATAGTCATCCACAACTTAGCCGCCGGAATCTTCTTCATAGCCCGTCCCTCACTCTCATATTTTTCGTATAACTTCCGGAAGTCATCGCCGTAGACATCCGCCAGACCAGGGCAGGCATCCGGGCAGAAAAGCGACCAGTCAGCTTTCGCCTCCACCCGCTCCATAAAAAGATCGGGGATCCAGAGTCCATAGAATAGATCACGGGCTCGATCTTCCTCTTTACCCGTGTTCAACTTCAATCGCAGGAAATCCTCGATGTCCGCATGCCACGGCTCCAGATAGATCGCGAATGATCCTTTGCGTTTACCACCACCATTGTGCGCGATACCCATATCCGCAACAGTGTAGTCATGGATTTCCTCCACCTCGAAATCATACACCTCTTGCGATCCACCATTCTCAATTCGCCGGATCATGTCCACCTCCACGAAAATATAATCGTCTTTCCGAATAATACTGCTATCATTCGGCTCCACGATTTCACCTATCACCTGCGGACCCGAACGTGTGAACCGAATTACCTTCCCCAGTCTGAGACACATATACCCTAACTCACGAGGAAACAACTCGTTCTCAAAATAATCACCGATACTGTTCTCATTGTCAACCGAATACAGACACCCCTCGATTATCTTCGCGATTTTGTTCAGAGGAAGATGAAGGAACGACGCAGGAATCTTAGCAGCATCACCGGAGAATATATCATCGATCGTGAACTTGAACCCCGGTGTCATGAAATCCCACTCAATGTAGTCATCACCCTTATAGACTGTCACTCCCCGCTTCTCCAGATATTCGCAGGGCACCCTCAGACGACTAACTTCCTCCGGATAACAATAGATTCGTCCTCTCTTGTTAATAGAGTAGCTGCCGATGATATCCTCGTGATTCGCCAGCAGTATTCCATAGAAGAAGCAATCTTCCTCGGTGATACTCGGAATATCCGCCGTATATTTCGGGATAGAGAACACCAGATAATCGCGTGGTGCCAGAGTACTGGCGGTAACCCACTCCGGTTTGAGCACACCTGCCCGAATCTTGGTGGCGATAACCTCGTAGTCATACGTGTTTTGCCCGGTGATAGCAAGCACAGTATGTTCGGGTGTCATATACGTTTGACCGCCGATAGATGTGACTGCGGCCAACATATCACCACTATAACGATGACGCACCGGTTTGATCACCCTCTGGAACGTTCCATTACTCGTCAGAACGGTGTCGGAGATTCCGACGTTCTGTATGAGTTTCACGCCCTGCTGTGTGATGATGGGGGTATTCATGGGGAAACACTGGTCGACATATCTCGCGGTATCATTGAACACTCTTAACATGGGTACAATACCGTTGGATGTTCCGCCGGTTCCACGGATGAATGCTCCTTTGGCGCGAATATTGTGGATATGGAGCCCAATACCACCCGCATACTGCGAGATTTTGGCACAGTCACCGAGGGTTTTATAGATCCCACTGATACTATCGGAATCCATGGCAATAAGGAAGCAGGAACTGAGCTGTGGTCGGGGGGTGCCAGAGTTAAATAGGGTGGGTGTGGCGTGAGTGAAATATTTCTGGGACATTAGATCATATGTCTCGAAGACACGCTCCAGGTTACTGCCGTGGATTTCTATGGCGCATCGCATCCACATGTGCTGGGGGCGTTCCATGATCTGGTTCTTGACTTTCATGAGGTACGATCGCTCAAGGGTTTTGAATCCGAAGTAGTCTATAAGGTAATCGCGGTTGTAATCGATCTTAGCTTCGATCGCCGCACTTTTCTTCTTGATGATGCTGTAGTATTTCTCGGAGACTAGGGGGGCTGGCGCACCGACGATATCGACATTTCTATAGAGTGCGTCGACCACGGTGAGAATAGAGTTGGGAGTACTTTTGTGGAGATTACTGATGACAATACGGGAGGCTAGAACACCATAGTCAGGGTGCTTGGTGATGAAACTCACACAGATGTCGGCGGCGAAGTTGTCAAGTTCAGTGGTGGTGACACCATCATAGATCTCGGAACACACCTTCTGCGCGATCACCATGAAGTTCACCGATAGCCCCGTTGATAGACCGCGGATTCGACGCATGACCTTGTCGAAACTCACCTCCTCACGCCTACCATCCCTCTTGACCACCGACAACATTTAATCTTGAATCGGAAAAACTGCTTCAAAATATAAACTTAGTAATACAATCTCCTCTTATTCTTAATACAAAAATACGGATTCTCTATAGACAATCCGTATATCTCTACTCCGATAATCCAGCGATCACTCTGTGATTATTCTATGATTAAGATGTAAATATATAAAAATGGGCCCGTGGATCATATTCGCTATGATAATAGTTGTCTTAATACTCATGGGATGGGAGAAACGCAATACTCATGTCTGGTCTATAAACGGTGGGTCGAAATGGATGGGACCGGTAGAGAATTTCAGCAGTGGAATGAATGACTTCTGGAAGGATGTCCCCGTGAATAAGGGGCGCAATAGCTATGATGTCGAAAAGGTGATTCCTACTATGTTGCTCACGGGCTGCGCAGAACAGAATGCGCTGAATGTCCCCGGAAACAGCGATAGTCAGCTCGCCTGTTTCATGCAGAATCTAGACAAAATAACATACGAGAATTCCAACTATCGACAGAAGACTAATCTGGGGGTGCCGATGGCCAAAGACCTCTGCGGAACATTCCCTGTGCTTTAATGCGAGAGCGCTCTAAAATAATCGCGATACAGCACATCATCGTATGCCTCTACTTTTCCTATTAATGGATTGATAGTTTCAGAGATTAATAACTTCGTTCGGGTTATTAATTTCAGAAATTAATAGCTTCGTTCGGGTTGCTTTTGATGTATTAATACACCACAATCAATATGATCAGTATTAAATTTATATATTTCACTATATCTGTAATAAAGTATAGTAAGAACAGACTGATCTTGCCGATGATTTGATCTATCACTGCCAAATGGAGCGATTATTTCTTTATTAATACAACACAACTCCCATTCGTCTATAAAATCGGATACCCATGGTATTCCGAGATAAAATCCAATATATGCTGCATTTCTCATCTGTAATTTTCGGAATTTATCAGCATCCAATATATCAATAGTTTGATCTATAGTCCATGTTTCTACAGAGCCTGAAGTATAGTTACTAAATAATCCATTCCTTTTACAAAGCCCATCAAGTCTCACACTAATTTTAGAAAATATATTCGCGGAGTCCGACCATATCAATGTAGTATCCGATTTCCCTTCAAGAATTAATATATTTTTAATTTTTTTAACACATACTGATTTCCATGCCCACTGTCCGACCGGTTTGGAATTAATATGAACCCATTCTGGATACTCACTAAAATCAAAATAATGATATATTACCTTGTCCAGTTTTTGTATTGAATTTGGATTATCACACCCAAGATCGAAAAAATGTATATCAGATTCGGGAAAACATACCCTAATACTTTTATAACATTCCAACCAGTTGTTAATATATAACTGATTACAAGCGGATACAAATACAATCATTTTAATGGTAAATAACATACACTTTAAATATTTAAAATTCGAATATTTTGATCTCTAGTTATCTTCCTCTTTAATCAGTAGAACTCCCGGGGCAACACGGGGTTTCTTCCGTTTTTTCGCCTGTAGTTCGGCGACACCTCGTTCTTTATAGACATTGAACTGCTCCCAGAATTCATGAATATTGGGAACAGCCGCCCGCCACCACATCTTATTACGTGGCACAACACAGATATCGATCTCCTCCATCACCCAGAATTTCACGGAGGTAACCACACCACCATGTTCACTCTCTATAAATTCCGTGGCACGCTTCACAAACCCACGCACATCATCCGGATTCACCGGACTCATCATTGTTCTATAGGGATCTGTGGTCGAGTTCGTTGTTCCATCCACTCTAACACCCCAGTATTTCCCGGTGGTAGGATGCGGATATTCCACGAATTTCACCTCCACAAAATCACATTCATTCACATCACAGACTTCCATCTGAACCTGCATCTGAACCCAGTAGTCATAGAGGATAGTATCCGTGATCGCCTTCGAATACTTACACTTGAATTCGATTAATCGCGGACGACCATCGATGAAACACAGACCGTCTGGACTCGCACCCACATGATAATCATTGTGTAATAAGAACCCGATATCCGTCACCGTTGTTCCCGTGATCATCTCATATACCCTCTTTGCCACCGGCTCATATTTCACCCCCCAATCACATGAGGCCGCACCGAATCTACTGGTGGGTGGATCGACTTTCTCTATCAACATCGTATCCCAATCCGCCGCCGTTCCCACTATTTTATGGAACGTGGACCCATTTAGAGTACCCGATCTCGCGGAATACCACTCATCAGTACGCTGCTCTATAGAACGATCCACCATCTCATCCACCCAGATGGGGGTACTCTCTTTCCTCTCAACCCATCCCACATACACCGTCCAGAGAACAAATAGGATCTCGGGGAGATCCACGCGAATATCCCCCTGATATAATACATTAATATCGTCTATAATTGGGCCAAGACATATGGAGTCCCATGCGAAATCAGGGTGCTCGAACACAGATTCATAATATCCCCAGAGTATTCTGGCGAAATCATATGGATTTTTTGCTAATTCTAGGTGTTCCATTTATAGATGTGGAAGATATGACTCCTCGATCCAAGCACACCCACACAGCTCCCCAATTCTACGATATTAATGTGGTTTAGGGTTTCATTATTTATATGATGAATTCCAGATTTTCTACAAAGAAAACATGGAATATAAGTGTCCAGACTTCACATGAATGTCGTCGGGAATACATTAAGATTTCCGAGCAGACGGTGTTTTTAGTTTCAATTGTTTTTTAGCTTTCGGCTTGTTTTTGGCGGTGGTTTTGGCGGTTGGTTTCTTCTTATCAGGAACATCGCCAGGATGAAATTCGTAGATCTGCTCACCCGATTCATCCTCTTTCATCTTCAGATTATCAATAGAACTGATCACACCACTCACGTAATTCACGGTGATACCCGCATAGTTACTTAGTACAGCATCCTTCAGACTCGCCAGACTCTCCTTAGTTTTGATACTATCTGATAATCGTATTAATTCTTCTATGTATGCTTGGATTTTCTGTCTCTTTAACACAATATCCAATTTGTGCCATGGTTTACTCTCATTAATTTCTTTAGACCTTTGCAAAAAACGCAGAAATGCTTCATCGCTTGATGTAGCCGCCATTGATTAGTTTAATACCGTTGTAACTCTATATATACTTTTTATGACCGAGAATTCAGTATAACGAACTCGTGGGATGTTTAGAGTTACATTTGTTTGAACGAGGAGTTGTCATAATAAAATCACATATTTATAAAATGTTACGTTATGATCCCGAAATGTTATATAATTGGAATGAAAAAGCCCGAAGTGAGTTCAGAGATAATCGCGGTGGTTCCGGTTCATCCTATAGAGATGAAACCAATGCTCGTCTAGAGCAACACCCAATCTACTCTAGTTTCAATATGGCTCGCAGAGAAAGTGATATAATCCCCCAGAATGCTCGCCTAGATTCGGGGCGACCTCCACCGAAAGCCATAACCCGCGAGATGATTCGAGGACTACATGGCGCAGAACAGATCATGGTACCCGGTAATAATCCCGCATTACAGAGGATGATACTCCAGAAAGAACCAGCAGTTGTCGCCCGGAATCTAACGGCATCAATAACCGAAGAAAAAGAACCACGCAATAAACTGAACGAAATCATCAACTCTCGCATCCTCAATAATCACTATCTACCTCTCTATTCTTATCCAAAAGTCAAAGACCTGCGATCCAATATGTATAGCACCAGACACGATGAATGAAACTATCCGCGTCCTCTTCACAACGAGAGAAAACGCGCATTTTCTGCGCTGTCTATAGGTGGCACGTGTGATACAGGTGGAGTTCGAGAGGGTAATTGCACGGTAATCCGCATCGAAACGCGGTAATGGTAGGCTTAAACTGATACCTATTGAGAAGATGCAAGTATCGAAAATGGAAGGAGGTAAGTATTTGTCCAAGAATAATTTAATAATAGATTCGCTGAAGAAGTTCTACCGTAATCCGGAGAACATGTCGAAGGTGTTGCCATTAATTTCACAAGCTCATCGACATGCTCTAGGATCTGCGGGAGACCGTGTCAGCCTTCGTATTATTGACTGGTTTGTAACTAATTACGCTAAAAAGAATAATATTTCGTATTTCATAACCGGGCAGCCGGGATCACGACAGTTCATCGTCTATCTCAACTATAAGGCGCAACTGAAAGCATACTCCAAGAAACAGTTCGATCCCTTCTGTCGCCGCGAACGCATCGAATTTCCCTATAACGAAAAAGGTGATACCATTACAACCACCATAGGGCAACTGAACTTCTTCCGATGGGCCATAGATAACTATGTCCTCAACTATATCTATGAGAATGTGGATGCTATAGAAAGAGATATGAATACTAACCTGAAGGCTAGTAGTGGATCTCGCTCTTCTGGCGCATGTTCAGCCGATACCCCTGCTATTTCTGCGGAGGCTGCTCCTAAGAAAACACGCAAGAAGCGACAGGAACTTTCGGTGTCTGCCACGAAATCACTCAAAAAACATGAAGGGTCTATTACTCTCTCGTTCGATTAAACTAGATTGCCGCTGGTTATCAATAAAAAATATGGATTGTAAACATGTCTTATGTAAACATATTCTATAGAGTATGTTTACTTATTCTAGATGTTATTCATGACCAGCCATTTACTTCTTGGCAGCGGGCTTCTTGCGGGTGATTGGCACCTTGACTGGAGGAGCTTCTTCCTCTTCATCATCATCTTCATCGACAGCAGCAGCCGCCGGTGTGTCATCATCATCCGCAATTTCCACCGCAGAAGCGGCAGCAGAGGCACCACCACTCACAGCAAGACTGCTGGAGATAGCGCTGGATACGGCATCGACTTCATCGTCATCCATAATGGAATAGCCGGAGAGACCGGCGATCGGGTAGTACTTGATCTGCTTCGCTCGCCACGTGATTCCAAACTTTCCAGCCGAAATCCAGCAGCTACAGGTGATCAGCGCGACACACGATCCACCCTTCTGGAAGATCGACTCAAATGGTCGCTGGTCGAGCTCTCGCTTCTCATTGTAGACCTCCGTGGCATTCTTGCCACCGACATCCAACTTGATCGACATCGTGTCCGGATACTTTCCATCCGGAAGCCCCGTTGCCTTGTCCTTGCTCTGCTTGATCCCCGCGTTGAAAAACTCGCGGATGATCTCACTCTTGAGCGGCTTCTTGAAAAACTCCACACTAGATGTGGTGGCATGCTCGATCAACATCCTCTCAATAGACTGGATCATGTTATGGAGAGCTCGAACCTCCGTGTCATCCATGTTCTTGAACGACAGAGCCAAACCGAACTTCTTCGGGGATCCATCGAACTCGCTCACATTCAGACCGAATGGCAACGCCATCTTCGGGCACTGAACCAGAAGGGGTCCATCATTGTAGTTGATGTAGACCGACTTCGCCTGCGTAGTGGGATTCACTCGCACCGACGAAAACTTCAGGCTGGCTGGGTTGAACTGGGATGGCTTGATTACGCTCATTTTTCTTCTGTTGACTTCGGATCTTCTTTCTCTTGTTACTCGACTTATTTGTATCTGTGTTTATATAGATAACAAAATGGCTTCAATTTTTTATATTTACCATCTATTTACTATCATATAACGATCGTACATACTCTTTACCTCTCGCATGGTTTCCGCCTATTTCCTCTGGGAATACCGTTCCTTCGCGACGATCCAAAATATCCTGAAACATTTTCTTCAGAAAAGGCTCGCGAATATGCTCCACCAGCTCGCGCATAGCACCCGCCACCATCACTTCATTAGAGGCATCCAACTTATAGATCCTCTTACCATCTAACTCAATCTCACAGCAAATCTTCACGCTTAATCGATTCATTTTATATCAATCACGGTGTCTATACCCCAGACCACCCATCAATTTTCTCTATAAGTTTAAGCGGATCTCTCCATATTAGTAGTAACTAATAAGACACCACTCTCTCAAATAATTTCTAGACTATAAACAGAAATGAGTAGTTGCTGTTCATACATAGTAAATCGTCGCAATAAACGTTGTACACTTCCATTAACTGGTGCCAATGAATTATGTATCTTTCACATGATTACAGTGGGAGCCACCGGTACTAAATACGCCCCCGCACTTTCACCCCATCATCTCCTCTTTATTGATTCCTATCACAGCCTCATCCCCCAGTTAATAGAACTGATAAACCGTGATACCCTCGTTCACACCGCGCGAATCGCCGGCGTAGCCCACAGCGGTACAAAGGAAGCGCTGTTATCCCGCATCATCAAAACCCTGCGACCCACCGAGAATTTCGTCGCAGTATGTTTCCAGAAAATATGGCGCGGACACCGGGAAAGACTGGCTGGACCCGCGAGATATAACCGGAAAGTCTGCGTCAATGACACCGATTTCCTCTCTTTCGATAGCATCGAGGATATCCCCGACCGAGAATTTTTCAGCTATCGCGATACCGATAATTTCATCTACGGATTCACCCTCTCATCCTTCATGGG
>CAEZTT010000021.1_pt1 | contig 9457 bp, 7 predicted proteins | sample 7264291 | NCBI WGS metagenome assembly CAEZTT01 (sample SAMEA6813811, study PRJEB35770) | uncultured Actinomycetes bacterium | biome: Freshwater; feature: Freshwater reservoir; material: water | place: Czech Republic | collected 2017-08-18 | depth 0.5m m
CCCCAATTCACTATAGCACCCACCTTCTCCAACGTCATTGGCGTATTATACACACGGAAATCAAACATATACCCCCGCAGTTTTTTGAGTGTCCCCGGATCATCACCTCTCGCCGCCTCCGTAAACACGGTGTTCCCTATATAATTAAACCGAGTTTCCACATCATCCGGCGATTCCAAGTCATTCCAGGTCTCCAGCAATCGCGCATCCCTATAGACATCCCAGTTCGCCTTACCAGACTCCGGACTCTGCGTCGTAAGACAGATATGCATCCACTTACCCACTCCATTGAAAAATCCCCGCGACACTTTCATCCTCTTCAGATATCCCTTGCCCCATATACTGAGTATCAGGTTCGCATCATCCCCCGTCATCAGCATCACATTATGTTTCTCTGGACCCAACGAGAAGTCGAAAAATACCTGACCAGCCCGAGCATCCTCCATCCATACCCAGAAACACACGCCACGCATCTGCCTCAAATTCAGCGGATTCATCACCCTTATAGAATGATCAATACCATCGAAATACGCACCCGGCATCTTCGACTTAGCACTCGGCACCGCCATTCCACCCTCACCCCTCACCACTCTACCATACGCATTATCCGCGAATCCATTATATAGACGCACCCAGAGGTAAATGCCTTCATAGAACCATAACATCGTCTTAATCTCCTCCGGCGGTGATAGATCCTCTATCATCGCATTCTTCAGATCCTTACTCACTATCTTATTACACAGCGCATGGAACTTCCCCGTGTTCTTACTATAGAGTATCCGGCAGTATTCCTCCTTCTTATCACCATCCACATCATTCATATAATCATCTGCGCCCAGCCGGAATCCCGAAGCAACATCCGGTGTTCTATAGTAATAACCGTAGGCATTCTTCTCCTCGCCCGTCCCGCAACTAAAGAAGAGATTGCTGGGTGCCTCGGGATAATACACCATACGGCAGAAATCCTGTTTCACACCCGTCCCCCTCACATCCGCCAGACCATCGAAATATCCATCCGCCGTCTTCAGATCTTTTGCGCGATCCGCCATATACTGGAGACTATCCGGCGGCTCCGTCGGCAGACTATCCATAAAGATATCACTCTTATGTATGAAATTCGTAGCCACTATGTTATCCAGAGCGGTGATCACTCCATCACGCGCCGCCTGCTGTAAATCCACGAACCCCTCATCCGAACTTCCCGTGTGACCCCCCGTGCGAACACGACCAATATCCGCCGTCTCCGCATAAGACGGCGCAATTAATCCTACATCATCCTGACTATATACACTGGCATACACCTCTCTATTTTCATACACCCCCCGCAATATCCCCGGGTTCTCAGTTATCTCCTCGTAGATTCGCTGGAGACCGGGCCCGCCAGATTGTAAGAGAGTATGATAGTCTTGGACACGCCTACCCGATTCAACAGCATTGAGATCTTCCTCTAAAGATTGCCGGAAGTCAGCACCCGATTTCCCCGTCGCCCCCGTGAATCCTTCGCCGCCCCCCGCGAAAGGCCAGAGGGTAATCTGTAATGGGGCGAAGAAACACACCATCATAATTACTACTGCGACTATCAAGAGAAACAGAATATACTTAGTTATCTGTTTCATATTTATAATAGCAAGGAATGATATTTTCACATCTCCACTCCGTTACACAGATGCTCCTATGGCAATAGGCACCCTAATGTTGTGTACCATTCTAGCAGTCTTACACCTATTGCTGAAGTCCCGTCGGAATCGACTGATGGATTCGAGGAAATTCACCCCACCGGCGAAAGCTTCCGGTCGTCTAGAGCGAATAAATGTGACGGCATCCCGCGGAGTCAACCCGTAGATAAAGATAAGATACATGGCCACCACCGCCGCAGATCTCTGGCGACCCGCATAACAGTGGATCAACACCCTCTTGCGGTTAGTGGCATATTCATTATGGATGTGGAAGACAATCTCCGCGGCTAGACTGGACATCATGTCTATCTCCACCTTCTGGAGGTTGTCATCCACCGGCAATCGGAAGGATTTCTTATTGAATACCATAGGTAGATTCTTAGTACAGTTGAAAACCACGTCGATGTCCGCCATAAACTCGGGGTCCTGAATCGTCTTATAACTACCCAGCCATAACCCCGGGAAAATCTCGGTTGCTCCATGATCCCCCGCCATTTCTACCTCTATAGACCAGAATTTGACACCCCTATTTTACCGGACACCGAGACGTGATCCGAGATACCATAGTTAATCACCTCTATATCCTCCAGCATTACCCCCGGTGATGCTATGAAGAAATCCAACTCATATGGCCGACACCTCACGTGAAACTGATGGGCTTCACACCGGAGTTCCCCACCGTCATCTCCATAGAGAATATATGTAGTTGGCCGCATCCCGCTGAAGACATTATAGCCGGTGTGCTCTATTATGTCTCTTGACTCATTCGGGGACATGTTGAAATCACCGGCGATTATAGTGGGATACTTCGGCTTCAAATTACTCCGGAATATCTCCTTCAATTGCTTCTTGGATGCCGACATGTTCTCCATCTTTGCCGTATATGATGCCTGAAGATGCGTACAGATTACATTCAGTTTCCCCGCAGGAAGTCGCAGTACCGCAGATAACCACCCCTTCTCCGCCAGAGAATCCGATGCCACACCACGATACCAACTGAATGGATGGAACTCCGTAGTAACTATGGGGAATTTAGAGAGGATAATCAGGCCAGAGTCGATTATCTTCATCGAACTCTTGGTTAATGTCGCGCGGGCTATATGAAAATTCTCGCCGAACTGACGTTGGATACGGCTCGAATTGAACCACATCGACTGGAAACACTCCTGGAGACAGATGATGTCATACTCTCTTAATGACTCGTAGATTCTGGCGATATCCTTGCTATAGTGTGGTAATGACTGGATGTTATAGGTGATTATTCTGGGTGCGGTTGTATCCGTGAAACGAAGCGGTGTTGACGGATAAGAAGGCAATGATAACATCAATCCTACTCGCCATATTATCAGAATAATTATGAATATTCTGGTAATGTCGTATATTAATTGCGGGGGTAACATCGTTACCTATTTAATTCACTTCTAGACGAAAATCGATTCACTATAACTCACCCGGTGATCGCTCCGCGGTGTTCTGCTGCTGATCTGCGGTGTTCTGCTGCTGATCTGCGGTGTTCTGTGTGATACTGAATGTAACTGCCTCACCTCCCCAGAAGGTCTCGGTTCTATTGCCAGAGAGATCGGCATGTCTAGGAATTCCCGGCTCAACCTCCCCGAATATCCTCCGCAATAGATCCCGGAATTCTTCATCCTCTGACATAGTAGTGAGAGATGATGGCGCTCCCACCACAAACCGAATCCTCGGCTGTACCGTAACATCTTCCTGGTCTTGCTCGTCCTGTTGATCGATATCCTCATATGTAAGATCGTGCGATGGATCACTCCATCCATAGTTATCCGAATCTTCATCATCCGCATCCTCAGAGGCATCATCACGCTCATGTTCTATAGCAGTCCCCGTGGTACGCAAGCGAGTCCTCCGCGTAATATCCTGCTGAATATCACGATATCTCTTACGACCCTCCGACTCTAACCGGAGAACCTCCTTATTGTACATAGTGGAAAATCCTATGATATACATCGCCCACGCCGACCAGCTCATAGTTATCGGACGAGCTATAGAGAAACCGAGCTGGGTGCTCATCGTATAATCTATGACGAAACGGCGCATTCCCTCTATGATATCGGGATCAAGTGCCCCCGTCATTACATTTCTAAACGCCGGACGATTGAAAGAGGTGTGATTGATATTGTCGAATACCTCGAGGACCTCATGATATAGTTGTATCGCACTCAACTCACGAATCGTATTATTTATTGCCGCCTTCACCAACATGTTATTGTTCATACGCTGATAGATAAATAGATTGAATCCTGCCTTCTTGAAAGCATATGAATACTCATCATAGTCATTAATATTGTAATGCCGGAAAATCTCCGACAACTCCTGTACCGTAAACTCCTTACCCGTATACGGATTCTTTGGTGTGTTGGGTGCCGGGACATATTCATAGCTGAATGTGATAGCGGTGCGCACTATCCTCTGGATATCCGAAAACAAAAACGTATAGTATTTGAGCTTCGAATCAGGCGAGAATAGCCGAATAGTACGATCACCCGGTCCAAATTCCTCGAGATCTATCCGGGTGTTATTACGAGAATTAACAGGGGATGCCTTGCGTCTCTCCATGAAACGGTAGATGAATTTCTTGGCGGTCCAGCGAAGACGCTGATTTTTACAGAAGTAATGAATCAACTCTATCCTATCCGCGATCTCACATTCTAGACGATCTATGTAATAATGCGTGGCTATGAAATTCTTACCATCATACTCCTCTATAAACTTACTCAGAACACTGGAACAAACCTCTGGGGGATCCAATAAAAAATGAATCATTTGGCCCTTAGTAAAATACTCCGGTTTATATAGCCAATTACTGCCATTCGGTGGCAGGTGTGCCGGTGATTTCTAGAAGAACATGTGTTTTTCCGCGCCATCTTCGTCTATCAGCCACATACCACAGTGATCCATCCGAGTATTATAGATACCGTGGGTGAGTTCGTCGAGATAGTATGATACACCTTTGATGTTGCGGAGAGTAGTGGAGTTTTCGATCCGTTTTATCTCTTTGGGGAGGAGATTGAAGGGTTGTCCATATTCTCCATAGGGTAGACCGTCGGGGTGAAAGGACCAGAGCCAGTGATACTGACAGTATTTACAGTCGACTTTCTTCTTGCGGGTACACTGGAGACGGCGACCTGCGTTCCAGCTATTGGCATTACAGCGGAGTTCGGGGGGAGGTGGGTCGCGTTTTGTGCGGGGTTTCTTGGTGCCGGATTCAGTTTTCTCTTTGTCGCAGATTACTTTGGCGTAGATAGGAATAGTCTCCTGATCAACCATGACTCTGCGGATCATCTCGGCGGGATCTTCTTTCATATCGCGGGCTATCATCTCTATAAAAGCGTAGAGTTGAGTGCGGAGGGCTAGGGTTAGCCGGGTGGCGATGACTTTGTCCATAAGATAGTAGATTTCATCTTGATATTGCGGCTGTGGTGTTACGGCAACCGCGTCGGTAATTTTACTTTCACTCGCCATTTGGAGTGAAGAATGTGACTTTCTTATTACCTGATGATGGTGGTCTAGAACACAATGTCAATTTTTATTCGGCAATCTCTGATGGCGGATGATATTAATCATTAACTCGTCGGATGATGATGCGAAATATCATTTCATTATTCGGATGATAATGTAATCATCATCTCGTCTTCACGACAACATCCAAAAATAAAAATAGGTGTCGGGGATTTTGGTGGAACGATTTCGAATAAAAAAACATCGCTGCTAAGTGATTTGATTTGAATTCAAAAAAAAGTCGTGAAACTTCCAGACATCGCATGACATCCAATATTCATTTCCTATTGACATCTGGGCTATTTCCGCTATAAAGTCTGCGAAGCGCAGTCTATAGAGACTTCTGCTCGATAGGTCTATAGGAAAATGATATGAGATCGCATAGGGCGCCGCAGGCGCCCGCCGGCCTTCGGCCGGGCGCTGGATACGATTTGCCTATCAATTTGCGCCCTATTTCCTATAGATAGTGATGTGATGGTTCTGGAGACTTTCCCGACGTCGATCCTCCAGCGGAGAATACATCAATGTCTATAGGGTATTGGGGGTGGGTGATAGCGATTCTGGTATCGAACGAGGCTTCTATTCTCTATAGAAAATAGAAGAATATGGTATGAGAAATCTACTGGTAATGTCCAGAGGATGAAATGATATCATGTCGGATGATGTTAATTATCATCATCACTTCGGATGATAATGTAATTATCATCTCGTCTTCACAACAACATCGAAAATAAAAAAAAGGTGTCCAGGATTTTGATGGAACGTTTTTGAAATATTTTTTGGTGGTCGCGAAGAACGAGTGATGATGAATCATCACTTCGAAGTGATTTAATTTGAATTCAAAAAAAGTGGAAAACTTCAGACATCGCATGACGTCAAATCACGTTCCCCTATCAATTTGCGCCCTATTTCCTATAGAACACGATGTGAAGTCACTGGAGATCATCATTAATCACCATAGTAAATGATAGTAAATGTGGTTAGAAGCGGTACATGAATTAATCTCGTCCGCCGCGATCCCCACAATCCAATTTAAATCCGCCGGATAAATAAGACACTAAATTATGGCTGAAATCGAGACAACTATACCCAAAATAAACGACCCTAACGCACAGATTATCATATATTCACAATGGTTCATCACTCTAGACTACGAGAACCTCAACATCTTTGATCCTACTATAAATGACACAATCAAACATATATCTATAGATATATGTCCAATATTCGACTCCGATATCTTCATCAAGTATATCGGTATAGCCTCCAAAGATACTCACATCTATACCGAACGAATACCTCCATCCGATCTCCGCATGGTCCTCCAGGAAATCTCCAACTACACCAATGTTTCTATAGAAGAACACCACATGAACACTATCATAGAAGAAATCACCTCATCCATCCAAGTATATTAATATCCTCTAGAAATCAATCTCTTCATCCACCGTAATACTTTTATGATCTGCGCTAGATCCAACATTGGCTTTAGCGTAAGAACTTACCCTCTTCTCGAAGAAGTTATCCTTACCCTCCAGCGATATACGCTCCATAAAATCAAACGGATTCGACGCACCGAATATCTTCTTATAACCCAGCTGAACCACCAGCCGATCCGCCACAAACTCGATATACTGCGACATCATCTTCGAATTCATCCCCAACAGCGAACAGGGCAACGCATCACAGATAAATTCCTTCTCTATTTCCACCGCAGACTCTATAATCTCACGCACCTCCTCCTCCGATAACTTGTGAACTATGTGGTTTCTATAGAGGAGACACGCGAAATCCGTGTGCTGTCCCTCATCCCTCGCGATGAACTCGTTAGAAGTAGTCAAGCCAGTCATAATACCCCTCTTTTTCAACCAGAAGATGGCACAGAAAGACCCAGAGAAGAAAATCCCCTCCACCGCAGCAAATGCGATCAACCTCTGCGCAAACGGCGCGGATTCATTCTCGATCCACCGAATTGCCCAGTCCGCCTTCTTCTTAATCACAGGCACTTCCTCTATAGCCCTGAAAAGATGCATCTTCTCCGCGCGATCATCAATGTATGTATCTATCAGTAACGAATATACCTCACTGTGGATCGCCTCAATCATATTCTGGATGCTGTAGGCAAACTTCGCCTCCGGATACTGAACCTCCCGCTGGAACCTCGTAGCCAAATTCTCCTGGACAATACCGTCCGAACCCGCGAAAAAAGCCAACACATATTTGATGAAATGCTTCTCCGAATCAGTTAACTTAGCCCAATCCGTCTTATCGTGTACTAAATCCAACTCCTCCGCAGTCCAGAAAACCGACTCCTGCGCCTTATATGCCGCCCAGATATCGTGGTGTTGTATGGGGAATAATACGAATCGCGCTGGGTTCGGAGTTAAAATTGGTTCGGTAATCGCGGTCTCCATTTCTTGAACTTCCGAAATTTTACGCCACAATTCTAACTCAGCCCAGCCACTTATTCATACTATTTCTCGCTGTTTCTAATACATTTTAGAGGACAATAAAATTGAAGCGCTGATGCTAAACTCTATAGTGTAATCAAAAAATGGATGGTGGTGTGGGGAGTGCCTGCGGAATCTGCTATCATCCCTACACGATTAGTGTGATAAATTTTTGTGGTCACGGGTGTTGTTTAGAGTGTGCCAGGAAACTTCACGCTACTGATACCGAGGGTCGAGTTTTACACCAGAAGAAGTGTTACTACTGTAGACAGTCGATAGAGAATAAGATATTCACTGTTTATAACACGACTACGGGTGTTTCACACAGCTACACAGAATATCAGGTTATAATGGATCCAAGTTATGGAAGACTTAGTGGAGAACCAGTGACGATGCGAGAAATTGGAGGATTAATTGCCCAATATACCTGGCAAAAATTATCGTCAATAAGAACCATCTTCAAATACAAAGATATTGTAATGCTGATTCTGCTGATACTAGTATAGTATTATAATACTGATGTAGTATTCTTTAGCACACATGATTTTTTATGAATCAGGCGTTGGGTTCTCCGCGTTGAATTTTGCTAGTTTGCGTTGAATTTCACTGATTTCTCTATTAAGTTCGGATCTAGTTGTAATTGGTTTTCCGTTATCTGTCGAAAGAGGTTCCAGTTCCGATTCATCATCTGTCTCATAAGTATAATCAGAATCGTACTCAGATCCAGAATAAGATCCGGAATATTCCGGGGTTTCAGTAGATTCTGATAATCTTGGTACCTTTTTTACTTCTCTACCAGCTAATCGATTTAATTCCTTAATGTTTTCTATACGTTGCCTACGATGTAGGAGACGTTCCTCCTCACTTGTTAATAAGGGTGGTGAATCGGTATCAGGAGATGGCTTCTTTTTCGGCGAAGACTTCTTTGGCGAAGACTTCTTTGGCGAAGACTTCTTTGGCGATGCCTTCTTTGGCGATGCCTTCTTTGGAGATGCCTTTTTCGGCGATGCCTTCTTTGGAGGTGAAGAATCTATAAAAGCATAACCCTTCAACTTAATTTCCGTCTCATTAACATCCGTCTCCGGGAAAAACATTGGGGTTTCCTTCCGTGTTTCACTCTTATTACTAACAACAGGTTTACGCTGTTCCATCACAGGTTTACGCAGATCCATAGGATGATTGCGCGGTTCCACCATAGGTTTACGCAGATCCATAGGATGATTGCGCTGTTCCACCACAGGTTTACGCAGATCCATAGGATGATTGCGTTGTTCCACCATAGGTTTACGTTGTTCCACCATAGGTTTACGCAGATCCATAGGATGATTGCGTTGTTCCACCAGAGGTTTGCGTGGTTCCACCACAGGTTTGCGTTGTTCCACCATAGGTTTACGTTGTTCCACTGGGGGTTTATAATTGATCGGAAGTTCTATTTCTATAGGGCTATCATACTTATCATATTTGGGCACAACAAATTTCGGCAATTCTTTCTTGACAGCCGGTTTCTCTGTAACATCATAGTCATTAATTATAGACGGTGAATCATCTCTAATTTTCACCGTTTTCTTCGCGGGAGCCGCCGGTTTATCCCATGGTGTAGGCACTCGTTTCTCCGCAACTTTATAAGGAATATCTCGCTCTAATTTATTGTAATTATTGATGAAACTATCAGGTGATTTATCCCGTTTCGCTCTCGGATTTTGCTCTACATCCATAACATCGGGCTTCAGATTATCAATTATATCGCAACTCTCGTCACCCTGATCCGCGAACCCCCTATCGCGATTATCCAACATCTTC
>CAEZTT010000022.1_pt1 | contig 9291 bp, 7 predicted proteins | sample 7264291 | NCBI WGS metagenome assembly CAEZTT01 (sample SAMEA6813811, study PRJEB35770) | uncultured Actinomycetes bacterium | biome: Freshwater; feature: Freshwater reservoir; material: water | place: Czech Republic | collected 2017-08-18 | depth 0.5m m
AACCAACGGCCAATCGCAGCGCGAGTTCGAATCAATCGGTCATCACCTAATTGCAATGCTTCAATGGTTCGGCCGCCTTCGGCAGTTTCTACTAAAACTGAATTGACCTGCGAATAAAGCGAGGATTCCACTCGATATGCCTGCGGCGAGCGACGCAAATACCATCTAGTTAACGCAACTACTACTGGCAGCGTAACTAAGGCAGCAGCTAAAAATATTGGCGCGGTAAAGAAAATGCCCAGTGAAATTATTACTATCTCCGACACGCAGATAGTAATAACTGGCAGCGCATCGCGCACTGCCCAGGTAACGTGATTGATATCAGTTGTGGTGCGATTTAGCAATTCACCAGAGCCAGCGCGTTCAATTGCATCTGGTGGTAGCTGTACCGCTCGCTGCACAAATCGTTCACGCAGCGAAGACAGCACAAACTCACCCAAGATGGCAGCTTTTGTTCGAGTAAAATAAGCAAAAATAGTTTGCAGCGTAAGCGCTATTGCAATCACAATTACCGTATTAACAACTGCTGCCCTACCGTCACCATTTTTCAGCGCTTCCAACATGTTGCCAAATGCCCGAGGCGCAACCAGGGCGGCAATCACGGTAAAGATCTGTAGCAGCGCCACTACTGCAAATTCGGCTTGATGAGATTTGAACAACGTAAACAATTCATTGTTCACAGTGCGATCAGAGGCAATCGGCAATCTTGCTTTTGCGCGATCAAGCCCAAAGTCTTTCGCCACTCGAGTGGTGTCATTCGGTGGCGGATCAAAGGTGGCAATACCTAATTTGGAAGCATCAAAATCTTTCATTCGCCTCGTACCACCATTGATCGATATTGGGAATTGTCCGCTAGTAACTCTTGATGAGTGCCAACTGCAACCACTTCATCATTAACAATTAGCGCTACTTTAGTTGCGGTATCCAACAACAGCGGACTGCTAGAAAAAATTACAGTTGTTTTGCCATCTCGAAGTGATTTAATTCGATCTGCAATTCTGGCTTCCGAGTGAGCATCAACCGCGCTAGTTGGTTCATCTAAAATTAAAACTGCAGGATCAACATACAAACTCCGGGCTAACGCTAATCGCTGGCGCTGACCACCAGATAGCGTTCTGCCTCGCTCCACAATCTCAGCACTCATTCCCCCACCATCAAGTGAATCTAAAATGTCATCAGCGGAAGCAGCGGTTAGCGCTTGACTAGCTGAGATTCGACCTGAATTTGCAACAGCAAAGTGAGTAGCAATAGTGCCCGAAAGAATTGCTGGATCTTTCTCCTGAACCAAAATTAAATTTCTAACAGACGCTTTAGTGAATGAATTTGCTCGCGCGCTATTAAGTTCAAGTTGTTCTAACTCCTGATAGCCACCAATTCGATCAACTAATGCATCAGTGTTGCTGCTGAGATCGGTCACTACTACTAAATGGTCGCCCGCATTAATAGTTAAACCAGAGCGCAAATCTTTAATGCAGCTTACTTTAGTTAAGCGCTGCTCACCCCACTGATTAACTGGCACTACTGAAAGTAACTTCAAGATTCGTTTGCCAGATACTGATGCTGAAGCCCAACGCTGCGCAAACTCCACCATGGTTTGAATCGGCAGCACCATCCAAACGGAATAGCCAGCAAATGCCACTAACGCACCAATATTGAGTTCACCACTTGCCACTAGTAATCCGCCACCCCAAACCACGCCAACTAATAGCAGTCCTGGCAGCAGCACTTCTAATCCATGCAAGATGGCCCGCATCCGAGCAGTTCTAACCGCCGCAAATCGAACTTCTTGCGAAGCCGCACGAAACCGATTGACGAAAACATCTTCCCCGCCAATGCCGCGCAGCACCCGCAGACCAGCCACAGTGTCGCTGGCCAGATCACTGGCACGGGATAGTTTGGCTCGCTGCACCGATTCGCGCTTTTCAAGCGGCTTAATTAGAAATGCAATACCAATCACCAAAATCGGCACACCAATAACTACCAATAAACCCAGCGTTGGAGCGCCACGAACCAAAATAATTGAAACCACAATAAAACTAATTACGGCACCAACAAATCTTGGGATTAAATCAAAGCCGCGGGCAACTCGCTCCACATCGTTCGAATTAACCGAGACCACTTCGCCAGTTGAAACATATCTGGGTAGATCAGCGCCTAAATTTTTTGCCTGCAACGCAACTAACTGCTGCAACCTAGATGCACAGGTAATCCACATCGCAAGAGCTCGTCGATGTCGCATAATGGTGGTCCAAGCGGTAAAGGCGCCGAGTAACAAAATCAGGCCAGCCCATAAATTAACTCGATCTTGATCGTTATCTGAAACTGCTTGCACCGCTTGACCAATAAATCCTGGCATGGCTGCCATTGAGCCGATCCCGACTATGCCAAAAAAAGTGCCAGTGAATAACAGTCGCTTCATCCCCATCGCGAGCCACCACATTAATTTTGGTGCGGTGGTGAGCACTGGCGTGCCGGGGTCAGTTAGCGGTAGATGACTTAGCGGAGTTGGAATCTTTAGTTTTGACATAAGAGCGCAACGCTAGTGGGTGAATTGGCTGGCATGCTCGCTTTGCTCAGTTCGTGACGGTTAGGTCTTGGTTAGTTCTCAGCAAACAAAACTGCCCCCGAGAAATTCCCGGGGGCAGTTTTAATAATTGGTTTAGCTGCAACCAGAGGTGTTGCCGCAACCTTCACAAACATAGCAGGAGCCAGCGGCGCGCATCTTGATGCCGCAGGTCATGCATAGTGGCGCATCTGCCTTAGTGCCAAGCAGCGCTTCTAGCACCTCAGTGCTGGAATGTGCTTCAACTGTTGCTGCAGCTGGCTTAGTTGCTACTTCAGCTTCAATCGCTGCGGCAATTACTGGGTTAGCTGCAACTGGTGCAATTTCATAACCGTTAGCAACTTCAGCAGCACGCTCTTCGGCGGTGAAGATACCCAACGCAGCGCGTTTTTCATATGGCAAGTAATCCAACGCTAAGCGACGGAAGACAAAGTCAGTGATGGATTGCGCCATTCGCACATCTTTGTCATCAGTCATGCCAGTTGGCTCAAAGCGCATATTGACGAACTTCTGCACGAAGGTCTCAAGTGGTACGCCGTATTGCAAGCCGATTGAGATTGCAATTGAGAATGCATCCATGATGCCAGCCAGCGTTGATCCCTGCTTGCTCATCTTTAGGAATATCTCACCTAGGGCGCCATCGTCATAAGCGCCAGTTGTTAAGTAACCTTCGGCGCCAGCAACGCTGAATGAAATAGTTTTGCCAGTTCGGGACTTGCTCAATCGACGTCGAGTTGGCTGACCAACTGCAACTGCAGCAGGTGCGCTTTCTTCAGTCTTGTCGCTCTTGGCATTGTTTAGTGGCTGACCAACTTTGCAATTATCGCGATAAATGGCAAGTGCCTTTAGTCCCATCTTCCAGCCTTCGAAGTAAACCTCTTCTACTTCTTCAACTGTGGCATTCTCTGGCATGTTAACGGTCTTCGAGATCGCACCAGATAGGAATGGCTGGGCAGCTGCCATCATTCGGACGTGACCCATCGGATCAATAGAGCGAGCACCCATCGCGCAGTCAAACACTGCATAGTGCTCTGGCTTTAGTCCTGGCGCATCAATTACGTGACCATTCTCAGCAATGTATTCCACAATTGCTTCAACAGTTTCATCGGTGTAGCCCAAGCGCTCTAGCGCACGTGGCACAGTTAAGTTAACAATCTGCATTGATCCGCCACCAACAAGCTTCTTGAACTTAACTAATGAGAAGTCAGGCTCGATACCAGTGGTATCGCAATCCATCATCAAACCGATAGTGCCTGTTGGGGCAAGCACTGATGCTTGGGCATTTCGGTAACCGAACTTCTCGCCCAACTCAATGCACTCACTCCAAACCTCTGTTGCTAATTGATGCACTGGGCGATCAAGTTCAGTGCGATTTCGAACTTGATCATTCGCAGCAGCGTGCTTGCGAATTACTCGCTTGTGTGCTTCCGCATTTCGGGCATAACCCTCATAGGTGCCAACCACACCAGCGATTTCAGCAGAGCGCTTGTATGAAGTTCCAGTCATCAGCGAGGTGATACTGGCAGCTAAGGCACGACCTTGGTCTGAGTCATAAGGCAAGCCCAGCGCCATAAGTAACGCGCCCAAGTTGGCATAGCCAATACCTAACTGACGGAACTTACGAGTGGTATCACCAATTGCTTCAGTTGGGAAATCAGCAAATGAGATTGAGATCTCCATTGCAGTGATGATGAACTCAACTGCTTCCTTGAAAGTTACCGCATCAAAAGTGTTGTCATCTTTTAGGAACTTCATCAAGTTCAAGCTTGCCAAGTTACAAGATGAGTTATCTAGGTGCATGTATTCGCTGCATGGATTAGATGCATTGATTCGACCCGATTCTGGTGAGGTATGCCAATCATTAATTGTGTCGTCATACTGAATGCCAGGATCAGCACAGGCCCAAGCAGCTTGCGCCATAGAACGGAATAGTTCTCTAGCATCTAGGGTTTTAATCACTCGACCGTCTTTGCGAGCACGAAGTGCAAATTCAGTGCCGTTCTCAACTGCTTGCATGAACTCATCTGAAACTCGCACTGAGTTATTTGCATTCTGGTACTGAACCGAGATGATGTCTTTGCCGCCAAGGTCCATATCGAACCCAGCATCACGAAGGGCGCGAATCTTGTCTTCTTCGCGAGCTTTAGTTTCAATAAATTCTTCGATGTCTGGGTGGTTAACATCAAGCACAACCATCTTTGCGGCTCGACGAGTTGCGCCACCTGATTTGATGGTGCCAGCCGAGGCATCAGCACCACGCATGAATGAAACTGGACCAGATGCGGAGCCGCCGCTGGATAGCAATTCATTTGCGCCGCGGATTCGAGACAAGTTCACGCCAGCACCAGAGCCGCCTTTAAAGATTACGCCTTCTTCTTTGTACCAATTCAAAATTGAATCCATTGAATCGTCAACTGACAAGATGAAGCAGGCACTTACTTGCTGTGGTGCGGTTGTGCCAACGTTGAACCAAACTGGTGAATTAAATGAAAAAACCTGATGCAGCAACATGTAGGTCAGTTCTTCTTCAAAGATCTTGGCATCATCTTCAGTTGAAAAATAACCATTAGCTCGACCAGCTGCAGTGTAAGTAAGAACTACGCGATCGATGATCTGCTTTAAGCTCCACTCGCGATTGTCATGTCCGACCGCACCACGGAAATATTTAGTGGTAACGATGGTAGATGCATTTACTGACCAGAAGTCAGGGAATTCCACACCGTGTTGTTCAAATACAACATCGCCGGTCTTCCAATTGGTCTGAACTACATCGCGGCGCTCCCAATTAACTTCATCATAAGGATGAACGCCTGACTTGGTATATAGCCGTTGCAACTTGAGTGCATTTTTGCCAGCGGTTTTCTTATCTTTTGCAGTTTCGGTCATGAGATTCTCTTTCTTCGTGGGGCGATCCACTTTTGGTTCGCGTCGTTGGTATTCGTTTTATTAAGACGCGGAGCCATCCCTGTCGCCCACGCTGATGAAATCCTCAGCTGCGTAAGCGGCAGCGCTGTCTCCGACTAAGCCGGCGCGTAACAATGAAATTTCCGCTTCGAAGTCTTCGAGCGAATCAAACGATCGATACACGCTTGCGTAACGCAAATACGCCACTTCGTCCAACTCTCGCAGCGGAGTTAACACTGCTAGACCGACATCGTGCGCGTCTATTTCAGCTAAACCTTCCAATCGAAGTGCTTCTTCAACTCGCTGTGCTAAAACTGCGAGATCAGCTTCGGTGACAGGTCTACCTTGGCAAGCTTTTCGAACCCCGTTAATAATTTTGCTGCGATCAAAACTCTCCACCACGCCATTGCGCTTAATAACTAACAACATTGCGTTTTCGGTTGTGGTGAAACGACGCGAGCAATCGACACACTGCCGACGGCGTCTAACTTGAGTGCCGTCATCATTGGTCCGACTATCAATTACCTTGGTGTCTTCGGAACGGCAAAATGGACAATGCATCTCCCCGCTCCCTTCAAAACCGGCCTAATTTGCTCCATCGCCATGAGGGAATCACCCATGCCTGTGGATAACTAACCCCAATTTGTGGAACAAATTCATCCAGTACCTACTAGATGTAGGGGTGAAACATAGAACTCCTGACCCGAGAATGCAACCGTTGCCAGCCGGCGTGTTGATGACATTTTCGGCAGAATGCGCACATGTCATTTCCCACGATTAACGGCGAGCGAACCATGGAGTTGGGTAACCCCGGCGCGATGCGCAACGCCCTTAATCAACTAGTTTTAACTGGCACCAAGCGAGCAACCGCGGGACTCTGGGAGGTGTACCTAGAAGAAGGCGAACCAGTGGAAGCCGAGGGTGAGCGCCTCTGGTTGGTGGACAGTGATCTCACCCCAATTTGCCAAATTGAGATCACCCGCAGCGATATCCGAAAACTCAGTCAAGTTGATCTTGATTTTGTCTTAGCAGAGGGCGAAAGCCGTCCAGACTTAGCTACTTGGCAACGACAGCAGCGTGCGTATTGGTCAGCTACCGCTGAACCAGAGATGCAAGCCGCCGGTTACGACGCTTGGCGGGTAACTAATGAAACCCTGGTGGTTTGCCTCTGGTTTAAGCTAGTAAATCGGGACTCGGATCTGTTGCCCAGCGATTAAGCCCGAACTTAGGTCATTTAACTGCTTAATCTCCCAAACCACTTCTCGCGGATCCCGATCCGGTGAGATTTCGCCCGCAATCGCCCATAGCGTGTCACCCGATTTGACGGTTACCCAAGTTGCGATCTGTTCCGTTGTGCCCGCTTGATTATTTGCTCCAGCAAGGTCGGTAAGTGCTGGCGCTGCCACGGCCAGAATTAGGCCCAACACCAAACTGACCATTAGTCGACGGCCACGGAGCGTCAACTGCAATGGCGCAGGATTCGAATAAGTAGTCATTTCAACCTCCAGGGAAGAATTCGAACATGTGTACGAAGTATGGCATAGGGGTCCGACAAAATCAAGAAAATACGAACAGGTGTTTGAAACATTTGTTCGGATTGGGTATGGTTCGTTCAGTTGTCGGAGAAAGGGCCACTATGACCGAGCATGATGCCGAGCTTTTGGAGTTTCCAGACCAGGGGTCAGGTGACCTAACCAATCGGCAGCAGTTGATTTTGCAGATGATTGCCGAAACCACCGCAGAGCGCGGCTTCCCACCAACAGTGCGTGAGATCGCCGAAGCAGTTGGGTTGCGCTCACCTGCCTCAGTTACCCACCAACTTCAGGTGCTAGAACGCAAAGGCTATATCCGCAGAGACCCAAACAGCCCGCGAGCAATGGAGATTTTGCATACTGGCGTTGAGCCAGCTGAGAGCGCAAAGCCGGTTTATGTTCCGATGCTGGGCCAAATCGCAGCAGGTGGGCCAATCTTGGCTGAGGAATCTGTTGAGATGGTGCTACCGCTGCCGGCCGAATTAGTCGGATCTGGCGAGAACTTCATGCTTCGGGTTAAAGGTGATTCCATGATTGATGCTGCCATCTGCGATGGCGACTGGGTTGTTATTCGGAGCCAGAACACCGCCAATAATGGCGACATTGTGGCGGCTTTGTTGGATGAAGAAGCAACCGTTAAAACCTTTAAGCGCGATAGCGACGGGGTGTGGCTGCTGCCGCAAAACCCAAACTACTCCCCAATTGACGGCAACTTTGCTCGCATCATGGGCATCGTTGTCGCCGTGCTACGCAAACTATAGGCAACTTGACAATCATTCTCATTTAGGCGAGAATGATTCTCATGAAGAAATTACTTATTGTTTTATTGCTGCTTATTAGTGCCTGCTCCTCTACCACTGAATCCAGCAATGCGGAGCTACCAACCATAACCACTGGTGCATTCCCAATCGCTTGGCTCAGCTCAGAACTATCTGCTGGTTGTGCCACAGTCAATGATCTGACGCCAGCGGGCGGTGATGTGCACGACTTAGAGCTCACCCCGAGTCAAACTGCATCAGTGGTAGATGCTGATCTGGTTATCACTGCAACTGGATTTCAATCTGCATTAGATGATGCTGTAGCCAATACATCTGCACCGGTTTTAGATTTAATGACGATCGTTAATCCAATTTCCGGCCATAGCCACGATCATGACCACGGACATAGTCATGAATCTGAATCAGGACATAGTCATGAATCTGAATCAGGACATAGTCATGAAATGGATGCCGATGGAAGCAAAAAGAGCGAGATTCTAGATCCACATTTCTGGTTGGATCCAAATCGAATGATTGTTGCCGCAGCAGCAATACGAGATGAACTTTCGAAATTAAGTGATGAGTGCCGCGATAATGCTCTAGAGAATTTTGCTAATTTGGAGGCTTCACTAATTCAGCTAGACATGGATTATCAGAATGGCTTGAGACAATGCAGCAGTAATACGCTGGTAGTTAGTCATGAAGCTTTTGGCTATTTGGGTGATGTATATGAGTTGGAACAGATTGCTGTTACAGGGCTAGACCCAGAGAGCGAACCCAGTGCAGCACGAATCACAGAAATCATCAACCTAGCGAAGGAACAAAAGGTCTCAGCTGTCTTTACCGAATCGAGTGCAAATCCAGCTGTGGCTGACATCCTGGCCAATGAGCTTAAAGTGGGTGTGCTTCCGTTAAATCCAATTGAGTTAAAGCCAGCCAGTTTGGATTATTTAGGTGAAATGCAGGAGAATCTGCGTAACCTAATTAAAGGACTGGATTGCAAATAGCAGAGAAACCATTAGTTACTGCCAAACAAATCTGCATTGAGCGTAGTAACAAGTCAGTGCTGCATGAAGTATCACTGGAAATTGCTCATGGTGAGGTGGTAGCGCTGTTAGGCGCTAATGGATCTGGAAAATCAACGCTACTGCAGGCCATTGTTGGATTGATACCGATCGCAAGCGGCGAAGTGGATCTTTGCGCCGGGCATGACGGTCAGAGCGGAATTGCATTAGTACCTCAATTTGCGCCCGCGACTTCGCTTATCCCGCTAACCGTATTTGAATTGGTAAGTTCCGGGTTAACAAATAAGCGCAGTTGGTTTGGCCTAACTAGTTCCCAGCGCAATCAAGTGCATCAAGCTATTGCTCAAGTTGGCCTAAATGATAAAACAAATCGAAAGTACTCATCGTTATCAGGCGGCCAACTTCGACGCGCGCTAATCGCTCGAGCATTAGTTGCGCAGGCTGATTTACTCCTGCTGGATGAGCCACTTACTGGATTAGACCGAGAGAGCGTGTCGGCAGTGGTGCAG
>CAEZTT010000023.1_pt1 | contig 9215 bp, 9 predicted proteins | sample 7264291 | NCBI WGS metagenome assembly CAEZTT01 (sample SAMEA6813811, study PRJEB35770) | uncultured Actinomycetes bacterium | biome: Freshwater; feature: Freshwater reservoir; material: water | place: Czech Republic | collected 2017-08-18 | depth 0.5m m
ACAAAGTCTGACACCGCGAATTGGCGCTGAGTTGGGCGATCGAGCTACATTGCTGCAATTCTCTAGTGCATTTTGCACACCATGCCGTGCTACCCGAACGCTGTTAAGTCAAGTAATCACCGACTATCCGGGCATCAAACATGTTGAAATTGATGCGGAATCTAATCTGGATCTGGTTCGAGAGCTAAATGTGAAATCGACACCAACCACCTTGATCCTCAATAGCGATGGAGTTGAGATTTCAAGAGCAGTTGGGGCACCACGTCGCTCTGATGTGATTGCAACCTTAAACGCAATTAGATAAATGCAACTTATTTGCAATTAGCCTTTTTAAGATTAGTCACCTATATTCCCGCCATGATTTCCAACAATGTTAAAACCTTCACCCGCCGCCGAGAAATTGTGTTTTGTCGGCTTGCTGGAACATTGTGTTGTTAGTTCTTGTCGAGTTTAACTAACAACTACTTAAGGAAAATCATGTCAACAAATATTTCACAAGATTCATCAAGATCCGCTAATCAGGAGATCGACGCTCGTGGGCCAAGGTTTGGCGCTGCTATAACAACGATAGTTTTGGCTATTGTGCTATTGACTCAATCAATTGAATTACTTGCGGTGCAAACCGCAGTATTTGCAATAGGTGGATTTATTGGTCCACAACATTCACCTTACGCATTCATCTACCGTAAGTTTGTTAAGCCGCGACTTAAATCCCCGCTCATAACTGAAGACAGTCGACCGCCGCAATTTTCTCAACTAGTAGGATTTGTCTTTACCTTAGTTGGGTTCATTGGGTTGGCAACCAACACTGATCTGCTATTCACAATAGCTATTGCTGGTGCTCTTTTTGCTGCCTTCTTAAATGCAGCTTTCGCCTTCTGCCTTGGATGCGAGATGTATTTACGGGGTCGCCAAATTATTGCCAAGTTTCGCTCTTTTTAAATTCGGCTACCATAGCCAACATGCGGAAACTGGGTTTTGTCATCGCCGTGGCATTTTTATTGGCTGCTTGCGGAGGTGATGTGGCGAAGCCGAAAACCACTTATGAGGTTTTAGAAGCACAAACTATGGCGCTGCCATGTTCGGAAACAGATCCTGAGGCAAAGCGATATCTAATTACTAAGTCGCGTACCCCATTAGGTGCAGTTACTGCCAGCGCATGTGGTTATCCAGACAGCGAATATGGCCCAATAACCGTGTTAGCAATTTCTAAGCAAGGTTCAACTGGCGTGGAAGTGCTTGCAGAATCGGAAAGTTTCTGGATTGGAAACGAATCAAGATTTACCGCAACGGACAATGGCTGGGAACTAATTGGGTTAGTGGGAAATGGTTTTGATGGCGACGAGGCAGTGCTCAAGTTGAATTTGGCAAATGATGAATTTATCGGTTCAGTTGAGTTACTACCTAAACCACATCCAGTGTCAATCAAATCACTGATGAAAACTGAGTTAGATGGTCGTAACTTAAAGCTAGTTCGACAGATTTCGGCAACTAGCAGCTATAAACGATATGCCATCACATACAAAAGTGGTGAGCTAACCATCAGCGGGATTATGAATATTCCAAACGGTGATGGTCCGTTCCCCGCGTTAGTTCTTGGTCATGGTTATATCGATCCAAGAATCTATACTTCCGGTCGCGGTTTAGCCCGAGAGCAAGATTATTTAGCAAAGAATGGCTACATCGTGCTGCACACTGATTATCGAAATCACGCCGGCAGCGATGATGATCCCGAAAACAATATTAAATTCCGACAAGGTTATGTGTTAGATATTGTCAATGCCGCGCTCGCACTCCGTCAATCCGATCTGCCTGAATTAGATGACAGTCGAATTGGGTATCTGGGTAGATCCATGGGCGGCGGTATTGGGTATCAAGCAATGGTTGCCTTCCCTTATGTATTCAATACTTATGTGTTGTATGCCCCAACCAGTGCTGACTATGCCGACAACTTCAATCGCTGGGGTCGAGTAGCTGCTGATTTTGCGCAAGAAGTCTCTGACACTTATGGCCTGCCAGAAGATAATCCAGAATTCTGGGCTGGGATATCAGCACTCAATTATTTTGATCAGGTGGCCGAACCAGTACTAATCCATCACGGCACTTTGGATGATAGCTGCGAGATTAATTGGTCAAGACGCGCTGATGCTGAACTTAAGGCTCAAGGTAAAGATGTCACGCTGATTGAGTACGTGGGTGAATACCATGCCTTCTATCGCGATTGGACGTTATCCATGGAGCGAACAATTGAATTTCTCAAACGCACTATGAAATAGCCGAACTGCTGGCCCTGGCTAACCACCGGTTTGTTCCTATCGTTGCTGATCCCAGATAAGATTCTCAGGAATAATCAGGGAGTTAATATGTCAAATGAGTTGGTTCCGCATTGGATTGCTGGAAAAGAATTTCTTGGCGAAAGCAAGCGAACTGCACCGGTTTTCAACCCAGCCACCGGCGAGGTAACAAAGTCTGTGTTGTTAGCCAATAGATCTGACATCGAAGCTGCAACTAAAGCGGCGGCGGCGGCTTTCCCAGGCTGGCGCGACACTTCGCTCGCAAAGCGCCAACAGGTCATCTTCAATTTCCGTGAATTATTGAATTCCAGAAAGCATGAACTTGCTGAAATTATCACAAGTGAGCACGGCAAAGTTATTTCAGATGCGCTAGGTGAAATTACCCGAGGTCAAGAAGTTGTGGAGTTTGCAGTTGGCATTCCCGAGCTACTAAAGGGTTATTACAGCGAAAACGCATCAACCGGAATTGATGTTTACTCATTGAGACAACCACTTGGTGTAGTTGGCATTATTTCACCTTTTAATTTTCCAGCCATGGTGCCAATGTGGTTTTATCCAATCGCAATAGCTGCTGGTAACACAGTTGTAGTTAAACCTTCTGAAAAAGATCCAACTGCTTCGCTTTGGATAGCTAAATTATGGCAAGAAGCAGGTTTACCTGATGGTGTTTATAACGTATTGAATGGTGATAAAGAAGCAGTAGATGGTTTACTGGAAAGCCCAATTGTTCAATCAATTTCTTTTGTCGGATCTACCCCAATTGCAAAATATATTTACGAGAATGCCAGCGAACATGGCAAACGAGTACAGGCCTTGGGTGGAGCGAAAAACCATATGTTGGTGCTGCCAGATGCAGATTTGGATCTAGTTGCCGACAGTGCTGTTAATGCTGGCTTTGGCTCTGCTGGTGAGCGCTGTATGGCAATCTCAGTTGTGGTTGCCGTGGAACCAATTGCTGATCAATTGATTTCAAAGATCACTGAACGAATGAAAGGCTTAAGGGTTGGTGATGGGCGACGCTCTTGCGATATGGGTCCGTTGGTAACAAGAGAACACCGTGACAAAGTTGCTGGATATATTGATATCGCAATTAAGGATGGGGCCAAAGTTGTTGTTGATGGTCGAAATGTTAATCCAGACGGTGACCAGAATGGCTTTTGGTTGGGACCCACTTTGATTGATGAAGTTCCCACCTCTTCCAAGGTCTATACCGAAGAAATCTTTGGGCCTGTGCTTTCGATTGTTCGCGTGAAAAGCTATGAAGAAGGTGTATCTCTTATCAATTCTGGTGCCTTTGGCAACGGCACTGCGATCTTCACTAACGATGGTGGTGCTGCCCGTAGGTTCCAATATGAAATTGAAGTTGGCATGATTGGAATCAACGTTCCTATCCCAGTGCCGGTCGCCTATCACTCATTTGGTGGATGGAAGCAATCGATGTTTGGTGATACTAAAGCACATGGTGTTGAAGGAGTGCACTTCTTTACCAGAGCAAAGGCAATAACTAGTCGTTGGCTTGATCCAAGTCATGGTGGTATAAATCTGGGATTCCCCCAGAATTAAATCCCAAGATTATTTCGGCTTGCCTGTTCTTGCGGTAAGTTTCAAAGTAGGCATCGGTGGCGCTGGAATTCTGCCACCAAGTTTGTCTTGAAATGATCCAAATCTAGTTTGATGTGTTGCCCAATCCTCACGCATCTTGACTATCTCATCGTGACTACGTCCAATGAAATTCCACCACATGATTATTGATTCAGTGAATGGTTCGCCACCAAGCAGAATCAGCAGTGAATCCTTAGTTGCAGTAATTGAAAGATCAGACCTGCCTGACTCCAAATAGATCATCGAGCCAGGTTCAATTTCAACACCTGAAATAGTTGCAGCGCCTGAAATTAACAACACGCCGTATTCAAAATTCTGAAGTAATTTAACTGATGAAGTTCCACTTCTATTGAATCTAATCTCTGCACCAACTAAAGGTGAATAGGTTTGCGTACTGGCGGCAACGCCTTCCAATTGGCCAATGAATACTTTCAGTGTTGAATAGTCAGTTTCAATAGTGGGAAGATCTTTATAGTGATTAAATTTTGGCGCAATACTTCTAACTTCATCTGGCAAAACAACCCAAAATTGAACTCCGTGCAACGCAGTATTACTATCCAACGAGAGTTCAGAGTGGGAAATTCCATCACCAGCTGTCATAATGTTAAGTTCGCCAGGATTAATAATCTGAACACTTCCAATTGAATCTCGGTGTTCTACTTCACCACTAAACAGCCAAGTAACTGTCTTTAATCCAGTATGAGGATGAGCTGCAACCTGCATCGCATGCTCTTGGCTAGTTGGACCAAACAGGTCAACAAAACACCATGCCCCAATTGTTCTTACCTCACGGTGTGGAAGTACTCGTTGAATTTCAATGCCAGATCTTGGCGTTAACTGAACTTTGCGTGGTTCCAGCACAATGCTCTTTTTCGCATCATGCTGGCCCACCTCAAACTCCGGCTGGTGTGCCAGATTACTCATAAAGCAGTTACTTCTTGAACGCTTTTAGGATCTGTTCGGCTGCACCACTTAGTTCAGCTGGAATTACCCAGATCTTGCTAGCTTGGCCATTTGCAATCTCAGGTAACTGCTGCAGATATTGATAAGCCAGTACTTTTTCATCTGGATTAGCTTCATGCACAGCATTGAATACCTTCTTAATCGCCTGTGCTTCACCATCTGCTCGCAGAATTGCTGCTTGCGCATCGCCTTCAGCTCGAAGAATTTCAGCTTGTCGAGCACCCTCTGCGGTCAAGATCTGACTTTGTTTTTCACCCTCTGCGGTAAGAATTGCAGCGCGCTTATCACGCTCAGCGCGCATCTGCTTTTCCATTGATTCTTGCACGCTTGGTGGTGGATCAATTGCTTTTAACTCAACTCGATTAACACGCACACCCCATTTGCCGGTTGCTTCATCCAGCACACCACGAAGAGACGCATTAATGGAATCACGAGAAGTTAAAGCAGCTTCAAGATCTAACCCACCTACTACGTTACGAAGTGTAGTTACAGTTAATTGTTCGATACCTTGAATAAAGTTTTCAATTTCATATGTTGCTGACTTTGGATCGGTAACCTGAAAATAGATCACAGTGTCAATTGAAACCACCAAGTTATCCTCAGTAATTACTGGCTGTGGTGGAAATGAGACAACTCGCTCTCGAAGATCAATCAGTGGTCGCAATCGATCAATGAACGGAATGATGATGGTAAGCCCAGCACCAAGTGTGCGGTGATATCGACCCAGTCGCTCCACGATTCCAGCACTGGCTTGCGGAATGATTCGAATAGACCTTGTTAGTACTACACCAAAAATAACTACCAGTAAAACCAATACGCCAAATGACCAAGAAAACATGATGCTATCCCTTCTGTCGAACCACTGCAGTTGCGCCTTCAATGGCAACAACCTCAACGCGAGCATCTGGGTTTATTAGGCCAGATTCACTTCTTGCACTCCAAACTTCACCACTTAATTTCACTTGACCTGTCAGGTCGTCAATTTGAGTTAGCGCAACTGCTGGCGCCCCAATTAATGCTTCGACATTTGTGGCATAGTCAGCTGGTCGCTTTTTTAGGTGGCGTAGCGCAATTGGGCGCAAAATGAATAGAGACAAAGCTGCTGCGATGCCAAAAACTATTCCTTGGGTTGCCATATCAAAACCAAGGGCATTTGCACCAGCGGCCATTAAAGCTGAAAAGGCTAACGATGCAAATAGCAGATCAACTGTCAGCATCTCAACTACCAAGAGTCCGCCGGCTGTTGCCAACCACATCCATAACTGCATTACCGCCTCCTAGCTAACACGGGGAATCTTACCCGTAATATGAATCTCCGGTATTTTGAAAAAGGTTGAATATCAGTATGAGCAATCTGGTCCAACGTTTTGTGGCAAAGCGATTTCGCAGAATTATCGCCAATAGCCCAGACGGCGTACCACCATGGTTAACCGCCGTTGCCGCCGGCGATGATGCTGGGTTGTTTTTGCCAACTGATGCGCCTTGGGTGGTGCACGGTGATTTGGCCACGTTGATTGGTGGTATTAGAGCGCTGTTAATGCAAGCTCTTCATCCTGGCACACTCGCAGGAGTTGCAACTCATTCCCGCTATGAAACTGATCCACTGGGTCGATTAGCTGGAACTACGCGTTGGTTAACGGTTACAACGTTTGGCTCGATCCAAGCAATTGATGATGAGGCAAATCGTGTTAATCGAATGCATCAACGGGTAGTAGGCAACTTCACTACTGGGAACGGTGAAAATCGAAGTTTTCAAGCAGCGGATCCTGATTTACTGCTATGGGTTCATATTGCATTTACCAATTCATTTTTAACGGCGCACGAACTCTATGGTGCTGAATCAATTCCAGGAGGCGCTGACAACTATGTCGCGCAGTGGTCAAAATCAGTTTCCCGACTTGGTCTATCACAAGCTCCAATGACTAAGGCTGAATTAGACCAAACCCTGCTGGACTATTACACAAGAAATGAATTAGCCATATCGGAAAGCACTGCGCGGGTAATTAGTTTTATTCAAAATCCGCCTCTACCTAAAATTGCATCACTTGTTTATGCCCTGCTTTATCAAGCAGCCGTTGCATCAATTCCAAATCCTTATCGCAGTTTACTAAATCTAAAAGCTATGCCACTTAGATTGATTCGACCTATTATGCGGATATTCTTATTTGTTTTAGCAAAATCAATTGGGCCAGAATCACCGATTGAAGAAGCTGCACTCACTCGGTTGCGAAGGATAGGTGCAATTAGTTAACTTGCCAATGAGTTATTTCAGGTGCTGCAGCAAAAAATGGGCCAATTAAGCCGCGCCATTGCGTAAAAAGATCCGACTCACGAAATCCAACCGTGTGATCTTCTAAGGTGTTCCAATAAATATGAAGCAAGTAAGTGTCAGACTCTTCTTCCCCAGTTAAGAACTCAAACTTAACAAAGCCAGGCGACTTACTTAATACATCCGATACTGCTTTGGCCAATGCTGTTTCAAAATCTGCTCTATTTTCAGTAGCAACTTTGATTTTTGCAGTTTCTAAAATCACTTCAATTCCAATCTGCTCTATAGTGACGACATGATAAATCTCCCAAATACTGACCTAACCGTACACCCGCTTTGCTTAGGTGGAAATGTATTTGGTTGGAGCGCTCCGAAACCACAATCATTTAATGTGCTTAATCATTACTTTGATGGTGGCGGCAATTTTATTGATACTGCGGATCTCTATTCAGAATGGGCAGAGGGAAATTCCGGCGGTGAGTCTGAAACCATCATTGGTGAGTGGATGAAATCTAAAAACAATCGTGCCCAAATGGTTATTGGCACAAAAGTATCAAAACTGTCTACCCGAAAAGGTTTATCAAAACAAAACATTTTGTTAGCTTGTGAAGATTCACTTCGTCGACTTCAAACTGATTACATTGATATTTATTATTCACATGAAGACGATCCCACAGTGCCTATGGAAGAAACTCTTTTAGCTTATCAGGAGTTAATTTCAGCAGGGAAAGTAAGATATATTGCCGCATCCCAACATACCGCAGCACGACTAGCAACAGCATTAGAGATTTCAAAAACTAGTAATTTACCAAGCTACATTGCGCTACAAGATCATTACAACTTAGTTCATCGGGAACCTTTTGAATCTGAGCAAGCAGCGGTTCTCAAGAAACACAACCTTTCGATGATTCCTTTTTTTGGATTAGCCACCGGTTTCTTAACTGGAAAATATCGGCCAGGTCAATTAGTTGAATCAGTTCGCGCCAAGAGTGTGGAAAAGTATCAGAATGAGAAAGGTTGGAAAATCGTGGCAGCAGTTGATCAGATTGCGAATGCAAGAAATACAACTATGTCGGCGATCGCGCTTGCTTGGCTTAGAGCGCATCCGCAAGTAAGCGCGCCAATTGCCAGTGCTCGCACTGTGGCACAACTGACTGAAATCATGCCGGTAGTTGAGCTTTCTGGTGCTGAAATAACCCGACTTAATGCGGTATCTGCTTAACGTTTGATTAACGCCCTGTTTAAAATACCGCCATGCGGGAGCCCAAGGTAATTTTGTTTTATGCCTTTACCCCTATTGCTGATCCAGAGGCAATTAGGTTATGGCAGAAAACGTTGTGTGAGTCTCTGGACCTAAAAGGCCGTATCTTGATTTCGGAGCACGGAATTAATGGCACTTTAGGTGGCGAGATCTCTCGATTGAAGAAATACACCAAGGCAACAAAGGAATTCCCAGGCTTTAGAGGAATTGACTTCAAATGGTCTGATGGAACTGGGAATGATTTTCCACGCCTCATGGTTAAAGTTAAACCTGAATTAGTTGCGTTTGGCACTCCATATCAGATCAAAGTTAATGAGCGCGGTGTTGTTGGTGGCGGTATTCATCTAAAGCCACAACAAGTTCATAAACTAGTTGAAGAACGTGGCGACGAAGTAGTTTTCTTTGATGGCCGTAATTCATGGGAAGCAAAAATTGGTAAATTCAAGAATGCAGTAGTGCCAGAAACCACTACTACCAGAGACTTTGTTGCAGAATTAGATAGCGGTAAATACGATCATTTGAAAGAAAAACCAATTGTTACATATTGCACTGGCGGCATTCGTTGTGAAATTCTGTCTTCACTTATGAAAGAGCGAGGCTTCAAAGAGGTTTATCAGATTGATGGTGGAATTGTTAAGTACGGTACTAAGTATCGAGATAGTGGGCTTTGGGAAGGTTCATTATTCATGTTTGATGGTCGTATGACAATTGACTTTAGTGATCAGACTAAGGTAATCGGTGAATGTGAAAAATGTAATGAACCAACCAAACAATATTACAATTGCGCTCGAGCTCTATGCCACCGACTTATTCTGCTTTGTGATGA